>Ga0182030_10017861_pt1 | contig 13655 bp, 11 predicted proteins | sample 812S3MmetaG_FD_121299 | JGI IMG/M metagenome (GOLD analysis project Ga0182030, IMG submission 121299) | Permafrost microbial communities from Stordalen Mire, Sweden - 812S3M metaG (Illumina Assembly) | ecosystem: Environmental > Terrestrial > Soil > Wetlands > Permafrost | place: Sweden... | reverse complement strand
GAGACAAGCAAGTATGTACGCCCCAAAGACGGCACGCTGCCGTTTGCATTTATGTACATCCCGGCCGAGGGCATTTACTACGACCTTTTAAACGATGGTATTGGCGCGGTTAACACGCGGAGCCTCCTCGACTATGCCCAAAACGAGAAGAAGGTGATTATCGTGTCGCCGACAACTTTTGCGGCCTATCTGCAGTCGGTGCTCTATGGTTTTAAGGCGTTTAAAATCGAGGAGCAGGCCAAAGACATTGCCAAAAACGTGGAGGCTTTGGGGCGGCATATTAACGCCTATCAGGATTACTACAAAAAGCTCGGTGCATCGCTCTCGACAACAGTCAATCACTTTAATGCGGGCTCCAAGGAGCTTGGCAAGATAGAAAAGGATGTGCTCAAAATAGACGCTTCGGCCGACATTGCTATTGATGTGCCGGCCATCGACCGGCCCCTCCTTGAGGGCAAAGAGTAGTTGCACGAACGGGGCTTTTGAGCTACTATGCCACTACGAGCCAAAAGCTCGCCCTTTTAATAGAGGGCAACAAAAAAGAGTATATGTCTACAAATTTTGCAATAATCCAAACCGGCGGCAAGCAATACCTCGTAGAGGAGGGTGCCACCCTTAAAGTAGAAAAGATCAAAGGCCCGCATAGCGAACAGGGCTATGGCGTGTACAACGTGGGCGATAAGGTTGTTTTTGACGAGGTACTCCTTAAAGACGACGGCAAAGCAACCACGCTTGGCGGGCCGTTTATCAAAGGCTCAAAGGTAGAGGCTGAGGTCACTAAAATCTCCCGCGCCAAAAAAGTGACGGTCATCAAATACAAAGCAAAGAGCAACTATTTTAAAAAGCGCGGCCATCGCCAGCCGTATTTTGAAGTCAAAATCACAAAACTCGCGTAAACAAAAAAGCCCCTCAGGGGCTTTTTTGTTTGAAGAGGTTAGTAAATAAGTTTTTAGGGCAATGACGTCGAGGCTGACGAGCCGAGACATACTAATTTTTTAGCAATAAAATTAGGGTGACCAAGAAACTTCATTTACTAGCCTCTCGATGAAAGTGCACTAGCAATCGTGTCCGTGTCGGCGTACTCAAGCTCGCTGCCGGTGGAGAGGCCGCGGCCGAGCGAGGAGAGTTTAAAGTTTAAGCCTTCGGAAAGTGGGAGCAGTTTTTCTTGCAAGATAAGGCGGGTGTGGTCGCCCTCGGTGGTGGCCGAGAGGCCAAGGATGACCTCTTTTAATTTATTTGCGGCGGCGTCCTCCTCGATGCGCTTTATCAGCTCCCGAACGCGCACGTATTTTTGCGGTTCCTCGGCGGCGAGCGGTATCGTGCCTCCCAGCACAAAATAGAGGCCGGTAAAATTACTCCGCTCGACGTTTTCCATATCGGCATCTTTTTCTACCACAAACAGCAGCCCTTCGTCGCGGCGCGAGCTGCCGCACACGCTGCACACATTGCTTTTGTCTCCTTCTTTAACAAACCAGCGGAAGCATTTTTTACACTGTGTGGTGTGCGCGCCGAGTTTTTGTATCGTCTCGGATAGCTCGCCGCGCGTGGCAGGGGAGGCGGCAAGCAGATATTGCACAAAGCGGCGCGCCTGGCGCGGCCCGATGCCGGGGAAGTGCTCAAAAGCGTCGGTAAGTTTTTCAATCGGGTTCATACGAGAAAAAAGGTAAAATAGGTTGTAAGGGCAATAAGTCGAGGCTGACTGAGCTGAGACATACTAATTTTTTAGCAAAAAAATTAGGGTGACCTGACAACCTATTTTACCTTTTTTCCGGTTAAAAATCTTGGGATGCGCTCTCAAACGCGCCAAAGTCGGTTTTGGTAAGGCTTTGGAAGGTGGTGCGCTTTTCGTCAAAGTAGAGCTCGATTTTACCCACGGGGCCGTTGCGGTGCTTCTCGATAAGTATCTCGGCAATGTTGGGGCGCTCGCTCTCTTTGTTGTTTTTGTCGTCGCGATGGATAAACATCACCACGTCGGCATCTTGCTCGATAGAGCCGGAGTCGCGCAGGTCTGAGAGGCGCGGTTTGCCGCCGCGCTGCTCCACCGCGCGCGAGAGTTGCGAGAGCGCGAGCACCGGCACATCAAGCTCGCGCGCCAAGTTTTTAAGCGAGCGGGAAATTTCGGTTACTTGCTGGACCATGCTGTCGCTCGCGCGTGCGCCGGTGGGCACCATCAGCTGGAGGTAGTCGACAATAAGCAGCCCCAAGCCGTGCTCTTTTTTGAGCCTCCGCGCGGTGGCACGCATCTTTAAAATATTGTTGCCCGGCTCGTCGCTGATAAAAATGGGTGCTTGTCCCAATTTGTCGTAGGCCTCGCGTATCCTATCCCAATCGTCTTGGCTGTTGATGTGGCCGGTGCGCAAGTTCCACGAGTTGACGCCCGCCTCGGCTGCCACCATGCGGTCGATAAGCTGCTGTGCGGCCATCTCGAGCGAAAATACGCCAACCACAGTGCCATGCTGTACCGCCGACTGCCGCGCAATGTCGAGTGCAAGCGATGTTTTACCCACGGAGGGCCGTGCCGCCAAAATGATAAGGTCGGACTTTTGCAAACCGGCGAGCATGTTGTCCAAATCGTTAAATCCAGTGCGCACGCCGCGCAGCTCGTCTTTATGCTCGTGCAGATGCTCGAGGCGCGTCCATGCATCTTTGAGCGAGTCGCTGAGCGAGGTAAATTTGGAGAGCGTCGGCGTCGAGGTTACTTCGTAAATCTTTTTCTCCGCCTTCTCGAGTGTCTCGTCGAGCTCGCCGGCTTCGTCGTAGCCGAGCTCGGCGACAAACTCGCCGGCATCAATAAGGCTGCGGAGCATATATTTTTTTTGCACTTGCGCGGCGTAGTGTCGCGCGCTCGAAGCGGCCGGCACGTTGCTCACAAGCTCGGCCAAGTAGCTGATGCCGCCCACGTGCTCAAGCTGACTCTCATCGCTCAGTTTGGCGCGCACGCTCTCAATGTCGACAGGTTCGGCTTTGCCGTAAAGCGCAAGCATCGCTCTATATATAATGCGGTGCTTCTCGCTGTAAAAAGCATCGGGCGAGATAAGGTCGCTCGACTCGGTCATGCCGTCGGGGCGTATCATCAAAGCGCCTAACAAAGCCTTTTCGCTCTCTAAAGTTTGAGGCGGCACGCGGAGGGGGTCGTTACTCTTTTTTGCCATCCACTATAGAGTACTCTTTTTATGCAAGAGGCGGTATGTTGACGAGCGGTGGACATACGGGGGATAAGTAGTTATCCCCGTCCCCCGCATTTTTACCCCCCCCCGTGCTCAAAAACATAAGGTATTATTATAGTATGAATTTGAACAAGCCATTGAGCTTGAGATATCTTTTCAATACATCAACCTTGGGCTTGTTCATCCTTGCAGGAGCATTAAGCAGCCCTGCACTTGCCTTAGCTATCAACTACACTCCCGGCCAAACACTCGACCCTGCTTGCACACCCACCGACCCAACTTGTATCGTCATTAGCCCCTCAGCAACCAATCAAGCCGCCATATTTGTCGCCACCTCTACCACGGCAACCTCTACCTTTGCAGGTAATACATCGGTAGCAGGCAATGCATCCTCAACCAACGCCACCGTCTCAGGCACGCTCACGGTTGGTACCTTGAGCGGCATACTCAAAGCAGTGGCAGGAGTGGTCACCACGGCACTCGTTAATCTCTCCACTGATGTCACCGGCATCCTCGGTATCACCAACGGCGGCACCGGTCTCTCGGCTACTCCCACGTATGGTCAAGTATTGGTAGGGCAAGCCAACGGCACCTATGCACTCATCGCTACCTCATCACTTGGCATAGCAGGCGGTGGTGGGGGCACCTGGGGCAGTATCACCGGTACGCTTGCAAACCAGACTGATCTCCAAAATGCACTCAATGCAAAGTTCTCACTCGCCAATTGGTATGCCACCACCACCGACGCACTCGCACAAGGCACCACCAACAAATACTTCAGCAACGCGCTTGCACAAGGAGCTATCTCTGTCTCTGGCACACCACTCACGTACTCCTCGGGTGTCATTGGCATCAATCAAGCCAACGCAAGCCAGAGTGGCTTCCTTGCCTCATCTGATTGGACAACCTTCAACGGCAAACTCTCTTCAACTTCTCTGCAAACCTCTGCACTCATAGCGAGCATTGTTGCTGACCACACCGGTAGTGGGGCACTAGCCTTTGCTACCTCACCTACCTTTGCCGGTACACCTACCTTTAGCGGCGGTGCAGTCAACTACTCAACCAACTCAACCACCACCGTCCCCAACGGCAATCCGTATGCATGGACGGTGGCAACCTCCACTACTGCCACCCCGCTCATTGAGGTTGACACAAGTGGAGGTTCGACACCGCTCACTTCACTCTTGGAATTCAAGGGTTGAATATTCTCATCGGCGCGACCAATAGTCCATCAAATCTCGTCTTTGCCGCAAGCTCCACCATCGAAGGCGCCGGCACGGGCCAAGGTATCACCATCGGCGCCAATAGTGACGTCGTCAACTTTGGTGTCAATGTTGGCATCGGTACCACCACTCCCGGCTCCATATTCTCAATTAACAATGTAGCCAATCTCACCGCCGCAACCTCCACCTTCTACTCCACAGGGGGCATTAATCTCACCGCAGGCTGTTTTGCCTTAAACGGTACCTGCATCACGGGTAGTGGTGGTGGCGGTTCCTCAGCATCCTCAACCTTGCTCACCGACACCAACACCTGGAGTGGCAACCAGACTTTTAACGGGGGAGCCTCAATCACCAACCTCGTGGTATCGGGCCTCGGTAATGGATCAACAAACTGCTTGCAGGTCAACAGCTTGGGCCAAGTCTCCACCACCGGTTCTGCCTGCGGTGGGAGTGGCTCAACTCCTGGTGGCTCCAACGGACAAATACAATTCAACAACAGCAACTCATTTGGAGGTGCGTCCAATCTTTTTTGGAACAGCGCCAACAACAGCCTTGGTGTTGGCACCTCCTCACCGTATGCGGAGCTTTCCATTGCCACACCCAATGGTGCGTCAGGCAGCCTAACCACACTCTTTGCTATTGCATCCTCAACCTCACTTGGCACGACGACGCTCTTTTCTGTCGACAATAAGGGCAATGTCATCTCGACCTTGGCTGCCTCTTCGACCTTTGCCATCGGCGCGAACGGCCTCACCAATCCGGCGTTCCAAGTTTTCGCTTCGACGACGAATGCGGGCAATGGTCTTCAGCTCGTCGCTGGTACTGCAGGGAGTGGGTTAGTTCTCAACACTCTCTCATCTGCGGCAGTAGATAGCTTAACGTTTAACGGGGGAAAAGGAACTGGAGTATTCACCTTAAATAATGTTGGGGGTGGTGCGGTCAGTTTATCTATTGCGGGTACATCTAAACTAAATGTGCAGGGCACGGTAACCTCGTTCTCGGAGGGAAATCACAGTGCTGCCGCAGGAAATGACTTCTTGTTTAATGATAATGCTGACCCAGCCATCACCGCAAGTACCGAATCGCTTTTCAACGAGTTCAATGTAGGTGCCGGCACTCATAAGTGGATAAACGGCAACGTCGCCCTCCAAAGAGACTTTGCTATTCTCCCCGGCACTCATTTGATGACTTCAAACAACACGGCTAGCAATTTTGCCGCTCTTGATACTGCATATATCGGTGGTGCTCCGCTCCTCGGTCTTTGGGCTACCTCGACCAACGAATACACCCTCTATCTCGATGCATCTACCCTCAACGCCTCGACCACCAACTCTTACGGTCTCACCGTCAATGCCAACACCGGCGCAGTAAATAACTACGCCGCAGAGTTCTTGGGCGGCAACGTCGGCATCGGCACCACATCGCCTGCAACACTCCTTGAAGTGGGGGGTAGCACCGCCAATGTGACACTCGACGGCTATCTCAGTTGCACCAACGGCTTTGTAACCAATGCTAATGGTCTTGTTGCCTGCGGTTCTTCCGACCAGCGATTGAAGCAAGACATTACTCCACTTGATGCCTCAAGTACTCTTGCCGCCATCAACGCTCTCACTCCCGTATCCTTCTTCTGGAAGCCAGAGACAGACAGGGGAACACAGCAGCAATATGGTCTCATTGCGCAAGCAGTACAGCAGATCTTCCCTAATCTAGTCTCTACCTCTTCTCCCACCGCACTTACTCCTGACGGTACGCTCACTGTTAACTACAACGGTCTCATCTCTCCGATTATCATTGCAATACAGCAGTTATCAAAAGAAATTGCTTCTATACAAAATACGATTGCAGGATTTGCACAATCCATCACATCAGCAGTTGGCAATTTTGGAACGGTTAATACTAATCAGCTGTGTGTGAACGACTCAAGCGGCTCAACTTGCATTACTCGGTCGCAGTTGATGGCGCTTCTCTCCGGTCAATCATCTCCATCAGTGCAAGTGAGCCAAACAACCACCCCCGTTATCTCCACGAGTACTCCTCCCACCATTAATATCCAAGGTGACAACCCCGCCACCATACACATAGGCGACACCTACACCGACTTGGGTGCTATTGTCACTGACAATCAAGGCCACAGCTTGAGCTACACTACATATCTAAACGGTGTATTGGTTCCAACTCTCACCCTAGACACTAGTACCACCACTACCGACACTATCGACTACGTGGCCACTGACACCTGGGGCAATACGAGTACGAGTACCCGCACGGTCAACATTCAATAATATATGCAGTATCGTCTTAAACCACTTGTCCTTTCTATCGGTGTTGTACTGTTACTCCTCTCTCCGGTGTATGCATCCGCTCAATCGGCTCAAATTTCTGCAGCCCCCGAAGAATATTTGGCATCTCTCGGATCAACGTTTATTAGGTTGCTTGGAGGAATCCACCTGCTCGGAATCTCCTTCGGTTCGATAGGTGCTGTTTCTACTGGGGGAGGAGGATCAACCACGTGTCCGTATAGTGCCACCGCAAGCGCCGATGGCTGTGCTGGAGCGAACTGGAACGGAAGTTTTCATGATACTAACTTGATGACGACGACTCTCCCATGGAATGGTCAAACATATAAAAGCTCGTCGGGTATTACCAGCGTGCACCCTCAGCAGTTTAACGTTACCGCTCTTGACTTTCCAATTTCCTATGACAAGACACTCACACCACTGTCTAACCCGTCAGGCTTGTCGCTGCCGAATGGCTGCACCTATAGCGCAACAGGTAACGCTGGAAATCCGCGTATAACTTGTCAAACAAACGCAACATATAATACATTTCATTTCAACGGTGTTAATTTTAGCTACGGTGGTATATGCACGCAGATTTATTTTACCTTCGTGACGCATTCCCCGGCATATGTTGCAGACATATCCATTACAAACAGCCTTATTGCTGGTGGAACGGGGTGTAATGGTAACATCTTTCAGATCATTAGCGCAGCGGGACTTAATGTTTCAAGTTTGGTTTTTAGCAGTAATGAAGTTAGCGACATACCAGACCTTAACGATACCTCTGCTGGACTCGTGTTTGTTAGTCTAGGCGTTGTTGGATCGGTGCCAGGATCGTGTACGATAACGTATGCGTATAACTACATCCACGATTTGCCAGGCGATTTTGCTGCCGGCGGTTCTAACAACTGCAATGTGACGTTGCTTGATAATTACTATCTGAGATTTGGCTTGGCCTTAAATGGAAACCACGGTGCCTTTTTTGCTAATACGCCAACTGGGACTGGTGATGTAATTTCATATAAGAATATAAACAATATCTGTGTTTACGGAAACCAACTGATATTTGGTGAGGGCGGGACTACTTGCTTCTCCGTGTTGGCTTCTGGGAACTATCCCGTGGTATATGATAGTGTCGAGATTGCATACAACACAGTTGCTTCAAATAAGAACGCCGGGGCAAATGTAACACAATCCGCGCTGGCGCAGCCTAACGGCCCGGTGTCTATAACAACAATGAACGTCCACGACAATTGGGTTGACCACACAGCGGCGGGCGTTTGCGCAACTAATGTGGGGTCGTTCTTGGCCATGTCGGGGACCGTGTCAGGTTCCGTCATGACGGTCAGTGGTGTGACTGGGACTATCGGACAAGGACAGGCGGTCATATCGCAGACTGGGAGCATTTACAAAGGCGTCATAGCTCCCTACGGGACCGGCTCAACTAATGGCATCCAATGCACAGGTTCGGCGTGTATCGGTTCGACTTTTTACCTGTGTACGGATTTGTCTTGCTCGGCTGGTGAAACCCCCGGCAACGGATCGTTTTCATCGTGGGAATCTGGAAGCGTGTATATTCCGACATTCGCCCAGTCAAATAATTATAGCCTTACCACTGGGAACCATATTCTTCTTTCAACGAACCCCCCGTACGACTGGACCACGGGCGGGACATGCAATTGATAAATCCAGAAAAAAGGCACCTGATCCTATTTAACCTCGCAGCAAAACTGGAGAAAATGGGGGTCAGGTACCATTAAAATAATAATGTGGTATGCTCCTGCCGATGGCACGGAAACCACGCATCGATGTCGGCGGTCAGATATATCACATCCTCAACCGTGCTAACGCACGCCTGCCTATCTTCTTTAAGGAAGAGGACTACAAGAAAATGGGGGTCAGGTACCATTAAAATAATAATGTGGTATGCTCCTGCCGATGGCACGGAAACCACGCATCGATGTCGGCGGTCAGGTATATCACATCCTCAACCGTGCTAACGCACGCTTGCCTATCTTCTTTAAGGAAGAGGACTACAAGATGTTTGAAACAATTTTGGAAGATGCGTGCACGGCGTATGATATGCGACTGTTGGCGTATTGTTTGATGCCGAACCACTTTCATCTTGTATTGCATACGCGGCGTGATGGTGATTTGCAGAAATTTATGCAATGGGTAACGCTTACCCATACGCAGCGGTGGCACACGAAGAATAAAACGGTCGGCACAGGACATCTTTACCAAGGACGCTATAAATCACTGTTGGCGCAAGACGACGCTCACTTGCTTGGCCTTATCCGGTATGTCGAACGGAATCCTTTGCGTGCCAAACTCGTTAAAAATCTTGATAATTGGAAGTTTTCAAGTTATTGGAGGCGTAAACACGGCACCGGCAACCAAAAGAGAATACTGACTGAATGGCCTGTTGATATGCCGAAAGACTACGAGACATTTATACATGAGCCGATGACAATAGAAGAGCTCGAGAAAATTCGGGACGCGGTTCAGCATAGGCAAGTACATGGGTCGGATCAATGGACTGTATCCATGCAGAAAAAGTATAAAATCTCCGAGGAAAAACAAAGAGGGAGGCCGAAAAAAGGTACCTGACCCCCATTTCCCATTTCCCATTTAACCCTCGTAGCAAAACTGATGGTATTATATATTTGGAATGACTACACTAAAATGAAACCCCTAGTCTTCACTCTCACCACCGCACTCCTCCTACTCACCGGCACCACCGTAGCCCTCGCCGCCACCGGCACCATAGACCCCACCAACCACTACGCCTGGAGTGACAACGGAGGCTGGGTCAACTGGTATGCCACCAACGGCAACGTAGCAGTGGGAGACACCGCACTCACCGGCTATATATGGAGCGCCGACTTTGGCTGGATTAACCTTGCTCCCACTAATGGAGGAGTACTCAACACAGGGGGCTACCTAAGCGGCTATGCCTGGGGAGCCAGTACCGGCTGGATTAGCTTCCTTGGTGTCACGATCGACCAACAGGGCGTCTTTCATGGACGCACGGTGGCACAAAACATCTTTGGCACCATGACCTTTGATTGCACTAACTGTGATGTAGTAACAAGTTGGAGACAGGGAAGCACCAACACAAACCAAACAAACTCATCAGGCGGCGGAGGTGGCACGATAGGTGGCCCACTTGCGGTGGGGTATCAAACCCCGCAAAGTGCCACGGGCACCGCGGGGCAGGCCTCGCAAAGTGCCACGGGCACCGCGGGGCAGGCCTCGCAAACTGCACCCGTGCCGCCCACCCTCATACCAACCTCCAAACCCTCAACCTCACCACAACCAACATCAAAACCACCTACTTCATCAAAGAGCCCAACCTACACCGCACAAACACCACTCGTTCCCGCATTTCCAACGAGTACCGTCAAAACGACCACCAAGGGTACCCCAACTAACACTGACTTGATATATCAAGTCACTACCAAATCCTGCTCATGGATGACGTGTTGGTGGCAGGCGGTGACCAGCTTTTTTGTGCGGTTGTTTGGGAGATAAATCGGCTTGCGTGGGGGAGTAGGGTGATGCTAAAGTATGCCTTATGGAAATAGAAGAGCGATTTGACAAAATAGACAAAAATATAGAGAGCCTCACGCACGAGGTCGCTTCACTTGCCCACGTAGTTGATGCTACAAGTAAAGCTGTCGAAGATTTAACGCATGCGGTTGCAGAGGGGTTTATAAAGGTAGAAGAGCGATTTGAAAATATAGAAACTAAAATAGATACCCTAGCAACAAAAGCAGAAATGAATGCAGGTTTTGAAGGGATTAATTCGAGGATGGAGGGCATCAATCGCCGTATCGATAACGAGGCCGACCAACGTGTTGATCTGGGCCTCCGAGTTGAAAAAGTTGAGGCAAAGATTTTCCCCGAACTCCAAAGACAGTAGTTATTTTTTGCTTAGTTTTTGGCCTTCCGGTGTGTCTTTTATATTGTAGCCAAGTGCCTCTATTTGCCCGCGCAAGTCGTCGGCTTTGGCAAAGTCTTTTTCGTGGCGGGCGGCCTCGCGCTCTTTAACGAGCACTTGCACCTCTTCCGGCAAGTCGGTTTGTGCGACTACCGCAAGCTTATACGGAGGTTTAACCTCCGTAAGGCCTAGGCCTAAGATTTTGTCGGCTTCGGCAAGAGTGGCGCGGTTGAGAGTTTTTATATGCTCCCATACGAGCGCGAGCGCTTTGGGTGTGTCGAGGTCATTGGCGATTGCTTTATAAAATTCTTCCAAAAATTTGGTATCGGGCTCGCCTCCCTCCGGCATCTCAAGATAGGCGCGCACGAGGCGCTTAAGCGCCGTATCGGCGCCCTCGATGGCCTCCCAGGTAAAGTTCATCGGGCTGCGATAGTGGCCGGTTAGGTACCAATAGCGGAGTGCCATAGGAGAGAGACCGCGCTCGATGATTTGATGCAGATAAATAGTGTTGCCTTGCGACTTGGAGAGCCGCTTGCCCTCGATGGTGATAAACGCATTATGCATCCAGTAGCGCACAAACTGTTTGCCGGTGGCGGCCTCGGCCTGCGCTATCTCGTTGTTGTGATGTATAGGCACGAGGTCGATGCCGCCCAAGTGTATGTCTATTTGCTTGCCGAGGAGTGTAAAAATCATCGCCGTGCACTCAATGTGCCAACCGGGGAAGCCCGTACCCCACGGGCTTTGCCACTCTTGCTGGCGCTGCTCGTTTGGTTTTGAGAGCTTCCAGAGCGCAAAGTCGTGCTGGTTTTTTTTCTCCGTGTTTTCCTCCACACGGGCGCCGTCTTTTTGTCCGCCGAGGTTGATAGCACCGAGCTTGCCATAGGCGGGGAATTTGGCGGTATTAAAATATACGCCGTCGTCTATGGTGTAGGCGTAGCCTTTTTCTTCTAAGGTTTTAACGAGCGCGATTTGCTCTTGTATATAAGCAGTAGCGTGAGGGAACTCTATTTTTGAGCGATCGATGCCAAGATTGTCGAGATCGGCAAAATACAGCTGCGTGATTGTCTCTGCAATTTCTTGCGCACTAAGCCCCCGCTTTTTAGCGCTCGCTTCCATCCTATCCTCGCCGATGTCGGCATCGCCCGCGTTGTCGCCGGTTAAGTGGCCCACATCGGTAATGTTGCTGACATGCTTCACCGGGTAGCCCCACGCCTCCAGCGTTTTGCGCAAGGTGTTGGCAAGCAGCGGCCCTCGCAAGTTGCCTATATGTTGCTGCTCGTACACGGTGGGCCCGCAGTTGTACATCTTTACAATGCCGTTCAAAGGCTCAAATACCTCAAGCTCGCCCGAGAGGGTGTTGTGGAGCTTGAGCGCCGGAAGGCTCTTGTTGTGCGAGGTGAGGAAGGAAAATATACCCATTGGTGTGAAGGCGGGGCTTTTACAGCCAGCCTTTGCGTTTGAAATATACAAAAAATACCACCGCAAGCAACATCATGGAGCCGGTAATAATCCAAAAGTCGCCCGGCGTGCCGAGGATAGGCGTATAGCGTGTGTTCATTTGAAAGAGGCTTGCCACGAAGGAGAGCGGCAGGAAGAGAAACGCGATAACAGTAAACATCTTCATGACCTCGTTTTGTTTGGTGGAGAGGAGCGAGTTGTTGGTCTCACGCAGCTCTATAAGCGACTCGCGCAGATGCTCCACGCTGTGTGCCACACGCTCGTACTCGCCCTCCACATTGTGCACATAATATAAAAACTCTTGCCCAAACAGCTGTGTCCCCGCCGACTCAAGCGAGCGGAGCATCTCGCGATGCGGCAGCAAGATTTGCCTAAAGTCGTAGATAACGCGGCCGGTTTTGCTTATTTGGAGCACCATCATGCGCTCTTTGCCCTCAAAAATGCGGTCTTCTATATCGGTTAAATGTTTTTCGATAATATCGCATTCGTTGACGAGCGCCCGATACAAGCTTATAACCATAGCGGTAAACAGATGGCCTCCATGCACTGCCGACTGCTGGCCAAGCACGGTGTTGACCTCAAATACTTTTGCAAAGGAGTGCAGATGGTCGGTGGCCGCGTAGCGCGCGGTAATGAGAAAGTTTTTTCCTATGATAAAGTCGATCTCCTGCGTAGGGCGCTCGTTGAGCCCGCGCAAAATGGGGAAGTGGAGTATCACGTACAATTGCTGGCTATAACGCTCCACCTTTGGCTTGTAGGAGGGCATCAAGAGCTCCTCGGCAATGAGCGGCTCTACGGCAAACTCCTGCATAATCAAGCGCACCTCCGCGGGCGTGGGAGAGACAAGATCAACCCATGTCAAATTGCGCTCTTCATGTCGCGTGAGCATAGTGCCAGTATATCACCCCGTATGCTATACTTTGTATTAATTATGAACACACCGCGCATGAAGGTTGTTGGTCTTTTGTTTGTGGTCGGTTTGGCGTTTGGCGCGGGCGTGTACGCCGGCGTCGGCGAGCGTGTGGGCAATGTGGTGTTTGCACAGCAGGCGCCCACCAGCACCGCCTCGCTCAACATCTCTGTTTTTAATACCGCATCGCAGCCAAAAGATGTAGACATGTCGCAATTTTGGCAAGCATACACATTGCTCCAGCAAAATTTTGTCGAGACGCACGCCTCGGGCACTATCCCCGACACGCAAGATAAAATATATGGCGCGATATCGGGCCTCGCCGCAAGCTATGGCGACCCGTACACGGTGTTCTTTCCGCCGCAGCAAGCGTCTATTTTTGAGTCGCAGGTAAGCGGCAGCTTTGCGGGCGTTGGCATGGAGATGGACGAGGACGACAGCGGCAATGTGATAGTCACCGCGCCGCTCAAAGGTTCTCCGGCCGAGAAAGCGGGCGTTATGAGCGGCGACATTGTCACAAGCATCGACGCCACCTCCACGGCAGGCATGAGCATCGACGAAGCCGTTGCACTCATCCGCGGGCCGATAGGCACCACGGTAAAGCTCACTATTGCGCGCCAAGGAGCAAGCGCGCCGATTGTCATATCTATCGTGCGCGACACCATCAATATCCCG
>Ga0182030_10017858_pt1 | contig 13656 bp, 14 predicted proteins | sample 812S3MmetaG_FD_121299 | JGI IMG/M metagenome (GOLD analysis project Ga0182030, IMG submission 121299) | Permafrost microbial communities from Stordalen Mire, Sweden - 812S3M metaG (Illumina Assembly) | ecosystem: Environmental > Terrestrial > Soil > Wetlands > Permafrost | place: Sweden... | reverse complement strand
CTGGAGCGCTCCCGGCAGCCGGCTGCGCCGCAGCGCCGTTCAGAATGTCGATGGCGGCCGGAGGCAGCGGCTTATCGGCGTTCGCCAGCAGCAGGCTCACCTGCCACATCTGCGTGTCGGTCAGGATTTCCTTGAAGGACGGCATGCCGGTGAGGCGGATGCCGTTGGCGACCTTCCAGTAGGTCTCGCCGGGCGGGTCGTCGCTCACGCCGACGACTTCGCCGTTATGATGCCTTTCCCAGAGCGGCGGCGCGTTGGGGAACATGTGAGCGCCGAAGGAAGACGGCTTGCCGTGGTATCCGTGGCAGGCGGCGCATTGGTCGCGATAAATCTGGGCGCCGGCTACGAGTGTGGCTTCGTCGGCCTGGATGGGCGCGGTCTTGATCAGCTCGCGGTCGATGCGCGCGTGCAGCGGGATACCGGTGAGCAGCTGCTCCTGGGGAAACGGCGGATCGGCTACAGCCACCGGCACTTTGCCAAATTGAAACCACACCAGCACGGCGGCCGGCACAAGAACCACTCCGAGCACGATTCCCAGCAGAATTTTACCCATATGTGTCAGGGACTCCTTGGTCTTTCATCCTAGCCGATAGACGGTGTTTCAAGCCGCCCGGACAGATGAATTATCCGTCATGGAAGATGAAGCGGGCCTGAATGTTAGAGCGAATCCAGAATTCCTGTGCCCCGATGAAGCTCGTGGAGGGTCGCCGCTCCTTGGGTCGCGTCGACTTGCGGCCTGAGGTTTCGGGGCATACCAATTCTGGTTCCGCTTTGACGCCAAAGTCATGGCGAATCGGCGGTCCGTGCGTCCAAAGCAGTGCGGGCCCACCCACGAGGCTCCCCCGGGATGGTTTAATACCTAAGGGGGGAGGCGCTGCCCGTTTTTGCGCGGTGGTGTGCTTCCGTACTCCCGTGGAGGAAACCCGAAACCGATGTATTCTTTTCGCCGTCTTGCCCTTTTGCTGGCGCTCGCGTCACCCGTCATCCCCGTGATTCAGGCCCAAAGCTCCTCTTCGAGCAGCGACCCTGCGCCGGCCGCACAGCAGGCGCCCGCGGCCTCGCAGCCGCAGCTGAGCGTGCAGGCGCGCATCCGGGCACGGCGCGAGCAGCGCCGCGCCGCCGCCATCCATGAGGCCTACGATCACTCCTACGAGGGCTACGTGGGCGCGGGGTATCTGCGCTTCCGGCCGGGCTCGACGCTGCAAAAGGTGAACGAGTACAACTGGAACGGCGGCGTGACCCGCTACTGCAGCGAGCGGCTCGGCTTTACCCTGGATGGGCGCGGCTATTACGGCACACCGTTCATCGAGCCGCAGCAGGGCGATCCGCCGGCCGGCTCCGTGGGCCTGGACAAGCCCACCATCAGCCAGTATGCCGCGCTGATCGGGCCCACCTACCGCTTCTATCTGCAGCCCAGGTACTCGGTCTCAGGCCGCGTAATGGCCGGCTATGCCCACGGCAACTTTACCGGCGACACCAACGGCTACGGCACCCTGGGCGTGCTCTATCCGGACGCGAACACGTTCGCTGCCAGCGTCGCCGCGCTGTTCGATTACAACATCTCGCCGGCGATCAGCCTGCGCATCGCGCCGGAGTATTACATGACCGGCTTCGGCTCGTCGATCCAAAACAACCTGGGCTACACGATCGGGCTGGTGGTGCGGGTGGGGAAGCGGTAGAAAAGCAGGGAACAGGGAAAGGCTGCTAGGGAGTACGGGGTCGCAAAACCCCTCGTCTCCCTACCGGCCTTTTCAATTCCCGAGGCTGCTTTCTATTCCCTGTTCCCTATTCGAATTTGCACGTCGCATATCGCATTTCAGACCACATTTGGGAGATTTCAGAACTCTTGGCATAATCATTGCGAATAATTCTGTCCGATTTTGGTAGACTTTTCTTTAGTTGCTATTCAATACTGAGGCGCAATGGGCTCTGGAATCACGCAATTCCAGACGTTCCTCACAGATTCGGGAAACTTTTTGCGTCAAAACCCATCTAACAAGTGGAAACTATCAGCCGATAATATGTGCTGAGGAGACCATGGGAAACAAAGTAAAATCAGATTTTCTATTCGCGCAGCCCTCCTTGGCGTCTGGTGCAGCTCGTGTGTTTGATCTCTTTGGTCAGTTTGACGAATACAACCAGAGCGAGACCCCACTTGAGGCAGACGCAAAGGCTATTGCTGCGGATTGGCTGATAGTCGGACAAGACCTGTCAGATGCCATCGAACACCATGAGGATGAATCAGAGCTTCAGGTAGCCTAGAATCCGTGACGAAACCTCGGCGCAACAATCCACCTCCACCGCCAGTAAGCACCTCGATCGAGACGGTCACGCATCAGTCGGTTTCATTTTCTGGTCCGCTGCCACATCCTGCGCTCCTTGCACGGTACAACGAAGTAATACCCAATGGCGCAGAGCGTATTATGGCTATGGCTGAGAGACAGAGCGCCCATCGCGAGTCTCTAGAGTCTCAGGTGGTGGCGGGAAATGTTAAAAGTCAGGCCAGAGGCTCACTCTACGCTTTTATCATTTGCATGGTTACCGTTATTGGCGGATTTGTCTTGATTGGTCTTGGCAAAAGCGTCATTGGCGTCTCTGCCATCATTGCCAGCCTAGCCTCATTGGCTGGAGTGTTCATTTTCTCGAAGAGAGAACAAAGAAAAGAACGCGCCGAGAAGCAGGGCGCGCTTTTGTCTCGCAAAGCCAGCTGATCACTAGCGACGCACTCTTAAGACACCACCCCCCTATTTCCTGCTCCTTATTCCCTAGTCCCTCAGTCCCTGCTACTGCAGGATCGGGATTCCGGCAATGCGCTGCTGCCACTCGGCCGGGCCGGTGTTATGGACGCTGGTGCCTTTGGAGTCGACGGCGACGGTGACGGGCATGTCGCGGACGTCGAACTCGTAGATGGCCTCCATGCCCATGTCGCCGAAGGCCAGCAGGCGGGAGCCCACGATGGCCTTTGAAACCAGGTACGCCGCGCCGCCCACGGCCATCAGGTAGACTGCGCCAAACTCGCGGATAGCGTCGATGGCGACGGGGCCGCGTTCAGCCTTGCCGACCATCCCCAGCAGGCCGGTTTCGGCCAGCATCTGGCGGGTGAACTTGTCCATGCGCGTGGCCGTCGTTGGTCCGGCCGGCCCAACCACCTCATCGCGCACCGGGTCCACGGGACCCACGTAATAGATGAAACGGTTGCGGAAGTCGACGGGGAGCTTTTCGCCGCGGTTCAGCATGTCGGTCATGCGTTTGTGGGCGGCGTCGCGGCCGGTGAGCAGCTTGCCGGTGAGCAGAACGACCTCGCCGGGCTTCCAACTCGCGGCCTCCTCGCGGGTGACCGTGTCCAGGTTCACGCGGCGCGCGCCGCTTACGTCATAGGTGAGCTTGGGCCAGTCTTCGAGAGAGGGCGGGTCGAGATAGACGGGGCCGGAGCCGTCCAGCACAAAGTGAGCGTGGCGGGTGGCGGCGCAGTTGGGAATCATGGCCACGGGCAGATTGGCCGCGTGGGCCGGCGTGTCCAGTACCTTCACGTCCAGAACCGTTGTCAGCCCGCCCAGGCCCTGTGCGCCAATGCCCAGGCGGTTGACCTTGTCGTAGAGCTCGACGCGCAGCTTTTCGGCCGTGGTGACCGGGCCGCGGGCGATCAGGTCCTGGATGTCGATGGGGTCCATGAGCGAGGTCTTGGCCAGCAGCATGGCCTTCTCCGCGGTGCCGCCAATGCCGATGCCAAGCATGCCCGGCGGGCACCAGCCGGCGCCCATGGTGGGCACGGTCTTGAGCACCCACTCGACGACGGAGTCGGATGGGTTGAGCATGGCGAATTTGCTCTTGGCTTCCGAGCCTCCGCCCTTGGCCGCGACCGTGACGTCGACCTTGTCGCCCTTGACCAGCTCGACCGAGACCACGGCCGGGGTGTTGTCTTTGGTGTTGATGCGCTTGCCGGCCGGGTCAGCCTGGAGCGAGGCGCGCAGCTTGTTGTCGGGGTCGAGATAGGCGCGGCGCACGCCGGCATCCACCATCTGCTGCAGGTCCATGATCTCCTCGCCGGGGCCGGGCTCGAAGCGGACATTGAGACCGACCTTGACGAAGGCGTTCACGATGCCGGTGTCCTGGCAGATGGGCCGGTGCCCCTCGAAGCACATGCGGCTGTTGATGAGGATCTGCGCCATGGCGTCCTTGGCGGCGTGGGACTCCTCGCGCTCGTAAGCCTTCGCCAGGCTGCGGATGTAGTCCGCCGGATGGTAATAGCTGATGTACTGCAACGCGCCGGCAACACTGGCGATGAAATCTTCCTGGCGGATGACGGTCATGACGGGCTCCCTCTGCACTCTCTAGGGTAATGGATGGGAGTTGTGTTCGTCCTCTTGATGAGTGCAAGAGGGGTCATCGATTCCAATTTCACACTCGGTGTCTTTCAGAATTGCGGTCCTGTCGTTGGTCAGCAGAGTAAGCCAGGCATCCGCGCCGACCGTGGGGTAGCGGAGTTTGGCAAAGGCAATCCAAGCATCTCGATACTTTAACCAGTCTCGTTCAGCTTCGCGAATGCCATCCGGCTGAACCGCGCCGTATTCCGATTTCTTTGAATCAGCGTCCAAGAGTGCCTTGCGATAAATGCGATTCAACTCCGCGTCGGCCCTGGCGAAATCGCCGGTTGAGCCCTGCGGCGGGCCGCCCTTCTCGAAGGATCGGAGGGCTGCAAGAAAGTCATTGCGCAGTTCTTGCTCGGCTCCAAATTCCTCAGCCGCCCGTGCAGTGCCGGCAAGGTTGATTTCCCCTTTTGCATGAGCCTGTGCGTAGGTTTGCTGGGCTTGCACCAAGGCATCGAGCGCCGTCTGCTGTTGCCTGGACCAGAGCGACGAGAGAACGTGCAATTCGCTTGCATTTGCGAGATCCTGAACCTCCGCGTCGAGGCCTGCGCAGAAACCCTGCATGAAACCGCTCCCTGTCTGGTCGCAGAAACTGAGCTTGCCCTTTGCGTCCTCGGGATGTTTATCTCTGTCTTTCAACTCGTCCAGCAATGCCTCAACGTCGAACGGCGCGCCACCGGCTTCGCACACAAAACGGGATGCCAGCGGGATGTTCCTCTCCACGCCTTCCCCATTGGCATAGAGCATGCTCAACAACGCCGAGCCGCCTAAAACACTGGCGAGGGTATAGCGGGGCTCAAGATTCGCCTGCGTCGCCAATCGCTCTGCCCAAGCGCACCTGCGCGCAGCAGCATAATCCTCCTTCACCCCGATCCCCGCCTCAAGCCGGTAGGAGATGCATTCAGGCCAGACCTTCGGGGTGTGAGTCTCGGTCGCCTCGGTGGGAAGGGGCGTCTTCAGGAGTGGCTCGCAGATCCCCTTGACCTGTGCTTCAGGGTCGACTGCTTGTGCCGCTAACCTGAAGGCGCAAACTGCCAACAACATTCCTGCAACCGCGACCTTTTTCATGCGAAGAAGCATAGCGCAGATCACTCAAGACTGCTGCAACGCGGACCGCAGGTCGGTATGGATGAAATCGTCATCCTTGTAGAGGATGGGTTCGCGCTTGTCGCGAGCCAGGGCGTAGCTGAAGCAGTCGCCGAAGTTGAGGTTAGCGGGGTGGCCGGAGCCTTTGCCGTAGTCGCGGTAGGCCTGGCGGGCGATGCGGCCCTGCGCTTCTGTCACCGGCTCAATGTGGATGCTGAACCTCTCTACCAGGTCGTCCCATTCCCGGCTCAGAACAGGATTCCTCCAGCCGTCCACAACAATCGAAGTTTCAAGAAAGCTGGCGGCAGACATTTTCGAAGACTTTGATGCATCCAAAGCTTCAGAGAGCACCTCCCACGCCGATTCCCGCTTGAGAATTGCGATCAAAGCCGACGGGTCAATGATCATTTGGGAAGACCCGTCTTGTCGTCGTAGAGTTCATCCATCAGCTCTTTCGAGGTGCGGCCATCGTTCATCAGTGGAGCGGTCCTTGCGGTAAGCTCACGCAGCCATTCCATGCGGCCGGCGCGCTTGCGGGCCTCACGATGGCGATCCAAACGCTCTTTCACCGAAACCTTCACCGCAAGCGTAAGGCTCTCGCCGGTTTCTCTAGCCAACTCGCTCACCAGCCGATGTGTCTCCTCATCCTTGATATTCAGGGCCATTCATTTTCCACCTTTCCACCTTATGATTCTACCATTCTACCGTAAGGAGAACAAGGAAAGATATCGGGCCGCAGGGCTGATGGCAAATGCGCGCCATGCCCTAAGCTAGAGCCATGACCGAGTTGAATACGGAAGCGGCGGCGGGGGTGGGCAGCGCAACGGCGAATGAAGAGATTTTTGACCTGCTGGTGGTGGGCGCCGGGCCCACCGGCCTGGCCTGTGCCATTGACGCGCAGAAGGCCGGCTTCCGCGTGGTGGTGGTGGACAAGGGCTGCGTGTGCAACTCGCTGTTTCACTACCCGGCGCACATGACGTTTTTCACCACGCCGGAGCTGCTCGAGATTGGCGACATTCCCTTTCCCAGTCCCAACCCCAAGCCCTCGCGCAACGAGGCGCTGCAGTATTACCGGCTGGTAGCGGCGTATTACAAGCTGGACATACGCCAGTACCACCGCGTGGAGAGAATTGACGGGGCTGATGGCGACTTCACCGTGCACACGGAAGACCGCTTCGGACGCCCCGGTGCATTGAGCGCGCGGAAGCTGGTGCTCTCGACCGGCTACTATGACTTGCCCAACTACCTGCGCATTCCCGGCGAAGAGCTGAGCAAGGTACACCACTACTACAACGATCCGCACCCGTTTTTCGAGACGGACGTGGTGGTGATCGGGGGCAAGAACTCGGCGGCCATTGCGGCTCTGGAGCTGTGGCGCAGCGGAGCGCGGGTCACGCTGGTGCATCGCGGCCCGGGCATTCAGCCGCACGTGAAGTACTGGATCAAGCCGGACATCGAGAACCGCATCAAGAATGGCGAGGTGAAGGCGCTGTTCGACTCGCAGGTTGTCGAGATTACCCGGGACACGGTGGTTGTTGAAACCCTTGAGGGGCGCCAGACGCTGAAGAACGACTTCGTGTTTGCCCTGACCGGGTATCATCCGGACTTCGATTTTCTGGAGCGGCTGGGGATCGAATTCAAGGGTGATGACCGGCTGCCTGTGTGCGACGCGGAGACGCTGGAGAGCAACGTAGCCGGCATTTACCTGGCCGGGGTGATTGTGGCCGGCTCGCGCACGAATGAGATATTTATTGAGAATGGGCGGTTTCACGGGCGGCAGATTGCCCGGGCGCTGGCATCGAAGCTAAAAGCATCATGTGAAGATGGGAAGCCCGTTGCGTGAAGAGATTGGGGCACGCAATAGGAAGCAGCGGAACGCGAGGGGCTGGGGGATGCGCTGGTGGCCGCGGTCAATACGGTGGCAGATGCTGGCCGGCCTGGTGCTGCTGGAGGCGCTTTCTATCGGCCTGTTTACGGCGCTGCTGATCCGCCAGCAAGCGCACGAAGTGCACGAGCACATGCTGCATCGGCTGGAGCACCAGGCGACCTCGATGGCGCTGCAGGCCGCCGAGGCCCTGGAGCAGCAGCGGCCCGGGTGGGTGGGCCTGTCGGTCAACATGATGGGCGAGGCCCCCAGCGTGGCCTTTGCCAAGGTGACCGATCCGGCCGGCAACCTGTTGTTCGTCAGCCGGGGCGAGCCGGAAGAGCTGACGCTGGACCCCGCCGAACTGGCCCAGATTCCCCTCGCCGTCAAGGGCGATGCGCGTGTGTTCGCCTTCGGCCGCGACCGCTGGGAGGGAGTCAAGCCCATTGTCACCGGCGGCGACCTGCGCGGCTTTGCCTGGGTGGAATCGGATCGCGGCTGGGACTTCGAGCAGGTGAACTCAGTGTTGCGCAGCACGTTCATTTTCGGCGCCATCTGGATCGCGGCCTCGGCCCTGCTGGTGCTGCTGATGGCCCGCTCCATCTCGCGGCCGCTGGCGATTCTGCACCGGGGCACGCGGGCGCTGATGAATGCGCCCGAGGCGAGCGACAATTTCCCCCTCCCGGTGGCCGCGCACAATGAGTTCGGCGACCTGATTGTGGCCTTCAACCGCATGGTCGCCTCCATCGCCGAACAGCGCGCGGGCTTGAACGACACCCTGTCGCTGCTCGACTCCATGCTCGCCAACGCGCCCATCGGGCTGGCCTTCTTTGATCGCCGCTGCCGGTTTGTACGCGTCAACCAGGTGTTTGCGGATATGACCGGGGTGAGCCTGAGCCGGCACCTGGGGCGCACCTTGCCGGAGCTGCTGCCGCAACCCGTGGCGCAGCAGCTGGAGAACGTGGTGCTCCAGGTTTTTGCCGCCGAGGAGCCGGTGCGCAACCTGGAGCTGAGCGGGCACGGCGGCTCGCACAATCGCCCGTGGACCTGGCTGGCCAGCGCCTATCCGGTGCGCACCCATCCGCAGCAGGTGCGCTGGGTGGGCGTCATTGTGCTTGACGCAAGCGACCGCAAGCGCAGCGAAGAGGCTCTGCGCAGGACCGAGAAGCTGGCCGCAACCGGCCGCCTCGCCGCTTCCATTGCCCACGAGATCAACAATCCCCTGGAAGCGATCACCAACCTGCTGTTTCTACTGCGCAACTTCTGCCAGCTGGATGAGACGGCGTTGAAGTATGTGGCGATGGCCGAGCACGAAGCCCAGCGCGTTGCCGAGATCACCCAGCAGACGCTGCGTTTTTACCGCCAGCCCACGCTGCCCACGCGCGCCAACATGCGCGACGTGCTCGACTCGGTGCTCAGCCTCTACAACGGGCGGCTCAACACACTCAATATCCGCGTGGACCGCGACTACGACGCCGCGCTGGACCTGTTCTGCTTCGCCGGCGAACTGCGCCAGGTGTTTGCCAACCTGGTGGGCAACGCTCTTGACGCGACCAGCAGCGGCGGACGGCTGCGGATTCGGGCGCGGCTCTCGCGCAACTGGAAAGACCCGGTGCAGACAGGCGTACGCTTCACCGTGGCCGATACCGGCACGGGCATGGAGCCGGAGGTGCGCGAGCGCGCGTTTGAAGCCTTCTTCACCACCAAAGAAGTGACCGGAACCGGGCTGGGCCTGTGGGTGAGCCACGAGATCGTCGTGAAACACCGCGGCCTGGTGCATCTGCGCAGCCGCACCGCGCTAGGCGGGCAGACCGCCGGCACCGTCTTCCAGATCTTCATCCCCGACGATCCGGGCCTGGCAGCGCCGCAGCGCCAGGTTGCCTCCGCCACAGCCTGAACCCCTCTCTCAGGCCGAAATGAATCGTCGGTGCATCGGGTTCCATACGTCTCGTTCAGGCTATCAGGGGTAAGGCTTTTTTGGGCCGTCCGCCTTTGGCGCCGTTTGTCTGGGCTGCCCGGCGCTTGGCTTCGGTTCTGGCCCTGCCGCCCTTCTTGCCCAGTTCCGCCATCCAACGGCGGTTTCCATAGACGCCTTCGATCAGAGCGGGAACGTAGAGATCGACGTCGATCTCAGGAAAGCTGATGCCGGTTCCATGTCCGAGCAGTTCGTAATTCTGAATCTGCTTGTGCGTGGCGCCGCCCAGTCCCTGCAGGTCCTCGATGGGGAGCACCAGCCGGCGTCCGTTGCTCAGGCCCACAATCAGCAGTTTGAGACTTTGGATGTGCTCGACGGACAAGGCGCGCGGGTCGCCGTCGTGGAGCTTCGCCTTCTCCAGTGCCGCTTCGATCCCTGCATCCGTTGTGATCACTTCATGCTCGGCCATGATGCTTCTCCCAAAGAGCGACAAGCTCGTCGAAATGCCCGGCAGCGACCGTCAGAATGTGGCGCACATCGGACTTGCTCCCGTTGCTCGGCTTGACCGAGTCGGTTCTGCCGGCCAGCGACACCGCGCCGTCCCGGCGAAGATCCACGATCGCTTCAACCTCAGCGTAGAAGCCATGCACGTGCCGAGGTTCATGGTCCATTGTGTAGGCAACAAAACGAACGCCATCAAATCGGACGGAACCCATCTGGGCAATAATAACCCAAGCCAATTGGGTTATCAAGTACAAACGCCACCTATTGTGGGTTCCGTTGCCGAACTCGCATACAAATCTGCCCAAAAAACATGCTCAACAGGTCTTCTCCGTGGGGAGCCTGAAAGAAAATTCTCAAAAAACTTCTTGCCTACCCACCTTTCTTGTGTGTTACAGTCGGTAACATTATGACGAGTAACACTCAGGCAAGTCACGATCCGGCGGAACTGGGAGAACTGGAGCGGAGCATTCTCTCCGTGGTGTGGCGCAAGGCGGAGATCAACGCCGAACAGGTGCGCGAGGAGCTGGGCCGGCCGCTGAAGGACTCGACCATCCGCACCGTGCTGCGGCGGCTGGAAGAGAAGGGCTACCTGACCCACACGGTGGAGGAGCGCACCTTTGTCTACCGCCCGGCCGAAACCCGGCAGCGCGTGGCCGGGCGCGCCGCCAAGCGCATTGTGGACTGGTTCTGCGAGGGATCGGTCGAGGCGCTGCTGGTGGGCATGGTTGACAGCAAGATGCTGGACCGCGCCGAGCTGCAGCGGCTGGCCGAGCGCATTGCCGCGGCCCAAAAGAGCGCGACCCAGACGAGCGCGGCCGAGCCGAAGGGCCCAGGCAAACAGGCGAAGGGAGGACGTGCATGATGGCCATGCTGATTGAATCGGCGCTGCGGGCGCTAGTGGTGGCGCTCACCGTTTGGGCTGGGCTGCAGCTGTTCCGGGTGGGCAACGTGGCCGCGCAGAAGCTTGCCTGGGGACTGGTGCTGGTCTGCGCCGTGGCCATGCCCGCGGCCATGCGCTGGCCCTGGTTGCAGGGCTTGCTGACCGTGCGCGTGCCCGCGGCGCTGGCCTGGACGCCGGCGAAAACTGCGCCGATACAAGCACCTGCGCCGGAAGTGGCAGCGCTCGTTCATAGCCCGCAGGCAAAGCCGCACGCCGACCCGGCTCGCCGCGCAGGCCGCGAGCCCGAAATCCATGGCGGAGACCGCTTCCCCGCGCCAGTCGTTGCGACGGGCGAGTTTGCCGGGACCGCGAGCCGCCAAGCAGACATTGAACCAAGCGCCGCAGTCTCGGGCCGGTTCAGCGGCTGGCGGGATGCGGCCCTGCGCCTGGCGGCCAAGGTCACGCTGGCCGCGGCAATCTATGTTGCCGTATGCGCGCTGCTGCTGCTGCGGATGCTCTGCGGCCTGGCGATGGCCCTGCGCCTGTGGCTGACTGCGGAGCGGTTTGAGCCCGAACCCGGGCCTGATCCGCTGGCCGATCCGGGCCGCGGCCTGCGCCTGCGCTTCAGCTTTGCCGTTGCCTCGCCAGTGACCATCGGCTCCGGCGTGTTGTTGCCCGCCGATTGCCTTGCCTGGGACCGCGAAAAGCTGCGCATCGTGCTGGCCCACGAGTGCGCCCACGTGCGGCAAGGGGATTTTTATCTGCAACTCGCCGCCGGGCTCTACGCGGCCGTGTTCTGGTTCAGCCCGCTGGGCTGGTGGCTCAAGCGCACGCTCTCTGACCTGGGGGAGGCCATCAGCGACCGCGCCGGCCTGGAGCAGGCGGCCAGCCGCGTCTCCTACGCAAAGGTTCTACTTGAATTCGCGGCCATGCCGCGCCCAACCCTGATCGGAGTCGCCATGGCAAGGAAGAGCAATCTCGCGCAACGCATGGAGCGGTTTTTGAATGAATCCCACTTCCGCCAGGCCTTTGCGGGCGGTCGCGGACGCACGCTGCTGGCAGTTCTGCTGGTGCCCGCGGCGCTGCTGGCAGGCACGGCGCTGGTCCGCGTGGAAGCCGCGCCGCAGCAGGCGGTGCAGGCGCCGCCGGCTCCAGCCTCGGCTCCCAGCCCGGCTGCCGCTCCCACCTCTGCTTCGATCCCGGCTCCGGCGGATGCGCCCGCGGGGCCGGAGGGAGCGCCTGATCTGGCTCCTCCTGCGCCTGACCTGGCTCCTCCTGCGCCAGACCCTGAGCCGGCTCCGCAGGCGGTGCCGGTTCCACCGGCCGCACCCGAAGCTGCACCGCCAGCCGCGCCGCTTCCGCCCGAGCCGGCTGAGGCGCGCTACGCGGAGGACGAGCATAACGTCAATGTCAGCGACTCCCAGAGCGATACGGTGACCAACACCATCGCCAACGGCAAGCGCTGGAGCACAGCGACGGGCAACGGCTACTCCTACTCGTACTCCTCCGACGGCGACTCCTGGGCGCTGGTCACCGATCCCAGCGACCGCGTGACCTTCAACGGCGATTGGAACAAGGACACCCGCGACGAGCTGCGCAAAGCCCGCCATCTGGCCAGCGGCAAGTTCCTCTGGTTTACCCACGGCGGCAAGTCGTACTTCCTCGATGACCCCGCCGTGATGGCCCAGATTCAGGCCATGTACAAGCCCACGGAGGAGCTGGGCCGCCAGCAGGAGATTCTGGGCAAGCAACAGGAAGCCCTGGGGCGCCAGCAGGAGGCAATCGGCCGCCGTCAGGAGCAGGCCAGCGTGCCCACGCCGGACATATCGAGGGAGATGACCCAGCTCAACGAGGCTGTCGCCAAGCTGGACGCCAAGAAGGGCAGTAAGGTGAACCAGGATGAGCTGGCCGAAATCGAAGGCAAGCTGGGCGAAATCCAGGGGCGGCTGGGCGCGTTGCAAGGCGAAATGGGAGCCAGCCAGGGCGAAATTGGCGCCGAGCAAGGCAAGCTCGGGGAACAGCAAGGAAAGCTGGGTGAAGAGCAGGGGCGCCTTGGCGAGCAGCAAGGGAAGCTGGCCGCGGAAGCAAATCAGAAAGTGAAGTCGATCATCGACCAGAGCCTGCGCAACGGCAACGCAAAGCCGGTCGAGTAAATCCAAGCGGTGCAGTTTTGACGCAGGCGCAGGGGCGACGCGGAGTCAACCGCCTTCGCCCCTGCGTCATTTCCATGCGCACTTCCGGGAGCACCGCTCTTCCGGCGTAGACGCGGGGCCTCTTGGAGTGGAATGATGGAGCAAATTCAAAACTCGTTCTTGCCGGAGGAGAATCCCCATGCCAATCGCCACCCCGATCGCCCACGCCGCGGGCAGTTTTCGCATGAATGCCGGACTTTTGGAGAAGAGCATCGAGGGCCTGACCGCTGAAGAGTGGCACAAACGGCCAGGGGATTGCGCCAACTGCATGATCTGGGTTGCGGGCCACATCGTCTGGGCGCGTCACCGGGTGCTGTTCTACATGGGCAGGGAGTGGTCGCGGCCCTGGCTGGCGGTTTTTGCGCGCGGATCGAATGTCGCCGATGCTGCCCAGTATCCGTCGCCCGAGGAGTTGGCGGCGGCCTGGCACGATGGGAAGGCGGTCTTGACCGCCGCGCTCGAAGAAATATCCATCGATGCCCTGTCCGCGCCCGGTCCGGAGAAGCTGCCGAGCTATGACGGCATGCTGAGCGGCGCCGTCAGCTTCATGGCCTGGCACGAGACCTATCATGTGGGCCAGGCCGCGTATCTGCGGCGCTTGCTGGGCCATGGGCAGGTAGCCGGTTAGGGCCTGTCATCTAATTCCCAGGGGGTAGCGACGGGGGCCAATTTTCCCGAGTTCTAGGAGCGAGGAGTGCGCTGTAATCAATTACTGAAGCGACGAACGACAACGAAATCGGGAAAATTGGCCCCGTCCCTTCGGGTTGCGGGTAAAATCGGGCCATACTTCGTTGTCGCCCTCGACCTTGGAACCACCAAAGCCTTCCGGCTCCGCCTCGTCTGGCCCG
>Ga0182030_10017857_pt1 | contig 13656 bp, 12 predicted proteins | sample 812S3MmetaG_FD_121299 | JGI IMG/M metagenome (GOLD analysis project Ga0182030, IMG submission 121299) | Permafrost microbial communities from Stordalen Mire, Sweden - 812S3M metaG (Illumina Assembly) | ecosystem: Environmental > Terrestrial > Soil > Wetlands > Permafrost | place: Sweden... | reverse complement strand
GGGAAGATTCTTGCCTTCGTCGCGCTCGGCATCGTTTTTGTAACGCAGCTCGAGAGGATCCATCTTGAGCTTGATGGCTAGCTCGTCGATGGCGGACTCAAGCGCGAACAGCCCAGGTACAGCGCCTGGACCGCGCATCGGCGCTGGTGCACCCACATTGCGGTGGACCATCGCAGTGGTGACTTCGAGATTCGGGCAGCTGTAAATGAACGGAGTCTGCTCGCCGCAATGCTCCACAAAGTCGTCGAGCTGGGAAGTTTCTGTGTAGAAGTCGTGCCGGATCGCCGTGAGCTTGCCGTCCGGAGTGGCGCCCAGACGAATGCGCTGCTGGGTGCGCGGGCGATGACCGACATTGGAAAACATCATGCGCCGGTCGACGCTCAGTTTCACCGGCCGGTTCAACTGGCGCGCAGCCGCAGCCGCGAGTGTTGCCTGAGGCCATGGAGATAGCTTGCCTCCGAAACCGGAGCCGACAAACCGCGAGATGATGCGGACGTTTTCGCGCGGCACGCCGAGAACCTCAGACATGACCGTCCGAAAACTGACGACCCCCTGCGAACTGTCGTAGAGCGTGACGTTATCGCCATCCCACACCGCGACCGTGCCATGCATCTCCATCGGGTTGTGTGTTTCTACCGGCGTGGAGTAGGTCTGATCGATCGCCACCGGCGCCGACGCCAGGGCCTGATCGGGATCGCCGCGTTTCCAGCTGCTTTCACGCTTGCCGTCGAAGTCCACACTCAGGTCAGTGCGGACGTCGGGCGGTTCAACTTCGTAGTCCGCGTGAACGGCAGCGGCGGCCGCTTTTGCCTGTTCCAGCGTCTCGGCCACCACGACTGCGATGTACTGGCCCCAATAGTAGATGTTCTCGTCCTCAAACGGAGGGCGCGATTCGGCCATCGCTCCATCCTGCTGGCGCGGGAATGTTCGAAAGACGTTCTGAATGTTGCCGTGGCGCAGGACGAGCAGCACCCCGGGCATCTGCTCTGCAGCCGACACGTCCAAGGTCCGAATGCGCCCCTTGCCGATGGTGCTTTGGACGACGAATGCGTGGACCAGATTGGGGAAGTCGTGATCGACCGCGTAGCGTGCGGTGCCCGTCGTCTTCAATGGGCCGTCGATGCGAGGCACAGCTGCGCCAATAATGTTGGCAGCGTGGGGAAGTGTATCCGTCGCCATTGTGATCTCCTTGATGCCGCGATCCGTCCAGAGTTGAATTACGGTCTCGCAAGAGAAACCTACTGACTCATTTCGAAATCTAGGCGGTTGCGAGCTTGAGCGTACGGACCAGGCAGCGCTTTGCCAGTTCAACCTTGAAATCGTTGTCGGTGCGCGGTTTCGCCGCAGCCAGTGCGACTTCGGCAGCTTTGCGAAAACTGGCAGCATCCGCAGGCTTGCCCATCAGAGCGGCCTCGGCCTCATGCGAGCGCCAGGGCTTGGTGCCCACGCCCCCCATCGCAACCCGCACATAACGGATGTGCCCACCCTCAACCTTTGCGACGACAGCCGCCGACGAGAGCGCGAACTCGTAGCTGGCGCGATCCCGCAGCTTGAGATACACCGACTTCGATCCTTCAATCGGTTTGGGCAGGTCGACAAAGGTGATCAACTCGCCGGGTTCCAGGGCATTTTCGATGTTGGGCGTATCGCCGGGCAGTTTATGAAACTCAGCAATGGGAATCGTCCGCTTTCCCTTCGGGCCTTCCACGTGAATCATGGCTTCCAGAGCGGCCATTGCCACGCACATATCAGAAGGATGCGTGGCGATGCAGTGCTCGCTGGTTCCTAAGATCGCGTGAGTCCGGTTGAATCCATCGAGAGCTGCGCACCCAGTTCCGGGCGTGCGCTTGTTGCAGCCATAGCCGCCGGGCGTCCCAGCGCTGGGCTCGCGGAAATAGGCACACCGTGTGCGTTGCAACAGGTTGCCGCCGGTGGTGGCCATGTTGCGCAGCTGCGGTGATGCTCCAGAAAGAATAGCCTCCGACAGCACCGCGTATTTCTCCTTCACGTCGGCATTCCAGGCCAGGTCGGAGTTGCGCACGAGCGCGCCGATGCGAAGTCCGCCGTCGGGCAGCTGCTCTATTTTGTCGAGCGGCAACAGATTGATGTCGACCAGCGCAGGCGGCTGTTCGACGCTGAGCTTCATCAGATCGACAAGCGTTGTGCCCCCAGCGATGAACTTGCCGGCCGGCGCGCTAGCCAGTGCTTTATCGACGCTCGATGCCTTGACGTAGTTAAAGGTCTGCATGGTTTCGCTCCTTCGTCAGGCTTGCGCCCGCACGCGTTTAACCGCGGCAACAATGTTGGTGTAGGCGCCGCAACGGCAGATGTTGCCGGCCATTCCGTGCTTGATATCTTCGTCCGTGGGGCCAATCGGCTCCTTCAGCAGGGCGACAGCGCTCATGATCTGCCCACTGGTGCAGTAGCCGCACTGGTAGCCGTCATGCTCCACGAAAGCCGCCTGCATGGCGTGCAGATTGTCGGGCTGGCCGATGCCTTCAATGGTGGTGATCTCGTCGCCCTCATGCATCACAGCGAACGAGAGGCAGCTATTCACGCGGCGGCCGTTAACATGCACAGTGCATGCGCCGCATTGGCCGTGATCGCAGCCCTTCTTGGTTCCGGTCAGATGGATGCGCTCCCGCAGTGTGTCGAGCAGCGTGGCCCGCGTGTCGAGCCCCCGCAGCGTGTACTCCTTGCCGTTGATGCGGAGAGAGACGGTAGTGGTTCCGGCAGCGTCTGTGGTCTCATCGGGCACCGGCGCAATGACGGGAGCGGCCGCAGCTAACGGAGCGGCGCCTGCTAGGAGGCCGGTTGCGCCAATGCCGGAGAGAAACGACCGGCGGCTCAAGCGAGAGCCGCTCGACACTGAACCGGGCGCAGGCAAGGGTTCGAGTTCCAGCGTCTGCTGGTCTGGAGCGAGTTCCTGGCGAGTCGATTGTGCGCGAAGGTGTTTGAGATGCTGAGGGAGCGTGTCTGCCACAGGGGACCTCCTGGGGGCAATGCCCGTGCCGCCATCCTACCCGACTTCATGCAAGGGCAGGAAGAGTGTTTCGTCGCGCAACAACGAATCGTTCGCGACGAGTGAATAGGCCGGAGCGAAACGTGGGGAATCGTTGCGATCCGGGAGAGAACTTCTTGCCTTGTCTGCTGCGGGGAACCGAAGAACAGGTCAGCAGACCCTAAACCCTAAATCTAAACATTGACCAAAGCCTTCATCGCAGGCTGGTATCGATCGCCGGCTGCGGCGTCCAAAGGAAAAACTTCCTGCAACGAATTCACCACTTCCGGTGGAAGCGCAAAGTCCACTGCGGCCGCATTCTCTTCAAGATACTTCCGTCGTTTCGTTCCGGGTATCGGAACAATATCTTCGCCCTGTGCCAGCACCCAAGCCAGAGCAAGTTGACCGGGCGTCATGCCGGCGGCCTCGGCAAACTGCCTTACCTTTGCAACCAGCTCAAGATTGTGCTGAAAGTTCTCACCCTGGAAACGTGGACTGTTGCGGCGGTAGTCGTCGGTGTCAAAATCGTCGGGACTCTTAATGGCGCCGGTCAGGAAGCCGCGACCGAGCGGACTGTACGCCACAAATGCGATTCCCAGCCGTCGACAGGTCGGCAGAATTTCCGGTTCCGGATCGCGCGTCCAAAGAGAATATTCAGTCTGGAGCGCGGAGATGGCGTGGACGCGGTGCGCGCGCTCGATCGTGGCCGGCGCTGCTTCCGAAAGGCCGAGATAGCGGACTTTGCCTTCCTCGATGAGCCGCGCCATCGCGCCAACGGTATCTTCGATCGGCGTCTTCGGATCGACTCGATGCTGGTAATAGAGGTCGATGGTTTCGATGCCAAGTCGTTGCAAGCTGGCTTCGACCGACTTGCGCACGTAAGCGGGACTGCCATCCACGCCGCGGCGCGTTGGATCGGAAGGGTCGCGGACAATCCCGAACTTGGTGGCGACAAAAAAACGATTCCGCCGACCCTTGAGCGCCTTCCCCACCAGAATCTCGTTCTTGTGCGGGCCGTAGACATCGGAAGTGTCGAGGAAATCGATCCCCAGTTCAACAGCGCGATCGATAGTTGCCAGAGATTCCTGGTCGTCGCGCCCACCATAGAACTCGCTCATGCCCATGCAGCCAAGGCCGATGGCCGAGACCGTGGGTCCGTTCGCGCCCAACCTGCGGGTCTTCATCTTGAAATACCTCTGAGATGTTCGTTGCTTGTCAGGCGACAGGCGTCAACTCGCAATCGACTTCCGGCTCGGCCAGGGCCGGATTTGTGATGCGAATGCGCTCTTCAATGATTTTGTAGTTGGAGATCTTGTGGGTCAGGAGCGCGTGGGCCTGCTGCAATTCTACGATCTGCTCGGCAATGCCGGCCTGATGGTCCTCAAGGATCTTGCGCCGATCGAGCGACGTGGCATCGCCCAATTCGCGCAACTCGGCGTAACGCTGCATTTCGCGAATCGGCATGCTGGTCGCACGCATGCAGTGGAGGAAGTGAAGCCATGCCTCATCGGCCTCGGAATAGCGCCTGTGACCGTTGCGCGCGCGCCCTACCGGCTGGATCAGCCCTACGCGCTCATAGTAGCGAAGCGTGTGCGCGGTCATTCCGCAACGCTCGGCCATGCTTCGTATGGTATATCCCGGGTTCTGCATAACATCAACGTACAACTTGAAGCGCGCTCGAAGTCAAGCACTGCGCGCGTGGCGGAAGGCTTGTCCGGTACGCAGGCAAGGGAAGGCCGGCTGCTGCCGGAAGCCTAGGTGCCGTAACCGTTGCTTCTTCAATAAGATATTGATCTCGCTCTTAGCTCGCTCACAGAGCTCGCTTAACAATTCTTAAGGAATGGAGCCTCTGTTGCATCAGTCAGGCAAAAGACGCAGCAAGGAAACATTCCAGCCTGATTCGAGCGGATTTCATCTCGTATGATCGAACACGATGAGGCAATTTTGATCGTGGGCGCAGAGACACAGAAGGGCGTCGATATCGAGCTGTACAAGAAGATGCTGACCGTCGCTCTCGAAGAGGCCCAGCAAGGGCGTGCCGAGGGGGGGATTCCGATCGGGGCCGCGATGTTTAGGCGCACAGGTGAGTTGGTGAGTCGGGGACACAACCGGCGCGTGCAGGATGCCGACCCCAGCGTGCACGGTGAGACCGATGCCTTTCGTTGCGCGGGCCGCCAACGCAGCTACCGCGACATAGTAATGGTGACGACACTGGCGCCATGCTGGTATTGCAGCGGACTGGTGCGGCAATTCCGCATCGGAACGCTCGTTGTGGGCGACAGCCGCACGTTTGCCGGGGGACTGGACTGGCTTCGCGAGAATGGCGTTGAAGTGATCGACTTGGATGATCGCGCCTGCCACGAACTGCTTGAGGGATTCATCGCCGAGCATCCCGAAGTGTGGAAGGAGGACATCGGGGAAGAGTAAATCCAGTCCGGCTGGGAGCGTATAGGATTGGTTCGGATTCCTGTTGTATGCAGTGATGTTTCTGAGGAGGAACGATGCAACGTCGGAAATTTCTTGCGGCTTCTCTAGCTTCTTCGGCCGCGGCCATGTTGGGGGGAACACAAATGCGCGCCGATCAGCCACGTGAGTTCTATCAGCTTCGCCGCTACTTCCTACAGTCCGGCCCACAGCAAAAGCTGACAGAAACCTATTTGAGCAGCGCGCTGATTCCGGCCTTGACGCGCATGGGCATGGGACCGGTAGGCGCTTTCCGAGTCGACATCGGACCCGAAACGCCGACCTACGATGTGCTGATCCCTGCCTCGGACTTGGCCGCGCTGGCCGAGGTCGACCTACATCTCGCACAGGATACGGAATTCCTGAAAGCTGCAGACCCCTTTTGGGGTGCGCCCGCCACAGCGCCGGCCTTTCAGCGCGTGGAGTATTCGTTGCTCTCGGCGTTTGAAGGCTGGCCAAAGCTGACCCCGCCGCCCTCGTCCGCCACCAAAGCGAAGCGGATCTTCCAGCTCCGCACCTATGAGAGCCCGAGCTACAAAGCCCACGTGGTCAAGGTGCATATGTTTCACTCGGGCGAATTTGAGATTTTCGCCAAAGCCGGATTCCACATGGTCTTCTTTGGCGACACACTCGCCGGCCCGCGCATGCCGAACCTTACTTACATGCTGAGCTTTGCCGATAGCACTGAACTGGACGCAAAGTGGGATGTGTTCCGCAACGATCCAGCATGGAAGAAGCTCTCGGCCGATTCGCGGTTCGCCTATGAAGCGATCGTCTCGAATATTACAAATCTGATTCTGAGCCCGCTCGATTGCTCGCAAATTTGAAGCGCTGGGGGACGGTCGACTACAAGGACTACGGCACAAACTTCAGCGAATAGGCGGTCGTTGGGTCAATCGGCCCATGCAGAATGCCGAGCGACTTCAGTTGCTCATAGCTGGTCTGCCACCTTGCCGCCGTCATCCGCCCCGTCTGCGCACCGCTGAGATCGTCGCCAGTGATGAACCCGCCGTCCCGCAAGGCCTGCGCAGTGTAATCCTCCTGCGTGGGATTCAACGCTGGATTCAGCTTGAGCAGATACTCATTTGTGGGGCCCGGGTTGCGCAGATATTCCTGCCAGCCACGGACGCTGGCGCGCACAAATCTCGCTACGACGTCCGGATGCTGCGCGACGAAGTTCTGAGTCGTGAACTGGACCCGGTAAGGATCGTAGCCGGAGGAACTGATGAGAAATGTGCGAACGTCGGCACCGGCTTGCTTGGCGAAAAACGGCTCACTGGTGATAAAGATCTGCTGGACGTAATTGGGATCGGCGAGGAAATTGGCAATCGAAAGTGTGGACTGAATCTGGCGAACCTCGTGCAGGTTGTAACGCGAAACAACGTATTTGAGCCACGTGGCGCCAGTTTGTGCTGCGATGGTGTGGCCTTCTAGATCCTTGAAATCGTGGACCGGTGAATCCTTGTGCACCATGACAGCTTGCGGATCGTGCTGCATGGTCGCGGCCACCGCGATAAGAGGCAGCCCATTCGAATCCCATTCCAGAATTTGGTCGCTGGAGCCGAGGCCGAAGTCGGCCTTCCCCGTCGAAACCAGTTGGGCCACGCTGCCATATTGCGGCAATGGCAGAAGGGTCACATCGAGACCTTCAGCTTTGTAGTAGCCCTGGATCGCCGCGGTGAAGAACCCGCCATGCTCCGGCTGCGGATACCAGTCAAGCTGCAGGCGGACAGGAGTCAGTCCGTTGGCAGAGGCGGACTCATGGGCCTTACAGCCCCCAAGAGTCGAGGCAAACACTGCGAAAAGAATGAATGCGAAAAAAGAAAGACAGCGACTTTGTCTCAACCTTGACCTCGCCAGTATCAGGGATTCCTTGCAATGGAACGTATCACGAAGGAGTCGGAGCCGAGATCTTTCTTCGTGAGCCGAGCTGCGCGGCGAGCACCAGCAGAGCTTCATCATTGCCACGAGCAGCGGCCAGCTGCATGCCTCCGTTTTTTCCGGAGATCGTGACGACCGGCACGCCGGCGAGGCTGAACGGCGTGGTGTAACGAAGCAGCCGTGCGCGAGTCTGGCTGTGATCCGCGCCGACAGCCAGGCGCGTAACAGGTGTGGCAGGCATCAGAAGCAATTCGTGCGTCGCGAAGAGTTCGTCGATGTGTGAATTGAAATCGGCGTGACGCTGGCGTAGCGCAAGGATTTCGGCTTCGGTGATCCGGGAACCCCATTCCAGCCGCTCGCGAATGGCCGGCTGAAGCTGATCGAAATGGCCGGTATGGATGCGCGCAGCCTCCCATGCTTGGATAGGCGCAAAGATTTCGAAAGAGACGCTCCACCAGCCGGGATCGAATTTGGATTTCCGGAGGCCAAGTGCCTCAAGCTCGATGGCTGCGGCAAGAAGGGAACCCACGATCTCCGGCTCGCAATCGTGCAGAAACCCATCGTCGATCACGGCGAAGCGCGTGAACGGCGCGTACGGCTCGACGTGTTCAGGCGCGAACAACTGGCCAAGCAGCGGCGCATCTTCGAGATCGCGGAAGAGCCAGCCCATCGTGTCGAAGGATCGCGCAAGATGCGCTCCACCGCGCCAATCGCCGCGACCCAATGACGCCCGATAGCCCGCTAATCCGCAGAGTGACGCGGGCGCGCGCACGGATCCGCCAGTATCGGTCCCGATGGCAGCAACGGCAGAGTCCTCAAGCACGCTGGCCGCTGCCCCAGAAGAGGAACCGCCGGTGAGTCCGCCAGGATTGCCCGGCTGCGCACAATCGCCGAATTCTGGATTCTCGCCGGTGATGCCGTAGGCCAGCGGATGAAGATGCGTCTTGCCGGTAATGACCGCGCCCGCCTCGCGCAACCGCTCCACTAACCATGAATCTCGGGCTGCAATACCGTTCAGGTCGCGATAAAACTCCACGCCACAGGATGTCGGACTTCCAGCCAGATCGAAACAATCCTTCACGGAAATGGGCAAACCCCAGAGCGGGTCATGGCCATCGCCAAACGGTCCACCTTCGCTGCGTGGCATTGTTTCCGCGCGTGCCGCCTCTGCCCTTGTCCACGCCGGATCGCGCCAGAGATACGTATTGTGTCCCGCATTTCGATTGGCGCAGGCCAGGGCCTGTTCGGCCAGTTCGGAGGGCCGGACGCTGCCCTGCGCCAGAGCGGTGCGTAGGCCACGGAGCGTCCATGGGAGCGCGGTCATACAGCGATTGTAGGTGCTGATCGCAGGCCCAGGATCGGAGGCACGATTGGTCCGCATAAAGACCGCATAAGAGATGTCGTTTTGTGTCCTGCTCTCTCGGGACGACATGCTAAGTTCGAGTATGGGAGTTGTTCCGATGGCCGCACGCCCCGTGACCAAGCGGCCTCCACTCAATTTGATTGAGGACACGGAGCGCATGAAGGCGCTCATCGCGTTTACAGCCCGTTCTCTGCGTACAGAGCGACCCAGGCCATTCGGTGCATCGATCGTTCAGACAAAATCCGGCAAAACGCTCCTACAAGCCCTCAATAATGTGACGCAGGAGTTCGATCCAAGCGCTCATGCTGAAGTGCGAGCCATCCGCCTCGCAACCAAGCGGCTCAAGCAGCTTTCCCTGGCGGGTTACACCTTGTACACCACGTGCGAGCCGTGTCCCATGTGCATGAGTACGGCACTGTGGGCGGGCCTTGACCGCGTGGTGTACGGCGCAACCATCGAAGACGCAAACCGGCATTTCAATCAGATTCAGATACCAGCAGAAGAGGTCGCCGCGCGGAGCGATATGGATTGCGTGATCGATGGACCATTTCTACGGGACGACTGCTATGCTCTTTTCACCCACCCCCACATGCAGCGCGCGATTCGCCACTGGTCGAGTCGCAAACGGAAATGACGCACCATAACTTCAGATCCCTTGAGGTCTGTCGCCATGCATGAGCGGCTTGCAGAAGGATTGTCGGCAATCATTGCGGATCCCGCGCGCGTGTTGACGTCGCCTGCCGTGCTCGAGCGTTTGTCGCACGACTTCTATTGGTATTCGCCGGTGCTGCGGCCAAAGCTGGCAAGCAAGAACGGGGATATCGCGGTACTGCCGGTAAATGTGGACGAAGTCCTGGCCGTACTTCGCTTCGCAGGCAAGAATGACGTTCCGGTAACGGTGCGCGGCGCAGGGACAGGCAACTACGGGCAGTGCGTACCGTTGCATGGCGGCATTGTCCTCGATCTCTCGCTGATGGACAAGCTCGAAGAGATCACCTCCGATGGAGTCGCTGTATGCCAACCTGGTCTCCGCCTCGGCGCGTTGGAAACCGAAGCGCGCAAGCAAGGCTGGGAACTGCGGATGTACCCATCAACGCTGGTGAAAGCATCGGTCGGGGGATTTCTCGCAGGAGGTTCAGGAGGCATCGGCTCCGTGACGCATGGCGGTCTGCGCGACTTCGACACGGTGCGCGCATTCGAAGTGGTGACGATGGAGGAGGAGCCGCGCGTGGTTCTGCACGATGGCGCGGCAGTGCACGAAATCCTGCACGCATGGGGAACCAATGGCGTGCTCACGCGAATTTGGTTCGCGTTGGCGAAGGTAGAACAGTGGACCCAATTCACGGCCGTTTTCGACACGTACGAGCAAGCCTTCACATTTACTGAATCGATCGCGACCGATGCGAAGTGGACGAAACGCCTCGCGACAGTCTTCGAGTGGCCCATTCCTTCTTTTTTCACCCCGATCAAGAAGCTAGTGAGCGACGGACAATCCATGGCGCTGATCATGATTGCGACTGCGCAGCTGGATGCTTTGAATGCGGTGGCGAAAGCGTCTGGAGGCGAAATAACGTTCTCTGGTGCCTACGACGGGCCGCGTACACAGCCTCTGCTTAGCGACTACACATGGAATCACACCACCCTATGGGCGATGAAGGCCGACCCGTCCTACACTTATTTGCAATGCGGTTTTTCGCGGACCGAATGCCGGGAGCAATTCCGCAAGCTCCGTGAGCGCTACGGCAACGAGATTCTGTTTCACATCGAATTCATGAAGAACGGTGAGGGAGTTGTGATTCCGGGAGCGATCCCAGTAGTGCGCTTCACGACGGAGGAGCGTCTGAATGACATGATTGCATTCTGCCGATCAATCGGAGTCTTCGTAGCGAATCCGCACGTGAACTACCTCGAAGACGGCGGGCGTTTTCGCCAGGACAACATCCAATTACTCGCCAAGCAGAAATACGATCCGCGCGGTTTGCTTAATCCCGGAAAGATGATCAGCTTCCAAAAGCAGGCGGTCGCGCCGTGAATACTTGGATTCCCGACGAACGCAATTTTGCTTATCTCACGTGGAAGCAGGTTGACGCGTTGCCGCGCGAGACCACGTTACTGGTGCTGCCCACGGCCGCCATCGAGCAGCACGGCCACCACCTGCCGCTCGCGACAGACACGCTGATCAACAATCTGCTGCTGGGCAAAGCGCTGCAGTTGGTTCCTGCGGAGCTGTCGATCTATGCGCTGCCCCCGGTTTGCTACGGAAAGAGCAACGAGCATCTTGGATTCCCCGGGACGCTTTCCGTGAGTGCTCAGACGTTTCTGGCCGTAGTGCGGGACCTCGGCGCGAGCATTGCGAACAGCGGGTTCAAGAAGCTGGTCCTCTACAACACGCACGGAGGGAACACGTCTCTCGTCGATGTGCTGGCGCGCGATCTGCGTGCGGAATTCGGGCTACGGACGTTCTCGCTGTTCGGCTCGCCAGGCGCTACGTTCGAGGGTGTAAGCAAGCAGGAGCGCACCTATGGATTCCACGCCGGCGAGATTGAAACTGCATACCTTCTGCACGGTGTGCCCGAGCTTGTGCATCCAGAGGAATATACGAAAAACTACATTGCACGTATCGACGAACCGGAATTGCTCAGTCCCGAAGGCTCGGCGGCAAACTTCGCTTGGCTCACCCGAGACATCGCGCCGAGCGGTGTGCTCGGCGATCCAACCGCGGCCACTGCGGAAAACGGTGAACGTTGGGCCAATGAGGCAGCCGCGCGGATTGCCGAGATTCTTGTCGCGATGTACAACTTCGAGCCAAGGCACGGGACATAACGATGGCTCTCGTCGATTGCGGCAATGGAGTTCGCCTTGAGCGAGGCGTTCGTTGCAAACTCAGCGATGGCGTCACGCTGGTCTCAGATCATTACTATCCAGAAGGCACGGGGCCGTGGCCGACGTTATTGATGCGCCAACCGTATGGCCGCGACATCGCATCGACGGTGGTCTACGCGCATCCGGTCTGGTTTGCCCGGAACGGTTTTCACGTTGTCATTCAAGATGTACGTGGTCGGGGTGGATCGGAAGGCGAGTTCTATCCGTTTCGTCACGAGGGTCGCGACGGCGCAGAGACGATCGCATGGGTGCGCGGCCATGCGGCGTGCAACGGGCGTATCGGCATGTACGGATTCTCGTATCAAGGTGCGACGCAACTGCTCGCTGCTGTGGAACAGCCGGAGGGCCTGCAGTGCATTGCTCCGCACATGACGGCGACGGATTTGTATCACGGATGGTTTTACCATCAGGGTGCATTGCGGCTAAGTTCGGCGCTCGGATGGGGTATCCAGATGCTCCGCGAAGATGCGCGACGGAAAAATCTGCGCGAAGCCAGCGCGAAACTCGAAGCTGCGTGGACCAACATCCGTGTGCAGGCAACATGCGTGCCCTATGCCGAACATCCGGCCATCACCGATCCCACATTGCCAAGCTACGTGCGCGATTGGTTTTCTCATCGCGAGCCTGGCGAGTATTGGACCGCGCAGGATATTAGTACACGCATAGATCGCATCCAGATCCCGGCACTCCACATCGCGGGTTGGTATGACACCTATATCGAGGGCTCGATTGCAGGCTACCTTGCACTGCGCAAGGGTGCCGGTACAGAATTCGCGCGTGAGCATCAGTATCTATTTGTCGGCCCGTGGGTGCACATCCCCTGGGGAGATCGCGTCGGCGATGCCAACCTGGGTGAAGCTGCAAACCTCCACACAGACGAGATTCTGCTCCGCTGGTTCAGCCATTGGTTGAAAGACACGTCCGAGTTTTCCATCGATGCACATGTTCGCTATTTCCGCCTGGGCATCAACAACTGGCGTGGCGCCCACGACTGGAACGAAGAGACCTACGCGCTCTATCTGCAAAGTGCGGGCAACGCCAATTCACGCGAAGGGGACGGTCATATCTCTCCCAACGCACCGGAAAGCGAAGAGCCGCGCGACGTGTTTGTCTATGATCCGGAAGTGCCTGTAACGGCGCCCGGCGGACCGCAAGCCTTGAGCGGGCCCTTCGATCAGTCGGCACTGGAGATGGGAAACAATCTGCTCGTCTACACGTCTGATCCAGTCCAGCAACCAACGGAGATCTTCGGCCAGCCGCGGATCAAGTTGCACGCCGCCACCTCTGCGGCCCACGCGGATTTTATCGCTAAGCTCGTACGGGTGTCAGCGAATGATCGAGCTGAATTCCTCTGCATCGGGATCGCACGCAGCTCCTGGTTATTTCGCAATGCGGAATACACGGCCGACAAAATCCACGCGTGGGAGTTTACGCTCGAGCCCATCGCGTTTGTGCTCGTCGCCGGTGAGCGGCTGCGTCTCGAGATCGCCAGCTCCGCATTTCCGCTCTATGATCGCAATCCATCCACGGATGTGCCCCCGCAACGCGCGGACAATTGGAATTGGGCACGCTCGACGCAACACGTACTGCATACGGCGGAGTTCCCTTCGGCGCTCTATCTCCCAATCAAAGGAGCGCCGGGATGGTGAGTCATGAAACTGGAACGGTTCCTGAGATCGCGCTGCACGGCGTGACGAAGCGCTACAGGAATGCGGCCGTCGCGCTCGAGGATATTTCGCTCATAGTCGAGCGCGGCGAATTTGTGACGTTTCTTGGGCCCTCGGGCTGCGGCAAGTCGACGATCCTGAAGCTCATCTCGGGCCTCAGCTCCGTGAGTAGCGGAAACGTGCAGGTGAACGGAATGACGCCGGAGAATGCGCGCGAGATGATGAGTTTTATCTTTCAGGATGCAACGCTGCTGCCGTGGCGCACCGTAGCGCAGAATGTGGGACTCGGGCTCGAACTGGAATATGCCGCTCGCGCACTGCGAAAAGAACGCGTGGCGCAAATGTTGGATCTCGTGGGCCTGAGCAATGTGGCGCAGCGCTATCCACGTCAGCTTTCT
>Ga0182030_10017855_pt1 | contig 13657 bp, 9 predicted proteins | sample 812S3MmetaG_FD_121299 | JGI IMG/M metagenome (GOLD analysis project Ga0182030, IMG submission 121299) | Permafrost microbial communities from Stordalen Mire, Sweden - 812S3M metaG (Illumina Assembly) | ecosystem: Environmental > Terrestrial > Soil > Wetlands > Permafrost | place: Sweden... | reverse complement strand
CGGCAGATTGATGTCGTAGCTCTGCGAGCTGGACAGCGCGATCTTGGCTTTTTCGGCCTCTTCCTTGATGCGCTGGAGCGCGTCGGGCTGCTTGCGAAGATCCATGCCGGACTCCTTTTTGAATTCGTCGAGAATCCAGTCCATCAGCAGATTGTCCCAGTCGTCACCGCCGAGATGCGTGTCGCCATTCGTGGCCTTCACCTCAAACACGCCGTCGCCGATTTCCAAAACAGAAATATCAAACGTGCCGCCGCCCAAGTCATACACCGCGATTTTCTCGTCCTTCTTTTTGTCAAGACCGTAAGCGAGCGACGCGGCGGTCGGCTCGTTGATGATGCGGAGAACTTCCAGGCCGGCGATGCGGCCGGCGTCTTTCGTGGCCTGACGCTGCGAGTCGTTGAAATACGCCGGCACGGTGATGACGGCTTGCGTGATCTTCTCGCCGAGACGCGTTTCGGCGTCGGCCTTCAGCTTGGCGAGAATCATCGCGGAAATTTCCTGCGGGGAAAATTGCTTCGGCTTGCCTTCAACTTCGACTTCCACGGCGCAATCGCCATTGCTCGCCTTGACGACTTTGTAAGGCATGCGCTTAATCTCTTCGCCGACTTCATCGAACTTGCGGCCCATGAAACGCTTGATGGAATAAATCGTGTTGCGCGAATTGGTGACGGCCTGGCGCTTCGCCGCGTCACCGACGACGCGCTCGCCGCCCTTGGTGAACGCCACGACGGACGGCGTGGTGCGTTTGCCCTCGGAGTTTTCCAAAACGAGCGGTTCGCCGCTGTCCATGACAGCCATGCAGGAATTCGTGGTGCCTAAATCAATGCCTAAAACTTTTGCCATAAAATTATGTGTGTAAAATTGTTTACTGGTTTAACTACTGACACTTCTAGTGCATTAAAGATGCCGAAGTGTGCCAAACCGGAAGAAACTTACAAAACGCTTGCAAATAAAGGGTAAAACCAGCTTCGGCTCGTTTGTGCGAGAACTTGAAAACTGTGCCAAAAGCGCACTTTGACACAGTCGGCTGGCGAATGGCGCAGATTGCGTGGCGCAACTGCGGCTGGTGGGGCGAGCGTCCCCGCGAGCCGTCCCTCGAACTTACTGCCCGCTCCAAATCAGATCAAACACTCGCCCCTTGAACGGCCAGTCCTCAATGCGTTGAACCAATCCTTTGCGAAACGGATTTTCCTGCACATAAATCCATTTCGCGGAATAATTCTCACCGTCGCGCAACCGATGATGCCAGCCACGCGACTGAAGTTTCCAATCCTTGCGTCCATGCTTCAGACTGAATTGTCTTTTCCAATAGGCAATCCAAGTTTCTATCGAGACGGACAAATCCTTCGGCGCGCAAAACAAATGCAGATGATCCTGCATCAGCAAATAATCGCCCACCAGCCAAGCCGTCGCCTCTGACCACGTTTGGCGCAGGAGTTGATGTGCGGTTTCGTTATCCAACCAAGGTTTGCGATCTTCGGTGTTGATGGTCAGGAGAACGATGTTCGACTGGCCGATTTGAACGTGAACACCGGAAGCGGGATTTTGACGTTGCGGCAGTTCGCTGTCCGGTGGCGTCTTCACTTTGAATATTTTTGGTTTAACGGCGGCTCGCGAGGACGCTCGCCCCACCAAATTTAGTCGCGCTCCACTATTTGCTGCCTGGCTTGACCGCCGGAATTTTGGCGAGATCAGGCGGAAGATTATTCGGGTCGAACGTCTCGACTTGCAACGCGATCAGGCTGACGGTTGGCACGCCGAGGTTCACCGCGCCGTTGGAACGATCCACGACCATCGCCACGCCGGCGACAGTGCCGCCGTTGGCGCGGACGATATCAATTGTCTCCTGCACGCGACCGCCCTTGGTCACGACATCCTCGACGACAAGAATTTTTTCGCCCACCGTAATCTTGAAACCACGGCGCAGGACGAGCTTGCCTTCCTCTTTTTCCACGAAGATGAACCGCACGCCCAGTTGCCGCGCCACTTCCTGGCCGATGACGAGTCCGCCCATCGCCGGCGCGACCACGGTGACGGCACCAAGCGGCTTTAATTTTGCCGCGAGCGCCGCGCCGAGTTTTTCGACGGCGGGCATCTGCTGAAGCGCGAGGGCGCATTGGAAAAATTGCCGGCTGTGCAAACCGCTGCGCAAAATAAAATGGCCTTCGAGCAGCGCGCCACTGTCGCGGAAAACCTGGAGAACTTGATCTTGTGTCATCGCGGGGATTTTATGTCCAAAGTCCAAAGTTCAAAGTCCAAAGTGTTTCAATTTGAATAGAACTGGTGGGGCGAGCGTCCCCGCGAGCCGTCGCCTCTTTGCCAATAGCCGCCTCGGCTCGCCGGGAGTCTCGCCCCACCAAGAATGCTTTCTGCTGGCTTCTGAATTCTGAATTCTGAATTCTTTCCGCCGTGCCGAAGTGGATTAAATTTCTCATCGCCGTCCTGCTGCTGCCGGTTTGCGCCGGCGCGGCGCTGGCGTTGTTAAAAGTGCTGGCGGGCAGTGGCAGCGCGGACACGACCTGGGTTCCGCTCCTCGGCGGCGCGGCATGCTGGGTCGTAATTTTTTTCCTGCTGCCGAAGCCGATGTGGATTTATGTGCTCGGCCATGAACTGACCCACGCGCTGTGGACCTGGCTGTTCGGCGGCGAGGTGAAAAAAATCAAGGTCCGTTCGTCCGGCGGCCATGTCTTGATCTCCAAGACGAATTTTGTCATCGCGCTGGCTCCCTATTTTTTCCCGCTTTACGCTGTCATCGTCATCACCGTGTTCGCGCTCGGCAATTTCCTCTGGAACTGGCACGGCTATCTGGTGTGGTTTCATTTGCTGCTCGGCGCGGCGTATGCGTTCCACATTTCTCTGACGATTCACGTTTTGCAGACGCACCAGTCGGACATCACGGACCAGGGCTATTTGTTTTCCGCCGTGGTGATTTTTCTGGGTAATGTTTGCGTGCTGTTGTTTGGGATTCCGCTGCTGACGCGGCGGCCGGAAATCTTCAAAATCTTCAGCCTGTGGTGCGCGGAAACCGGGAAAGTTTTCCAGTGGCTGCACCAATTGTTCTGAAGCCGCCAAAATTTGTTAGTAATTCAGTCTTGAAATGCGACCGCGTTTGGATTCATCCTCACACAGTTATGGATTTAGCCGACATCTTGGGACGCGAACAAATCGTGCCCGAACTCAAAGCCACGAACCGCTGGGAAGCCATTGACGAACTCATCGGCAATCTCGTGGCCACCGGCAAAATTCAGCCCGGCGACCGCGACGCCGTGACCGCCGCCGTCAAGAAGCGCGAAACCTCAATGTCCACGGGCATCGGCTTCGGCATCGGCATTCCGCACGCCTCGACCGATTTGATTTTTGAAGTCGTCGGCGCGCTGGGCCGCTCCGCCAAAGGCGTCAACTTCGACGCGCTCGACAACCAGCCGGTGAAGCTCGTCATGCTCTTTCTCGTCCCGCAGGGACAATTTCAAAAGCATCTCCACACGCTCGCCAACATCGCCAAACTTTTGCACAAGGCCGATTTTCGCGAAGCCCTCGAAAAATCCCCGGACGCCGACGCCATGCTCGCCGTCATCAAGGAACACGGGAAGAAATAATTCTTTCCGGAGGGACGCGTTCCACGAGTCCCAAAAATTCCCGGCGAAAGACGGAGTTTCAGGGAACTCGTCCCGCCGCAAAATCTCCGTGTCCGTCCTTCGTTGAAATTTCCCGCCTTTGCGCCTTTGCAGTTTTGCGTTAAACTCGTGTCATGCAACTCGACAAGCTGACTCAGAAATCACAGGAGGCGGTTCAGGAAGCGCAACGGCTCGCGCGGGAACACTCGCACCAGGAGATTGACGGCGAGCATCTGCTGCTCGCGCTGCTCGGCCACGCCGAGAGTCTCGTGCCGGAATTGCTCGCGCGCATCGGCGTGCCGCCCGCCAAGCTCCAGCCGGATTTGGAAAAGGAGCTCGCGCGTCGTCACAAGATTCAAGGCGGCAACGATCCCTACGCCGGGCGCGATCTGCAAAAGGCGCTCGACGCCGCGCAATCTGAGGCCGGCAAGCTCAAGGACGATTTTATCAGCACCGAGCATCTGCTGCTCGGTCTGCTGGACGAGGCCAGTCCGTCGCTCAAGAAAATTTTCGCCGCGCACGGCCTCAAGCGCGACGCGGTGCTCAAGGCGCTCGCGGAATTGCGCGGCAACCAGCGCGTCACCGACCAGCAGCCGGAAGGGAAATTTCAGGCGCTGGAAAAATACGGTCGCGATCTCACGGCGCTGGCGCGGCAGGGGAAGATTGATCCGGTCATCGGGCGCGATGAGGAAATCCGCCGCGTGATGCAGGTGCTGACGCGCCGCACCAAAAACAATCCCGTGCTCATCGGCGAGCCGGGCGTGGGCAAGACCGCCATCGCCGAAGGGCTGGCGCGGCGCATCGTCAGCGGCGACGTTCCCGAATCGCTGAAAAACAAGCGGCTCGTCGCGATGGATTTGAGCGCGATGATCGCCGGTGCAAAATATCGCGGCGAATTTGAGGACCGGCTCAAGGCGTTCCTCAAGGAGATCACCGCCAGCGAAGGGAAAATCATTTTGTTCATTGATGAATTGCACACCATCGTCGGCGCGGGCGCGGCGGAAGGCGCGACGGACGCGGCGAACATCATGAAGCCGCAGCTCGCGCGCGGCGAGTTGCGTTGCGTGGGTGCCACGACGCTGGACGAATATCGCAAACACATCGAGAAAGACCCGGCGCTCGAACGCCGCTTTCAGCCGGTGCAAGTGAACGAGCCGACGGTCGAGGCGACCATCGCAATTTTGCGCGGACTGAAGGAACGCTACGAAGTGCATCACGGCGTGCGCATTCAGGATTCCGCGCTCGTGGCGGCGGCGACGTTGTCGCATCGCTACATCACCGACCGGTTTTTGCCGGACAAGGCGATTGATCTGGTGGATGAGGCGGCGTCACGCATCAAAATGGAACTGGATTCCAAACCGACGGAACTGGATCAATTCGATCGGCAGATTTTGCAATTGGAAATCGAGCGGATGTCGCTGGCGAAGGAAAAAGATGCCGCGAGCAAGGAACGGCTCAAGCTGATTGACAAGACGCTCGCGAACTTGAAGGACAAATCCAAAGCGCTGACGGCGCAATGGCAGAATGAAAAAGTAGCAGTGAATGCTGTGAGCATTGTCCAGCAGCAATTGGAACAGGCGAAGATTGAGTTGGAACAGGCGCAGCGCAAAGGTGATTTGAGCAAGTCGGCGGAAGTTCAATACGGAAAAATTCCTGACTTGGAAAAGAAACTGGCGGCGATTGAGAAGCAATCCACACAGACCACAAAAACATCACTGCTGCGCCAGGAAGTGACGGACGAAGATATTGCCAAAGTCGTCGCGGCGTGGACGCATATTCCCGTTTCGCGGATGCTCGAAGGCGAGCGCGAGAAACTGCTCAAGATGGAAGAGCGTCTGCAATTGCGCATCATCGGACAGAAGCAGGCGATCACTGCGGTGTCCAACGCCGTGCGGCGTTCGCGCAGCGGCCTGCAGGACCCGAACCGGCCCATCGGCTCGTTTATTTTTCTCGGCCCAACCGGCGTGGGCAAGACGGAGACCGCGCGTGCGCTGGCGGAATTTTTGTTCGACGACGAGCAGGCCATGATTCGCATCGACATGAGCGAATACATGGAGAAACACACCGTTGCGCGGCTCATCGGCGCGCCGCCCGGCTACGTCGGTTATGAGGAAGGCGGGCAACTCAGCGAAGCCGTGCGCCGCAAACCGTATTCGGTGATTTTGTTCGATGAGATTGAAAAGGCGCATCACGACGTGTTCAACGTGTTATTGCAGGTGCTCGATGATGGCCGGCTCACGGACGGCCAGGGGCGCACGGTGGATTTCAAGAACACCATCGTCATCATGACGAGCAACCTTGGCTCGCCGATCATCCAGGAATATTTCATGGATGGCCATACCGACAAGGCCGCGCATCAGGCGATGGAAGACAAGGTGATGGCGGAGTTGAAAAAACATTTCCGCCCGGAATTTTTGAACCGCGTGGACGACGTCATCATTTTCCAAAGTCTTGACGAAAGCGAACTGGCGCGCATCGTGGACATCCAGCTTGGACGATTGGAACAGCGGCTCGCGCAGCAAAACCTCACGCTCGACGTGGATGCCGACGCGAAGAAGCTGCTCGCCAGCGAAGGCTACGATCCGCAGTTCGGCGCGCGCCCGCTCAAGCGCGCGATTCAGGAACATCTGCTCGACCCGCTCGCGACCAAGCTGTTGGCGGGAGAATTCAAGCCGGGCGATAAAATCAAAGTCAGCGCGCGGGACGGCGAGTTAATTTTCCAGCGGAAATGACTTTATGCCGGATCATCGTCTCCGCGCCGTCTGGATAAAAACAGTGCCCATTAAGATCGCGAAGCCGCCGAATACCCAGACCAGCGCCCGGCTTTGAAATTCGGTTTTGGCAAACTGGCCCGTCATTTCTGGAACGGAAAATATCCCCGTTCGCAATTGCCCGATGGAACCGGATTTGCCGATGGCATAAGGCGACAGGTCATTTCCATTCTGCTTGGCGATCACGGAAACATTGGTGGCCGGGGCGAATTCCATTTTCACTTTCAAATCGCCGATGGCGGGATTCGCCGGATCTGCGCCAAAGAAAATTCCGCCGTCGGCCAGCTTCGCCCTGGCCTTGAGCGGTTCGGCGACGGTCGCCAGGTTGGTGGGGTTCACCGGTGCCGTTTGAAAATTCTCCAGTTGTTCCACCAACTCCGGCGTGACATGGAAGCCGCCCAGCGAAATATGGGCGGCGACGACGGCAAAGTCGGGGATGCCTTTCTGGTCGGGATTGTCGTGCCCGGCATTGTAGAACGAACGCGAGCTGATGACTTTTTCCGACCATTCGCGGGTGTAATTGTAAGTTTGCGTCTTTAGCAAAGTTGTGGTGTTGCCGTGGGAATCTTCGACGCCATAGGATGATTTGCTTTGGACGCCGCCTTGTTGCCATTGATACATCCACACGCGGCGGCGCAACTTCAAGGCGTTCACCGTCACGCCAAATTCCGGATCGGACAAAATCTCGCCGCCGCTCAAGGGGCCGGTGACATGAACCAGTTTGCCGTCATTTTGCGAATCCGGTTTGTCGGCGCTGATTGAAAGGGCGGTGGCGATGCCATTGCGTTCCGGCACCACCACCCGCGCCCAATAAATTTCATAACCCACAATCATGGCCAGGCCGATGGTGACAAAAAAACCTCCAACCAGCCAGGCCAGCGCTTTTTGCCCGCCTTTCAAGGGACGGCGGCGGGCGGCCATTTGGGCTTTTTGTTCCTCGGCATCTTCGCGGTCTTCCTTGGTGCGTTGCGCCTTGGGCAACTTGGTTTGGTCCGGCATGAGGAACACCAGCACGGCGGGAAAAATGATGCCGAGCAATATGCCCTGGGCCGCAGCGTAGCCTTTGGCCTTGGCCAGCGCCGCACAGCCACAAAGGTAAATGACATAGCCGGACAGAAATAAAATGCCGAACGCTTTGATTGGAATCAAATGCTGTGCGGCCAAAACCAGCGCGGTTACGAACAGAGCCAAGCCGAGAAGAATTCCAATGGCTGGAATTCGTTTGCCGTGTGACTTCATGAATGAAAAGCTTCAGGCGAACCCGGCTCAAAGTCAGCACAAAAAACAAGGAGCCGGTCTTTCAATAAAAATGAAATTCTGTCTCGTCGCGCGGTGCGAAGGCGGTTTTTCGCCGGCAATCCACGTCAAGTCTCTGACAAAAATTGATTAGAATATTTTTCCCGCCGGCGCGACAGTTAAGCACCGTTAACACAACATACCTATGAAAAAACTCGCACTCCTCGCACTCCCCGCGGCGTTCGCGCTCGCCTTGACCACCACCTCCGCCCTGGCCGCCGACGGCAAGGCAGTTTATGCCGACAACTGCACCAAATGCCACGGTGACGACGGCAAAGGCGCCACCAAGATGGGCCAGAAACTCGGCGCGCGTGATTACACTGACGCGACCGTCCAAGCGTCGTTCACCGACGACCAAGCGTTCAAGTCCATCAAGGAAGGCATGAAGAAAGACGACAAGACGCTGATGAAACCCTCCGAACTTTCGGATGAGGACATCAAGGCCTCCGTCGCCTACATTCGCACGTTCAAGAAGTAATTGTCCGCCGCGTCGTGATGGGCGACGCCCTGTTTTTATGGCCGGTTTTTCATGGTTTCACCGGCGATAAGTTTTGGGCAGGGCGTCGCATTCACGAAAACGCTTTTGCCGCGCCCGCCGCTGGTGCAAGCTGGCGCGAACGGCATGAACCTCGCCATCATCGGACTCGGCTACGTCGGGCTGCCGCTGTGCCTGCAATTTGCGCGCAGCGGCATGCGCGTGCTCGGCCTGGACATTGACGCCCAAAAAGTTTCCGCCCTCAACGCCGGTCGCAGCTACATCCGGCACATTCCCGCCGGCGAAATCAAAAAGCTCGTCCGCGCCGGCAAATTTTCCGCCTCGGCTGATTTTACGAAAATCAAATCGGTCGGGGCGGTGCTCATTTGCGTTCCCACGCCGCTCAGGAAAAACCGCACGCCGGATTTGTCCTTCGTGCTCCAGACCGGCCGGAGCATCGCGCCGCACCTGCAACGCGGACAGCTTGTCGTTCTGGAATCCACGACGTATCCCGGCACCACCGAGAACGAACTCCGCGCGGTTTTGGAAAAAGGTTCGGGCCTGAAAGCCGGCCAGGATTTTCACCTCGCGTTTTCGCCGGAGCGCGAAGACCCGGCCAATCCGCAGAGCCAGGTGGCGGACATTCCCAAAGTCATCGGCGGCTACACGCCCGCCTGTCTCGCCGCCGCCAAAAAAGTTTATGGCAGCGCCATTCGCACTTTAGTTCCGGTCGCGAACTGCCGCACGGCGGAGGCGGCGAAGCTGTTGGAAAATGTTTTTCGCGGCGTCAACATCGCGCTCGTCAACGAACTCAAGGGCGTTTATGCCGCGATGGACATTGACATATGGGACGTCATTGCCGCCGCGAAAACCAAGCCGTTTGGCTTCATGCCATTTTATCCGGGGCCGGGACTCGGCGGCCATTGCATCCCGATTGACCCGTTTTATCTCGCGTGGAAAGCGAAACAAGTCGGCCAGGAAACGCGCTTCGTGGAACTCGCCGGGGAAATCAACCGCGCCATGCCCGAACGCGTCGTCGCCCGCGCGGTGAAAGCCCTGGCGTCGCAAAATAAAAAACTGCGCGGCGCGCGGGTGCTCGTGCTGGGCTTGGCCTACAAGGCGAACGTGGACGACGACCGCGAATCGCCGAGCTACCGGCTGCTGGATTTGCTCGCGGCGCGCGGCGCGCAGGTGGCGTATCACGATCCGCTTTTTCCGGTCATCCGCAAAACGCGGGAACATCCGCATTGGGCCGGGATGAAATCGGTGCAGTGGAACCGGAAAATTATTTCCAGCTACGATCTGGTGCTCGTGGCCACGGCGCACGACGCAGTGGATTTTCAGCAGTTGGCGAATTGGGCGCGGCTCATCGTGGACACGCGCCATGCGCTGGCGAACTGCCGGGTCGCGCCCGGCAAAGTCTGGCCGGCGTGACGGCCAGCTAGGCCACGGGTGAAATGAACTTGGAAAGAATGTGAAAAAAACAATCCCCGCCGCCGATTTTGCAGGAGCGCGCTGACTTCGCGCCGCGTTCGTTTTGCTGGGCATGATGCGTCTTGGCAAAAAGACGGGAGCGGCTATGCTTCTCCAAATTTGCGCCCCCGTAGCTCAAATGGATAGAGCAATTGTTTCCTAAATCAGCGCAAGCATTTTTTCCGAATTTTTGTTTTGATTGGTTCTCGTATTTTCTCATTGATTCTATTGACTGATTTTCATTTCCTTCGGCAGCTTTCAAAGTCTGACCTTTTGTTGTTTTTGGTTCTGATTTGATCTAAAAACTCAATATGGTATCAGATGCGGTATCAGATTTCAGACTCGGAATTCGGTGGAAATTTGGCTGGAAAAAGTGGTGCTCCCGCACGGAATCGAACCGTGATTTGCCATTTAGGAAACGGCCGCTCTGATCCATTTGAGCTACGGGAGCGCAAATTTCGACCAGCATAGCCGCTCTTGATTTTTTGCCAAGTCGCATCGTGGGAATGAGAAATGGACGTGGCGATAAACTACAACTACAAAAAAAGTTGTAAATTGAGCGGGAGATTCATCGAATGACAGAGTCTCCCCGTGAGTGTTTTCACAATTTGGTAGATTTTTTATTGGCTGACCCGGGGAGCGTGGATTAAGGATTTGCTGTCTTGGCGGACGAATTGGTCAGTCCTTTCAAAGTCTGAGTGAGATTGTATAGCGTGATACTATTGCTCAGTTGCGCAATCAAGGCGGCTTGTTGTGCCAGCAAGGCGCTGTTTTGAATGGACTGGCCGGAGTTAGCGGTGCTCTGCAAATTGTTCTGGCCAGTGCCAAGATTGATTCTAAATTGGATGAGGTTTGTCATTGAGGAAGTGATGTCCGACAACAACACCAATGGATAGCTTGCCAACGCCATCGCCGAGCTTGGTTTTGAGAACGAATAAGAACCGATAAATCCGTTTGTCAAAGTCACTTGTGAAATCGCAGAGACAAACGGTGCCTTGTCCATTTCCAAATGCAAAATGGGCGCTAGATTTGGCAGCAAAACTGTCGCGGACACCACATTTGAAACCGAGTCACGAATTCTGAAAGTGTAGGGAATAGGCGGACGGTAAAATATGCCGTCCGTCTCTTTCTTGGGGGTTTTGAGCCATTTCCGATAATTCACCTGTTTGTTTGGCGAAAATACATCTGAATTAACAATTGTGAGTCCGGCGTTATGCAATTCATTTGACGCATCATTAAGGTCTGTTGAATAAAACGGGTTAAATGAAAGGTCAATCTGCTGCGGGTAATTGGGAGGAATGCTTGCCGTGGCCGGCTGGAGTGGCGCAATCAAACCGGGAAAAACTTCTTCCAAAAATAACCGGTTCAGCAACTGGTTCCGATAATTATCATTTCCAATCTTTGTTGAGTCTTGAAAGAAAAGAGCCAGATCGTGATTTGTTGGCCTAGGAAGAGTGTTTGTATTTATAATTTCATTAAATATCTCGGCCAAAGCTTGCGCATGAGCTTTGCGTCTTGCATTTTTCCCCTGCAAATCCTCGAGCTGCGGCGATTTCAATTCAACTCCCCATTTTTTCAAATTAGATTTTTTAGAATCAGGTAGTTTTTCAATCAAATCCGAGTTGGTATTCATGGATTCAATCAGTGCGTCTGGGTTTGGAAAATCTTCTGGCGCGAACATTGCATTAGGTGTGGGTGAAGAGGGAATTGGATTTGGTATCGGCATTCCTCCGGCCAGCTCAAAGCTTTGCACCCCTGCCTGCGCGAGCGCGACAACCACATTGCCGCTCTGATCGGTGTTGCTCGCGTTGATGGACGAAAGTAGTCCTCGGCCATCCACCGTGATGTTGGCTGAATCATCGTGGAACCAGTCCCGCTGCGGTTGCAGCAAAAACAGCTTGCTCGGATCGGCCATGTAATCCACAGACACCACAATGTTGTAGGTGTGATTCGTCGTAACCAGCGGCTGCTCTGTGTAAATTGTGGTCGTCGTGGTGTTCGACGTGATGAAACCGCTCTCAATGGGCTGTGCCATCTGATTGCTCAATGTGATCGTCTGGCTGGCGGAAGCGCTCGTTGCGACCAAGTCGTTGGTCAGGGCAAACGCCTGTGCTGGCGTATTGGTTCCCACCGGAGTCGCCGTGAACTTCATCCCATTGGTGCCGGCTGGCCCAACAGCAGTATTGGAACCGAAGACGCTGTTGGAATAAACCAACGTGCTGGGAGGGGAAAAGTAATTTTTCGCCGCCAGAAATTTATTGGTGGTATAAACTTCGGTTACTACATTCGAGATCACTTTGGTCATGCTCACCAAGTTCGTTAGATAAATGGAATCCCCGCTTCCATCCTGAAATTTGGTGTAAACCATCCCATAATTCGTCACCAACGTGTCCACCCGGTTGGCGGTGATATGCACTTTGCCCATCGGCAGAAAATACGCTATTCCCGCCCCGCTCTGATAATGAGGATTATCAACCCAATGAGAAGTTTTGCCAGTGTCGGCCCAGTGTCCCGTATCATTTGGATTTGATTTTGGATTGACCCAGGTGGAAACCACCGAACTGCACCCCGCTACCACCGCGAGGATTGCCAGCACTAACACAACTTTGGACACGCCCGACATTGTTCGCCACATTTTTTGATTGTGAGTTTTCATGTTCACCTCCGTATTGTTCGCCGAACGATGATTGCCGGTGTTTTTCAGGTCAAGCATTTTTTGATGCCCTATGATATCAAGGATGGCATTTACACATTTCTCTGAACTTATTCTGATAGTTCGCGTTTATCGGTTTTCTTGATTTCAATGGATTCAATGATTTCTTCGCTTTTAGAAAGTCCTTCGTATTTTTCTGGCCGCATCTTGATTCGTTCCACCGCGAACCGTGCAAGCGCATCACAAAGCGATTCCAATCTTTTTCCTTTGGCAATCACCGTCGCATTTTGAAACTGGACCTCGACTACATCACAGTTTCCCGTCCTTGATAATTTCGCGTGCTGAAGATAGCCGTATGGGAAAAGGTGGATTTCTCCTGTCGTCTCCACCCGCAAGCATTGTGGATTTGTGGCCGTGCGCCAGCACGTCAGATTCTTTGTCCGCGAGTCCGTTGCGGCGTCATTCGAGGGCTTTGTTTGTGATTCCATAAATCAATGTTCTCAATTTTTTGTTGAACCGTCTCCGAACGGCGGCTTTGAATCAGTCCGGCAATGTATTTGCGAACCGGCGGCGGCAAGTGCTGTGTCTGTGGCGTATCTTGGTTCGCAAACTCAATCGCCAGTTCGCGGTCGCCCAAGCGACCGACATTTTCCCGCAACTGCGCTTTGTCCTGGGTGAAGATTTTTACCGCCCGCGTTCCGCGTGAAATCGTGACCAGCCATTGCTGATTATTTGTCGCGGCTTTCACCGACGAATCCGAAAACAAAACGTGTTCGACAGTTTTCCCTTGCGAGCCGTAAGACGTGATCGCATAACCGCGCACGAACTCTCGATAATTTTCCGGCAGGACTCGCCCGTCCTTCAATTTGATTTGCCCCTTACGATTGACGCCCGCAACCGTCACCAGTTCGCCGTTAATCAATTCCTTGCCGCCGAGCGACGGCGCATTGGCCTTGAGTTGCAGTTGATCGCCTTTGGCGAGCGTCATTTCAACCGGCTGGCAAACCGTGAGCCGGTTTAGCAGCTTGAAAGGGACTCGTTGAATCTTGCTTTCTGTCTGAACCAGCAAATGCGTCGGCGTTGCTTTCAGCAACGTGCCGATTTCGCCTTTGGCGAAATCCTTTGTCTCGCGGTTGAACACAATCACCACGTTAGCCGGATAAAACCGCTGGTCGCGTTTTTGAGCGTCAGTCAAATCCAGTCGCTCATGCGCCGTCACCGTCGAGTCGGCCTTGTCAATCAGCCCCGCGCTTCGCAGCCCGATACGAATCCGCTCATTGATTTCGTGAATCTCGCCCCACGTCTGCGAAACAATCACGGTGGATTTTTTCTTTTCCGCCAGCGTCAGATAATCGGCGACCAGCCGCTCGCGCTG
>Ga0182030_10017854_pt1 | contig 13658 bp, 13 predicted proteins | sample 812S3MmetaG_FD_121299 | JGI IMG/M metagenome (GOLD analysis project Ga0182030, IMG submission 121299) | Permafrost microbial communities from Stordalen Mire, Sweden - 812S3M metaG (Illumina Assembly) | ecosystem: Environmental > Terrestrial > Soil > Wetlands > Permafrost | place: Sweden... | reverse complement strand
CGGTTCCAGCTCATCGCCGGCCAACTGCGCGGTGAAATGGTCCGCCTCGATGCCAATGCCGCAGCGGGACCTTCATGGAGCGTGCGTGACCACTTCGCGCTAGACGCCAAAATGCCCTAGGTGTTGAGTCTCAGCAAATCGAGCCTGCCGCCGGCGCGTTCTTCTGGTGGCGCTACGTGCACTGAACCGCGTTAGTCAAGCCGCTTCGCTGCTTCTCAGCGCTCTCGTGATCTTCCGACGAACGATATAGGGATACTTGCCCGATTCACTTAGCGGAATGTCTTCCAGAAATACGAACCGAATTGGGTATTCAGCGCCGAGTACGAGTTCAATTGCCTCCCGAATCTCGTTCAAGTGCGGAGCCGCTTTGAGAGCGCTGACCCCAGTCTCCAGCACGAGATTGACGGTGATCGAGGCATCTTCTTCTTGCACGATCTGGCCCTTTTTAAATATGGTGTTATTGATCTTTTCGGCCATTACCCAAATGAAAAATATGGGATCGATCTGTTCGCCCTTCTGGTTTGTCAAGACTTCCACGACTCTCCCGGTCAGCGCATCGAGCAGGGGAAAGGCTCGGCCGCAGGCACAGGTGCGCTTTGTCAACCGACCACGGTCGCCGATCCTGTAACGAATGAACGGCATCGCATAGTTCAACAGCGGCGTAATCAGCAGTTCGCCATCCCTCTCCATGACCGGGCGCCCATCAGTCCCGATCGTTTCAACGACATGCGCTTGCGCGGCGATGTGGAGACCGCCGCGCTGGCGGCATTGACAGGCAACTGCGCCGACCTCACGCGATCCATAGGCACTTATAGCCGGCGCATGAAATGCTTTTTCGATCGACTGCACCATAAATGGGTAGACGGTCGCACCGCCCAGCACGACGGCCGCGGGTGTATGAACCTTTATTCCATGCTTGTTGATATATTTGGCCACGGCATCGATGCCATCCCGGTAACACCATAGCAATTGCGGCTGCCACTCGTTAATGTGGCGAATGATTTCCTGGATTCGCTGTTCGGGCAGGTGCCAACATTGCTCGAATTGTCGGTTGTAGATGAAATTCTCGAGCGTCGCTTTCCAGCCGAGTGTGCCGAGTTTTAGGTCGCGCTCGCTACCCCAGATTTTCATTTCCCGCTGCCCGTATTCTTTGCCGACGGTCGAGAAGTGATAAGTCCGGGTCGCGATTGTAACGCCCCAATAGACATTGTCCTGCCAAAATCGGGTTGGCTGTCCGGTAGTCCCTCCCGATAGATTCTTGTACGGTTTCCGCCCTGCAGGTAGCGACTTGGGCAGCAGCCGGTCGCCTTGCGCGCGAATGATGTCTTTGGTCAGAATCGGTATGTCGGTGAAACGATCGAGATTCACGCGGCCGTTGCGAATCACCCCGCAGTGTTCCAAGATCTCATGGTAGTACTCGGTCTCGCTCCACGCATGATGCAGCAACTTTTCGAGCCGATCTTCGTGTATCGCTTGAAGTTTCTGCGGCGATCGCTCGATCGAATGTATTAGATCAAGTTCCCGAAGAATTTCTGGATTTTGAGCTCGGAATGCCGCTCGAATAATCGGCGCACGCCAATTGATGCCGGTGGGGGAAACGGTCTGCGTTGGCGGGGGCGGCAGACGATCGAGAATTGCTGGTAGCGTCTCCGCATCAAGATCACTCATCAAAGCAGTGTAGGCGCAGCTGACGAGGCGTTATGTGAGCCCCTTCACGTTAGCCTCGAAGCCGGGAAACACGAATGCGCAACCGCCAACGGCGCCGGTGCGCACGGCTGGCAAATGTTAAACGATATGACCGTCCGGGAAGCGCGTTAACCGTCCGCGGGGTCGGTGCTCTGCCCGACCTCGATGATATAACCGTCAGGATCGCGGATGTAACAGCGTATTTCGCCGTACTTCGGTATCGGCTCCGTGATGAATTCGGCTCCTCGGCTCTTCCATAATTCATAGCACGCTTGAATATCCGCGACGCGGATGTTCATAAAACTGCTGACCTTATCCGTGTCGGCGAGTACGCCGAGCGTTACCGTCGGCTTATCGGGAGTCGGGCCGCCCCCGACGTTCACGATGAGCCACGTATTCGCGATCTGAATGTGCCCGGATGCGCCCTTGCTGTCGCCTCTGCTCAGCACGCGGCCGCCGAAGACCTTTGCATAGAAATCGGCCGATCGATTGATGTCGGCGACGGTGATGAAAAGTGTGATCGTGAACCCGTCGCGGGGCGGCATCTCATAGCTCTTCCGTTCGATTTGAACGCCCATCGAGAACTCCAACTTAGGCGAGTAGTGTTCGGCATGCGCAAGGAATCATGAGCATCAGCGGCTGATGTGGGCTACGGCGCCGGGAATCCGAACATCAACCACGACTGGTTGGCTACCCAGTCAGGGTACAGCTCCGTCATCTGATCGAACAGCTCCTGGTCCGAGGTCGCGGTTTTCTGCACCCGATCGAAGTCCTGCAGGTAACGCTTGGTGTCTTGGATCGTGGAGGGAGAGTCGGGGGCGCCAGACTTCTTGTGACCGGCGACAACTATCGCCGGGTTCAGCGCGGCTAAGCGGTCCAGCGCCGCGATCCAATTCTTTCGGCTCTCCGGAGTGGTATCGCCGACGTAGATGCGGCACTGGTTGTACACGACGTCACCAGCGACGATCAGACCGATCGATGGAACGTATAGAGACGTGGTATCAGGACTATCGGTTCGGCCCTGCTCGATGATGTGCAATTCGTGGCCCTCAAGAGTGAACGTGTCGCGCTCATAGGGCTCAGGTACAACCAACTTGGTGGGCACTTGCCCAGGAAACAACCGGCGGGCTAGCCGCTCAACGGTGGGAGTGAATGACATCTGCATGGCGTTTAGCGTCTTGGGCGTCGCTATCGCCCGAGCCCCCGGGAAGCGGTCAAGTAGAACGCTCAGACCATAGAAGTGGTCGAAATGTCCGTGCGTTATATAGATGGTCTCCAAGTTACGGTTGTGCAGAGCAACCCAATCTGCGAGAGCCTCGGCCTCGGCCACCGTCGTCATTGCATCTACCAGCACCGCGTCGCTCTCGCCGAAGATTAAGGTCGACGTGATGGGGTCGAAGGCGAGCGCTTCGCCGAACGGCTTTGGCCGCTCGCCCACCATCGCCTTTCCGGGAGCGGTAAAAACGTTCACACTAAGCGTGCTTGGCGCAATGGACGCGGTCACGCGCGTGCTGTCTTTCAGTCCATTTGTACCGACCATTTGATAGCCCTTGCGATGTCAGAACGAGTGGCCGTTCGATGCCAGCGTCCGATAACCGCGTCGACGAATCCATTGGACGAACGTATCGATCAATACTAAAGTCTCGGTTGGACATTGTAGTGAGAGAGGCGCACTCGGCTTGGCGGTAAAGTTGCACCATGACCGGTGGTAACGCCCGTCTTGAGCGCGCCCACGGACCAAGTCTTGGCAATAGCTGCCGTTGAGCAAGCCCTTCGCCTGAATTGACCAGCGAATTGGGGACCGACCACCAAATCAGCCATGTAACCAGTCCGACTTGGCCTATGACTACAATCTCACTGAGCCGCAAACTTGTCACCCTGATCAACGTCTTCACCGTTGATCCTGCGAATCAGCAGCAACTCCTCGAACTGTTGGCCCGCGCAACCGAAACCGTCGTACGCGATGCGCCAGGCTTTATTTCAAGCAGCCTGCATCGAGGTCTTGATGGGACGAAGGTCACGATGTACGCGCAATGGCGCAGTATTGAAGACTACCAAGCGATGCGCGAGAATCCAGCGCCGTTGCCGTATCTGAAGCAAGCGCTCGCAATCGCGAGATTCGAGCCTGGAATGTATGAAGTCGTCGAGATCTTCACGGGAACTAATTCGGGACCCGAAGGTTAGCCGCCGTGCGAGGGCCCAGAAACCCAAGCGGCGGCAATGCTCGGATCCGTTACTGCTTGGGATGTTGCGGCTTCGCCGGCGCGGCCCGAGTGAGTTTCGGCGCGACCGGATGCTCAGGGTCGCCCTCATTCCGTGTGTGTCCGGCAGTGTCCCGCGTGACCGGTCGCTCGACGGCGCCTTGCGGGTGCAGCGCAGTATTCGGTTGGACATGGGCCCGGCTATGCGCGTCACTGGCAGTCGCCGCAGCCGTGCTTTCGGCTCTTACGGCTCCCGGGGGTTTAACCACAGCAGGACTATTTGCCGCAACGACGGGGCGAGCGCCGTTAACTTGCGCCATGAGCTCGGGATTACTGGCGGACTGCATCACAATTTGCCGCTGCCGCGGCGTCGCCGACATATGCGGCTCGGCAGCGGCTGCTCTCTCTTCAGCTGTGGGTGTTGCCGTGGCACCGTCCGGTCCGCCGTTGTAGCTCACATTTTTTCCGGCGGGGCTTTTGACCGCTGCCTCGCTATATGTATTTTGAACTACGCGAGCACTGAGGTTGCTGACAGCTTTATTGTAGGCAAATGAGTTGCCTACCCATCGCCCGCCCACATATCCGGAGCCAAAATAGCCGTAGCCATAATTGATGCCGCCGTAATAGCCGATGTGCGGGCCCCAATAACCGCTATGGAACACATAAATCCCGCCCATGAATGCCCAATAGCCAGGTGTCCACAGTACGCCCACTCGCGGCGGCTGCACCCAAGCTCCCGGCACCCAGTAATATCCCGCACTACGCCAACTCCAATAGCCCGGAGTCCAAAGATATCCTGGTTCCGGGCACGCGGCCTGCTCGTAATTCAGCAGCGGTGGTGGTGCGTCGGCCGCGCTCAAATCGACATCGACCGCGGCTTCGGCGTCGTCTGGCGGCGATTGTGAATCTACCGCGAGCGCTTGAGCCTGGACCTGCGCTGATTGTCGCCGATCTCGCTCCGCATTGCTCCCCGGAAGACTCTCGAGCGCGAAGCCCCATGCCAAATTGATATTCGGCACGGGATTGCCATTCACGGAAATGTTTATCAACCGGTCATTTGATACCTGGCCTTGGTAAACCACGTCAGCGCTAAAGCCGTTCCAGGCTGCAGGGGCATCGTGGCGGTGCAAGATGACCGTTGCCGATGTGAATCGCTCGACAGTCCAAGTCTCATTCGAGCCATCCGCTCGACTGTAGACTCCATTGTCAAACGTGAGCGTAAAGCAATTTGTCCAGCAGAAATGCATCTCATGGGGCGGAGTGTGAGCCGGCTCAATTTGCTCCGCCGCATTCTGTCCCGTCGAGGGATCGGTTTGGCCGGCGTTGCCCGCCACATCGGCGGATTGGTACGTCTCGGCGGCCCTCAACATCCAAGCCGGACATAGAATCAAAACGATCGCGGCGAGAAGCGCGGCGCCCAGTCGAGCGTCTGATATCGTCCGTGGCTGTCGCAGGGAGTCCCCGTGCATCACCATAGTCTAACGCGAGGCGATGGTCATCCCGGGTGAGGCCCGTCACAAAAAAAGCCGTGAATCGGGATACGCCCAAAATCACCCTACGCCGACACATCTATATCCTGGATTTCGATCCGTACGGAGTCGTGCGCGGGTTCTTCTTGATGGGATCAGACATCACAGCGCTCGGCGCCGCGCTCACGAAGACCCGCGAGCGCTCAAGATCTATTGGCTGTGGACATTCGAGGGCTTTGCTTAGAGACCAATCGGGGCCGTACTTCAGACGCCCATATCAGGCGACGGCCATGAAAGCGTTCTATAGCATCAATAGAAAATTGGCGCTCATCGGTGCTCGTCGAGGAATATTCGTTCCCGCGTTTCCGGCATGAAGAAGTACAGAATGCTGAACGCCATCGCGGCGATCGCCGCAAGGAACAGGAATCCCGCGTCGAAACCAAAATGATGCACAATCGCGCCGGCAATCGTTTGACTGAGAGCGGCGCCGATGCCGACGGCGGTACCAATCGCTCCGAGGGTAATATTAAATCGACCGGAATCTCGGGTCAGATCCGCAATCACGAGTACTGAAACCACCCCGAATATTCCCGCTCCCACGCCATCGAGTATCTGGATCGCAACCAATGCGACCGTGTTGCCGGTGAGAGTGTAAAGAACTGCCCGTATCGGCAGCACGCCAAACGCGATCAGCATCAGCGGCTTCCTTCCCCATGATCCTGCCTTTCGCCCGGACCAGGCGGAAATTATCGTGATGACGAGCTGCGTAGTCACAACACATGCGGACATGAACATCATTGAGCGTCGGCCCTGGCCTTTCGCCAGCATTTCCCCCAGAAGCGGTAACATGGCGGCGTTCGCAAAATGAAACAACACCGCGCAGACGAGGAATATGAGCAAAGGACGCTCCTTTAGAAGCGCGGCGGCGCCGATCGGTTTGCCGTTCCGAGCGCCGCCCTTTGAGCCGCGCGCTCGCTCGTAATCGATTTCATCGGCGCGGATCGCGCGCAAGGCCAAGAGGGTCGGCAACGTACAACCCGCAACGAAGAAGAAAATGCTGCGATTGGAGACAAAGTACCCGAGCAGGCCCATCGAGACCGCGGCGGCGACGTTGCCGGCAGAGTTGAACGATTGGTTACGTCCCTGGCGGACGTCGAACAGCTGGTGGCCGACGATTCCGAGCGAAATGGCACAGATGGCTGGCGCGAAGATGCTTGAGGCGCTGCCGATGAGCACCTGGGCCGACATGACTGACCAAAACGAGGGGACCATGCCGATGAGCAGCGCCCCAAAGGCCAGCGTACCGACCCCGGCGGCGATCAGGGTTCGCTTTCGATGGACTTGGTCAATCAAGGCGCCCGCGGGCGTTTGAGCGAGGATGCCGGCGATCCCGCCCACGGTGAGCGCGAGCCCCACCCGTTCTTCATTCCACGCATAACCGGCGAGGTAGATCGCGAGGAATGGTCCGACTCCTGTCTGGACGTCGGCCAGAAAGAAATTCAGCCAGTCCAGCCCTCGAGTCGAGCGCTTTGAGGGTGGCCGCGTATGATCCTCCGAGCAAGAAGCGTGGTCCTGCTTCAGGGGCGCTTTTCCCGATTCACGCATGGAAAGATGGGTCGCCAAGAGTGGTGTCGGTGCCAGTACGAAACGTTAGGGTAGGAATATCACGCAAGTCCATCGTTCGATGTAGGCGCACGCCGGTGCCTTTTTGTCATCGGACGGCGAAAGCGTCGGGGGGGCGCCCGCAGGCGAGCCGGAGCGTCAGGGCATCTCGGCCGCTGCGGGCCTCGCTCCAACGGAAATGGGCGTGAATGTTGGGCCGAGTCCGGCAGTATTCATTGCGCGCGCGGGTGCGCAGCGCTGTGGCATCGGGCGGCCTTGTATGGATCGCCCGTGTCGAGCGCGGCAATGATGGATTCGATGCGTTTTATATTCGCGTAGGTATCGACCATGAGGAGCGCGTTGCTGCAAATCGCAGCAGCAAGGTGTGCTTGCTGCGGCAGCAAGGGCCTCAAAATGGGCACGAGGCTCGACGCCGGAATATTTCGTACGGGAATTACCGCAGCTGCGTATTGCGCATCGGGGTAAGTCGCGGTGTCCACAATCAGCGGCAGGGCGAATTGCCGAACGGTCGCCTCGGGAATCACCCGCACGAAGCTGCTGCCTTCGACCGCCGTGAGTCCCTCAACTTCCAATATCGCCAGCAAGTCACTGTAAGTCACATTGCCCGTTTCCTCACCGATGAGTTGTACGTTTCCGTGCACCCTCGAATCGACAATAAATTTCTTGCCGGTCCTCCTGGCGACGGCTCGAATAACGCTGTCCATGGTGACACTCGAACCTTCGGACGCGGTTGCGACGGCGGGCTCATCCTCTTTGACTGGGCCATCTGCTGACGCGCTCGAGGCCGTAGGGGATAGAGCGATTGCAAGAAATACCAGGGCCAGTCGAATCATTTGTCGTCCCTCGGCTCACATCAGAATATTAAATCGGGTAGGGTCAAGACCTGCTGGCGAAGATAGCGTGGCTCCGCATCGATGGAGATCAACGGTGTATCGCCGGATGGGCCGCCGACAGAGGACCAAATCGCCAAAACAAAGTCGCGCATATGCGGGACGGCCGTGTTGGCATACAGATAAAGCGCGCGGGCGCCCGGGTAAGATCCCGAGGAGATAGTTTCATCGCTCGGAACAACGCCGCCGATCGAGCCGGCGCTGAGCTTCCAGGCCCGCAATAGCTCCTGCCGGTAGCCCAGCACCGCAATTGCCTCCGGATGGGCTTGTAGATACCCGACAAAATCAAACGGATTGCTCGAGAGTTGGGACAAATCGCTCACTCGGTAAGCGCCGTCGCTCCGGACTGATCCGCATACCTCTTCAAAACGCTCTGGGTTTGTCCCTTTCAGCAATGCAATTGTCGGAAGCGATGAGCATCCGGCCTTCATCACGAGGTTGCGAAATGCGATGCCGGTTGCGGCAGAGAGCGGGGGGCCGGACACGTCGATACGCTCGTTCGGTAGGGCGGCATCAACCTGATCCCATGTCACGTAGGGATTTTCGATCAGCTCCTCCGGGTTCCGCGGATCGGGAATTTCACGAGCCAGCGCAAGAAATATCGACTGGGGGCTGAGCTTCGGAGCGTCGTAGAGGCTGCTGCGCGCGAGAGCGATCGCCTCGTAACCGATCCGTATCTCGGTGATGTGCTTGTTGATCCGGCGGCAAACCTCCAGCTCCTCGCGCGAGATGCGGCGATCTACCACGACCGCTTCCACGGACGTGCTGCCGGCGCAGAGGGAGGCGAAGACTGCACTGTCCGACATCATTGAAAGCACCGGTTCTGGAAATGTTGGATTAAGGTTCAGGTTCTTGTTCATGTAGCGCACGGCTTCCTTGATGTTCGGGTAGATCGAGACGGTCGCCCCCACATCGAACTGGCCAGGTATCCGCCTGACGCCCGCCTTGCCCGGAACCGTATTTCCGAGCGCCGCGGGCGATGCGTCGGTCGCTTTGGGTGCGGAACCGGTGCGTTGATCATTGACAGGCGACGGCTTCGTCGCGGGAATCGGTCGCAGGTCGTTTGAAGGAGGGCTGTATAGGGTTCGCGCCATGAAGACCGCCGTTGCAAGCGCTACTGCGGCGATGATCATGCTGCCAAGGAAAAGCACGCGCCGCGGCACCGGCACGCGCAGCAGCGACTCTTGGTCCAGTTGATTTAGCCGTGCCTTCAGGCCCGCAACGAAGTGCGCGGGGGGTGCAGCACGCATTCGATATAGAAAATCATCACTCATGGTCATAGTCCTACCACCGCGCACGCAGGTTCTGAACGACTCGATGCAGGATCGTCCCGATGTTTGATTCGGTCAGGCCGGTAAGTTTTGCAATTTCGCGGTTGGATATTCCGGCGCCGTACTTGAGCGCGATGAGTTCTCGATCGCGCGGAGGCAAATCGCGGGTAAGTGACGCGAGCCTCGACAAGTCGGACTGACGCTCAAGATTGGTTTCCGTGATCTCGGCTGCCGTCACATTGACCGCGTCATCGATCGAGACTTGGTTGCGCCGCGATCGGAAATGATCAACGATCAGATTCTGAGCGATTTTGAATAGCCACGTCGAAAAACCAGCGAGATCTCGACGATATTGCTCGCGTCCCGCCCACGCGTTCTCGAATGTCCGAGCCGTTAGGTCCTCAACCTCGCACTCGGATCCCAATCGGTAGCGGAAATAATTGTACACACGGGGTGCGAGATCGAGGTATATCTGGTTCCAGTCCAGGGCCTGACTTTCACTAACTCGGGGGCGAGGCGTTGCGCGTGCCGTGGTCATGACATATATACGAAGGAAGGCCCCTAGTATCACAGGCGGATGATAAAAATAGGACTTTTCCCCAACCGGCCTGGCTGCCCGCGAGGGCGCGAGGCGGGGTCTTATCGAGAATCCGATGGGCGTGGGCGAGGAGGCGCTCGCCGTCGCGGGCGAGCGGTCCACGCATGTCGTCCTAGGGCGTCACGCTCGCTAGAGCGCGTTTAGGAACGCGACGAGCTGCCGCTTCTGCTGGTCGGTCAAGTTCATTTGAAAGCGCTTGTTGTAGAAATTGACCAGCTCATTGAGATCGGCGGCGGCGCCATTGTGAAAGTAGGGCGCTCGTGCCGCAAGTCCGCGCAGGATGGGACCTTTGCCTCGATTGAAGTCGCTGCAAAGGCCGGAGATGAGTGCCTTGCCAGGGTCGGTGGTATAGAAAGAATCCGGTTGCCCCGCATTGAATGGGTCGGGACAGTCGATCCGATATACGGGCAGGTCTGGCATGGAGAGCTCGGCGAGCCCGGCGGCGATGTTCGCATCCGGCTCGAGCCCGGGTAGCACGCTATGGCCGGTGCCGATATCGAGCGGTAGCGGGAAGGAGTGATTGCCTACGTTCGGCGTATCGTGACAAGTCGTGCAGGTACCGGTGAAAGTGGTGGGGTTGCCCAGGGAGGGATTGTCGTTGAGGCCCCGAACGTTCGAGATGTGCACCGGCGCACTGTCGAAGAGCGTTTCGCCAGCCGCAATATCGCGGCGCGCCTCGTCGCTGCGCAGCGGTTCGAGATAGGCATCATGGCCGGCCGTGACCCAGGCGGAGTAGAGCTGCATCGCGTTGGGATCGAAGGGTAGGCCGTGGGGGTCGGCGCCGAGAGAATCATTGATGCCCGGGTAGTACGCCGCAGACAGATCGGTCGCAAGGTATCGCGGCCCGCCGTAGGCGCCGTCCGCGTGCAGGCTCCCCGCGGCGTTGTCATGGGTCTGTGCGGTATACAGGCCGAGCTCGAAGTCGATGATGTCATCGAGCTGCGCCGCGCTCGGCGTTTGCGCTCCCTGCGCGTGGATGGCGATGGCGTCGATCGCTTGCTGGGTCAGGTCGGCCGCGAGATTGACGGGGAAGGTCGCGAGTACGTTGAGCGGCTGCTTGGTTTCGCGGCCGTCGAACATGATGGTGCTTAGAAAACCCAGGTTGGTTGTGGGCAGCGGCCGTCGATACACCGACACGATGGGCAGCCCGTCCGCCGGGTCCGTTGTGATCGCGCAGCCATAGGGATCATGGACCACCGAAATGCTGAATTTCGCCGTGGCCGGCGGTTTCAGGAATATGCGAATCAGCCCGTGCTGCAGCAAGAGGCTATGGTCTGCCGCGCTGCCTTGCCTCCCGTTCGGGCAGTTGGCGCCGTCGACCGGCGCGAACAAGGGATCGCGACCCCCGGTTTCCTGGAAACGTAGTTGGATGCCGGCCGCGCTGATGCTCATCGCCTGACTCGCCACATGGCAGGTGGCACAGCTGCGCCCATTGGTGCCGAGGCTTTGAAAGAAGGCCCCATGACTGTCGATGGGTCCACTGACGCTCAGCGTCGTGATCACGCCGCTGGCATCAGGAAACGATTCTCTCCCGAGAGAGCCGGTGCCGCTCTCGGCACCTTGCACCGCGGCAGCGCCCGCTGCTGCGCTCGTGGCCAAGGCCGCGCAGATCGAGAGCATCGAACATATTCCAAGAGATTTTGTGGTTGTCATGGCGATCTTTCTGTTTATGGGGAACTCCCTAATCCCTATATCGAAGACGACCGGAAAAAGACGACACGCGTGAACAAAAAAAGCCGGATAGGCGCCCGGCCATGGGCGCCCGGTGCCGCGGTCGGCTCAAAGATCGTTAGCGTTGATCTGCCGGTAGAGCAGCAAGCGCACTTTCTGCCAGTCACGCTGCACGGTGCGCTCCGAGATTCCGCGCAGCTTCGCGATTTCGGCGAATGAGAAGCCGCAGAAATACTTGAGATCGACCAGCTCGGCGAGAGTAGGATCGTGCTGCGCGAGCTCATCCAGGGCGTTCGACAATTGCATCAGGGATTTGTCATCGCTCAGCTCTTCGCCGATCTGGGTGTTGAGTTCGACGATCTTGAACTCCGAGCCGCGCTTCATTGCCTGATGTCGTCTCGAAAAATCGATGAGCACGCCCCGCATGGCGCGCGCCACATAGCCCAGGCACTTCCCATCGTCGGCAAAGTGTACGCCGTCGCGATTGGCGAGATTCAGATAGGCCTCGTGGACCAACGTCGTCGGACTGACTCCCGCCGACGGAAAGCGGCGCAGCTCCCGGTCCGCGAGTCGACGTAAATCCGCGTAGAGGGAAGCGAACAGTTTCGCGTTAGCGTCCCGATCTTCGGAGTCGTCGGCCTCTCCAGTATTCGGCGCGTCTTCTGACATATTGTGCTTCCGCCCGGATCCGCTGATGGCCGGACGACCGATTGTGCCGAAATGCCCCCGAGCGGGCAACGCGTCCAGGCAGCATTGAAGCCATGACGCTGTCGGCTTTCGCCTCCGAAATCCGATCTAAATTTCGACACTCTAAATTTCGATACCCACGAATAGGAGTCGGACATGAGGATCGTTTCGGTCTTTTACGCCGCATTCGGCTATCTGGCGCTGCTCGGGGCGATTTTGGGAGGCATGCTCTTCGTCGGAGACGGGGTCGCCTTTCTCAACATGGATGCCGCGGCAGCCGCTGTGCCGCTCGGGGGAGCGTTCGTCGATCTGGGACTTCTCCTGTTGCTCGCGCTCCTGCATGGCGCGGTGAGCCGGGGAATGCTGCGGCGGTTCGGGGAGCGCTTTATCCCCGTTGGGCTCGAGCGCAGCACGCAGGCGTGGGCGGCAGCCATGGTCCTCGCGGTGATCTATATGGGCTGGCAGCCCCTGCCGCAAATCCTCTGGGCCGCGACCGGGGCCCTGGCCTGGGTACTTTCCGGATTCTTCTATCTCGCCTGGACGCTGATCCTGATTGGCGCGTTTCTTTCGAGTCATGTCGACCTGTTCGAGATCACCGAGGCGACGGCCGCGGCGCCGCCGGCCGCGGCAAATGACGGCGCGCTTACGCGAGCCGCAGGCAAGCTGAATTTCACGGACACGCTCCGTCAGCCGCTCTATTACGGAATTCTCGTTGCGGTATGGGCCGGCGGGGTGATGACGGTCGGGCATCTACTGCTCGCCTCCGCTGTCACGGCGTACCTCGCGTTCGACGGTTTGTGGGCGGCGCACAAGGCCGGCAGCATGCCATGGCCTCATTCGAGGGCAAGCGCATCGCGCGTTAGCGCGTGATCGGGGCCCAGCGAGGCGGCAAGCGCCACGTCATTCTCGAGCAGCGAGAGGTAGCCTCCCATCGCATCTCGTCCATCTCGAACAATCGATCGAGGTGCTGCTCGAGGGCTTTCCACTCCGCATGACCGGGATAAACTCTCACGCGCGTCTCCCATCCCTCGAGTCTTTGGAAAGGCCGCAAGCGCACCGGCCGGCTGCCACAGCTCAGACGGCAGGGGCGCTCCGCACCGCGGGGGCGGGCCGGCGTGTCAGGATCGGAAGGATGACGGAGGCCATGAGAGCGCAGGCGATCGCCGGCATCAGCCCGAAAAGCGAGACGCCGACGTCCCTGGCCCGCGCGACCAGCATGGGCCCGGCGAGTCCCGCAACCCCCCAAGCAGTCAGCACCAAGCCGTAGTTCAATCCCATGTACCGCGTGCCGAAGCATTGCGCGCTGTAGGACGGCATGGTTCCGAAACCTCCACCGCAGCAGAGAAGAACGATGGCGAAGCCGGCCAGGGCCGGGGTGGGGGTGTGAACTCCGCAGAGCCAGCAAAGCGTCACAGCCTGGACCGAGAACATCGCTGCGAAGGTTCGCTGGCAGCCGATGCGGTCGGATATTCCACCCCAGAAGAAGCGTCCGACGGCATTGAAGACGCTCACGACCCCGAACAGGGGCGCAATCTGCGCGGGCGCCAAGCGGGTGAGATCCG
>Ga0182030_10017853_pt1 | contig 13658 bp, 10 predicted proteins | sample 812S3MmetaG_FD_121299 | JGI IMG/M metagenome (GOLD analysis project Ga0182030, IMG submission 121299) | Permafrost microbial communities from Stordalen Mire, Sweden - 812S3M metaG (Illumina Assembly) | ecosystem: Environmental > Terrestrial > Soil > Wetlands > Permafrost | place: Sweden... | reverse complement strand
GTCTGTGGGCACTTATAGCCCTACGTTACACAGACCTTCCTAATCGGGCTAGCTCGCTATAGCGTCGCCCACTATGTCCCTTTCACTACGACCTTTGTCTTCGTACGGTACAGCGTACCGACAGAAAGCTTTACCTATTTAAAATATTTCTAAAACTAATTTAAATATATTTTTTAATTGAATTTATTGTAATATAAAGCTTATTTTTAAATCTAATTACTAACTCTAAAGCTATTAAATTAAATAATAAATATTAATAAGAAATGACTAACTAATTAAGTTAATTCAAGTATTGTTCTAGAATTTTAATATAGTACTATATCAAAATTTTAATTATAAAGCCTAGTCTTAATTAATAATCACAATTAAATAAAAATTATAAATTACAATAAATATTAATTAATTTATAACTACACTAGATCTTATATATTTCAAGAAGATAGTACATTTAATATATAATTAATTATAAATTTTAAAATTTTGATGTGATACTACAGAAAAAGTATAAATAGCTTGTATATTGATCTATTCAATTATTATTTTAATTATAGAATATAAATTAATAATTGGATTTAAAAACAAAATAAAGATTACAATAGAAATCAATTGATTTTATAATACTACTAAGTCTTATTTATTTCAAGATGATGGTATTTCTAATACATAGCTAATTAGTAGTTGTGATAGAATTTTGGTATTCTGCTAGATGGCAATGCCTAATCGGGTAAGATCTGGTAAAAGGGTATCGAAAAAGCTTTTAGGGGATGTCGATATAGTCTGCGCCTATCTTAATAAGTAGGGAAGAATTATTGTATTTATATTTACACTAGTCGTATTTTATTATGCATTTTATAGATGTCACATAAAGTTGTGGTGTAGCGTGGTATTCTTCTAGAAGTTTTCACAGCAGCCACATGTCTCGTTATACACAGAGTTGTCACTCAGTTGTTCCAATCCCTATCCCCATCCCCATCTCCATCTCCACGTAAGCTACGAAGGTAATGCATTATAAGCGACCAAGCCTCCCAGCAAGAACTGGGCTCAGGGCTTCCAGAAGCGTCATCCAGCACTCAGATCACGACGAGTGAGGGCGATGGCCTGGGAATGCCACGAGAACAACCATGCTAATCATGAAATTTATGTCTCAACGCTTCATCGCTGTTTCATGATAGCACTTAACTTAGTAGCTTCTATTACCAGTCTAGTAAATGGTAATTTCGTCGAATTCTACAAATGATTGTCGAAATATTATGTTGTCCTCGTAACTTCTTCCTTTGAATTGAAGCATACCAACTCGCTGGAAGGCTTTTGCCGTCTTCATGAAGTCGGCTAGAATTAGGAACCAATAATTGTCCTCTGCATCGAAAGGGTCCGAACTGGGTACCCAACCATCTTCCTTCTCTTTAGCAGATGTCGCTATGAGGCGGAGACATAGAAGATGTTGAGATTCGTGGATCCACCACTTCTCATCTCTTTCCCAGTCATAGTCTGGATATATAGACACATCTTTTACACTTTCTCCATTGATTCGTAGCTCAAGAGACGACCGAGGCCACCGATCACTTCTCTCAGCACTACGGTGGCAGGTAACCTCTGCGATACAACCAGCGACAGTGAGTTCCTTATATATGACTTCCCCGGTAGAATTGCGCCCTGCCGGAATGACTTTAACAGATTGGATCTCTACCGCTGAAGCCCATGCTGATGGTATCTCACATGTGACAGCGCTCTTGACTGAAGCCCAAGACCATGACGGAGCACGATGGAAGCCTGGACGGCATCGAAGATCATTTGACTCATCCCCAGGATACACTGGTGTAGAGTTTTTGACGTACCAGAATAGACCATAGCCGAAGTTTTCTCCACCCCAAAGCCCAGCTAAGTACTCGGCATCTGGTGCTGGCTTGTGTTTCTGCGCAATCCCAGACAGTGCTGGAAGTATGTCCCCTCCTTCGGTCAACGCCAGGCTAGAATAACTTTCCACAATCTTTGACCAGAGAAAGATGCTTCCCCGGAGCAGAAATAAGCTTTTCCGCGGAACTTTCGAAGTGAGGCCTATGCCTTTTTTAACGTCTCCACACTCACAGAGTTCGTCAGTCATGCATTCCCAAAGGAGTTCCTGAGGACCGAAATGTAACATCCGCTGCGACAGGATCCGTTCCTGGAAGACCCAGCCTCGCTGAAGTAATGGAAATGCATCCGGACTATCGAAATGATAGATCTTCGGTCGGGTATGCATAGTGAATTCTCCATCTTCTAATGAGGACACCATACTCTCCAATATGTAGTTGGGTGATACCGAAAAGAGGCCATCGTCAGGCCCTCTGCACCTGGAGGCTGCCAGAGTGAGGAAAGCATTGCCATAAATCTCGTGCATTTGGAGGCCCTGCTCAATCCAGTCCCGCTGATCCCTCTGAATAATACATAGGCTATCAATCCAGAGATATCGCACCTTGAGTTCACGCGTGAATTCCACAGCATCTTGGAACGTTCTGGGCAAGTGATCAAATTGTATAGATTGTAGTCGTGCGCCAACGTTCTCTCGATTTGTCTGGAACATTGGGGTCATACCCCAGCAATGACTAAGGCAGAGGCATTTGGCACGTTCGCCTTGTGTTTCGTACAAGCGAATGTTGCGGCCTCTGGGTACACGACCCTGGCCAGGCTCAGGTTGGCCCACGTCAAGAACACGTTTCGGCAAAGAGCATGTCGATAAGCTTTCGCAATCTGTATGCTGTGCATCACAGTTGTAGAGCCATTGTTTGGCGAGCTCCATGGCCCGATCGGAACCGGTATCGCCGATTATTTCCTGGATTAGAGGTATTTCGGGCATCTCAAACCGCGGTAGGGTCGCAAGGGGTCCAAAATCAGGAATATCATATAGACTAATTCGACTTGAAGATCCAGTGTCATCCATCCATACAACATCGATGGACGTTGTTTCGTGATAAATGCCGATACCTACCGCGTCGCTAAGCTGAGAGGCATAGAAGTCGATGACCCTCACAACAAGACGGCAAAATAAGCAGCCATTGTTCGCGGATGTTTCCAGGTTCCCTTTTCTAACCCACCGTATGTAAGCATATCCCCGAAGGCAAACTGGACAAGACCTTGTGGATGGCGTGACAGCTTTGGGGCCAAAGAAGGGAAGAGACGAAAGTGGCTGCTGCACACCAGGAAAATTGTCCATCTCGACGTCCTCGCGGCGAAATGGAGCCATATTGGTCAATTCTCTTCAGATTTGAAACGCAGAGGATCGGGAGCATGAACTATGGGTGTATATAAAGCGACCGTCCAGCCATTGATTGGGGCCAAGACGTTCAAGCTAACTCAGAAGAAATTAATGCGGCCGAGGGCCAGTCGTAGGCGACAGCCAGACGGTGGGAAGTGGTGGGAAGGCTGTTAACGATGTCCAAGTCAACTCGAAGGACACTTCTGTTTGTCAGTAACGGGGCCAGAGGCGGTTTTGCAGGTTACTTTATCAGCCCATGATGTAAGTTGGTCGAGTTGTTAACAGACCGAATGTCCAAGCCAGTTCAGCTGAAAGTGAGACAACGCAGTAGGCAGCAGGCACCAAAGGCACAGCCAGCTGTCCATGGCTGCTTTAGGCCTCACGTGATTTGGGCTTCGAGTTTGAAACTAGTCATCTACCAATTACAGAGCTTGTAATCATTTTGTGAGACCGGTGGGGTCGTTTTGCACTAACCAGAACCGTGGATCGGTCGGTACCTCTAACTTGGAGGTACCGACCGACGTGGCCGCATTAAGTAAATCTGCGCGCGACACCAGACACACGGCTGGTAATGACTTCTGGGCATTGCTATAGGACTTTTAGACTAGAATAGAAGTCTTCTATGAGTTTTGACAGTGGTATCAGCTTGACGGTTGTGCTGTGGTTGAGGAGTTCTGTTACGCTACAAAAAGAGGCTCTCCGCAAATCAAGCGTGTATACGACGATGCGATCGTAATTTTCCAAGTAGGGAGGTCACAAGTGTTCAAGAGCACCCAAAGCACGCAATTGAAAAATAGCTATAAGGACATGAATATGTGTGCAAAATCTGAATTGTTATGAAGTCAAAGTACTGATGATTTTCCCCGTAAAAGTCATTAATAATAATAAAGTATATAAAAAAAAAAAAGATATATAATACTGACTCAAATATTCTGATCCTACAAATATATTTTCAAATTATAATCACCAACAAATGCAATAAGCTCCTTTTGATTTCAGAAAAGAAAATCAATATCAATAAAGAGCTAAAGGTCTCTATCTCTCAAATATCATCTGAACCAGACTTGCAATGGAGTCTGGCGTCGAATGAGGTCGTTTGTAATATTAGCTGCAGCCAAACACTCTTTAAGATTAGTGGGATAGAAACAACAAAGTATTGGGTTTGGAATTGCACACTATGATCGAGTTCTTCCCCTTTACAAAATTAATGTTACAGACCGCTAGTGGTAAGGTACGTTCCACAATATCACGTGGAAAATATACAGGGTGCGCTGCGAGCACACAACCTAGCCTTCAACTTTCTTACTGCTTCTAACAGGTATTTAGATACTAATATAAGCATTTAGATACTGCTAGAACAGGGGACCTCCGACCCCTACGCGCCACCCAGCCAAAGGCCCTTAAGACAAAATCTATTCGAGGTAGAAGACAGTATATTATGTGATACTCTAGTCAATTAGCATCAATTTCAACCAGTATTGGCTTTTCTCCTCATATAACCCCTCAATCTAAGCAAGCTTAGAGTTAAAGGCACATCATCAAATCTGCTGCAAGCAAGTTCAAAGCCAGATAGCCCCCTTGTGTGGCTGTGCAGCGACTTCCACATATGCGGTCACGTGGTTCTGTTGCGCAAGTTTCGATTCTTCGAGATCCGCAATGCCCCTATCACGAGGCTACCAGACTTAAAACGTCTTGAGTCAGCTCTACTTTCGGCGGACCTTCTCTCTTTGAAGCGCTTTGAAGATCCCATGCTGGGTCCGTTATTTCCCTTGTTAGTTTAAGCAGGCTAATCCTTTGCTCATATACTGTGGCTTCCAAATTCCTAGGGCTACAGTCTTGTTTCTTAGTTATAATCATTAGTGTAGCAAAGTAGAAGCTTAGCGATAAATCTCTAATTGATCTTGTAGGGTAGGTAGGTAGTGAACCACAACATCACGTGACGTAGTTCAACAATTAGAAGACTAAAGTTAAATGCAAAATCGCTTTCGAATATAAGATGGAGTGAATGAGAACTGAGAGAGTATCAGTTTGTAATTGTTGTGATCGGCAATTTGGCAAAGATTTTCTCCACGAAACCTATTGGCAGACTACAGGGCCTAAACGACCTCCAGTATGCACACTGAGATACGTACACACCTACAAAATCCGCCAACTTCAATGTGTAGTATCTAACGAATAATGACTTAATTGATTCATGATTTTTGGACTTAGAGCCATAGGGTTTTGAACTGGCTTATATCTCAGAGGATAATATGAAAAATCCAAAGGCTGATATGAGAAATACCGCGTTATGAGCTAGTTGAAGCTATACCAAGAAGCGGAGGGAATTTATGCACCCCACGACACCTCATAAACACCTAATTGATCTCAGCTTTCAAAACCCAAAGGCTGGAATTGATTTGACTCATAAATCGTTGCGATATGGCGCGGTGAAGTCGGCGGATTTTGCAGGTGTGCACACTGAGGGACGTCTAGCTTCACGCTCAGTCCGCGCCTTCGTCCGCAGCAGATACATGTGCAGTTAATGTCTGAATCATCCTTCCCCAAAAGAACCATCTCTGACAGCATTGTGCCATGAATCAGGGGCAGTGACCAAGACGCCCGAAAGCGCTGTGGCGTTTCCTCTTCGGCCAAAGCCACGCGCGAGGCGTCGTTGCTAAGCTTGAATTCTTTCAATAGTTTGGTGCGCTATCGTGCTATTGTACTATCATCAGCCGCACGCCTCAAATGAGTCTGGAATGCGTCTAGTTCTTTTATTCTCCTTAAAAGGATCGCTCCAGCCGTCTTTCCAGTCGCTTCTCTCTCTGAACGAGAGCTCCCATAATCAAGCGTCATGCATCCGATCACTCAACGTCTAGACTTGTTGCTGTTCATTACCTGGCTATCTTACTTCTCAGGGAATTGTTATGCCGTCCTAAATTCTGAGTTAGCTACTTATAACTGCGACACCTACACTGCCATCGGCGCGGCCCAATTTTGTTGCAACGGCGATTGTGCGGATGGGACCACCGTCGACAGCACTACTGGACTTTGCGTGAACTGGCTAAGCCCTTTCTACGACCCTCCTAATGTCCCGGCCTGTACCATTACTCAGCTCTGGTCATATGGGGGCAGCGTTTCCGTGACTACGGGAGGCACTTGCACAACTGGATGTCAATGGGAAAGTGAACAGTACATTTATACATGCTGCGAGTGCCCGTCAGGTTACGTGTCGGACATTACCAACTCCGAGCAGTACTCACAAAGAAACCCTAGTCGCTACGACCTATGCTTTGGATGTACCGATGCCGGAGAGAGCTTGACCTACGATCCCACCACGGGTGCATATTCTTGCCAGGTATCAAGCCAGACCTCAAGCCAAACCTCAACCCAGACCTCAACCCAGACCTCAACCCAGACTTCAAGCCAGGGCTCAGGTCAGGGCTCAACATTGCAAGGTCTTTGCAGCGCAGCACCCGGTCTAGAAGATTCACTCACAGCATTCGGAAATTTTGATTCATGGCTTGGAGCTGTGTGCCCGACAACGAGCTTGCTAAGCGCCATTATAAAAGTATTCGTCGACATCTATGACCTCTTCCAAGCTATCACCGACCCCACAAATGGCGTTTCAGGTACCGAATTCACCGCAGCTTCAGCTGTCACAAGTACCATCAGCTCTTTCCTCTTGACGGCAGGGTTTGTGAGCAAAGGGGTTTCGGTAACTGGGATTACTGCGGCGATGGGTAAAGTATGGGAAACTATCTGTACAATCATTTCCATTGCAGGAGAAGCCTTTACTGGAGCTAAATTAGGTTTGAAGGCTCTTCAATTTTTAGAGTGTCCCAGCACGAATTCGAGACGATCAATCTCTCCAGACGCGTCAGATTTCTCATCATTCGAATTAATCCATGCTTATTCTCGACGCGATGTGGGTTACAATCCGTGCGTCGATTTCTTGAGCTATTTCCCGACAGATTATACGACTGCTGCTCTTGCGGACACCAGCTGCGACCAAATCAACCTCTACGCTGCAGTAGCAACGGAAAACGCAACGGTAGCAGCCGCAGTAACAGATATGCAACAGTTTTGCAGCGCTTATCAGGATTCCGGTAACAGTACTATGCTCATGGACTTACAAAACATACTCAGCGCAATTGAAGCCGCGGTACCGTATTGTAACACCACTCAGACCGCGACGTCTTCGTCAGCGTCCGGCTCACTCGCTACTGGAACGTCCAGTCCTCCCTCATCGACAACAACTCCATCAAGTTCGACGTCGGCCCCTCTGAGCCAAAGTTCATCTCTTTCATCAGCATCAGTGAAATCTTCAAGCAGCTCGTCGATTTCCACACGGATCCCAGGCTCTAGTTCTGCATCCAACATTTCATCGAGCGTCACAGCAAGTTTGTCTCAGTCGACCAGCGTGGGATCGGCCTCCACCTCTACCGGCGCACCGGGCATTTCATCACTCTCTCCGAGTGGACCATTGGGCGGATCATCGGTTTCTTCCGTTCCATCGTCAACTACCGGAAACCTTTCCACGACCTTATCGTCCAGCCTCGTCAGTGCTCTAAGCGGACCGAAATATTTGAATACATCGTCAATTCCCGCTTCGGTCAAATCTCCGAGTACGTCCGCTATTTCCACATCTACAGCACTAGGCAATCCACCATCTAGCTCTTCTAATAATGGATCACCACAAAAAGCATCAGGGAATTCGTTTGACACGATTCCGGTGTCATCTTCAAGAGCAGGGAGTCAATCTTCCAGCATGAGCGCATCCGGAAACGGTATTTCTACAGCTGGAACACAATCGCAGTCCTCCATTAGTGCTTCGACCTCGCACTTCACTTCTGCGATACTTGCTGCCTCGTCATCATCCAGTTATCTGGCTGGGAAGTCAAGTAGTTCCAATCCCAATGGCTCGTCCGCACCGGGGCCGACATCCGGTTCTCCGTACCCGTCAATCTCCATCAATAATTACAATGCTTCGGATACCGCAGGATCCGGGCCAGCATCTGCAGTCACAGCCAGTCCGAACAACGTGACTCCGTCCGCTGGTTCCAGCCACGGTGCTTCAACCAGTTTTGCCTCTCCCGCTCCGAGCTACGCTCCCTCGTCACTAGCCATCCATTCAACATCAATTTCACGCATCTGGGTGACATGTATGCTTGTTTCCATAACTCTTGCACTGTAACAGAGCCGCATCTGCCAGACTCTACCTTAATGGAAGGACCGGCGCTGGTGTCGTGCCGTCAGGCTACACTATGTGTCGTCTATTATTCCTATTTCTCTAATATCTATATTCCATAGAAGACGTACGTCGGTCGAACGTGAATATATACCGTACGAAAGGGAATTCCACCAGGCGCCTGGCTTTTTCCAGAAAAGTTCCAAAGCTTGGTCAATGGAATAGGGACATTGCGGTGTGTGACAGCTCCACGTGACCACTATTTATAAAAAATGTTAGTTTTATTATTTTTGGTGATTGAGGAAGGATTATATAGAAATAATTTATTATTATGGTATAATACTATACTATTACCTAATGGAATAGAATTTTTTGGTTGTTTTGACTAAATATTATTGTTTTTTGTTTATAATTAATTTTATATTGTCTTTATTAAGCTAAGCATCTAATCTACTAGAAGATTTTGGGCTATATAGCTAGTAAAGCCTCAATAATTTTTCAAATTGGCAATTTCGTGACAGTTTCGCATTCTGTTAAGAGACTTCACCACCAAGACCACTCATAAGAATACATCATCCGCCTTGTCTCTTTAGCACAATAAATTGGCAGAATGTCGAAGTTGACTGTAATTTGAAGGGAATGCGTGATTCCATTGCGATTTGAGTCTCAGCGACAATGCGTGAAGCTCATCTTTCGATCGAGCGTTTTGAACCACTGAGAAAAAGCCTGCCCACACTCTTCGGTGACCTTCAAGTCCTCCATAATTTTGAGATGATCGAGCCTGTTCAGCAGCTCTTCCGCCAACTGGAATGCCTCATCCTGTATCTTTATAGCTTGCTTGAAAGGCCTCGTCCTCCTCGGCAGAATCGATAGGCGTCCCTAACTGGAGCTTCTCGATGACACTTTGAAGGTTTGATATGACCAGCTGGTTGGCGCTCAGGGTCCCAGAAGAAGACTTTTAGAGCTCTTTAGCACCTAAGACTAATTTACTGCCAAATTCGACGAATTGAATGACGGTTCCAGTTGCTGGAAAGGCGATCAAGGATCCATCGGGCAAAGAAGCTTGCGGTGATATGGGAACGGTTCTTTGTCTCTGGGATCGCTAACGCATGGGTACAATGCAAGTATCAGCGCTAGAGCCCAGTACGATTTTAGTGGGTGGTGTGGTGCAGCATTATATTCCTCCAATCGGACATCCTCTTCCGCATTGGCGATGGTTATCTCAGCCTCGAGAACAAACTTTCGCTCTTTATTCCATTCCTAATTTCTAATAAAACAATACGCAAACGAGTCTTTTGTAATGACGACCTCCAAGTAAAAATGTCTGACCGTCAATTGACTGTTAATTCACATGAATTCATGCCGAATCGACGCAAAAAGCAACCCCCCCAGCGCAAGGCTGCGCTCCCCTCAGCCGGCATTGGCCAGTTGGCTGGAGCCGAACAGCTTTTCACGGAGAATGGCCGAATTCTCTGTGAAAAGTGTACCGACATCTTTAACTTTGTCACTTCCAAACCTCAGCTTGAGATTGGAAAAGGATTTGGTCAACGCATCTGTCACCTTGACCTAGGCGACGAGTGCCCAATGTGCATATTTCTTGCTTCTATGAAGTTCCCTGGCGGCGCCGAATCGAAGTATGATTTATATGGCTTTTCGGCTTGGAGTCTTTTCCACGGACATATAGGCCGGAAGAAGGGCGACAAGTATACAGCATTAGATGCAATGTTTCTGGCCGTCATCCCGTCTATTAAAAAAAGGATGCCAAAAGACTGGGTTCTGAATGAGAGTCGGCACACTGGGTTCATAACGACAGTCTCGAAAGGCAACGTGTTTTCTGCTAGGGAAATTCCTCGAACAATAGACTACAAGCTGATCAAGAGCTGGCTCGGTTATTGTCAAATGCAAGAGCACCACGGTTGTCAATGGGATACTTGGTCGGAAATCAGAAATCTTGCAGTCATTGATTGCTCTAGTCGCAAAGTGATCATGGCGCCTTATCGTTGTCGCTACATAGCCCTTAGCTATGTCTGGGGAACCCGAAAACCTGCAGAAGAGCAAAACTTCGATCTTGGGGAGGAAAAAAAGCTCCCAGTTCGTTGTGCCAAAGTCATCGAAGATGCAATAATTGTCACACAAGAACTTGGGATGCAATATCTTTGGGTTGATAAGTACTGCATTAATCAAAAAGATCCTACCATGAAACATGGCCAAATTTCGATAATGGACTTAGTATATGAAGGGTCTACAGTCACAATCCTTGCCAATACTGGAGAAAGTGCCTATGATGGTCTGCCTGGAGTTCGCAGTTTATCCAGGAGAGCACAGCCCTCGATCAGAGTTGGGGGTCGCCTTATTGTCTCCACTCTACCGAGTCCTGTAGAGGCAGTACTAGGGTCAAAATGGAACACCCGCGGGTGGACGTTCCAAGAGTCGTACTTCTCACGAAGGAGACTTGTTTTCACTGAAGATCAGGTATATTTTGAATGCGATAAAATGCATTTTTGTGAGTCTATACATCAACCTGAGTTTGGCGAGCTAGATAAAGGTTCGCCGCGCAGTAGTAAACCCTACCTTGATCGGCCACGACCCCCACTGCATCGATTCTCCATTCCAAGTAATCAGCGGTATGAAATATTGTATAGTGTGGATGGACTGCGAGATCTCAGGAAATTCTCCTACGACTCTAAACCGCCATACCTGCGAATCTTTGAATACAACATTTCGCGGTATTCCTCTCGCAACCTGACGTATGATTATGACTCCATCAATGCTTTTAGGGGGGTTTTGAGAACTACCAAAAACTTTCTCCACACCTGGGGAATACCTTATGCATATCCAGACAACGGTGGACAGTATGAATTCAACGCAAATTGTTATAATTCTCTGTTAGATCTTGGATACGGGTTATCTTGGACTCATGGAACAGAACGGAGAACCTCTATCCCACGCCGCCGACGAGATTTCCCTAGTTGGTCATGGATTGGCTGGGAAGGCACAGTTCATTGGCTCATTCCCACCAACGCATACCTCAATAATCCCAAGTTTACTTATCAAGGGACAGATCTTGTGGCGAATTATCAAACTGGGGATGGAAGTAAAATACCTCTTACTAAATGGGAGCCTGGCCCAAACAATGTCGACCCTCCACCACAATTATCATTGACTGGGAATACCATAAATGTTCGCTTCGAATACACGACTCTCTCAGAACAAGACACGAATAATCGGGTCAAAGAGGCAGGATTCTATATACAAGTTGACGGGGAGACATCGTACCAGCCAACAAGATTGCACCTCACCCAGAATTCAACCCAATGCCCTGGGCTCGACGAAAGATTACAGGCGGAGAGTTGGACGGCCATAATCCTAGGTCGCTCCCTCGATTTCAACGTCCACTATTTGCTCGTAGTTGGCGTTGCAAACCCTGGAGATTCGGTTTTCGAAAGAATCGGAATTTTTCAAGCACTTGATGGATGGGTGCTTGTACAGCAAACTGAGAAAAAGACCATTTTGCTGGGATAAATAGTGTTTAATGGGTCTGGATTTCATGAGTATTCAGAGAGCCGTGGACCAACTCATTTTGAAGTTTGATGCGCGCTCTTTTTACCCCGCAGAAGGGATTGACATCAGGCGCGAGCTCTACAGCGAGCCTCATCACGATTCCTGACCGGTGTCAAAGATTCCAAGAAGAACCTGTTTGACCGAGAAGGAAAGAAACGAGCTCAAATAGCGGGATGAAAAGAAAAGGGGCGAGAACATTGAGTCTGGCACTTCCGCCCCCAACAGCGCGCCACGCTGTGGAATCACGAAGCAAATGTGACAATTCCAATGACCAATATTCTCAACACAAACACAGAAAGAAAAGAAATTATCGCAATACTCCTATTCCGAGAGCAGGAGATGACATCTTCAATGACTTGGAGGTGATCCTGAAGGATGGTCTGACATGGATCGGGAGCCCATCCAAATCCATGCTTGGCCCAGATCAAAATTGACAGGATGCACTTGGCATATATTTATCTACGAACTCGCGTGGTCTGCAAGATCTCAAGCGTTGCACTGCTTTGAACTTTAATCCTGCCGCCCTACGAGTTGCAGAGAAAACTGAACGGGGTCGAAGGCACTCACGTGACCAGCACGTGATTTCAATATCCGCAAGATCTTTGATGCCAACTCGCTCATACCAAAGTCGATAGATGGCATTGAAGGTGGGAGATATTAATGATTCGCGAGGATCAAGAAGTAGAGTGAAACCCTCAGGTAACTGAATCGTCTTTGGCGGGAGCGCGCAAAAAATATCTCAATCAAGCAATGGCTAAGATAAAAGGTCTAGGAATTGGAATAATCCTAAATACGAACTCATCCATCGAAATCTTATACAGCGGTTCCGAACCAGCCAATCGTAAATCTTTTGCATCCTTTCCCAATGAAATGTGACGTGGTCGGTGGGAGTAAGATGGGGCTGAGGATCGGTGTGGCTACGCATCCTCGCCTCACCAATAGTCCCCCTTGATCCGCTTCCTTCACGTGACATTAGAGATTATATTAAGTATCTAGGTCCTACCCTCGCGCTTACTTCAGGAATTACTCAACTTGCGGGGCGACCTTTCTCTTTCATTTTGTTCTTTCTTTCTGTCTCTCTTGTAAACCAACAAGGTTGAACAAGAACACCATGAATATCGACGTCTCGATCACCACCCTACCTCCTCACCACTCATGAATTGGTTGAAACGACCCCTCTCCCTACCAAACCCACTCCCATCCGTCTCCATATCCATAACCACCAAACCCAAGCCTCCCAAACCCGCCCCTCCACCGATCAACACAACCGCCCTCGCAAAAAAAGACCAATCCCCCCTTCCCCCCTCACCACCGTCCACCCCACCCTCAAACCTCTACGGCGTCCCCGTCAAATGCCTCGACCCACCCCCCCTTAAAATCGACGGTATCTACGTAAAATGCCTTGATCCAATCCCCATCCTAATCAATGGCCTCGAGGTGCGGGACCTCGACATCACACCCTCATCTCCCCTCCCTAGCTCCACAAACGCCGCTACCCAATACTACACCACCAACCCCTCTCGCCGCACCGTGCTCGCTCATCTCTCCATCGGCGTGCACTCTTATTCCCGCTCTCGCCATTTTTACGCCGCGATCTTCACCCCCTTAGGCGTAGTCCCGCTTTACGATAATGCGATATTGACGACGACGACCTTTGGGTATAAGGGCGTCGGCAATGTGGAGGTGTTGAAGATC
>Ga0182030_10017852_pt1 | contig 13658 bp, 10 predicted proteins | sample 812S3MmetaG_FD_121299 | JGI IMG/M metagenome (GOLD analysis project Ga0182030, IMG submission 121299) | Permafrost microbial communities from Stordalen Mire, Sweden - 812S3M metaG (Illumina Assembly) | ecosystem: Environmental > Terrestrial > Soil > Wetlands > Permafrost | place: Sweden... | reverse complement strand
TAGAAAAATTCTTTGCGAACATCAATCAAAAGCACCATTCGGAATTGAAGTCTCTACTTAGCTTGAAGTTCCAATTCTTTGATAAAAACAGTCCACTAATTTATCCCTTGTGAAGTATAAAACGAAAAGCCCACGTAGGAGGGCTTTTCGTTTTAACGAGAAGCTCAGGCTATTTGACGTTGGCTGATTGTTGTGCCGGCTTCATTGTTTGCTTGTTTTTTGCCGCGGGCACTGCTTTCGTGCCATTTTGTTTTGCCATGCTTGCGGTCGTCTTTTGCGTAGACTTTTCCTTGGCTGGAGGAGTTTGTGCAGGTGTTTGTGCCTGGGCAAAAGATGTTGCCATTAAGGACGTTGCGATCAAGATCGCGAAAAACATTTTCTTCATAAACCTTTTTTGTTTTTTTGGTTACACTATCCTATTCATAATGTATGCCAAACTCATTGTCAAAAAGTTAAAAGAAACAGAATAAAAAAAGCTCCTGTTAGAAAACAGGAGCGTTACGCAATATATGATAAACAAAAAATATTAATCAGGCTTCTTGCCGTCGAGAAAAGTATTTATAGTCTGGATAGATGCCTGGGCATTGTTTTGCTGGTCGTTTACACCCACTGTATAGCCGCTGTAATAAGGGTCGGATGAATTTACCTGGTTGTCCAGCTTCATGTTTTTACGCATGTATGCAGGAACCGCTTCCATTTCATCACTGCTTTCAGTGCCCTTTATATTAAAACTCATACGGCGCAGGCGCTCGGCTCGGTCTTCGAGCGATTTTTTCTGCTCTTCGAACCTTTTCTTTTCTTCTATCTCATCCTGGCTAAGTATACGTTCTCCTATTTTTACTACTTCCTGTTCCTGCACAGGCTGTTCATTTTTTATTACCAGTTTTAACGGAGTTTCCTCTGGCCTTTTTTCTTCTTTTAAAAACGCTGGCTGCGTCTGGACATAAGCAATGAACTGCTCTTCTACTGGTTGTATAAAATGCTCTGTTTCATTTGCCAGAATTTCCGCGGACTTTTTTTCTACGGTACTGTTATTGGCAACAGGGTAATGGGCAATAGGAGGCATTTCTACCAATACCGGAGCCATGCTTTCTTGTGGTTTAATAGAAGTTCTAGCCTCAGCAGCCCGTGTTTCTGCTGTGTTATTTATATCACCTAGTTTCACGACTATTTTTTCCGGTTCATTGTTCTTAACCGGGTATTCTACCTTTATATCTTTATGGTTAAAGCCGGTAGCAATTATAGTAACAGCAATCTTTTCTTTCAGGTTGGGGTCATGGCCCATACCCAGTATTACGTCGCAATTATCTCCAGCCTGCTGCTGTACATAGGCCTGTATTGCCTCGGCCTCGTCCATCGTATGCTCAAAATCGCCGGCTGCGGAAGTGATGTTGAGCAGCAGCCATTTGGCGCCTCGTATGTCGCTATCATTAAGCAAGGGTGAATTAAGAGCTTCCTCTACCGCTATCAATGCACGGTTTTCGCCAGTTGCGGTCGCACTACCTAAAATAGCCACACCGCCATTTTTCATTACGGTACATACGTCCGCAAAGTCAACGTTGATCTGGCCGGTTGTTGTGATCACATCCGTGATACATTTTGCCGCAGTGGCAAGGATATCATCAGCTTTAGCAAACGCCTGTGTAAAGGGCAGGTTGCCAAATTGCTGGCGCAGCTTGTCGTTGGAAATAATGAGGATGGTATCTACATGGTCGCGCATTCGGTCTATGCCCTCCTGCGCCTGCTTCATGCGTTTGCGCCCTTCGTAAGTGAAGGGGGTTGTTACAATGCCTACAGTAAGGATGCCAAGATCCCGGCATACCTTTGATACTACCGGCGCCCCGCCCGTGCCGGTACCACCGCCCATACCGGCGGTGATGAAGGCCATACGTGTATTTACCTTCAGTATTTTGCTGATGTCCTCAAGGCTTTCTTCGCAGGATTGCTTGCCTATTTCGGGATTGGCACCGGCACCGAGGCCTTGGGTAAGGTGCGGGCCAAGCTGTATTTTATTTACCACCGGGCTTAGGGCCAGCGCCTGCGAATCCGTATTACATACAACAAAGTCAACACCTTCTATGCCGAGATTGTGCATGTAATTTACGGCATTGCCGCCACCGCCACCTACGCCTATCACCTTAATTATAGACGATTGATTTTTGGGGATTTCAAAATGTATCATATACTATTAATTTGTGGGTTAGTGAATTAATTTAGTTAGTTGTGAATTATTAGTTGTGTTGTGAATTTTTATTTTTCAAACTTTTAACCGGTTAACATTTTAACTTATTTCCTGGTCATCTACATCTTCAAACATTTTCATGAACTTTCCTTTCAGCCCATCAAACAGGCGTTTCACATTTTCATTGCGTTTACGCGCTTTTTGTCTATTTATTTCGGTTTGGTCTTCTGCAGGTTCCTGCTGTGCTTCCATAACTGGCTGAACGGATATTTCCTCGCTTACAACCGGTTTCAGCTCCTGTTCCGAAATGTGCATATAATTGCCGCCTTCACCTGCAAAACGCATGCGCCCGCTCTCAAAGTCATGGTAGCCGCGCAGTATCAACCCTATGCAGGTAGAGTACATTGGGTTGATCAATGATTCATTATGGCCGCCGGCAAGATGCTCGTTCGGATAGCCTATTCGCGCTCCCAGGCCGGTGACAAACTCTGTTAACTGGGTGATGTGCTTGAGTTGTGAGCCGCCACCTGTAAGGATAATGCCGCCATATAACCGTTTATCAAGGTCTATTTGCTTCAGATGATACATGATGTAGTCCAGTATCTCGTGCATGCGGGCCTCGATAATGTGTGCGAGGTTTTTTACAGATATTTCTTTTGGGGGCAAACCTCTCAGGCCGGGGATGGTTATGTAGGCGTTATTGTTCGCTTCGTTTGCAAGCGCTGTGCCAAACTGCACTTTCATTTGCTCTGCCTGAGCGCGCAATACGCCAAGCCCGTTGCGTATATCATTAGTAATATTCACGCCTGCGTAAGGTATTACGGCAGTATGCTTTAGTATACCATCATAAAACACGGCCATGTCAGTAGTGCCGCCGCCTATATCCACTATGGCTACGCCTGCTTCCAGGTCTTCATCATTCATAACCGATGCGGCTGATGCCAGAGGCTGCAATACAAGATCGCGTGTTACCAGGTGGGATTTGTCTACGCAACGTTTTATGTTGCGGATAGCGTTCCTGTCGCCTGTGATGATGTGGAAATTGGCACCTATTTTCACTCCGCTCATCCCTATCGGGTCCACTACATATGCAGTACTGTCCACAGTATAATCCTGAGGAATAATGTCTATGATCTGGTCCCCGGCAGGAATATAAGTTCTGTATTGGTCTCGTACCAGTAGGTCAATGTCTTCTTTACCGATCTCGGTCTCCACATTTGCACGCACCCTGTCACCGCGTGTTTGCAGGCTTTTGATGTGCTGTCCTGCTATACCTACATATACCTCTCGTATTTCAAGGTTTGGATTGGAAAGGATACACTTTTCAATGGCTTGCTCAATAGAGCGGATGCATTGCTCAATATTCATGACCACGCCATGGCTCACTCCCGCCGAATCTGCGCGGCCAATGCCGAGAATTTCCACTTTACCGAACTCATTTTTTCTGCCGGCGATCGCTACCACCTTGGTGGTACCGATGTCCAGGCCTACGATAATTGGTTGTTCCTTTTTGCTCATATAGCGTTGAGATTTTAAAAACTGTTAAAGGTCATTTTTTTTCGGGTAAAATGTATTTTGGTTTTGTGTGTTTCTTATCATGTTTATCATTCTTTTTTTTCTTATCCACATTCTTTCCACTTTTTTCAGCAGAACTGCTAATTAGTTGTTTTTTCGTTGGTTTTAGCAGCGCCGTCTTGCCTGTTTTTACCGGCGTGTTTTTAGGTTTCACAAGTGTAGCTGCGGTAGTGGTCTGTTTGTTTTTTGCATCTGCAACATGCAGCGAATCTTTAGAATCATTTTTTGCCTCCGTTTCTACTATGCTGTTTATCCAGTTCATATTTACAATAGCTTTGTCAACCGGGCCGACATAGGGCAGGGAAGGGGACGCAACTACCTGTCCTTTGAACCGCACATCAAGCGTTTCATATTTATCCCAGCCTATGCGGTTGAGCACGTTTTTGTAGAAGATAAAAAGGTTGTTGAGCTTCTCCTTAACCCTCGTGGCATCACCAAATAATATTGTCTGGCTGCCCAATACAGGCAATAATTCAAACGTTGCATCCGAGTCCACTATTACCTGCGATATCTGTGCACTCCAGAAGGAATCAGCCTGTATCGTGCGTACTAATGAAACAATCTGTTTTCTCAGCGCCCAGCTGACGCTGTCATTTTTGAGATCTGGAACGTTGGTAACGACACTGGTATAGTAGATATAGCTAGCCGAGAGAGGCATGATACTTAAAGTGGTGTCGAGGTAGTAGCTTAGGGAATTCTTTTGGAACAAGCGTACAACGGGGATACGCTGTGTTACATACATATGCAGCACATGCGCATTATCTACGAATACCTGCGCATCAGATACCCATGGATCGGCCATGATTACCTGCTCCATGCCATGTACATCAAGTTTTGATAAAGGCGTATGCGCCAGGTCTATGTTTCGGTTATTGATCGCCAGATTCAAAATTTCTTTCTGCTCAATGAAGTGGTATTTCTTATCGTTCTTAATGTGAACTACTACATTCTTCACCGTTTGGTTGTCATCTATCCTTGAAGCGCTCACAATAGCCATAATACAGCCGGTACTTACTATGATAGTAAACGCTACCTGCAGTATTTTTCGTATTAATATTTTTCGCTTTTTCTTCATTATTTATTTGCGAGAATGTTTTTAATTAGTTCCGTTAACTTATCTATATCCCCTGCCCCTGCCGTTATGAACATGTCTAACGCTGAGGCTTTCACATATTCCAGCAGTCCCTCTTTTGATAAAATAGTATGTGCGGGGTTTGCCATCCGGTGTGCAATCATTTTTGAAGTTACTCCCTCCATTGGCAACTCCCTCGCCGGGTATATGTCCAGTAATATCACTTCGTCTGCCATGTCCAGACTGTGCGCAAAACCATCTGCAAGGTCTTTTGTACGGCTGAATAAATGCGGCTGAAAAGCTATTACACACCTGCGGTGCGAAAACAACTGTTTAGCACTTTTAATCAGTGCGGCAAGCTCTTCAGGGTGATGGGCATAGTCATCTATGTAAACGATCTTATCCGTCTTTACCAGGTATTCAAACCGGCGTTTTACTCCTTTAAAACCTTTTATCGCCTGCTTTATGGCATTCCCTTCAATCCCCAACATTTCAGTTACAGCGATTGCCGCTACTGCATTTTCCACATTATGCATCCCGCCTATTTGCAGGTTCATATTTTCTATCTTCCAGTTCGTTCCACTAACATCAAAAATGTATCCACCATCTTTTTGCACTATATTTTCCGCGTAAACATCTGCAGCGTCATTTTGCAAACTATAGGTCTTTGTCACAGGGCCTTTGAGGTCGCTCTGCCTGTGCAGGCCATGCTTTACCAGCAGAGTGCCGCCTGGGTTAATATTTTTTGTGTATTGTATAAAAGCGGATTCCATTTCCGCAGCGGTTCCGTAAATATCAAGGTGGTCAGGGTCAATTGCGGTAAGCACAGCTATATCCGGGTGCAGCTTCAGGAAACTCCTGTCATACTCATCGGCTTCCACCACCGCTGTATCATTTTTACTGCTCCAATAATTACTGTCATAGTTCACTGAAATGCCACCCAGGAATGCGTTGCAACCATATCCTGTTTCTCGCAGCAGGTAACCTATCATGGTGGAGATAGTCGTTTTGCCATGTGTGCCCGCCACGGTTACTGCATGCATCGACTGGGTGATCCACTGCAATACATCGCTACGTTTATAAACGAGATACTTATTATTGATGTACCAGTTTAGCTCTGAATGATCTTTAGGAATTGCAGGTGTATAAATCACTAGTTGAGTGGCTTTATCTAATAGTTGTACATCATCAATATAATGCACATCCATCCCTTCACTCACCAATTGAATAGTAAGCTCAGTTTGTGTTTTATCATAGCCTCCAACCACTGCGCCCTGCTCACGGAAAAAACGTGCCAGTGCGCTCATACCGATGCCGCCTATGCCTATGAAATACACTCTATTTATTTCCCTTACATTCATTACTGACTATTTTACCTCTTGCCTTTTTACCCCAATACCTATCTGCTTATCTCCATTATTTTTCTTGCTATTCTTTCATCAGCATCTTTTATCGCCATAACTTTCAAATTCGCAGACATTATTTCCTGCATAGCGTTATCCTGTAAAACCGTTTTTATATTTTTAAATAGTTCTGTTTTCGCCTCATGGTCTTTTACGAGCAATGCGGCGTTATGTGCCACCAGCGCCATGACATTACTGGTTTGGTGGTCCTCTGCGGCATATGGGTAGGGCACAAAAATTACCGGCTTACCAGCTATACATAATTCTGCAATAGCAAGCGCGCCAGCTCTTGACACCACTATATCAGCGGCGGCATAGGCATAATCCATCTCCCTGATAAAATCAAAGACCTTGACCCTACTGCTATATACTGCAGCGCGTTTTTGAGCAAGTTCGTAATAATGCTTGCCAGTTTGCCATATTATCTGAACGTCTTCTTTCATCAACTCATCAAGCATTGCATCTACACTTTCATTTATCGATTTCGCGCCCAGGCTGCCGCCAACGACCAATATCGTCTTTCGATCATTTGCCAACTTAAAAAAATCTTTCCCTTCTTTTGCAGTCCTGCTCATTTCCGAAATACTCTTTCGCACTGGGTTGCCTGTGAGTATGATTTTATCTTTAGGAAAGAACTGATCCATGTTTTCATAGGCCACACATATGGCTTTTGCCCTTCTCCCCAATATTTTATTACTCTTCCCAGCAAATGAATTTTGTTCCTGTATGAGTGTAGGTATATTCATAGCCTGCCCGGTATGCAGCACCGGAAAGCTTGCATAACCGCCCACACCCACTATCGCGGATGGTTTAAACTGCTTTACAATTGCTTTTGCCTGCATCCTGCTTTTTATTAATTTAAATGGCAGAGAAATATTTTTCCATATACTGCTCCTGTTAAACCCGGCGATGTCCAGCCCTATTATTTCAAATCCTTCCTGCGGCACTTTTTCCATTTCCATTTTATCTTTCGCTCCTACAAACAGCAACTCGGTTCCGGGTTGTAGCCGCCGCAACGCATGGCCTATGGCTACTGCCGGGAATATATGCCCACCCGTTCCTCCTCCTGCTATGATTACCCGTAATCCGCTCATAGTTATATTGCCGGTACAGGCGTGGTATCTTTTACTGTTTGCACTCTTGTTTTCTTTTCCGTTTTTCTTTCCGGGCCCTTTTCTTCCGGCTCCTCTTTTGTCACAATCGGCCCTTCGGCTTTTTTAGCGATGCTTTTTCTTTCGCCCTCCATCTCATCTACGTATCTGCTTACGCTTAGTACGATGCCGATCGCTATGCTGGTAAACCAAATGGATGAGCCGCCCATACTTATCATGGGTAATGTAAGGCCGGTCACTGGTACCAGGTGCACATTAACAGCCATGTTCAGCATCGCCTGAAAAACCAGTGTTATACTTAGTCCCACCGCAAGGAATGCGCCAAATGCAAAAGGGCAACGTTTAAAAATCAATATACTTCTCCATAGAAAAAGCAGGTAAAGCATCATCACAATTGTACCGCCTATCAAACCGTATTCTTCAATAATGATGGAAAATATAAAATCCGAATAGGGATGAGGTAAAAAATTCTTCTGGAGGCTTTGCCCCGGGCCTCTTCCGGTGAGGCCTCCATTTGCTATGGCTATCTTAGCCTGCTGCACCTGGTACACGTCTTCCTGCTTACCTTCTTTCTTTTTCCCCCCGGCAAAATCTTCCATGCGCTGTTCCCATGTTTTGGCTCGTCCAAATCCGGTAATTTTAGATATAGTAAACAGCAGGGAAACTCCCATGATTCCAACAGCGCCTAACAGTAGTAAGTGTTTTATCTGCACCCTGCCAATAAAGAACAGGATGCTGCAGGTAGCGCCCAGCATTAACGCTGTAGAAAGATTTGCAGGCGCTATTAGAGCGCAGGTGAACAGCATAGGCAGTAATACAGGAATAAAGCCCTTTTTCAGGTCTTTTATGTCTGCCTGCTTCATGCTTAATACACGAGCAAGGAACATAAATAAAGCCAGCTTCGCCAGGTCTGATGTTTGAAAAGTAAGGTTAATGACCGGTAGCTTTATCCAGCGGGACCCTTCATTAAGGCTGGTGCCAAATAATAAAGTATATAATAACAACGGCAGGCTAAACAAGTATAGTATTACCGCCACTTTTGCAAATTTTGTATAATTGATTTTATGCACCCAGTAAGTAATGAGCACGCCCAGGCCCAATACCATTACCTGCTTTACAAGATAATAGCTGGAGTTTTTTTCCATACGGTAAGCCAGTGAGCCGGTAGAGCTATATACTGCCAACAGGCTGATAAACGAAAGCACCAGCACCACGCCCCAAATCACCTTGTCGCCTTTAGTTTTTGTCAGCAATTGTTTCATATGGTCTGCCATACACTTTGGTAATTTTAAGCTCAAAAAATCAGATCATACTCTTATAAATTCCGCACCGCTTCTTTAAACTGTTTGCCACGGTCTTCAAAATTCTTAAACACATCAAAGCTTGCACATGCAGGTGCTAACAGTACAACATCTCCGTTCTCTGCTAACGAATAGGCTGCAAGTACTGCGTCCGTTGCATTTTGGGTATCTATTATAGTCTCGGTAACATCATCGAAAGAATCATGAATGGGTTTATTATCCAGGCCCATGCATACAATAGCTTTTACTTTCTCTTTCACAAGCTCCAATATTTCAGAATAATCATTTCCTTTATCCTGTCCCCCCATTATGAGTATTACCGGCTTGGTCATGCTTTCTAAAGCATACCATACTGAATTTACATTTGTTGCTTTGCTGTCATTAATAAATTCTACGCCGCGTACCGTAGCAACATACTCCAGCCTATGTTCCAGGCCCTCAAACCCAACAAAGCTTTCGCGTATCTTCTCCTTCCTTATGCCCGCTATTCGCGCTGATATGCCCGCTGCCATAGTGTTAATTTGATTGTGTTTCCCTTTTATTGCGAGGTCGTGGATAGACATATCCAGCGTTTCTCCATCATACTGTATAAACAAACGACTATCGCTTATATGCCCGCCTTCTCGTTCCTTATTATTTTCGTCCATCGTGAAGTATATTTTTTTTGCGTGAGTTGAATGGGTAGTTAGATATTCTTGTATGGCTTTATCGTCTTTGTTCACGATAAAGTAATCTGTTGCAACCTGGTTTTCTGTTATCCTGAATTTTGAGGCAACATAATTTTCAAACTTATAATCATATCTGTCTAAGTGGTCCGGTGTAATATTCAGCAGCACTGCCACATCTGGCCTGAACCGGTGAATATCATCAAGCTGGAAGCTGCTTACTTCCATCACATACCATTTGCACGGGTGCTCTGCTATCTGCCTTGCAAAACTGTATCCAATATTACCCACCATCGCTACGTCATAATCAGCCTGTTTCAGAATATGATAAGTAAGCTTTGTAGTAGTACTCTTGCCATTGCTCCCGGTGATGGCTATTATTTTACTATCACCCTTATACCGGAAACCAAATTCTATCTCACTGCATACTTCGATGCCCGCAGCCCTTACCTCTTTCACTATCGCCATCTTATCACTAATGCCGGGGCTCTTCACTATACAGGACGCATTTAATATCTGATCTGAGCTATGCCTGTTTTCCTCAAAGTCAATCCCGTGTCGCAGCAGATCTTCCTTAAAATTTTCTTTTATCGTGCCCCCGTCACTAACAAATACTTCCCAGCCCTGCTGCTGCCCCAGCAATGCCGTCCCAACACCGCTTTCAGCAGCGCCCAATATCACTAAGCGTTCTTTGCCTGTTTCCACTATTGCAGTTTTAATGTTACTATACTCATTATTGCCAGTACTATACCTATGATCCAGAAACGTGTAACCATTTTAGATTCGTGATAGCCTTTCTTTTGGTAGTGATGGTGCAATGGCGCCATTAGGAATATGCGTCTTCCTTCGCCATATTTCTTCTTGGTCCGTTTGAAATACCATACCTGTAACATTACCGATACCAGTTCCACAAAAAATATCCCACAGATGATCGGTATGAGCAATTCTTTACGTACTATAATGGCAAGTGATGCAATGATACCGCCCAGGGCCAGGCTGCCGGTATCACCCATAAATACCTGTGCCGGGTAAGCATTATACCAGAGAAAGCCCACACAGGCACCCACAAATGCGCCAATGAAAATAGACAGTTCACCAAGGTTCGGAATGTCCATGATGTTCAGGTAGCCCGCAAAAAGATAGTTTCCCGATACGTACGCAAAAACTCCCAGGCATACACCTATAATAGCCGATACCCCGGTCGCAAGCCCATCAACACCATCTGTGATATTCGCCCCGTTAGATACAGCCACAATAAGAAATATGACAAAGAGGATATAAATAATTGGAGTGGTGACGGCCACATATTTTTCCCCGAACAGTGCTGCAATTTTTTCATACCTGAATTCATGGGTCTTTATAAACGGTATGGTAGTAGTGGCTGTCCTTACATTTACATAAGTTTGTTCTTTGCCATTTTCATCTTTTCTTGTAAATTGACCACCTTCAGGCTTTTCTGCCGCACTATATACACCACTCCGACCGTCTTTTACCTCGCGGCTAATTACCACGTGATTGTTATAGTACATAGTTAGGCCAACAATTATTCCGAGACCCACCTGTCCCATAATTTTAAACCTTCCGGCAAGGCCTTCTTTATTTTTTTTGAACACTTTAATATAATCGTCCAGGAAGCCAACCCCGCCCAACCAAACTGTTGAAACCAGCATTAATACTATATACACATTTAATATGCGTGCAAAAAGCAGCGTGGGTATCAGTATGGCGCCAATAATGATAAGGCCGCCCATGGTCGGTGTTCCCCTTTTTTGGGCTTCGCCCTGCAGTCCAAGTTCCCGTACTGTTTCACCTATCTGTTTACGCTGCAGGAAATTGATCAGCCGCTTTCCCATCACCATAGATATGACCAGCGACAAAATGATCGCCATGGCCACGCGAAACGTGATGTAGTTAAACACCCCGGCGCCAGCCAGGTGAAACGTATCGCGTAAGTATGTGAACAGGTAGTACAGCATGTATGCCCTTATTTATTTAATGTTTCAAAAGCCTCCGTTAATACCTCGCGGTCATCAAAATGATGTTTTACTCCTTTTATTTCCTGGTAAGTTTCATGCCCCTTACCTGCTATCAGCACTACATCACCCGGCTGTGCCAGCGTGCAGGCCACTTTTATTGCTTCTCTTCTGTCTGTTATCCGCAGGCTTTTTCTTTTTTGTGGAGCCGTTAGTCCGGCTTCCATTTCATTCAGGATTACTTCCGGGTCTTCGCTTCTTGGGTTATCTGCCGTAAGTATAGCTTTATCACTATGTTCGCAGGCGGCCTGCGCCATGATGGGGCGCTTTGTTTTGTCCCGATCGCCGCCACAGCCTACTACTGTTATCAATTGCTGCCCGTTTACACGTAACTGGTTAATGGTGGCCAGCACATTCAGGAGCGCGTCCGGTGTATGTGCATAGTCTATGATCCCTAATATTTTATCTTTCGGCGACATATGCGTTTCAAATCTTCCTGCTGCTCCATACAGACCGCTCAGCACTGCCAGTACATTTATTTTATCTGCCCCTAATAATTTCGCAGCGCCATACACCGCCAGCAGGTTATAGGCATTGAATGTGCCAATCATTCTCAAATGCGCCTCAATACCGTCAATTACCATTACCAACCCGGTAAGATTATTTTCAAGCACTTTACCTTTTACCGTGGCAGGTACGCGCAGGCTGTACGTATGCTTTTCAGCCTTTGTATTCTGTAGCATCACCATGCCTCTCTTGTCATCAGCGTTGGTCAGCGCAAATGCATCCGAGGGCAGATCATCAAAAAAGCTCTTTTTTACGCGGATATATTCATCGAATGTTTTGTGATAGTCAAGGTGGTCATGTGTAATATTGGTAAATACTCCTCCTGCAAACCTGATACCCGCTATACGCTTTTGATGGATAGCATGAGAGCTCACTTCCATAAATGCATAGGCGCATCCTGCATCCACCATTTTTTTAAGCAGTTCATGTATCGAAATGGCATCGGGGGTGGTGTGGGTAGCCGCTTCAACTTTGTCATGAATATAATTCTCAACAGTAGATAGCAAACCGCATTTATGGCCCAATGCTTCAAATAGCTTGTATAGGAGCGTTGCAGTGGTAGTCTTACCATTAGTACCTGTTATCCCTACTACTTTTAATTCTTTAGATGGAAAATCATAAAAAGCATCAGCTATTAGGCCGGCAGCTGCTGCACTATCCTTCACCTGTATATAGGCCACTCCCTCTTTTACAGTTTCAGGCAGTGATTCACATATTATTGTGTTGGCGCCCTGCTCCGTTGCCTTATCGATAAAGGTATGTCCGTCAGACAATGTGCCCCGGACTGCAATAAAGGCACTCCCTTCAACCACCTTGCGCGAATCAATGCACAAGCTGCTGATCTCCGTATCCATGTTGCCTTGTTTATGAACAGGCATTAGGTTGATCAATATGTCGCGCAGAATGGGCATTAGCTTAATTGCAGTGTTATATTTTGTCCTTTAATGATTTTTGTTCCCGCGGCTACAGACTGTCCGTGCACTCTTCCTTTCCCTACCACCTGCACCTGCAGGCCACTGTTCTCCAGCATATATACTGCGTCTTTCAACCCCATCCCTGTCACGTCCGGCACTATATTCCGGTACATTTTTTTCGGTTGGATCGCTATATGTTTGTTAGAATCAGTAGACAGTTGCATCATCACGTTCATAAAGTCACCCGGCATGAGCGTATGCTTTTGTATGGCATTGAGCAATACTTCATAATCTCTTGCTGTGGCAGCTTTGGCAGGAATTATACCGGTATTGTTTCGCGCAAGGCTATCTAACGGACCTCCCCATGCGCCCATATTCTCTGAGAATATTTTGTCTGCTACCATCCTGAAAACAGGGGCGGCAATAGCGCCTCCGTAGTAGGCCGCAGAATGTGGCTTGGTGCGTATCACCACGCAAATAGTATATTTTGGCTGGTCGGCAGGTAAAAAGCCTACAAATGATCCCTGGTAAACACCATCTGAATACCTGATACCTTTATCTGCTACCTGTGCTGTTCCTGTTTTCCCGGCTATGGTGTAATATGGCGATTCGATCCCTTTTGCAGTTCCTTCTGTCACCACTGCCCGCATGCACTTTTGTATCTGCGCCACTACGCTTGAGTCTCCAACCTGCTCTATTTCAGTGGGCTCAAAAGTCTGTACATCTTTGCCATACTCTTTAATGGAACTTACTAAATAAGGTTTCATCATTTTGCCGTTATTGGCTATTGAGTTGTACAGCATGCACGTATGCAGAGGTGTTATCAGCACACCATAACCCGTGGCCATCCATGGCAGAGTGGTATTGCTCCATTCGCTCGTGCCGGGACTGATT
>Ga0182030_10017851_pt1 | contig 13659 bp, 14 predicted proteins | sample 812S3MmetaG_FD_121299 | JGI IMG/M metagenome (GOLD analysis project Ga0182030, IMG submission 121299) | Permafrost microbial communities from Stordalen Mire, Sweden - 812S3M metaG (Illumina Assembly) | ecosystem: Environmental > Terrestrial > Soil > Wetlands > Permafrost | place: Sweden... | reverse complement strand
TTGCTCCACCGCAGCTCATCGAGCGCGTGCAAGGCCGGATCGAGAGCCTGCGCCCGGCACTTCTCGCCTTCGGCTTGGCCGTGGTGATCCTCTTCGCGGGCGCTACGGTGTCAAGCGAAGGCGTGCCCCCGTTCATCTACTTCCGCTTCTGACATGCCAGCACCCCGCGACGACAGCTTGATGAACCGCTTCGACGACTTCGGCCTGCGCCGGTTCAAGGCCCGCGACGCCGTCTTGTCGATCTTCCTCGTGGCCGCGCTCCTCGTCGTGTTCGCAGGCAGCTCGGTGCTGAGGGCCGGCGACGAGATGAGTCCTGGTATCGGGCGTTCGATCGTCCTCGCTGTCGGCCACCCAACGAACTCGATCGCGAACCGCCTACCACTCCAAGCCGCAGCCCACAACGCCACTGCATTCCTTAACCCCAACGCTCCGCTGACCGGGCCTGGGGGATTCAGCGCGCTCAGCGCGGCGCGCACTACCCAGACCTCGGCGGTGACACCGGCTGCGTTCCCGCCCGCCGCGATCGGCGCGCCACCGCCGCCAAAGCGCCGCCTGCAAACGCTCCTCGTCACCGGGGACTCGATGTCCGAGCCGCTCGACTCCGACATCGCCAACGACCTGGTGCCAAAGGGGGTCCGCGTGACGCAAGACCCGCACATCGGCACCGGGATTTCGACGACCTTCATCGTCGACTGGGGCAAGCTCGCAGTCGCGCAGGTCAAGGCCTACCACCCGAATGCTGTAGTCGTGTTCATCGGCGCCAACGACGGCTTCCCAATGCCCGGCCCCGGCGGACATCAGGTTTCTTGCTGCGGCGCGCAGTGGGCGGCGATCTACGCCAACCGCGTCCGCCAGATGGCCAACACCTATCGCCAGGGCGGTGCCGCCCACGTGTACTGGCTAACCTTGCCGACCCCGCGCGACCCGGCGCGGGCGCGGATCAGCCGCGTCGTCAACGCTGCGATCGAGGTTGGAGTGCAGCCGTGGGCCGCACAGGTCAGCGTGGTCGACACCGTCCCCATCTTCACGCCCGGCGGCGTGTACCGCGACGCGATGAAGATCGGCGGCGTCGAGACGATCGTGCGCCAGTCCGACGGCATCCACCTCAACGACGCGGGATCGAGCCTACTCGCTGGCAGCATCATCAAACTGCTCGACCGCGACTGGACACTTCGCCGCTGAGGAGCTCGGGATGGCGGCGCGCGTAGATACGTGAAATGATCGATACAACAGCCACCGTGTTCATGCGCCGCCTCACCCTGACCATCGCTTGTTGCGCCGCCGCTGTCGCGCTGAGCTCGGGCAACGCCGCCGCCAGCCGCGCCAGCGTCAAGTGTGCGATACCCGGCAACGGCGAGAACCTCGGCCCGACGTACCTCAACGCGCTCAGTGTTACTGGCACCACCTGCACAACAGGCCTAGCCGTTGTGCGGACCTACCACGACTGCCAGCTCCAGCGCGGAGGGGTAAAGGCGACATGCAGTTCCCCTGTCGACGGCTTCCGGTGTGTCGAGACGCGCGGGCCGTCGATCCCGACAGAGTTCTACAGCACGGTTTCGTGCAGCGACCACGCGAAGCGCGTGCACTACAAATACTCCCAGTTCACCTGACCGCCGGCGCGCGCGTCAGTAGGTCAAGCCTGCGTGCCGCAACGCTGCAAGGAAGAGGCGGGCGACGATCACGTCCGCTGACGCTGAGAGGTGGTAGCCGTCGGCCTCGTGTACGGTGATCGTCTGGCCGTGGTAGGTGAGGCTGTCGATGTAGTGGCCGCCGGGCGAGAAGATCGTCCGCAGGTTGAAGACGTGAACGCCGTGTGGGAACTGCGCGGCCGCGATCACGATCCCGCGGTCGACGGCGTTGGCCAAGCGAACGAAGTCCGGCTTGCTGGGAGTCGGGATTAGGAACCAGTACACCGTCGCCTTGCCGTGCTGGAGGTAGGTTCGCATCATGCCCTCGACCTTTATCGCGTACTGCCGCGAGTAGGCGGGCCCGCAACAGTTCACGCCGTTCAGCGGGAACCCCTCGTTCCCGCCGAGGAACATCGCCACGATGTCGGGATGATCGGCCGCGACCTGCGCCATCGCATGGGCCGGCCAGTTGAAGAAGAACGGCGTGGAGATCGCGGTGCTTTGGCGCGCATCCTCAATGACCCTCGCGCCAGTACGCCCCGAAAGATCACTCGTGAGGTCGTCATCGAGGACCTGCATCTCCGAGTCTCCGGTCGCAAGCAGGACTGGGGAGGCGCGTAGGACGCGCAGCGGCAAGTCGATCGTCTGGTACGGATCCGAGACCTCGAGCTGTTGATGAGTGCCGCCGCGGAGGCGGAAGTGCACCGTGGCGCTCGACTGCCCGGCCGCGAACGTCACCGTCGGGCAGGCGTGCGCCGTCTCGTGGTCGAGACAGACCGCGGCCGTGAGATCGCCGATGCCCCATGTGTCTCTGATTGCAACCTGCAGCGGGTGGTCGCGGTGCAAACGCGTTGTCGGCAGGCTCGCCGACAGCCTGCTCGCACACGACGGCGTAGTGACCATGACCACGCTGGACTCGGCCGCCCCCGCGCTGTCAGTCTCGCTGGCCTCGAACGTACGCGTCGTCTGCGCGCAGCTCCACTCGGCCGCGTCGGCGAGTGTCGCTGCACCATTGACGGGTGGCAGCGTGCCGATCGGTTCCCCTGTCGGAGCGCTCGACGTCAACTCGCTGAGCTGCACCGACACGCCAGTTGCGCCGCTCACGCTCAGCCCGATGTAGCCGGGCTGCGCGAGCGAGGCGCTGAGAACCATGCCCGCGACACCAGTCGAGCCGGTCACAGGCGTCGGGCCTGACGGACCTGAGGACCCGGTCAGCGAATCACTTGACGCGCTTCGGCGAGGCAGTAGCGCCGAGCCTCGCGCCACAGTGGCGACTCCGAGCGGCACCACGAGCAGCGCGGCGGTGACCGAAAGTGCGAGCGCTCGCCGGCGCGAGCTCCTCAGCGGCGCGTTCACGTGCTCATCCCTTTCGTGTCGGTCGCGTTGAGTAGTTGTGAGCTACCCAGGAGCCGGGCCACGGCGTTCTCGGCTCGGTGAAGCGTGTCGCGCGGGCAGCCGGTCGCGTAGCCGCCGCGTGCGTTGATCACGAGAAGCATGTTGCTGTTGGATGTCGGTACTGCCCACGCGCCGTTGAGACTGTCGGTGCCGCCGTGATGCCACGTTGCCCATGCGGCCGCGGTCGTCGCGTCGGCGGGCGTGACGCTCGCCGGGCCCTGCTGCGCACCGGTCGGGATAAGCATGTCCACGTATGCCAGCGCGGCGTCGCCGGACGCGCCGCTGGTGCCGGTGAGCCCGGTCGAACCGCTGGGCCCCGTCGCTCCACCGGCGTTCGTAGTAACCAGCGTCAGCGAGGCTGTAAGCCGATAGCCACAGCTCCCTGGCGTCCGCACAACCACACCTCCTGACGCACGCGAGCGCACGCTCCAGGTCGGCCTCGCGGCAAAGCCGACCTGTGCTGACAGTGGCGGGCTGCTCGTCAGCGTGACCGATTTCCGTGGCTCGTGCGCGAACGGTCCCGCCGTTTCAATCAGCCTCGCGAACGCTGCGGCACCTGGAAGTGTCAGATGCAACCCGTCGGGGGCAAACCATGCGTACCAGCCGGCGCTGTAGTCAACCCAGTCGAGCACATCGATCCGCTGCGGGTCCTTTCTGCCGTAGGCGCGCACCAACGCGGCATTGCTGCCAGAGCCACCTCCGAGCTGGATGGGTGTCATCAGGCCGAGCACGCGCGTCGGGCCAAGGATCTGAAGCGCCGTGTTCAAATCGGCAGGTGTGATGGAGCCGTTCGCCCCGAGTGCGATGACCACCAGATGGGGCAGCGAATGGGACTGCGCGAGCGCCGAGAGCAATGCCAATGCCTCCGGATACTGGCGACAGCCGTGCGCGTTGACATCCCATCCGGCGGCCGTCAGAGCCGGCAGCGAGAGCAGCATCGTCGAGTCACCAATCGCCAGCGGCGGCACCCCGTGACCAAGATGACGCTCCGCGCTCCCGACCTCGACACCGCCGCACGCGGCAAACGCCGCTCGAGGCATTACGAGGGTGTGGCCGAGAACGACAACAACGAGTGCCGACGCCCCGATGGCGAGCAGACACCGGCGGCCCCAGCGCCGCCCGGTTATGTGAGTCTGCATCTCAGCAGACGGGGCCGCTGCTTGGGACACCGTTCACCCCACCGACCATGACAACCACGTCCGAGATCGGCGAGCGTCCAACGTGGCGCGTGGGGGTGAACCCCGGATAGTTGATGCCGACGCTGATGCGCCATGACTCCTGGTCGAGCAGCGCGCTCTGCGGGTAGCACGGGTTCTGGATCGGGAGTTCGAGGAAGCCCTCGATCCAGGTAGCAGCGGATCGGAGCCGCACAGGAACCTGATTCCACGGCTCTCCGACACGAAGGTCGCCCAGGTTCGTCTCGACGACCACACCGGGCCCTTCTGCGGCGACGGTTGTCGCCGCAGTGGAAGCGACATTGGACGAGCAGCTGTGTTGGGGCAATGCCGAGCGGAACGTGATTGCAACCGTGTATGGCGTGTCGTAGAGATCGTATCCCTCGCCAGTCGTACCGTCTTCGCCCGCGTACCGGCAGGCAAGCCCGCGCACCGTCGCGAGCGCACGCTGCAATCGCGGCTCGGTTCCAAACCGGGCTCGGCCGGAGTCAGTCGTGAGTGTCACGCCGTTGACGGAGACAGACTGCTGCCCTATCGTGAGGTTGACCATCACGGTGACCGTCGCCTTCGCCGCATGCGCCGCGCGAGCCGTTGGCACTGTCGCCAGCGCCGATGCCGTGACGGCGAGGGCAAGTGCTGCGATCACAGCGTACGAGCAGCGCAGTTGCTTCCCCGGCGTCGTCACAGCGACACGCCGGCCTCTAGCATCCGACCCCTCGGTATGTGGATGACGAGACGACCGCGATGTGCTGCTGCGGATCGACCTGCCCTGCGGGAGTCAGTCGAATGACCAGCCCAAGGATGTCGCCGAACGCACCGACCCCGCTGACTGGCGAACCTGGCCGACAACTGCTCTCGAGGGGAAGGCTGTAATACGTCGTACCGGTCGCAATGAGCGCGCGGCGCAGCCGCACAGGTAAAGTGGCGACGCGTTGGTCGACCCGGAACGCCCCAAGCGGTGTAACAACGAGCGAGCCGGAGGTGCGCAAGTCGATTGAGCCTATTCGGCCGCCCGATCGGGCTGCGCTGCAGGTCGCAATGCGCGGATCGCCGACCGTCCACACGTCGACGCCTACCGAATCCCAAGTGAGGGACCACCTGCCCGTGAACTGCTCACCGAAGCGATCTCCTGTGTCACACGTGGTCCACGATCCGTAACGCGCGGCGAGGCGTTGGAGCGCCCCAGAGACCGGCTCCGTATGACCGGTCGCCAGCACCGACACTCCGTCCAGGCTCACACTCTGGCGACCGAATCCCGGGTCCACGCGCAGCGTGCCCGGGCCTCCCGCCTCCGCTCTCGCTGCGGCTGGAGCTAGTAACACGGCAACACTGGCCGCTAACGCGAGAGCCAAGCGACAGCGCCTTGTGGTGGCAGCACCGGGTTCCGTCCTGGCTCGCGTTTGTCCTCTTGCCATTGTCTTTGTCCTTGCGCTACGGATGGACTACTAGAAGGTTCGGCTCGAAGGGTTCGGCTATTGTGCGCAGGACCGCAGAGCCGCGCCGGCCACGCAACGGTGGAAAGTAATGACTTTCCCACCGTCGTCGGCGCCCCGCAACGGCAGGTCCTCCTGGGCGGACCCGGCCGCTCTCGATTCGCGCCGCTCAGTCCATGGTCGACGGGGATCCGGACGTCCGCTGCGACCCTCAACACATCGCCCGTCGCGAGACGACGTGCGGCCCGCGTCGACCCCCGATCGCACGATCCGTGTCCGGTTCACGCAGAACGAGAGCAGCCGACCAAGACACGATAGCCCCAGTCTCCGCCTCCTTCCTGCACTAGGTCGAGATTCATCCTTGTGTAGCCGTAGTGGCTACGACCGGATGGGCAGCGCACGAAGCTGCGCTCGGAGAGGCGCAGAGTGAACGTGCCGCTTGTGCAGGGAGACATGTTGGGGCAGTACTCGACGTCACCGGTTCCGATTGCCGTCGCTGAGCCCCACCCCGTCCAGTGCGTACCGCTGGCGGTGAGCGTGTAGCCGATCGGGATCGGAGCGAAATCCATGTTGCGCGGGTGCTGGACACCGTAGGCGCCTTGGAACGCGCCGGAACCAACCCCGTTGAGATCGACGGTTGTCGGTAGAACCAAGTCACTCGCATAGGCGGGCGGGAGAGTGACGACCCCCAAGCCGAAGCCGCCCAGGAGGACGCATAGCCGCGCGGCGAAGCGCCGACGGCACTGTCTCGCGTCAAGTCTGAAGCTCGCGTAGAGGATTGGTTCTATCGGTGTGCTGGTTCGCTGAAGCGTTCGCGGGCGGCTTGTTTGCTGACGCCGAGTACCGCTGCGATCTCGCGGACCGTCCCTGTAGGTAGGCGCCCAGCCTAGGCGCGCCGCATGGCGAGTCGCGAAGCGAGCGTCTGCCCAGCAGAGGGCTAACCGGCCCGCTGATCGCAGTCGCCTGCGCAATGATGCATCCTATTGTCCGGGGCCCGGGTGATTGCACGCCACACTTACGTCGGGGGGCAGAAACCGGTCCGGGCCGACCCTCCCCCACGGATTGCCAGGTACGCGGAATCGCGCTCGCGAGTAGAAGTAGCTCACGGGCGCCACGGAACAGTACAAGCGCCTCTCGAACGCTGTCAGGGTACCTGGCAGTCGCACGTAAGCATTCGGACTCGTCCGGAACACAAAAACGCCCGCGGCGGTACTCGTCTTCGCGCCCCAGTGCTGCCACCGGAGGTGCGTGCCAACAAGATCCCCGTCGGTACTGAACGCGAGCGTCGATGGGTGTTCATAACCCTGGCCGAACGGGTTCGTGATGTAGACACGGCGCGTGGCGCTGGCTATCGCGATCCCGGCGAGAGCGAGGGTTGCAGCGGCAGCGAAGGCATAGAGCTTGGCACCACAGCCCAGCAGCGGCACCCTGCGAAGGACGCGTGGCAACCGCGTAGCGTCGGGTCTGAGGCGTCTAAGCAGCGTCGTCAGCGATCGGATGGTGTGCAGCGATGCCGATCCTACGCGACCTGGGCTTAGGTTGTCAACGATACGATTCTCCCCAGTTGTGCTTACGGTTTTCCCCCAGGCTGAATGACTGCGTCCGCGCGCCCACGCCGGGACAGCGCGTCGAGAGCGTCTCCGGCTGGAGCTGACGTGGCGACGCACGTCGCGCGTAATTGTTCGTGGCGAGGCAGGACTTTCAGGGCCCCGACTTCGCAGGACTTTCAGGGCCCCGACGAGTCAACCACAAAGCTGATCCTGCGTGTGCCGCGCCGGCAGACGCCGACGCGACCCTCACGGCCAGTCACGGTGTGTTCAGTGCAGTGCCACGGCCGTGGGAAGCGCTTCAGGATATCGTCAGCGCGCGCACAAGATACCCCGGTGGCGCGAATATCGAAGTACGAGGCATCAAAAACGCCCGACGCCGCGACGAAGCTCGGGCAACGCGTTGACGATGGCGGCGTGCCCGCGGCAGCCGCTGCCGCTGCGAGCGTCACGCAGGCAATCGATACGAACGCGACGCGTAACAGGGTTCGCACGCTGCCGATCCTACCGAACGGCGCGCTTGCAGTGCTGGGCCGGCGAGCGCTATGGGTCACAAGCCACTGGGCTCGTTTTGCGCGTCACACAGATGTCGTGTCACGATGCCAGCCGCTGCTGCGCAAATCCCAGACGAACTTTGTAACTGCGCCAGTGGAGACGCCGAGACGCCCGACGCGTGCGCTGTAGCGCGCCCGCTGGTCCGGTGGCGCTCCCCCCCTCGTATGGTGCTCACGTGAGATGGTTGCAGCACACACGCGGCACTACTGGCTCAAATAGCTACAGCGTGCGTTTGTAGCACGGCGTTCTCAGCCGACCTTTGTCCGCAGGCACAGCCGAGTTGCTGATCAGAACCGTGTAAATACGCCGACCGCGGCACACCATTACGTCGCCTAGCCGGACGACGATGGGCACATTCGGCGCTGGCATATGCACCGATGCCATCTCTCCTCGGCCTGTCGCCACCGCCGAACCCAGTTGCTCCAGCGCATATGCACCAAGGCTGCGGCTGTCCCCATGACGAAGTAGCCTCCGGGTTGGAGCAGGCAGCGTCGCGGAGCCGTGGACAATTCGACCGGCCCCGCCAAGATGTTTGGGTAACACGGCACCGCGACGGCACCCCCTGCCGCAGCGACAGGCTGAGCGAAGCCGACGAGGCCGAATGCAACAAGTACGCACACAACCAGCCCGACCGGACTCACACCCGCCAGCCTGATCGATCTTTCAAGGGGCACCATGTGCGTAGCTTAGCCCGCCTTCAACGCACGAACCAGCGGCGGAATGTGATGAGCCGTCCCGCGCGGCGTCCGGCCAGTCGCTGCACCGGTAGCGACGCGACGCCTGCGGGCGCCATCATCGCGATTGCAACCGTGAACGCCAAAGCAGAGCCACCGAGCCAACGTATGAGTGCGCGGCGCGTCAGGTGGTTTGGCGGCTTGATTTTTCTCTCGCTGTCTAGACGAGATATCCGCTCGGGACTGTTAGGCGTGATGCGCCGCCCCGGGAGCCACCGGTCTACGGTCCGTCTGCGATGAATAGAAACGAAAACGTCGAGCGACCCAGGCGACATCGTACCGCTTCGCCCTGGGCCCGCAGCCCGATCTCTTCGCACTTCCAGCCTGGGACCTTGTTGAACGGCCCCGCCTGACGTAGGAGGTAGTGCACGCGCGCACAAGTGACGCGCGTGGCGCGTATCGCGAAGAAGTGGGCGCCGCCCGGCATTGGTTGCGGCTCAGCGTCAAGGCGATTCATGGGCGTACATGACCGAGTGCCGGCTGCAGGTGCGCCTGCAGCCTGCAGCGTCGCCGGGAGCAGCAAAGCCACGAACACTGCCATGGTGACCCCGTGACCGACGCTCAGCGAGTTGATGGAAAGGCGGCGTCGCCGGCCGAACTCGCGAGTCGGGGGTGACGCGTCGACCGCTGTCTGAGCGGCATCAGACCTCGAGACTGCGAGGGGCGGTGCAAGCGCCGCGCCCACGGAGCAGGGTTCCCTCACGAGCGCCTTGGCGCACTTGACCTCGGTCACTCTCGGTCCCGTGAGAGCGTCAGCCACGCTATTCATCGGGCACGCCCGCAACGGTAAGGGCAATGATCGCCCCGTTCCTCGTGACCGCAGCAAGCTCGGTCACGTAAAAGCCAGCCCCGTAGAAGTATCGAACCAAAGCCCAGTGGTCGCCTGTGACCGTCGCGTCCGGATAGGTACGTTGCAAGTCGGCCACAGGCTGGCCGACGCTAAGTCCGGTGTCAGTCCTCCAGCCGGCGGTGAGCGTGAGCAGCACCGTGCCCGCGCCAGGAGTACATGCGTCACTTGGTGGGCCGCCGTACGCGACCGTAAACGTACCCGCGACGTGCCGGCTCGGCCAGGTGACACGGCAATTGACCCCCCCATCTGGGCCGTAACGCCTCTCGCTTGCTGGCACGCCGAAGCGGGCAGTGCTCTGTGAGAGCGTCGCTGGGAGCGGGCTCCCGTTTAGCTTGGCGAAGAACGTCTGATTGTTTCGTGGCCCCGAGATTCGCACCGATACCGTGCCCGACGACCCCGCAGTTGCGCTAGCCGATGGCGTTCCAGGGATAGCAAGGAGCAGCATCACCACGGACAGGTGCGCTGCTCGCCGCGGCCGGGTAGCCCAGCGTAACCTACGTCGCATTGCCGGGATCATATTGTGACCGTCGGTTTCGCGATACCCGTCAAGCAGACACGCGCCAGCACGGTCCGATCCCCGATATCCCGCCCTCGACCATGCACCGACGACGGTGAGTTCGCCGACGATCGCCGCTGGCGATGACTAGTAAGTGCGTGCCCTTGGTGCGGGGCGCGCCGACGCCGAGCTGGATCGCGGTCTTGGCGAGCGTGGCGACGCCGTGGCGGCCGGGCGTGTCCCGCAGCTCCACGGGCCCTTGAAGCGGCAGTGCCGCGCGCTTGCACCCGACACGCGGATGCGAGGTACAGTGCGCCGCGTGCGACGCATGCAAGCCATCCGAGTCCGCGGCTGGACTCCGTTCGCTGGCCGTCGGCGCGGCGGGCCACGTATTGCGGTCGCGATGCTCGCTGCCTTGACGATGGGAGTCGGTGGAACTCCAAGCGCCCTCGCTGGAGCACGGCTCGCGTCGGGATCGGTCCTACGCTTCCCTACCCGTCAAGAGCTCAAGAGCATCGAGCGTTACAACAGCGTAGGACAAGCGTCGTCCCCCAAGAAGGACCGTCCCGCCCTCGTCGGCGTCTGCGTGGACGCTGCTCATTCATCCTGGGCCGTCTTCAATCTGCTGTTCCCGCAAGCGGGGGGCGAGGGGGTGTTTATTCATCGCGTTGACGGCCAGTGGAACACTGTTCAGGCCGCGAGTGGTGGAGAGCCGCAAGGCCACAGCATCCTCGACCAGATGGAGCGCGTCTCGTTCGGTGAGTCCGGGCCGCGGCCGCCTTGTCTGACCGAGGTTAGAGCGAGCGGCACAACAACGAGGGGCGCCACTCCGATTGCCCAGTCGAGCGCTGTTCGTGTATGCGGATCCATCGCGATCGACTACCGCCCGACGCCTAGCGAGCTTTACACCAAGATGCACATCGTCGCTCCCACAACAATCTCCTGCCGCGCTGCATGCCGCGGGCTACCAGGTAGTCGACTCGCGCACGACCGACTCCAGCGTCGTCCGTCTGCGCCCAGGCGAAGTGGTGGACGGGATCTTCACGCAGCCCGGCAGGCACGCCAACCTCGTCGCGCGTGACCTCTGCGCCAATGTCGGCAAGGCAGACATCCTGATCGGCGTGTACTTCAACGCGGGAGCAGCAGACGACGCCGGCAGCCTCACGCTCTACAACGATGATCGACCGGTCTGGCGCTCGAGCGAGCAGCTCGCGGATCTGGTGCAGCGCTCGGTCCTCACTTCGTTGCGCGAGCACGGCTACCAAATTCCAGATGACGGCGTCCACAACGACGTCGGGTATGGATCGCTCGAGACCGCCGCGGACCATGCGTACAACCACCTCATCCTGCTCGGACCACCGAAGGCCGGCTACCTCGCCACACCGAGCGAGATGCCTGGGGCACTGATCGAGCCGTTGTTCATCACGAACCCGGCAGAGGGCTCGATCGCCAACAGCCCCGCCGGCCAGCAGGCAATCGCCCTTGGCCTAGTGGCCGTAGTCAATCGGTACTTCGCCCGAGCCGCATAGACGCTGGCAATCGTTGCCGAGGGGGCGTCACCGTGCGCGACCGTCAGCTACTGAGCTCGTCACGAGCTGAACGTAGATCCGCTGGAGGCCGTCTGCTCTGACACCGCCGGCCTCCCTTCCGTGTGACCTACTTGGTAGCGCCGGTTCCGACGAGCGCCGGCTACTAGAAGCTGATGATGTCGTACTGCCAATAGCCTGGGCCATTGGCGACGCCGGCGTAGTACCGGATGCCGCGACGATCGGTGTATGCCTTGCCGTCGTACGTGTACGTGAGGGTGAGGCGCTGGAACCGTCCACTCCTCGGATCGAAGGCGTGGACGCTCACTGGTGTCGATGTGAATGTCCCGCCAGCGCACGACGGTGTGCAGTCGTCGAGCCATAGCAAGCCGCGGCCGAGCCCTTCGAGGCGGTTGTAAGTCGTCCACTGCAGATGGCCGGGATGTTTGACACCGCTGCCGTCGAAGCCGCCCACGAGTCCTGTTCCGTCGCCGGTGTAACTGATGACGGCGGGCCGGACTTGGAATGCAGGCTTCAGTTGCGTCAGCACCCTTGGAAGACCGGCGGCGGCCGCCGGTCCCGCACCCCACAGCACGAGGAGGAACAGCAACAGGGCGACGCGGCGCATCGTCAGTGACATATCAGCTCCCTACGGGCGCGGTCATCGAGAGCCCGCTCCAGGGCCGTGGGACGTTGCTTAGGCGGGGCATGCGACCCGCTGGTGCGGCGTCAGGAGCAGCTCTCTCCGGAGCCACTGGGCGGTCTCCGTCAGCATGTCCGTGCCTGTAGTAAAGGACGTTTCGCCTGCGCCATCCGGGAAAGCAACGATCGCGACAACCACGCCACGGCTGGACCCGACGTCAATGATGCCGGACTGGCGGACGAGATAGCTGCCGGAGGGCTGCGGCCCCCATCCATCCTTGAACGCGACCGGCACGGTGAAGCCGGCCGATCCGAGACCCCAGCTCTCGCTTGGCACGATCTCCTGCATGAGTCCGAGCACGTAGTCCCCCTGGCTCGCGGGGAGCAGACAGCCCCGACCCAATGCGCCGAAGAACTTGACCGCCTCGCCGGGCGACCACGCGGTCTGCCCGAAGGTAGTTGACGCGTAGGGCGGCGGGGGTGCCGTGGTAACCGTCGTCACTGAATCTCCGCTCGCCCGGAGAACGCCGTCCATGTACGTGCTAGCGCCGACGAGTCCTCCTTGGGCGGTCTCCAGGTCGCCAAACAGGTCGAGGATCGACTGATTGTCAGACTCCGTGATGGCGGCGCGCGCCCATGCAGACTCCTGGGCGGTGAGCCCTGCTGCTCCGCGCGCCCGCAAGAGCGACACGAGTACGAGCACCTTTGTTGTGCTCCAGCCATGGGCTGGAGCATCGCCACCGAAGACAACAGTACTGCCGGCGCCACCGAGTGGTGTTGCTGCCAGTTCGATCTGGCCTGGCAACGACCGGGCGAGCCGGGCGAACGACGCCGACGCTCCCGACTTGAAGAGACTGGTTGTCGAGCTCCCCGGCGTCGTGGAGGGGGTGGTTCCGCTACCGGACGGGGTGCCGACACCGGACGCGGTCCCGCCGCCGGTCGCGGTCCCGCCGCCGATCGCGGTCCGGCCGGCCGCTCGCACGGTGATCGTTCGCGCCATCGGACGTCTGGGGTTCACGACGATACGGTGGGGCGCCTGCGAGGAGAACGCGAGAATCGCGCCACCTGTCATGAGGCTCACAACGGTGACGCACAGAACCGCAAGTCGTCGTCTGGCGGCGCGGCGGCGCCGCTTGCGCGCAGCAATCCTTCGATCGAGTCGATCGACCACAGCTCCAACTCAAGCCTACCGGTCGCGGCCGGCGAGCGCTAGGACGCGGGGAAGAACACCGAGGCGTCGTGTCCGCCGGTGCACTCGACCGTTGGCGCTCCCGAGCAATACATCACGTAGTTAAGGCCGGTGACAGGACTGTATGCCGTGACGTCCCCAGGGCCTTGGTTCAGGTACGCGTTGTAGACATCGAGCGCGAACGGACAAGATGTGTAAGCCCCAGCCCAGACTCCATCCCCGCAGGCGGTTTGCTCGGTGTCGATCGGCACGCTACCGCCGGTCGGCTTGGGCTTCGGCTTGGGCTTCGGCTTGGGCTTCGAAGACGAGGTGCTCGGCGCTGGGTTGCTTAGCGTGATCGTGGTGGATGCCGGTGTAGCGCCTGGCGCACTGGCTATGACGTCGATCGTGTTCGTGCCGTTGTGAAGCGACGCGTTGCCAGTGAACACCCCGTTGCCTACTGCCACGCTCTGGCCCTGGATCTGGACTGTCGCGTCGCCCGGCGAAACG
>Ga0182030_10017850_pt1 | contig 13659 bp, 7 predicted proteins | sample 812S3MmetaG_FD_121299 | JGI IMG/M metagenome (GOLD analysis project Ga0182030, IMG submission 121299) | Permafrost microbial communities from Stordalen Mire, Sweden - 812S3M metaG (Illumina Assembly) | ecosystem: Environmental > Terrestrial > Soil > Wetlands > Permafrost | place: Sweden... | reverse complement strand
CACGGCTCATCAAAGACGTACATAATTCGGATAGCACGGCGATTCACCAGGAATATGACATTCTTCTCACCGACGGTATCATCTGGCACTGCATCACCACCGGCATCTCTGAATAGCGCCCGCTGTCGCGAACCTGGGCCGCAAAATCGGCTTCTATTGCCGTATATTTTGCGAAACCTCTCCGGAATCTGAGCTTTTGGCGACGGCAGACACAATTTTCATCACTCAGATTGCCCTTGGTGACAGCAATGTTGGGTTTAGGCCGTCCAGCGAATAGCCTTCGGCATGGGGACGGGCGATGGAGTACCTGCCTCATGGGTAAGATTCGCTATTTAAAAACTTAGGGTGCGCCACCCGACGAATTGCGGAGCGCTATTCATAGAGCAACCTCCAAAAAGTGCATTGAAATCCGTTCAGCGCAGATTTCAGACAGTATCCAGGGGCTAAAGCTCCGTTGATTTGTGGCTGTTTATGTACGGGCTAAAGTCCGTACCCCTCACCTTTCCTAATGGCTTTATGCGGGGGTTAAAACTCCCGCCTCCCTCCGAATCAAGTTTTTCCGCAGCCGGTGAAGTTGTATCCCAGACACAAAATCTGAAGTTGAGCGGGAATTTTGCACGCGGCTCAAGCAAGCCTGAGCAAGGCTACAACACCAGCGCAACTGCCGTGCCGATCAAGTAGTGAATGGGCGGATGCGGGGAAATGCTTTTGGTCCCGCCAATTGAGTTCTGCCCGCTTGCGCTGTGACTGTTTTTCGGAGGAGGGAAAAATGAGGCCGGACTGGCAAGAAAAGCGATTTACACTAGATGCATATCAGTTTCGCCCTTGAGAGGATATATGTACGGACGTAATCTCCGCATCTCTGCCATCATCGTAGTTGCCATCGTCGCCTTTGCCGGCTGTCAGCTCTTGTTCGTCTCACCAGCCGTTGCGCAAAGCGCCCCGCAGCGCTTTCTGGATGCGGCTCTTCCGGCCGAGACGCGGGCCGCCGATCTGGTCGGGCGCATGACGCTCGAAGAGAAAGCATCGCAGATGGTCAATCAGTCGCGTGCCATTCCGCGGCTCGGTGTTCCAGCCTACAACTGGTGGAACGAGGCTTTGCATGGAGTGGTGAACAACGGGACCACGGAGTTTCCGGAGCCGGTGGGACTGGCGGCGACCTTCGATCCGTCCGCCATTCATCAAATGTCGCACGCCATCGGCATTGAAGGGCGCATCAACCATGCGCACGCGGTGAAAGAGGGGCACAGCAATATGTTGGAAGGCCTTGATTTCTGGGCTCCCAACGTGAACATTTTCCGCGATCCGCGCTGGGGGCGCGGCCAGGAGACCTACGGCGAGGATCCGTTTCTCTCTGGACGCTTGGCTGTGGCCTTTGTGACCGGGATGCAGGGCGACGATCCGCGCTATTATCTGGCCATCTCCACGCCCAAGCACTTCGCAGTGCACAGTGGGCCTGAGCCCTCGCGCCACCGCGACGACGTGGCCATAAGCAAGCACGACGAGATCGACACCTATCTTCCCGCGTTTCGCGCGGCTGTTACGGAAGGCAAAGCCGGATCTGTGATGTGCGCCTACAACTCGATCAACGGCGAACCGGCCTGCGCCAACCAGTTCCTGCTTCAGGATCAACTCCGCGGCAAATGGGGTTTTCAGGGGTATGTGGTCTCCGATTGCGACGCGGTTGGAAACGTGACCAGAGATCATCACTATGTGAAGACCCTGCCCGAAGCCGCGGCCATTGTGGTGCAGCGCGGCATGGACAACGAGTGCAACACCTTCCAGAACGCCGGCGACGATCACGACTATCGGCAGTACTATGACGCGGTCAAACAGGGCTTTCTGAAAGAGAGCGAGTTGGATCGTTCGCTGGTGCGGCTCTTTGCTGCGCGCATCCGCATGGGTATGTTCGATCCGCCCGGGATGGTTCCATACTCCAAGATCGACGAGAAAGAGTTGGATAGCGCCGAACATCGCGCACTGGCGCGCAAGATCGCCAACGAGTCGATGGTGCTGCTGAAGAACGACGGCGTGTTGCCAATCGCGAAACAGGGCAGGAAGATTCTTGTTGTGGGACCGCTGGCCGAACAGACCAAGGTGCTGCTGGGCAACTACAACGGTCATCCCTCGCGTTCGGTTTCGATCCTCGACGGTATGTACGCCGAGTTCGGCAAGGATAACGTGACATTCAAGCCCGGCACAACCTATCTGGAGCAACGCAACGAACCGGTTCCCGCAGAGGCCTTCCGCACCGACGGCCAGAGCGGCCTGCGCGTGACCTTCAAATACGCGGTTGAGCCGACAGCCGACGGCAAACAGCCCGAACCAATTGCCGTGGATGGCGGCATTGCCGCGATTGCAAGCGCGGACCATTTGCCCGAGTTGAAAGACAAACCAAAAGGCAAGCTGATTGCGATAGAGTGGGCAGGAAAGATCAACGTCAGCGAATCGGGCTACTACAACATCGGCATCGAATCGCGGGGCACGGGTTCGGTCTTTCTAGACGGCAAGTACGTGGCCGGAACGCCTGGATGGGATGCGACCGCCGAGCGGCTGGGACGGCTCTACTTCGAAGCCGGCAAGCCGGTCGATCTCAAGGTCACCTACGAACCGCAGGACAATGGCAAGATGCACGGCGAACTGGTGTGGATCAAGCCCGAGCCGCAGCGGATGGCTGAGGCCATTGAGGCCGCCAAGAACTACGATGTCGTGGTTGCCGTTGTGGGCATCACGAGCGAGTTGGAAGGCGAAGAAATGCCTGTGGAAGAACCCGGATTCAAGGGCGGCGATCGTACCTCGATTGATTTGCCCAGGCCTGAGCAGGAGCTTGTTGAAGGTCTCGCGAAGGTTGGCAAGCCGCTGGTTCTGGTTCTCACCAACGGCAGTGCGCTGGCCATCAACAAGGAGTCGAAGCTGGCCAACGCGGTTCTCGATGCGTTCTATCCGGGCGAAGAAGGCGGCGCTGCGGTTGCTGAAACGCTCTCGGGACGCAACAACCCGGCGGGAAGACTGCCCATCACTTTTTACGCGAGCCTCGATCAACTTCCGTCGTTCAGCGACTACGCGATGAAGGGCAGAACTTACCGTTACTTCACGGGCAAGCCTCTGTTCCCGTTCGGATTCGGCCTGAGCTACACGACCTTCAAGTACAGCGACCTGAAGCTCAGTGCGGGCACGATCAAGGCGGGCGATCCGTTGACCGCCGAGGTCGCGATTTCGAACACTGGCAAGCTGGCAGGCGATGAAGTTGCCGAACTCTACTTGAAGTTTCCTGCGGTGGACGGTGCGCCGTTGCTGGCTCTGCGCGGCTTTGAGCGTGTTCATCTTGAGCCGGGCGAAACACGTAAAGTTGCCTTCCACTTGAATCCTCGCGATCTAAGCATGGTCAGCGCGGTTGGCGATCCGACCATCGCCGAAGGACAGTACACGCTGTTCGTGGGCGGAATGCAGCCGGACGACACGCATGCCGGTGCCAGCGTTGAATTCAATATGCAGGGAAGCGTCAAGATTCCCGAGTAGGACTCCGTCCCCGGCATTCCGACTGAAATGCCGGGGACGAAGGAGAACGTGATGCAAGCGAAACACAGGCGCCTGTCGTTTTTTGCCGCGATGCTGATTTGCGCGATTGAAGCCGCAACGGCTCAAACAGCCGCGAAGCCCACCGGGCTGGACAATGCGGATCAACTGGCGGCGGTGCAATCTGCGCAGTCAAATCAAGGAGCCTTCGCCTGGACCGAGTTGAGGAACGGAGTCCAGATTCGGGTGGGGCAGACCGTCAAGAACGTGCTTTTCTACGGTCCACGTATCGTGCGCGTCAACACAACTCTGGGACCGGTCCATACATCACAACCCAGTATTGCGGTCATTGTTCACCCGGCGGCGATTCCGTTTCGCGTTGACCAGAAGCCTGGGCAGTTGATCATCGCTTCGGCTGAACTGACGGTTGTTATCGACAAGCAGACAGGCGCACTAACATTTCTGAAGCCCGATGGCGCGGAGATTACGCGGGAGCGCACGGAGAAGCCCGCGGAGCTGAAGGAGCTCACGATCAGCGGCGAGCCTACCTACGAGGTGAAGCAGACATTCACGCTCGCGCCAGACGAGTCGCTCTACGGTCTGGGTCAATACAACGATTCCTACATGGACTATCGCGGCCAGGAAGTTCTTCTGGTGCAGACCAACATCGGCTCAGTGGTGCCGATGCTGATTTCAACGCGCCGCTACGGCATTCTCTGGGACATTTACTCGAAGTCGATCTTCAAGGACTCGGACGCAGGCGCATCGTTCTGGGCCGAGAGCGCACCGGCAGGCGTGGATTATTACTTTGTGGCCGCCGACGAGATGGATGGCGTCATCGCTGGCTATCGCAAGCTGACCGGGCAGGCGCCGATGTTCGCGCGGCAGGCTTATGGTCTGTTCATGAGCAAGGAGCGTTACAAGACGCAAGACCGGCTCATTGAAGTCGTGCGCAACTTCCGCAACGCGCAGTTTCCTCTGGACTACATCGTGCAGGATTGGCAGTACTGGGGCGGTGCCGACGGCACCTGGAGCGGTATGACCTGGGACAAGGATCGCTATCCTGATCCCGTGGGGCTGACCAACACATTGCATAACGAGCTGCACGTCAAGCTGATGAACTCGATCTGGCCCACGGTCGGCAACGATACGGCGCTGGGGCACGAACTCGACGCCAAGGGATTGCTTTTTTCACCGCTGCACTGGATTTCGAAACAGGCGCGCGTCTACGACGCCTACAGTCCCGAAGGCCGCGCCATCTACTTCAAGTACATCAAAAAGGGCCTGCTCGATGTGGGCGTCGATGCACTGTGGATGGACGGAACCGAGGTAGAGGTTGGCGGGGCTTGTCACGTTCCCTCCGAAGTCGAGGCCGACATCAAGAGCCTGGGCCGCAACGCGATGGGCGACTTCACGCGCTATTTGAATCCGTACACACTCGTCACTACGCAAGGAACCTACGAGGGACAGCGCGCCACTGGCAACAAACGGGTCTTCACGCTGACGCGGTCGGCCTGGGCCGGCCAGCAGCGCTACGCCGCCGTGCCCTGGTCGGGCGACACAACGGCAAGCTGGACCACTCTGCATGCGCAGATTTCCGGCGGCATCAATATAGCCATGTCAGGCCTGCCCTATTGGACTCAGGACACGGGGGGCTTCTTTGTCAATTATGTTGGCGGCGAACACAATCCCGAGTATCAGGAACTCTACTCGCGCTGGCACCAGTTCGGCGCATTCAACCCAATCTATCGCATTCACGGATCGGGCATCGAGCGCGAGCCTTACATCTTTAAATCGTTCGTGCCCGATGTCTACGAGTCGTTCCTGGACGCGGCGCATTTGCGCTACCGGCTGCTGCCCTACATCTACAGTATGGCCTGGATGAGCACCAGCAAGAGCTACACGATGATGCGGGGCCTGCCGATGGACTTTCCCGACGATGCGGCCGTACGCAAGATCGACGACGCCTATATGTTCGGCCCCGCGTTTCTCGTCCAGCCCATCACGCGCGTCATGTATCATGCCGATGCACCGCCTGCTCCGATCGTTCCCCCCGAGGCGCTGACGACGTCCAACGGCAAGCCAGGACTTGAGGTTGAGTACTTCGCAGGCACGAACTTTGAAAAACCCGCGGGCAAGGAGATTGATGCGAAGGTTGACCACATCTGGCCGGGACCGCCGCTGACGCAGCTCCCCGCCGGACTCAAGAGTCTCGATTACTTCTCTGCGCGTTGGGAAGGGTTTCTTTTGCCTCTGGAAGACGGCGAGTATGAGATTGGCGTAGATGTTGATGACGGCGCACGCCTGTGGATCGACGGCAAGCTGATCGTTGAAGACTGGGAGAACGGAGCGGCACGATACCGTAGTGGGAAAGTTGTTCTCCGCAAAGGGCAGAAGGCCGCCATCAAGCTCGAATACTTCAACGGAGCCGGCCAGCGTATGCTGCGCCTTAGCTGGCGCACGCCGTCGAAACTCGAAGCGCTGCGCAATGCAAAGTCGACTCTGGACAACTCCTATGCCACTTACCTGCCGAAGAGTGCCGCATGGTTCGATTTCTGGACCAATGCGCGTTATGATGGTGGGCAAAAGGTTATGGGCCACTACGCGCTGAACCGCTTTCCGCTCTATGTGCGCGCAGGCTCGATTGTCCCGATGGGGCCCGTCGTTCAATATGCTACCGAGAAGCTCGACGCACCCTACGAGATTCGCGTCTATCCGGGAGCGGACGCGCGATTCACCGTCTACGAGGACGACAACGAGACTTACAACTACGAGAAGGGGCAGTACGCCGCATACGAGTTGATCTGGAACGATGCGGCCAAGACCCTCACGGTCGGCGAGCGCAAGGGTGCTTTCCCTGGTATGACCGCGTCACGTACACTTCGTATCGAACTCGCTTCTCAGGGTGCGAATGCGGGAATCGACGAGGGAAGCGCGAACGTGAAGACGGTGACTTACAGCGGCAACAAGATCGAAGTGTGTTTTGACACAAAGTAGAAGGTCGAAGCTCCCAGAAGGACTGGCGAAGAGAGCGAAATACCGTTGTTTTTGACGTGCAACTGGCGGGGCACTCGATCCATCTGCTCTGCTTGCGCCGATGTGGCGAAAAGATGGACGAGAAATCAATCAATAACGATCTGCAACCACGAGGAGTTCAACATGGAACGTCGGAGCTTCTGCAAACTGATTGCCGCCGCGGCTGCGGCGAATACCATGCCGTCCTTTGGACAAACCGAACAGGCCAGCCAGCCCGAGTTGCCTGCCAGCTTCAACCGTTACACGCGCAGCTACGCCGATTTCTGCGCGTTGCCGCCAGACAAGCGTGTCTTCTACAAGGCGAGCGGCAACAGGATTGTCGAGACCAAACTCGACGAAGCGAGCTGGAAGCCGACACTCTGGAATTACAATCCATCGCCTTCGCCCATCGCGGGCGGCTTATGGAACGACGTGCCTGAGCATGCTCCGCTTCCCGATCTGGCCGGAGACGGCCCCTTCCAGCCCAACTGGGAGTCACTTCTAGGCTATGAAACGCCGGAGTGGTATCAGGATGCGAAGTTCGGCATCTGGGCGCACTGGAGCCCGCAGTGCGTTCCCGAGGATGGCGACTGGTACGCGCGCAATGTCTACGAACCCGGCCAGCCGCAGTACGAGTTTCATCGCAAGCACTACGGACCGGCCTCGCAATTTGGCTACAAGGAACTCTGCGCACAGTGGACGCTGCGGAACTGGGAGCCGGATGAACTGATTGCACGCTACAAGAAGGCGGGCGCGCGTCTTTTTATTGCGCTGGCCAATCATCACGATAACTTCGACGCCTGGGATTCCAAACACCAGCCGTGGAATGCCGCTGCCATCGGTCCGCATCGCGATGTAGTCGGCACCTGGGCTGCCGCAGCGCGCAAACAGGGACTTCGCTTCGGCGTGACGGTTCACCAGGCTCGCAACTGGTGGTGGTTCCAAACCGCCCACGGCGCGGATAAATCCGGGCCGCTGGCCGGCGTTCCCTATGACGGAGACCTGACGGAAGCCGAAGGCCGGGATCAGTGGTGGCAGGGCCTCAATCCGCAACGCCTCTACGGTGTGAAGCATCCGCCCGAAGCGCTGCCCGACGTTTCGTATGTGAAGAATTTCTATGACCGCACGCGCGACCTGATCGATCAGCACAACCCCGACCTGCTCTACTTCGACGATTCGCTTCTGCCGCTGGGCTGGGGCGGGTTGAACATCGGCGCGTATTTCTACAACCAAAGCCTGAAGCTGAACGGCGGCAAGATGCAGGCCGTGCTCAATGTCAAGGACGTTCCGGAACGCCTGCTGAAGGCGGCCATAGCCGACATTGAAAGTGGGCTGGCCGATAGTGCGATGAAGTACCCCTGGCAGTCGGAGACCTGTCTCGGAGAATGGCACTACAACCGCCGTCTTTTCGATATGCCCGGCGAATTCGGCGGCTATCTGCCGCCGGGAACCGTCATCCGCTGGCTCATCGACACGGTCAGCAAGAACGGGACTTTCATCCTCAACGTCCCGGGCCGCCCCGACGGAACCATCGACAGCAAGGAGATTGCCGTGCTGGATGGCGTGACCGCGTGGATGCAAGTGAACGGTGAAGCCATCTACGAGACGCGCCCCTGGAAGATTCACGGCGAGGGTCCGCACACCGTGAAGACCGGGGCCTACCAGGGCAGCAGTGTGGGCAAACTGGGCGCTGAAGACATCCGCTTCACCCGCAACAAGGCAAACAACGTGATCTATGGGCTGGTGCTCGGATGGCCGACGGGACCGACCGTGGTGCGTGCGCTTGGCTTGGCTGCGTCAACTCAGCCCGGTAAGATCGCCAAGGTGGAACTGCTGGGAACGGGAGCCAAGGTGAACTGGAAGCAACTTCCCGATGGACTCCGAGTGGAGTTGCCGAAGCAGTATCGGCCGGTCGTGGACTACGCGGCCGCGCTCAAGGTGACTCTGGCGTGAACGCAAGCGCTGACCAAATTCCAGGCTAGTGTGGTGAGTCTGAAGTTCATCGAAGAACAACCGCAGATTCTTCGACTCACCACCCCGGAACTGAAAGACGTTCGGGGCCCCGTTCGCTCAGAATGACAGCCAGTCTTATATTGCGTATTTCAGACTCAGGACACTAGGAAATCTTCGAACAGAAGCCGATGTAGTCCGGGTCTGTTAACACCGCCTGAGGCAGTGTTAACAGACCCGGATACTGATTCTGTAGCAGAGGGCCGGGAGTTAGAATCTCTTCGCCATGGACCGTACATATCATTGAAAATAAAGTAGATTTATCACAATATCTCATCCTTGATGACGATCATATATCTCACGCGAAATGGATTGGCTGCAAGCAACCTGAACGCGATACCGCTCACTCAAGGAAAACTCAGCTATTGGGTCGCAACCGCAGACCGATTTGACCTAAATCTGGCCAGAGAAACACAAAAACGAGTCCGTTTCCTCATTCCCACCACTCCGCCAGCGAACATTTCACCAATTTTTTACCCAGCCCACCAAATAATCACTTGAAGCAAATTTACAAATCCGTGCTACACTCATTCCAATCGTAGAATTCGATCTGAAGTCCTTGCCTGTTCCGCTTTACCGCCTACTCGCAGCACTTCCACATTGCGTTCGCGGTAAAATCAGTACAGAGGAGCAACACCAAATGGAACAGGGAACAGTCAAGTGGTTTAATGATGCCAAGGGTTTTGGATTTTTGAGCCGCGAAAACGGCGAAGATGTCTTCGTTCATCACACCGCCATCCAGTCGAACGGCTTCCGCTCGCTGCAAGAAGGCCAGCGCGTCCAGTTCAACGTCACCAAGGGCCCCAAGGGCTGGCAGGCAGAGAACGTCCAGGTTGTCTAAGTTTTCTTTCTAAAAACAACTGGTTCGTTAGCAAATAGAGAAGGGACAGCAGCATTGCTGTCCCTTCTCTGCGTCTATTCGTTCCATTCCACTTAAGAACTGACAACTACAAGCTGTTTACGCCGCAGGCTTCAAGCTCTTTACACTCACCTGAGGCGCAGCCGGATGAATCGACTGCTTGGTGCTGGTGTGAGTTCCCAGATACTGCAACACATCGTTGATGGAATCCTCAAAGCGAGCACCGGTTTTGTGAGTGGCTTTAACGCCTTTGGCAACAAGCTGGCAAACTTCAAATCTGTTCATTCCCTGCGCGAGGGAACGATGAATCTGGTCGGAACGCATGACGGAACTCCGGTCAACCTGGTGGGTGGTGCGTGAGGTGCGGTAGCTCGTCAGCAGCAGTGGTACGGCAAAAGCCGAGCAGGCTTGTTGATTCTGGTCTAACTTCATTGTACCCCGGAAATTGAGAAAATGCGGTCTAATTGCGGCCAATCTGCGTTCGTTCCGCTTTCGCGCACGTCAATTCCCTGTTAACATAGATGAGACATCCACCCGTTTTGCGGGAAACCTGAAGAGACTGAAGCGAAAGAGGTTACAAGTGGCAAATACTACCAAGATCGAAGATACCCAGGAACGCAAGAAGATCAAACGCGCCGCCCGCAAGAAAGCCGCCCCCAAGCCCAAGCAGACCGAGCCTCGCGGATCGAAGAAACAGAAGGTCAAGAAGGCAGCACGCGGCACCTCCAAGCGTTAGTCGATCACTGCGCTGAAAATGAGGCTTCGGGCGGTCTGTCTATGATCGCCCTTCAGTCTTGCTTCCCCATCCACGATGAGGAGAATTGCGCTGGCCAGCCAATTACTTGCACGTAAATCCATAGATAAGCTGATCAGCGACTCGGAAAATCCTGAGAACTCGCTGCGAAAGACGCTCGGTCCGTGGTCGCTCACCGCGCTGGGCATCGGCGCAGTCATCGGCTCGGGCATTTTTACGGTCATTGGCACGGCAATCTCTGGCGAGCAGTTTGATACCTCCAGCATGGTCAACACCCCGCTGGCAGACTTCATCATTCACCACACCGCGATGGCCGGTCGCCCCGGTGCGGGACCAGCCATTGCCTTGTCGCTGTTTCTTGTCGCCATCGTCTGTGCGCTCACCGGACTTTGCTACGCAGAACTGGCCTCCATGATTCCCATCGCCGGGTCAGCCTACACCTATACCTATGCCACCATGGGCGAGTTGATCGCGTGGATTATCGGTTGGGATTTGATCCTCGAATACGCTGGCTCCAATATGACTGTCAGCGTCGGTTTTGCCGCTCACGTCGTTGATCTGCTCGATTGGTTTGGCTTGCATCCCTCGCCCATGTGGATATCACCCGCCTATCTGCCCGAGGGTTTGCAAGACCTTGCCGGTAACTGGCTCTATCATCCTGGCTGGCACTTTGGCTTCAACATTCCTGCGTTTCTCATCGTCCTCATCCTTACCGTGATTCTGGTGCGCGGCATTCGCGAGTCAGCCAGCACCAATAACGCGATGGTTGGCATCAAGCTCATTGCGATTCTAATTTTTGTCTTTGCCGTCATCGGCTTCATCCATCCCAGCAACTGGCATCCCTTTATGCCTAACGGCTGGAGTGGTGTGCTGACTGGCGGTTCAATCATTTTCTTTACTTATATTGGCTTCGATTCTGTTTCGACTGCTGCAGAAGAGTGCCGCCGCCCGCAGCGTGACCTGCCCATCGGTATCATTGCCACGTTGATTGTCTGCACTGTGCTCTATGTCGCCGTTGCAATATGTCTCACAGGTCTGGTGCCGTGGCAGTCGATGGTGGGCGATGCAGCGCCGGTGGTGAATGCGCTCAAGAAACTCTCGCTGCTTCCTGGCGGCCACTCTCTGCATTGGGTCAGGCTGGTTGTTCTGTGCGGAGCCATTATGGGCATGCTCTCGTCGATTCTGGTTTATCAGCTTGGCCAATCCCGCGTCTGGTTCTCCATGTCCCGCGACGGTCTGTTACCCAAAGTCTTCAGCAATGTACATCCCGTCTTCCGCACCCCAGCGTATTCCACCTGGGTTGCGGGCATCGTCGTCGCCATTCCTTCAGGACTCTTTGACATCGGCACTCTTGCCGATCTCTCCAACATCGGCACACTCTTTGCGTTCGTATTGGTCTCTATCGGAGTGATTGTCCTCCGCTATCGCGAACCGGAACGCCGCCGAGGCTTTCGTGTTCCATTCGGCCCGGTCATTCCTTTGCTCAGCGTAATCTTCTGCTTTTTGCTGATGGCTGGCCTGCCCATCATCACTTGGTTGCGCTTCCTCATCTGGTTGGTCATAGGACTTGTAATTTATTTCTTGTATAGCCGCCACCGCTCCGAGTTCGCAAAGCCTCGGTGATTCAGTTTTGCCTCACGCAGCAGTTGTCATTGCTCTGACCATATGACTGAGTTGAGGTACGGCCAACCTCTCGATTCGTGAAGCAAAGTGCATCGGCAAAATGAACTCATTTTTGCCCGATGCACTCTATCTCCAGTCTGAAAAATTTACTGAACGGTGTATGAGAATGTGGCCGTATGTTGCAGCGATCCAGAGGTTGCAGTTACGCTGACAGATGATGAAACAGTGGACATTGTCACTGCAGAACAGCCAGTGAATACACTCAACCCGTAAATACTCAGAGCCAGTACGCTAACGGTGTACAAGAACCGACGCCGCTTCCAACTCAAGAAACAGAAGGCAACTGCGAGTGTGGCTCCAGGCAAAAGCGAGTTTGATTTGTTGCTGGCCGCGGTAGACGTGCTGATCGGAGCTACAGTAACTATGGTCGACGCATTGGCACCTGAGGGTGTGACTGTTGCAGGGGTGAAGGTGCAAGCGGAACCCGCAGGCAACGATGGGCATGTAAAAGTAATCGGCGAGCTAAAGCCATTGAGCGGCGTAACAGTCAGAACCGTATTGCCGTTCTGTCCTGGCAAGACCGACAAGGCTGTAGGTGAGACAGAAATGGAAAAGTCCACCACCCCTGAAGTAGCAGCATTGATGGTGTACGCGGCAGTGGCTGTGGCACTCGTGGCATAGTTGGGAGCAACTGCAACAGCCTCGATTGTCTCTGATGCCGATACCGTGATAGTCCCGCTGTATAAAGTTGAACTCGTGGTTGGCGCACTGCCGTTGAGGGTGTAATAGATCGTTGCGTTGGCGGTTGTATCCGATAGTGTTACAGATTGCGCACCGGTGTAGGTGCCACCTGCAAGTGAGAAAGTTGGAGTCGCCGCCGCTGTCGTTACTTGTGTGTTGATGACATATTTCGCAGTTGCAACTGTGCTATTGCTATCGCCAGAAGCTGCGGCAATTGCATTGATGGTTTCATTTGTACTGACCGTGATCGGCTTGGCAGGATTGAAGACAGTTGAAGCAGTCGTCGGTGTCGATCCATCCGTCGTGTAATAGATGGTTGCGCCCGTGGTGGAATCACTGATCGTGACTGTCTGTGCAGTCGAATAAGTTCCTGCTACGGGACTAAACGTTGGCGTGGCAGCGGCAGTTGTTGTCGTATTCATCGTATAGGCCGCTGTTGCAACGGCACTGTTGGCATTGCCTGATACCACAGCGATGGCATGGATGGTTTCGCTCGAAGTTACCGTGATCGGCTTGGCAGGATTGAAGACAGTTGAAGCAGTAGTCGGTGTTGATCCATCCGTTGTGTAATAGATGGTCGCGCCCGTGGTGGAATCACTGATAGTGACTGTCTGCGCAGTCGAATAAGTTCCTGCTGCGGGAGTAAATGTCGGAGTAGAGGTAACTGGAAGGCTCACTGTATAAGTTGCCGTGGCAATCGCGCTGATCGCGGAGCCGTTCGCAACCGCGATTGCCTGAATGGTCTCGTTCGCGCCAACCGTAATCGGCGAATTTGCATTGAAAACGGTAGAAGAAGTGGTCGGAGATTTTCCGTTCGTCGTGTAGTAGATGGTGGCGCCCGCAGTACTATCCGTGATCGTGACAGTTTGTACCGATGTATACGTTCCTGTACCGGGCGTAATGACAGGTGTGGCCGCTGGCGATACGTTAGCCGTAAAATCCAGCGCGGTAACGGAGTAAGGCGGCAAGGTGACTGAAGCGGGATTGGAGAGGCTTGAAGAATCAAGTACGACGGTAGCCTGAGTCTGGTTGGTTGCGGTGCCGCTGTGCGCTTCGTTCATGTCATCCAGCGAACTGGGCGCGTACTGTCTCTCAATCACAGTGCCAGCGGGCGGATTGGTGCCGCTGAAACTGACTGCGT
>Ga0182030_10017849_pt1 | contig 13659 bp, 18 predicted proteins | sample 812S3MmetaG_FD_121299 | JGI IMG/M metagenome (GOLD analysis project Ga0182030, IMG submission 121299) | Permafrost microbial communities from Stordalen Mire, Sweden - 812S3M metaG (Illumina Assembly) | ecosystem: Environmental > Terrestrial > Soil > Wetlands > Permafrost | place: Sweden... | reverse complement strand
GCAGCACGTGAAACTGCAGGACGAACACGGAGGCAAGACCAAGGGCATCTTTTGTCTCGCGGCTGGCCGATACATCATCGGCACGTTGCGGGCTGGCGGGCATATGACGGAAGCCGAGTATATGGCGACCGATATCGAGCTGGTTGCTTCCGGCTTGCCCGAACTCGAAACGTCCACCGACGCGCAGCTCGAGAAGGAAGCGATAGAAGTCATCTCAGCTTTCGACTCGGCAGCAGAAGCCGATGCGGCCATCGACCAGAAGGTCACCGAGGGACAACTCTCGCCCGCATCCGCAGAACGTTTGCACGAGATCATCCTGGAGATCGCCCACGATCCCACGCGGGTCCTCACGATCATGCTCGCAGACGTTTTCTAATCGCTCGGCGCGGCAATCCAATTCCGCGCAAGGTCGCAGGGACATCACCTGCGGCCACTTTTTTATCTGCCCAACTTCGTCACGATCTCATCCCACGAAAATACCCGCTCCACATTTTTTGGCAATTCCTGGTGCCTATTCCACGGCTGATCAAGAAGTAAAACTTTTGCGCAGACAGTGGCGCAATCAAGAGCATGGTCCGGATTGTCGTCAATGAACACTTCTATCCCCAACTCTTGGCATATTTCTGATTTCTTCCTCTTTTTATCGGAAACACGGAAATTTGAATAGTGAACCTCACGGAAAACCTGCGGAAAATGCTGCTCGATCCACAGCTCCGTCTGTTCAATATCCCGGCTCGATCGCCCCGTTACGATATAAAGGTCATGCCCTTTCGATTGAAGCGCCCCAATCGCGGCGACCGATCCCGCCACGGGATATATTTTCTTCAATTGATCGGTCGCAAAAAAGGCGTCAATTTCTTTCACCCTCTCTTCCCGTGATCCGCCCCACGTTTCTTCAAAGAGATAACTTTTGAAATCGTTTTTCTCGAAATGGACGCCGTGCTTTTTATTGTACATCTCAATGAGTGCGGTGCCCGAATCCGCCACCACATCATCAAAATCAAGGCCAATGCGCATGGAACAATGATATATAAAAACGTTCCTCCTCTCAAGCGGGTTCCTATAAAAAAACCGCCTCGGCTTTCGCGTCGGCGGTCATAATGGTACTAGGTAGTTGCTTCGCTGCGGCTCTCGTGATACTGCTGCCACAATCCCTGAAATTCAGGACAGGTAAGCAAAAGCTCGTTCAAGCTTCCTGAAGCAATGATCTGCCCATCGCTAAAAAAATAAATGCGATGGAACAGCGGAAGAAGGTGGAGACGATGGATGGACGAGATGATGGTCTTGCCGCCGAACTCGCGGAAGATATTCTGGTAGATGCTCATCTCGTTCGCGGTATCGATGCTGCTCGTCGGCTCGTCAAGCAGAATGATATCCTTGTCGTGGCAGGCGAGAAGTCCCCGGGCCAACGCGAGCCGCTGCTGTTGTCCCCCGCTCAGATTGACCCCCTTCTCTTTGATCGAGGAATCCAGCCCGTGCGGAAGGCTTTCGACAACATCGGTGAAGCACGCCATGTCGGTGAATCGCCGCACGAAAGCAGGATCATATTCCGCTCCGAGCGTGATGTTTTCAAGAATAGTGGTAGCAAAGATCTCGGGGTTCTGCGGCACGAGCGCGATCGCCCGGCTGATGCCTTCAAATCCTTGCGGAAGCACCTTCCCATCCACCGAAAGCGTTATGCTTCTCGGATGGTAGAGGTCTCTCATAACCTTGAGGCATGTGGTCTTGCCACTACCGCTCTCTCCGATGAACGCGATCCGTTCACCCCGATCAATGCCAAGAGAGACGTTGTCGAGATGAAGGTTGGCGTTGTCCCCGTTCTGATAGGAAAAGCTCAGCCCATCGATCCGGAGCTGTTTCCAGTCCTTCGGAAGGACATGGTTCGTGAAGTTCTCGGTTCTGAAATCGCGGGTCAGCTCCTCGGCGTTCAACACCTTGGCTTTGCGCTGAAGGATATCGCCGTACATGCCGGTAAACTTGAAGAACAGTTCACCGATCTTATCGAGATATTTCATGAGAATATAGATATTCCCCATGAGGATCCCTTGCGCGACACCTACGTTGTGCCAAAAGTAGGCACCAAGGACGAGTGCGGTCATCATGGCGCAGCAAACGCTCGTAAGAAACCATTTCGTTTCACTGATGCGATTGTTGCGTTTGAAAAGCTCGTATGGCTTTTCTACCTTGCGGACGATCGCTTCAAATACAAGTCGCTCAACCCGAAGGATGATCACGGTCGTAATGTTGCTGATCGCATCAAAGACGCTTTCCGAGATGTTGTTCTCGGCGTGGTTCAGTTCGCGATACTGGCCGATCAGTACCCGGTCGAAACGCATCGTTATCCATGCCGTAAGGCACATCATGGCAAAAACGATATACGCTGCCGACCTGCTGAAATAGACGAGCATCGCATAGCTTACCGCAAGCTGGACAAGCGCGTAGATCACCTCGAAGGAACTCTCCGAGAATTGAAAAAGCGCCGTCGCTCCTTTCTCTATCTTGTCTATCGTATCCCCCGAATGATGGTCAACGTGCCATTCCATCGGCAAGGTCATGATCCCCCTCAAGAGATACTTGCGGTAGTTCACGCGGGCTTTGAACGCATTTGCCCGTTCAATGAGCCGCCCGGGACCGTGAAGAGACCAGAAGACCAGATTGTTTACCAGCGTGAGCGCCAGAAGTTCCAACAGGAACCTGATGTTCGCCGCGGTGACGCCCTGCTTTTGGAGAACGTTCATGATCTTGGCCATCACGAGCGGGTAGAACAACAGCGAAATGGTCTCGGCCACGATGAACATGAGCCAATACCACACGATCTTGTGCCGATTTCCCGCAGAGTAATGCCACGTTTTGCCAAAGAGGTAACGAAGCGGGTTTTGATTTTGCATCACGTACTCCTTTCTTTCCGTATTCAATTGTCAAAAAACAATGCCTTGCTCATCGGCAAGGCATTGTTGGTTTCAAAAATGGATAAATAAGTTACTTCCTTTGAAAATCAAGTATGCATTGCCGATGCCGCGGGACAAAGATCCCGCAACCGGTAACCATAAGCGCGGCTATCGGAGAACGAGCGTTCTCCTGCCGTGAAAAGTTATTGGGGATAATCTGATGCTTGATCATGAATCTATTGATAGCACGAAGATTAAAAAATGTCAAACGGAGATTTTACAGTTCATAAAATCGGGAATATGCTGTGGTCAGTATTTCCCCAGGAGGCCGATCGTGCAGAAAACCTTATTCCGAAAGATCGTAAAGGAAGAGACCCGGAAACAAAGGAAGAACAAGGCCGCGTCCCTCGCGGTCATCAGGAAAAGGATCACCCTTGCTGTCGCGCAAGAGATCCTGCAACAGGTGCGTCCGCCGGAGCGCTACTGGAACATCTTCGTAGATGCTACCGAAACGGAATATGACCTGTGGACATTCCTCCAGGTCAAGGATATGAGCAAGCTCTTCGTCACGACGGAACAGCTTGAGCGTCTGCTGTTGCTCTACGAGCGATGGCAGCGAATGTGTGAATTCCTGATAGACGAATACGATCGTCTGCCGACCCGATTCACCGGAAAGTGGACGCCCGACCAACTTCTTGAGATCGCAGGATACGTCGGCGCCGCGAAGGATACGATGTTCTCCGAATTTGCGGAACAGGAGGCAACCTCGCTCGCGCCCGATTATTTCCTCGTCTTGAAAGAGATGATCGAGTGGACGCGTCTCGCCGCGCTCGGCGAAGACCGCTACCAGACGTTTTTGGCGGAGATGAAAGACACCATGCAAGCACTGCGGCAGCATCCCCGTTTTACTTTGCCGCAGCACATCTCCGGTTAAACCACGGTGATCACTCCGTGACAACGGCCCAGAAGATCTGGGCCGCTTTTGTTATTGTATTTTTCCCGGAGATATCCTAGACTTCATTTCCAGAAGGAGCTGAAGGATGAAGATTTCGAAGTCCGTTTTGAAGGAGATCATTCGAGCGGCCGCGCACGGTGGAACGGTCGGTAAAAAGACGGCGAAGATTCTATACCACAATCTCGACGCCATGCCCTCGAAAAACCAGGGAGGACTGGAGCTGCACTGCTGTGGAGTACGGTTCTTCCATCCCACGCCACGCCGGCATTCCGTTGTGAAAAAGAAAATCCCCAACCGGGCCCCCGTACCCAACAAGGTATCCCCCGCCTGGCAGCGCAAGCGAACATAAGCACCCTTTACGGCCTCGGGCATTAAGCTCCGGGGCCTCACTTTTTATCGTCCGAGAAATAAGTTAAGCAAAAAAAACGAGGGGTGCGGCGACCCCTCAGCTCATCTACTCCGCGCTACCCGACAGGACCGAGGAAATCCCCGATCAGTCGGCCGACGCCCACGACGTTCACCATGCCCACGATACCGATGAGGAACATCGTGGTCGCAACCGCGTGCTCCCACGTTACCTTCACATTGGGAGCGCCGGGATTGGGCAGGACGATGAACATGAGCGTCGCCCACACGATCGCGGCAAGGAACATTCCGGTCTGAATAACTAAAGGCATCTGCGTTACCTCCTACGGGTAACCTACCGTTTTGTGCGGTATTTTGTCAAGAAAAAGAGCCGCAGCTTCACGTCGGCTCTTCAAATGGGATCTCCTGAACAGGATCCGGAACCTCTTCGAACGCATCGAACACATCCCATTGGTCGTCGTCATCGCGGTGACATATCGTCTCAATAAAAGTTTGTCCCCACTCCGTACGCCAATGATAGAATCTCTGTTCGTCGTTGTTCCATCTCGCAATGGTTGCGTTGCGGCACGTGCCCCGATAGTAGACTCCATGCCGTAATTGAGCTTTCGGTATCACGGCGCCCTCCTTGGTCCGCAGCTTAACTTCGTTGATTATACAATATCCTTGTGTCATCATGATGGCAGTGTTACGGGGTTATTGTAAATTGAGCGACAAGGAGAGTTGTATGAGATATGCGGATCATATTGTTTCTCTCAGTCCTGAGCGATATACCCTCACTCTACGCGAGAGGATTTACGCCCAGTTCACCGGTCGGCGTCTACTTGGAATTCAAGGAGTTGCCGTCAAAAATCGCTGTAGACAGTATGCAGAAAGAGGTTTCAGACCTCCTGCGTCCCATGGGCATCAAAATCGCATGGCGACTCGTATCCGAGAACCGAGGGAATGAAACCTTCACGCAGCTTGCTGTGGCGACGTTTACCGGAGAGTGCTCCTGCGGAAACTTTCTCCATGGGACGCCGGAGATCCTGATCCTCGGCACGACGAACGTGAGCGACGGCCACGTGCAACCTTTTATCCAGATCCGCTGTGATGCCATTCGCCGCGTGCTCACGCAGATTGAGTTTGCGCCAAACCGCAAATTCGGCGACGCAGCGCTCGGACGAGCGATGGGCCGCGTTCTGGCCCACGAGCTCTATCATGTACTGCTCGAAACCACTCACCACGCCGCTTCAGGATTGGCAAAAGGCATCCTGACCGTTGAGGAACTGGAGTCCGATGAATTCTCGTTCGATAAGAATGATTGGGACCTCCGTTCGGCGACGGAAAAATAAAATAAGGCCGCGACAGCAACGTCGCGGCCAATTTATTTGTTCAACCGATCATTCTTCCTGCGATATCCACGATTTGCGGATAGGGCTTTGCGGTACGAAAAACTCTCTCCCCTGCGCCTTCTTTATTGAGCATCAAACGATAGATCTGGTCCTGTTCGAAAAAGTTACCCCGAAACCTCCAGCCCTCATCGATAAGCCCCTTGATCTCCTTGAACTGTTCCTCGTCGGAATTCATATGGGATCCTCTGTCACTAACCGAATTATACGTATATTCAGCAACCCTGACAATTTTTTACGATCCCGAAAGGAATCTTGTTTTGGGTCTTGGTTCAAGGTAAACTGCTCGCAGTAAGCAGATTTCAACAACCGAATAGGAGGAGAGCAATGGTAAAAGCAAAAGGTTTTTTATTCGACATCACGAGATGCTCGATGTGCGGGGCTTGCTGGGTCGCGGACAAGGAACGGAACGGATTGCCGGTTCCCTCGGGAGATTTTCTCGCGGATAAGCTTTCCGACAAGTCGTTCCTGGTCATCAAGAATTTGTTCGGGAGAGGTGTTCGTTTTTCCTGCATGCACTGCGTGAGTCCAACCTGCGTTTCCGTTTGCCCGGTCGCCGCGCTTGAGAAAACGCCGATCGGAGCCGTGATCTATCACAAAGATCGCTGCATCGGATGCCGCTACTGCGTCGTCGCCTGTCCGTTCGATATTCCGAAATACGAATGGAGCAAGCCGCTCCCGTATGTGCGGAAATGCGATTTTTGTTACAGCCGCATCATGAACGGTCAGATGCCGGCGTGCGCGGCGGTCTGTCCGACGGGCGCGCTCCTTTACGGAGATCGCGACGAATTGCTTCAGGAAGCCAGAAGGCGCCTGAATGCCGACCCTTCCAAGTACGTGGATCACATCTACGGCGAACGGGAGGTTGGCGGAACATCGCTTTTGATCCTGTCTGACATCCCCATGGAAAAGTTGGGCTATCCCCCATCGCTCAGCGAGAATCCGGTGCCGGCCCTTACCTGGGCGGCCCTGGAAGAAATTCCCAACGTCGTTCTTTTGGGAGGCGCTCTGCTTGGCGGACTATGGTGGCTCACGAAGAGACGCGCCGACGTCATTCGCGCGGAGCATTCGGAAATGACGGCGGAGTCGGTCAAGAATTCAGAGAACGGGAGGGACGGACAATGAAAAAAAGATTCAAGCTTTGGTGGATCATTCCCGGCCTGATCTTTGGCCTTGGCCTCTACAGCATGATCGTGAGGTTCATCCACGGTTTGGGCGCCAGCACGCACTTGAGCGATCAGTTCCCCTGGGGTCTCTGGGTGGGATTCGACGTTATGTGCGGCGTTGCCACGGCCGCCGGCGCTTTCACGTTAAGTGCGGCGGTATACGTACTGCACTTGGACCGATACAAGGCGCTTGTGAGATCGGCGATCCTTACCGGTTTCATCGGCTACCTGATGGTGATCTGCGGGCTCATGTTCGATCTGGGACATCCATACCGGATCTGGCATCCCCTGATCATGTGGAATCCGCACTCGGTGATGTTTGAGATATCGTGGTGCGTGACACTCTACACCACGGTGCTCACGTTGGAGTTCGGCGTGTTTCTGAGCGAAGGATTGCATTGGGATAAGTTGTCACGGATCGCCCACTCCATCACGGTTCCACTCGTGATCACGGGAGTCATCCTATCAACCCTGCATCAATCGTCGCTCGGCTCGCTGTTCCTGATCGTCCCTTATAAGCTGTACCCTCTGTGGTACACGCCGTGGCTGCCCATATTTTTCTTTTCGTCAGCATTGGCACTCGGCTGCGCCATGGTCATCGTGGAGTCGTTCGCCAGTTCCAAGGTCTTCAAAAAAGAACTGGAGCTCGACATCCTCTCCGATCTTGGCAGGGTGCTCGTCGTGACGCTTGGGATATATGGGATCGCCAGATTCCTGGACCTGGCGGACCGCGGCGCTTTGCACTTGGTACTGCGTCCCGGCTTTGAACGCTGCATGTTTTTAGCGGAAGTACTGCTGGCGCCGATCGGCCCACTGGTACTGCTCCTTATGCCGCGTGCACGCAAAAATCGCTTCGGATTGTTCATGGGAGCTTCCATGGTCGCGGTCGGCTTCGTGCTAAATCGCTTTAACGTCAGCATGACGGGATTGGTCCGGGCATCCGGAACCAAATACCTGCCGAGCTGGATGGAAATTTCCGTGACATTCGCGCTCGTAACCTTGGGTCTCGTGCTGTTCGGGCTTGCGGCGAAATATCTGAATATTTTTCCGCTCGCCAAACCGTGCCTGGCCGTGGGACAAACGTGCGCCGACCAACCCAGTTGCTGTTTACCGACCCTCCCCCGTTTGGTGATCGTCACGGTCTGGGTCGCCGCTCTATCGCTCATCTTTAACGGGATCAGGGACTTCCGGAACTTCCAACCGCAATATCCCGGTCCCGCCGTGGATGAGACGGTAAAATCCATTGGCACGCCGCCATCGGACTATCCCAACATCCCTCAGGACTTTTCTTTCCCGCAATCGGCAAAAAGTCCTGGCAAGGTGACCTTCAGCCACGGGAGCCATCTCATGGTGACGGAAAAGTGCACCGACTGTCACGGCAGATATTTCAACATCATGCCGGAGCATCGGTTTAGTGCCCAGAACCGAAGGGACATGCACAAAACCGAAAGCTGTGGGCGTTGCCACGACGGTAAAACCGCCGGCAACGAATGTTCTTCGTGCCACAAATGACGGAACCGCATGGTTCCGTTCAAAGCCGAGAGGATCTCCTCTCGGCTTTTTCATGCTCAAAATACTTGATTTTGTAGGGTCGCCGGACTTAGAATGTGGGCAGAGGAGGTGCCATATGGGAATCGGAATTCTCATCACGCTTGTTTTCGCCGTTGCGTTTCTCGTGATCTACGGCCTGATGCGCCTTTCCTGCGTTCTCAAACGGAAATATCGCGAAGCGGAAAATTTCATCTTCCGGGCGCTCACATTCTTCATGTGCGCTTCTTGCAGGGAGGCCTGCGAAAGCCACACGAAGCTTCTGATCCGCGCGGTCATGTTCGCGGCGGTCATTACCGCCGTCGTCGCAATAACCCGCTACATTCGCTGACCGTCCTAAACGATCCCTTATCACGATCGCAAGGACAAAACCCCGACAGAAATGCCGGGCTTTTTATTGACATTTTCTATTTTTCTTTGTATGCTATGCGCGAAGTTAATTTGTTCCTTCAAAGGAGATCTATGCGGAGAATCATGAGCGTGTGGAAGCGTGAAGAGATCGCCCAGAAAACCTGGATGACCTTTCTCGGCTTCGCACTCATCAGCTTTACGCTGACATCATTCGGTACGATCCAGATGACCGAGATCCAGCTTATGCGCTACATCATGCGAGACCCGGGCGGAATGAGCGATCTGCTTTTCGCCGCAATCCCCCCGATCATCATCGCTCTTGCCTTCGGCGCCGTCATGACGCTCTGGAAAATGATACGTCCTTCGTCCAAGTGACGCGACATCCGCACTGCACCCCACAGGCCCCGACCACGATCGGGGCCATTTTTTTATTGACGTATCAGAACTTTTAATGTATAAAAGTGGCAGGAGATTTATTTCATGCATGTTACGTTTGACGTACCCCGCAACATGACCGCGCTTCAGCTCGCACAAACGTTCGCTGCCTATCTGCTGGGATCTCTCGCCGCCGACAACCGGGACGGTCAATATGGCCCCTACAAAATGCGGGCCGACAGCGACGAGGGTTGGCAGTTGGATTCGTCCAATGATTACTGGCTCCACATCACCGGACCGCAAGCCGATCTTACGTGCCGTTACGATAGTCAGGAAGCCGTCATAAAAGCGGCCGTGGCGCTGTTTACCGCCAAATTCCTTCACGATCGTTGATCGTAGTTTGTTCGCATAGACCGCAGGAACACCACCTGCGGTTCTCTTTTTTATAAAAATCAAAAAATAAAAACCGGCGCTTTTCGTATGCGCCGGTCGTTTCCGGTCTCGGTTTTCAATTGTCATCTGAGAGAAGAATGAATGGAGCCGCGCGGGCTCCTAAACTGTTGTCTCTGTCAAAGGTTCGGGCACAGCGAAGGGCCTCTTGGTCACGCATTCCGCAATGTGTCCCGCAAAATCGATGATCCCGCCTTCGGGAACCTCCAGCGTTTCGCCGCATAAGGGACAAATGTACAAACCGACATATCCCTTACGGTTCCGCTCGCTCCCTGTACAGACAAAAGCATATGGCTCGCCACCCTGCTCCACCGCAACCTGCCTATCAAAGCAGATGGAATCCTTCATCGCCGACACCAGGTCAGCAATGGTTTCTTTTGCGGCCGCGAGTTGCGCGCCCAGATCCTGATTTAACGCTTTAAGCTCCGCTCTTTTTCTTTTGCCGTAGCGCCCTTCTCTGCGCCAGAACCACACGAACAAAAGGACGTAGAGCACCGTCGTACCACCACCAACGTACAACATTATCTGCAGTCGCTGTCCCCGCTCGAACTCCAACGTCAGCTCCGCATCTTCAAGCTTCTGCCTGAGCGTGCCGATTGCTGCGTCGGAAGTGTCAGGTACCGATTTCAGCCGCTGGATCTCTGCGTTCGCCGCATCAAGCTTAGTTTTCAGCTCCAGCTCGCGCGCGGACGACGACTCCTGTTTCGGCGGCGTCAATTTCGACGCCGACTTTGGCGGGATTTCGTTCCGTCGGATATCGTTTTTCGTGGCCGATTTCTTCTGATTACGCGCCATCTGAAGATCCTCACGAAGCTCACTTTTGGTCGCGGCAAGAACCTCCGCTGGCGGAATCGTCTTGCACTCCGCGAGGTCCACGGTTATGGGCCGCCAGAGCTTACGCAGATCTCCGGTCTTGATGCCGTTCTTGGTCATTACGACCGACATCCACCCTGGATCGCATCTTTGCTCTTGCAGATCGCCATACAAACCTACTGCGGTGGGCGAAAATTGAGACTCTTCCTGGGCAAAAGCCGCAGGAATAAATCCGAAGATCGCCAGGAACAGAAACAAAGCAGCGTTTTTCATCTCTTCTCTCCTGCTATTCAATTTGAAAACCGAGGGTCAGGTCTGGCGTTATATTAAAACATAATCATTGAAATGTCCATCACAAAAAAATAAAAACGGCCACCCCAGGAAATGAGGTGGCCGAGAAAGACCGTGTGGCCTCCGAAAGAACGGAACGCTGTTTGTTACGCGTTCCGGAGCTTGAGGATACGCGGGATCAGGATGAGCAGTGCGCCCACCATGAAGAAGAACGTTGCCGGCTCGGGTACTGCCGATGCCCTGAAGTTAACCGGCGCCCCGCCACCGAAATCGGTCAGGCTGACGCAACCGTTAGTCGTCCCACCACAGCCGAGATCCCCGTTGTAGAAAAGATTGTAATCTACGGTACCGGCGCCGGTGCCAGTACTGAAGGAAACCCCGAGTGTGTCGAAGTACGAAGGACCACCCAGAAACAAGTTATCGTTCCCGCCCAGTCCAGGAGGTCCCGGAACGCCATTCATTGCCGGGAGCAGCGTCATCGGGCCGTCGTTTACGAACCCTTGCTTAAGGTCGCTGTCCAGAATGTCGAGGATCACTCCGGTGTTCGAGACATCGAAAATCCCGGTACCGTAATATCCGCCGACCGAGGGACCGACAAACGTGAACTGATACAAGCTGTCGGCCCGTGCCGGAACCGCGGCCGCGAACGACAGCGCGAGAACAAGCGTGAGAACAAACAGCACTTTTTTAAGGAGCAAGCTACTACCTCTCTTTTAAATCCCCGTGTTTTTCCCCGCGCATAACAACGAAGGGAGGAGGATTCGCTTGTCTTTATACACCAAATTTTCTTCTTTGTCCATTTTTCATTATGGAGAAAGAAAAACGGCCACCCCCATAGAGCGAGGTGGCCGCGTGACCGCGAGAAACTATTGCGCAAGACTAGGTCTTGCGAGACTTGTTGATCCTCTTTAGGAGACCGGCGATGAGACAGAGTCCGGTGCCCATCATGATGAGCGACGCCGGCTCCGGCGTCGGCGCTGCCACGGCGTCGAACGTGCCGCCGCTCCAGTCGACGATAGCCCAGTTGCCGACAAAAGTTTGGTAATCATCGGCGCCGTTGGACCCAAGGTAAACCCCGTTTCCCGAACCGGGTCCGGAAGTTAGGTCAAAGGTGAAGGCGCCATTTGCGTCGATCTGCGGATCCTGACCCGGGTAGAGATCGGTGTCCCATCCGGGCGAGAAAGTTAAAATCGTACCGCCACCAGTATAAAAGTTCCCGTTGGGCAGTATAGGAACCATATCACCGCTACCATCGATGCCGGGATTTGCCAGATCGATCAGGTTGATCGTCCCGCTCGTGATGTCGAAACCGCCGCCACCAATCGGATCCCCCGTGAGAGTGCCCCAGAAAGAGATACCTCCCGGAAACGTGGATGTGTACGTGAACGAATCAGCGAATGCGGTCGGCGCAAGTGCAAAGGTAACAGCGAGCGCGAGTACTGCAAGTGCCGTTGTTTTCATTTCGGACTTCTCCTGGTTGTTAAGGTGTTCCCCGTAGATCAGGAACTGCGCACAATATAGCATTTTAAAACCATTTTGTCCATCATTTTTTCTTTGCTAGAGCAAATAAAATCCGGGAAGAGTTACTTCCCGGATTTTATGGAAATCGCGTAGTATCGGTACCAGGTACAGTTTAGTACGTATCCAGGTACAGTTTAGTACATGAGTCCTTGGTACAGCAGGACCAGACCGATGACCAGCACGACCAGACCGCCCGCCATCAGCCAACTTTCCTTCTCAAGCTTCCGATACATCGCTACCGCGGTCCGCGGGAAGAATAGGATAAAGACGCCTTTCAGTAAAGCCAACCAGCCAATGACCGTAACGAAAAGTGGCAAGCCGCCGGTCCATACATTATTGAGCGCGACGAACACGGCACCGATGAGCAAGGCAATAATGCCCCACAGCCACAAAACGCCCGGTTCGCGCGTTATCTCCTGAAGGGCCGCGAGGACCGTCTTTTTATTGACCAACATTGAGATGCCCATGACCAAAAACGAGATCCCTAAAACTTGCGCGAGAACAATGGTTATATTCATATAGTTATAAAAATAGAACATTAATTATGGTTTATAGCTCTCACGGCCTTTCATTAATTATACCATGTATGTGATATCATTAAGGCATGCAAAATAACAAGCGTTTCATACAGATCACCGTGCTCATCGTCCTGGTTTTGATACTGGTCTCGGTTGCATGGCTCATCCTGCGGGCGCCATCACGCTTGCCGCAACCTCCGGCCGTTCTTGATGGGCAAAATGTCCCGACCACCTCCACGCCGCCCGTTGCCGTGCAGACACCATCCGGGGCAACTCCGTCTCCCGCGCCGACGCGTTCCCCTGCTGTTCCGTCTTCGCCAGCCGTTCCCAAGATCACGATCGTCTCGCCGAAACAAAGCGACCAGTGGATACTTGGAGATCAAAATACTATTCAATGGAACCAAGCCGCAGGCGCGCCCGACGGAACCATTACGTTAGTGAACGGCACAACAGGAGCCGTGGTCGGATGGATCCAACAGCATATATCGCCACATCAAATGACGTTCCCTTGGAATACCGGAAGTATTTTTGTCGCCAAAACAAGTCCCCTTACGGAGAATGTGCCGCCTGGAAATTATCGCATCGTTCTGGCATTCACCTCTCCGAACATTCCTTCGGTCACGAGCCCGGTATTCTCCATTATTTCTCCGGCGGAAGCAAAGACACCCGCCGCCACCGTTACCATCCAAGGAGCAGCATTTTCCTCGCCGACGATCACCGCAAAACAAGGAACAAAACTGACTCTGATAAATCGCGATCCCGCGAGCTACAACATCATCGTTTCCTCGCGCGCACCGTCCTTCACGATCGGAACATCGTCATCAATGATCTTTGACACTTCCATTCTCTCACCCGGCACCTACGTTTTCTATTCCGAAGCATATCCCTCGCTTCACCTTACGATCGTCTCCGATTGACCGCGTATCGCATCTCCCCGCAGGTTTTATTTCTCCCATAAATGGGGTATATTGAGCTTACTTAACCATGAACGGCGAGCTCATAATCAAACGAAGTCCGTTTGCCCTTATG
>Ga0182030_10017848_pt1 | contig 13659 bp, 14 predicted proteins | sample 812S3MmetaG_FD_121299 | JGI IMG/M metagenome (GOLD analysis project Ga0182030, IMG submission 121299) | Permafrost microbial communities from Stordalen Mire, Sweden - 812S3M metaG (Illumina Assembly) | ecosystem: Environmental > Terrestrial > Soil > Wetlands > Permafrost | place: Sweden... | reverse complement strand
CGTGAACTACATGACGACGGGCAGCATCTATCAAACGGTCATCAATCGCGAGCGGAGCATGGGCTATGGCGGAAAATCGGTGAGCGTGGTGCCGCACATCCCGCTCGAAGTGATCGATCGCATTGATCGCGCGGCGGAACTCGCGAAAGCGGACCTCGTGATCACGGAGATCGGCGGCACGGTCGGCGAATACGAGAACATTCTTTTCATCGAAGCGATTCGCATGATGAAGTTCAAACATCCCAAAGACGTTCTCGTTATCCTGGTCAGCCACTTGCCGATCGTGAGCGAGGACAACGAGCTGAAGACCAAGCCGACCCAGCAAGCGGTGCGCGCGTTGAATGGCACCGGCTTGCAACCGGACATTATCCTTGCGCGCGCGAAATATCCGCTCGACGAAAAACGCAAAGAAAAGATCTCATTCAATTGCGGCTTACGTGAAGAGGATGTGATCTCCGCGCCGGACGTTTCGAGCCTCTATGATATTCCGGTGAATTTCGAAAAGGACGACCTTGGTAATTTGATATTGGAAAAGCTTTCCATGCGTCCGCGCGCGAAGGACATGAAAGAGTGGCGTGCGTTCGCGGAGAAGATCCATAACGCGAAAGATGTGGTGCGTATCGGCATCGTCGGAAAATATTTCGCGAGCGGAAAATTTATTTTGGCGGACTCGTATCTTTCCGTCATTGAATCGATCAAACACAGCGCCGCATTCTGGGGGGTGAAGCCGGAGATCAAGTGGCTCGACTCGGGGCAGTTTGAAAGTGTAAGGGATGGCGGTAAAGGCGCGGAAGGCCTAAAAGAGCTGGATAGCTTTGACGGCATTATCGTGCCCGGCGGGTTCGGTTCGCGTGGCGTGGAAGGAAAGCTCGCTGCGATCCGGTATTGCCGCGAGAACAAAATTCCGTATTTCGGGCTTTGCTACGGCATGCAGCTCGCCACCGTGGAGTTTGCGCGGGATGTCTTGAAGATGAAGGGTGCGAATACAACGGAGATCGACCCAAAAACGAAATATCCCATCATTGATATTTTGCCGGAGCAGAAAAAGCTGATGGCGGAGAAAAAATATGGTGCGACGATGCGGCTCGGCGCGTACCCTGCGGTGCTGGAGAAGGGGACGATCGCGTACAAGGCGTATGGTCACGCGAAGATCTCCGAGCGGCATCGCCATCGCTACGAAGTCAATCCGGTTTACGTGAAGCGGCTTGAGAAGGCCGGGCTCGTGTTCTCCGGCGTGTCGCCATCGCGCCGCCTGATGGAAGTCGCGGAACTTCCGCGCGCGGTGCATCCGTTCTTCCTCGGCTCGCAGTTCCATCCGGAATTAAAGTCGCGGCCTTTATCGCCGCATCCGTTATTTAAAGAATTTGTGAAGGCGGCGAAGGAGAGAAGCAAAAATAGATGATCATCTTCCTCTACGGGCCGGACGATTATCGCCGTTCCGAAAAGAAGCGCTCTATTATAGCGGAGTTCGCGAAGAAGCGATCGGAGATCGGCCTCGGCGTTTTTGATCTGGAGGAAAAAACGGCGCTGGAAAATCTCGACGGATTTTTACACACACAATCTATTTTTGAAACGGCAAAGCTGGCGGTTCTGGAAAACGCGTTCGAGCTGGACGCGCCGAAGCTCGCAAAATTATTGAAGCCATTCCTCGAAGAAAAAAATATCACCATCTTGATCGCGGAGAAGGATAAACCAGTGAAGGCGCTCGCGTTCTTGTTGGATAAGCCGGTGCTTGCGCAAAAGTTTGAGCAGCTCGCGGGCGCCGAGTGGGCGGCGTTCATCTTGGCCGAAGCAAAAAAAAACGATGTGAAGTTTACGCCCGCCGCCGCACAATTTTTGGGAACAATATATAGCGGCAACACATGGGGACTGATCACCGAGATCGAGAAGTTGAGGGGTTTTAAAAACGGCGGAGTGATCGATAAAAAAGATCTCGATGTCTTCGACTTCGAGGTTGCGCCGAATTATTGGGGTCTTATCAATGGGCTAAAAAATTACGATATCAAGAATCGGCTGTACGCGTTCGAGACGATGCTCGCGGCGAACGACCCACCGGCAAAGATCTTTAACATCCTCGCGTCCCAGTGGCAAGAAAAAACCCCGCACATGGCGGAGTATGATCTGGCGGTCAAGTCCGGAAAGGTGGACTATGAGGAGGCCTTGGTGGACTTATTGATAAGTTGAGAAAGCCGGGATTTCAATCGGCTGGCCTTGTTTTTTTCGATCACTTTCGATTTTGCGGCCTTATCGAGCGCCTTGAAGACGAGCGGGAGTGCTTTTGCGGCATCTTCCATCTTTTTTGCGATGACGAGCTTGCGGAATCCGACAACCTGCGCTTTGTAGGTGTCCCTGCGAACGACATTTCGCTTGTGGCGGGTCACGTTCTGGCGAAGCGCTTTTTTGGCTGACTTGGTGATTGGCATGTGGACTAGTATACCGTAAAGCGGAGTTTTTGCAAGGGCATTTTTTTATGTATTTTTAATCTCCATTCGCGCTATAATGAAGCCATGATATATAGCATCAAAGGTACGTTGGCGCTCAAAGAAGCAAGTTTCGCCGTGGTAGAAACCGGCGGGCTGGGGCTAAAGCTTTTTGCGAGCAAGGGTACGCTGGAGACGCTTCCGGCTACGGGTACGGAGGTAAAATTCTTCTGCCACCTCCATGTGCGCGAGGATGCGCTGGATCTTTTTGGGTTCATCACCGCCGACGAGCTGGAATTTTTTGAGATGCTCATTTCCGTTTCCGGCGTGGGCCCACGCTCGGCGCTCGCGATCCTGGACACCGGCCCGCTTGCCGAGCTTTCGGCTGCCATCAAAGAAAATCGTCCGGACCTCCTGACGCGCGCGGCTGGCATTGGCCGAAAGACGGCGGAGCGGGTGATCGTGGAGCTGCGCTCGAAAGTGCAGTCTGCAAAATCCGGCGCGGTGGTGGAAAAGATGCAGACGGATTCCGATCTTGTGGAAGCGCTTATGAGCCTGGGCTACCATCGCGACCAGGCGCGCGCGGCACTTGCGCATGTTGATGAAAAGATCGTCGGCACGGAAGCACGCCTGCGCGCGGCGCTTGCGGTGTTGGCGAATAAGCAGAAATAGATCGTAAAATTATCGCGCGCGTCCGCGTAAAATCATTTTCATGGAAAAATTTTTTAAAAATCTCCACCCGCGCTCCGTCTACCATTTTCTATGGGCATGGACCGGCGCATATCTGCATGGCGATCCGAGCAAAAAACTTTTCGTGATCGGCGTGACGGGCACAAAAGGCAAGACGACGACACTTGAATTGATCAACGCCATTTTGGAGGGCGCCGGAAAGCGCACGGCGCTTATCTCTTCGTTGCGCATAAAGATCGGCGATGAAAGCGAGAAAAATAAGATTGGAAATACGATGCCGGGCCACGCCTACCTTCAAAGGTTTTTGCATCGCGCCGTGCGTGCCAAATGTAATTACGCGATCATCGAAGTGGCATCGCAGGGCATCGCCCAGCACCGGCACCGATTCATCCACTGGAATATGGGCGTGCTTACCAACCTTGCGCCGGAGCACATCGAGTCGCACGGTTCGTTCGAGAATTATCGTGCGGCGAAATTGGATTTTTTGAAGTATGTGATCGAGGAGGGCGGCAAGGTTTTTTTGAACCGCGACGACAAGAACGTCGATTTTTTCATAGAGGCGCTCGGCGATAGCGAACCGATCGTGTATTCCAAAGACGACGATTTTTTTCACGATTCGTTGCCGCATATCCGCTCTGCAAAGATGCGGCGTGATAATGAGCCGCCACACTTCCTGATGAGCCCGTTCAACGAGGAGAATATCGCGGTGGCGGTGGCGATCGCAAAAGAGCTCGGCATTTCGAACACTATTATAGAGAACGCCATTCTCGCGTTCGGGGGCGTGCAGGGGCGGATGGAGTTCATCCATGTGGGCGATTACACCGCGGTGGTGGACTATGCGCACACGCCGGAGTCGCTTGAGGCGGCATACGTCGCGGCGACCCCGCAGCCGTCGCGCGAGTTCCCGCATCCGCGCCTGCTTTGCGTGCTCGGTGCCGCGGGCGGCGGCCGCGATACGTGGAAGCGCCCCGCATTCGGCACGATCGCCGCTGACCATTGCGATGAAATTATTTTGACCAACGAAGATCCGTACGATGAAGACCCGGCGGTGATCATGGATGAGATCGAAACCGGCATTCCCCAGCCGTTGCGCGAAGGCCAGCACGTTTATAAGATCCTCGATCGCGCGGAGGCGATCAATAAAGCGATTGCGCTCGCGCACCCGGGCGATGTCACGATCGGCACCGGCAAGGGAAGCGAGGATTGGATCCACGCCGCTGACAGTAGGAAGATTCCGTGGAACGAGCGTGCGGCGTTTGAAGCGGCACTGGATAAGAAGCGGGCACGATAAGTTGTTCCCGCGAGCAAGCCGCCGTATACTTACTGCATATGCAACTCACTTTCTACGGCGGCACGGGGGAGGCGACGGGGTCGAACTACATTTTGGAATCGGGCGGCACGAAGATCATGATTGATTGCGGCCTCCATCAAGGAGGCCACTACGCAGATCGTGAAAATTTCGAGCCATTTGCGTATGACCCAAAGGAAGTGACGGCGGCGTTCATCACGCATGCGCACCTTGACCACATCGGCCGCCTGCCGAGCCTCGTCCTCGCCGGCTTTAAGGGCGCGATCTATTCCACGCACGCCACGCGCGATTTTGCGGAGCTGATGTTGGCCGACTCGGAACATCTACTCGCCAAAGAAGCGGAGCGCGAGGCGCGTCCGCCGCTCTATCTCGATAAGGACATTCCGAAGGTGACGGCGCTCTGGAAAGGCTTGAAATATCATGAACCAATCGAAGTCGGGCCGTTCAAAGTGGAGCTGTATGATGCGGGGCATATCCTTGGTTCGGCGATCATCCACGTAGAGGCCGAAGGGAAGACAATTGTGTTCTCCGGCGACCTTGGCAACGTACCGTCGCCGCTCATCAAGCCGACGGAACAGATCCCGGCGGCGGATTATTGTTTGATAGAATCCACGTACGGCGATCGCGTGCATGAGGACATCTCGCGCCGCCGCGAGATGTTGCAGGGCGCGATCGACGAGACGTTTGCCCGCGGCGGCGTGCTCATGATCCCGTCGTTCGCGATGGAGCGCACACAGGATCTGCTCTATCATTTTCATCAATTACACGAAGAGGGGAAATTGCCGGACGAACCGATCTTTCTCGACAGCCCGCTCGCGATCAAACTCACCGAGCTTTTTAAAAAACATGAGGATGCGTTCAATGATAAAGCGGAGGCGATCGTAAAAAAGGGCGAGGAGATTTTGACGTTCCCCGACTTGCGGGTCACTCTTACCACAGAGCAGTCGAAGGCGATCAATGATATTCCCGCGCCAAAGATCATCATCGCCGGTTCCGGCATGTCAAATGGCGGGCGCATCCTGCACCACGAGTTGCGCTATCTGCCGGATCCCAAGAGCGAGGTCGTGTTCGTCGGCTATCAGGCAGAGGATTCCATGGGCCGGCAACTGCTCGAGGGCGCCACGGAAGTACATATCTTCGGTGAGGCGGTTCCGGTGCGGTGCCATAAGATCGATATCCCGGGATATTCCGCGCATGCGGACCAGCCGCATCTGCTCGATTGGTTGAGCTCCATGAAAAATTCATTAAAAAAGGTTTTCGTCGTGCAGGGCGAGCAGGCGGCGAGCGATGTCCTTGCGCATAAAATAATAGATGAATTTGGCGTTGCCGCGGAGGTGCCTCACTTAAACGAGAGTGTTACACTATAACTATGAAAAAAACCGATACGGCGTATCATCTTAAATATAAAATATGCATCTCGGGCGCGGCGGAGATCGAACATTGTCCGCCGGGCACCGTGGAGAAAGCGGAGCTGATCGGGCGGTTGATCGCCGAGGCGGGCATCGTGCTCGTGGATGGCGCGACGACGGGCATCCCGTATCACGCCGCCAAGGGCGCAAAGGAAGCGGGCGGCATCGTCATCGGCCTTTCGCCCGCGGAATCCAAAGCGGCCCACACGGGAACGTACCATTTGCCGCTCGACTATCACGACCTCATCATCTACACGGGCTTTGGTTACTCGGGCCGCAATCTTTTGCTTACGCGCTCGGCAGATGCCGTCATCACGATCTACGGCCGCATCGGCACGCTGAACGAGTTCACGATCGCGTTCGAGGACAGGAAGCCGCAGGGCGTGCTCACCGGCACCGGCGGTACGAGCGACGAACTTGAGCACATCCTCAAGATCGCGCATCGCGGCAACGGCAAAGCGGTGTTCGACCCGGACCCGAAGTCGCTCGTGGAGAAAGTGATAGAATTGATCCATGAAGAGGAAGAAAAAAGAGAGATCGAATAAAAATATGGTCACAAAGAAAAAAAAGAAGGCCGCGGCGGTCAAAAAAATAAAGCCCGTCGGCAAAGTGATGCACTATTACGCGCACATCAAAGTGGCGATCGTAAAGTTCAATACAAAGATAAAGGCGGGAACGGAATTGTATTTTAAGGGCGCGACGACGGACTTTAAGGAAGCATCAAAGTCCATGCAGTTTGACCACAAGCCGGTGGCCGCGGCGGTTCCCAAAAAACAGATCGGTATCAAGCTGAAGAAGCGGGTCCGCGAAGGGGATCTGGTGTATAAAATATAAGTTTGGCGGCACATGTCTTATAAATCCCTCACCATTGCTGCCATCGTCGCGGCGGCGACGATCGGAGAAGGCGTGTTCGCGGTGCCGTACATCATCCAAGCGTCCGGATGGATGACCACACTTGGATATTTTGTCGCGCTTATCGCGGTTGTCTCCGTCGCACACGTCCTTTATTTGCGCACGCTCGCGGCGACGGATGAAAAAGAGCGGCTCCTCGGTCTCGCGCGGAGATATTTTGGCGCGACGGGATTCTGGATCGGCTTCGTCGCGATCGTCATCGGGTTGCTGCTCGGGTTCGTGGCATATCTTGTTCTCGGCACGCAGTTTCTGCAGATACTCTTTCCGGGCATGGCGTCTGGCGTTGCCCTCGCGATATTTTGGCTGCTGTTCGCGATCCTTGTGTGGGGGAGCGAAGGCCGGATCGCGTGGTTCGAGGCGGTGGGCATCGCGCTCGTATCGTTCGCAATACTTTTTATTTTCTTCTCGGGACACCCCGCTGTATTTTTTAATACCGTGCCGTTCGCGGTTTCGGGCGGGTTCTTTCTTCCGTTCGGCGTCGTCATATTCGCACTTGCGGGGTGGACGAGCGTCGAGCCGGTATACGAACTTGCGTATAGAAAAGAGGATGGAAGGAAGTTGGCGGTCCCGGCGGCCTTCGTGCTTTTTGTGCTCGGTGCCGCTTTTGCGGGTTTGCTCTACTGGCTCTTCGCGGCGGGTGTGATCGGCACGGTGCCCCACGTGGCGGCGGATACGGTGTCGGGCATCGCCGTGTGGCCGCTCTGGCGAAAGGACGTTCTCGCCGCGGTGGGATTGCTTTCCGTGTGCGTCGTGTCCGTGCCGATCGCGCGCGAGATCCGCGGTGCGATGGAAAAGGACCTTGGATGGAACTCGATCGTCGCGCGCGCGGCCATCGTTCTCCTGCCGCTTGCGGCGGTACTCTTGGGATTCACTGACTTTCTCACGATCGTCGGGATCGCCGGCGGCGTATTCATCAGCACGCAATATCTTTTGATCATCTCCGTCGGCCGGCGGACGCTTGCTTTGTCCGTGCGCGAAAAGGTGCTACTCGACATTGTCGCGATCGTCTTCGTCTGCGCCGCAGTTTACGAGGTCTGGCATTTCGTAGTATAAAGAGAGCGCGAGCTCTCGTAGTTTAATGGATAGAATATCTCCCTCCGAAGGAGGTGGTACAGGTTCGATTCCTGTCGAGAGCACCATCAATTGAGAAAATTCAATTTCAGAAAAATTTTTACGCGATGCGCGTAGCGCATCGTAAGGTTTGGTGGGGGTAGAGACGAGAAGACGGCAAAGATCGATATAAGATCAAGAAGATCCAGCCGTAGCTTTTTATGAGCGAGGGTTGGGCGAAAAATATTGACCCGATACGGGCGCGGCGGGCGGGGAGTGGCGTCGGGTTTTGATCAATATTTCTTGATTACAGCGGGCCGTTATTGAATGTGTTCAGGCACGGTTATGTCGGAGGGTATAGTAGTGAAATATGCGGGGACGATGAACCCGAACAGTCCTCCGCCGAACAAGCAAAGCATCCCGCCGATGAGGGCAAGGAGGACAAGCCAATAGCGCGATTCTTTTTTGGCCGAGAGGATGGCGATGGACAATGCGGCGCTTCCCAGCGCGACAACAACTGCGCCGACCTCCTCGCCTTTTGTGAATGTGTCGCTAAAGTTCTTTGGAATGGTATTGGTTGCCACGCCAACAATCGCTGCGACCATCGCGCCGATGAGCACGAATAATATAAGGTAGGCAAGATAAAAACCAAGCGCTTCTTTTTTATTTCTCTCGTATCCGAAATCAGTAAGATGTTTGAACATGGCTCTATTATACCTCGCTGAACGCGTTGCGCGGGATAGTGGTATTATTGACGGAACATCATGAAATTTAAGCGGAATAGCATAATCATCAACGGCGAAAAGACATTCTATTGGGAAAAATATCCTGCGCGGAAATCCGTCATAGTTTCTCTCCACGGCTTTCCGGGGAGCCATAAAGGACTGGTCGAATTGGCGGACGGTTTTACCGACCACCACCTGATCATTCCCGATCTTCCCGCGTGCGGAGTATCGGAACCATTGCGGACGCACCATTCCTTAGAACATTATGCAGAGTGGCTTAATGATTTTTTAACCACTCTTTCCGTCGATCGCGCGATCATCGTTGGCCATTCATTCGGTGCCAGGATTGCCCTGCGGTTTAGCGCCGATCATCCCAGAAAAGTTGAACGATTGGTGCTCATTGCGCCTGTTATGAAAGTCGACAGTTTTGTCGGTAGACTTGCTACCCTGTATTACAAATTCGGCGATCTTCTCCCTCCTTATTTACAGGAGGTGTGGAGTAATAATACGATGTACCGCGGCATTGGACATACGATCATTTACAAATCCGCAAGCCGCGAGCGGCGCAGACATTTGATCGATATGGATTCCATTGACGCGAAACATATCGACGGCAGTATTGCCGTCCAAGTATTCGATGATTTTTACAAGCATCCATCTATCGCAGGAAACAAAAAGATCAATACTAAAACATTGCTCATCGCGTGCGATCAAGATGAGATTGCCACCCCGGACTCTGTCGAAAAACTATACCAGCGGTTCACCAACGCAGACATGAAGATCATGAAAAATTCTGGGCATCTGGTGATTTTGGAAAGACCCATTACAGTGGGGACGGTCATCCGCGAATGGTTTTTGGGGGTTGGGGATGGTGATAAAAAAGTGATATAAAAAAGACCCGCCAACCTCTTAACGAGAGGTGGCGGGTTACTGCCTGGTCCGCTACTACTGCCGGATTGGCGAGAACGATATTCTCGTTACAAAACGGTATGCAATCGCTGCCAATACCGTTGCAAAAAGAAGGGTGATGAAGACCTCCAGAAATCGTTCGAGTTCTTCATCTTTTACGTTGCGGAGCATGATCAGGGGATCTTGGATTCCCAGGACTTTGCCACCCGCTTCGACCAACTTCTCACGAGAGGATGGGTTGGTCAGTAACTCCTCCCTGAAGTTCTCTTGGAACGCCGGAATATCCCCATAGCCGTCGATGAAAACTCTCTGACTGGGGAATTCGGGCGGATCCTCAAGCTTAAACGGTTGAATGTTGGGGGGAGGGGTTGATTCGCCGCCTGTTTGCACATAGGCATCGAAGCGATGCGGGTTTTGCTCATGCATCAAAAATAGCGTCGCGGCGCTCATGGAACCTCCTTATTTCAACGAACTGAACCTCTTTTATACACTATCAAACGGTTATTTGTCAAGTCTCCCGAGTTGAACGCTCGCATGCCGTCACATCAACCGCCGTTCTGCGGCATGATCGACCCGCAGATTGGCTGGCCGCCGCGAGAGACACGGGCGATCCCACGCGAGAGCACAACGCAGTGTATAATCTTTATATGGACAAGCAGGCCGAGCTCAAAAAGATCGAGGTGGAGATGGCGGCGAATAAAGGCCTGCCGTTGCAGGAATCAAATCTTGTCTTCGGCGAGGGTGATATCGATTGCAAGGTGATATTCATCGGCGAGGCGCCGGGCGTGAACGAAGACCGCCTCCGGCGGCCGTTCGTCGGGCGCGGCGGCCAGCTGCTGGACAATATGATCCAGGGAATCGGCTGGAAGCGCGCGGACGTGTACATCACAAACATCGTCAAGCGCCGCCCACCGGAGAACCGTGATCCGTTGCCGGAAGAGATCGAGGCGTACAAGCCGTATCTCACGCGGCAGATCGCAGTGATCGATCCAAAGCTCATCGTGACGCTCGGGCGTTTTTCCATGAACTATTTTTTGCCGTTTGCGAAGATCACGCGCGATCACGGTCATCCGCTCCTTGTTGACGGCCGGACGATTTTTCCGATCTACCATCCCGCCGCAGCGTTGCGCTCCACGCAGATGATGGAAACGTTGCGCGAGGATTTTAAGAAGATCCCGAGCGTGCTGTCGGGCGAGTTTGGCGTTGTGGAATTGCCGCCCGCAAAGCCGCAGCCGGAAAAACCCAAGCAGACGGGACTATTTTAGGGTTCCGGTGGTATCATTAGAGTATGGATTTCTCCATCGTCTATTTGGCGTGGCGTTTGCTCTATCGTTTCTTTGATTTTTTTCATCATTGGTATGCCGACGGCTCACGCGCGTTCGGGCGGCGTTTTATGGCGACGCTCACGGCGGCGGATCAATCGTTCGCGGTTGCTATCACCCTGCGGCATTTTTTTGAGCCGCTCTATAAGGACTACAGCATCGTCGGCAGGATATTGGGGATTGTTTTCCGGTCGGCGCGCGTCGTGATCGGCGGCGTGTGCTATTTTTTCCTCGCGCTCGCATTCGCGCTCGCATATGTGATCTGGCTCGCCATCCCTGCCATCATTATTTTTTATGTCGCAAAAAATATCTAAGTACGAATTTCATTTTGACGACCCGCGCCTGCGCATGACGGTCGCCGGACGGATGCTGGTGCGCGTCATCGGTTACGTCTCCTATTTTGTGCTCTTTGTGGCAACGTTCATGTTTTTAATTTCGTATGACATCCGCGCGGTGTTTTACCTTGGTCTGTTCCTCCTCCTGGTGGATATCGATATCATCGTTCATCACGGTGAGGGAGACACGCCGATTCCCGAATTGCCGAAAGGCGGCAAGATAAATCTTGCGGGGACGATGAACCGGGTCGCGTTCAATGTGCTTGAGCGCGCGGTGGATCGCAGCGCTATCACTAAGAAAAGTTTTCTCCTCGAGCTGACGAGCCGCCTTTTTGAGATGCCACAGATCCAGGATGGCCTTCGCCGCCTGGATGTCGACCCAAAGGCGTTCAAGGCGAAGTTGGAGGCGTTGATGGAGGAGCCCGCCGCACCGGAGAACTATCTTGCGATGGTGGAGCCGCTTGCCGCGCGCGCGTTCGCTTCCGCCGTGAGCGCCGGGCACGACTTCATCACCCCTTCGGACCTTTTCTCGGCGCTCCCGGCGATGGAGGACGAATTGCTTGACCGGCTTTTTTTACTCTTCAACATAGAAGAAGGGGACCTTGAGCGCGCCCTTATTTTCAGCGCCCTTGCCATGAGGCGTGGACCGTTCTCCCGCCTCCCGGATGTGGTGGGAGGGTTCGCGCTCACAACGCATCGCATGATCCCGCATCGCATCATGAATCGTGCATGGACGTCGCGTCCGACGCCGACGCTCGATAAATATGGCGTTGACTATACCGACCTTGCGCGGGATGGACAGGCGGGATTTCTTATTGGCCACGAGGCGGAATACGAGCGCCTCATTGAAGCGATCGGCAAGCCCATCGACCCCAACGCGATCCTTATCGGCGAGCCGGGGAGCGGGAAGGAGGCGCTCATCCGGCATCTGGCATATTGTCTGACAAAGGACGATGTTCCCGAAGGGCTTTTCGACCGGCGTCTCGTCGGCCTGCAGATGCAGAACTTGATCGCCGGCGCGGCGCCGGAAGAATTGAACGCCCGCCTGAAGAACGTAGTGGACGAGATCCTCACCGCGGGGAACATCATTCTCTTCATTCCCGACATTCACAACCTTGTGCGCACCTCGGGTGCCGCATATCTTTCCGCCGCCGACGCGCTGATGTCCGTCATCACCTCGAACCGATTTCCGATCGTCGGAACGTCCTATCCGCACGAGTTCAAGGAGTTCATCGAGCCACGCAGTGACTTCGTCGGGAACTTCGAGACGATCATGGTGAACGAGATCAGCGAAGCGGATGCGGAAAGGATCCTGATCTACGAAAGTTTTTTGCTCGAGCAGCGGTCGAAGATCACGGTGAGCTTCGGCGCGGTCAAGCGCGCAGTGATTCTCGCGAAGAAATATCTGCACGACAAGCTTCTTCCGTCGAGCGCGGAAGAGCTGTTGAAGAGTGCGGTGGTGGACGCCGAGCGCCGCGGAGAGAAGGTGGTCACGCCGGACCGTGTGACGGCCGTCGCCGAAGAGAAGGTGAACATTCCGATGCACGAGGCAGAAGGCGATGAGGCGGAAAAATTACTGCACATGGAGGAGCTCATCCACCAGCGCATCATCGGGCAGGATGAGGCGGTCAAGGCAGTGGCGCAGGCGCTGCGGGAATACCGGAGCGGCCTTGCGCGCAAGGGCGGCCCGATCGCGAGTTTCCTGTTTGTGGGGCCGACCGGCGTCGGAAAGACCGAGCTCGCGAAGATCCTCGCGGAGATCCAGTTCGGTTCGGAAAAGCTGATGATACGCTTCGATATGACGGAGTACCAGGACAAGACGAGCTTCTATCGCTTCATCGGGTCTCCGGATGGCACCGTGCGTGGCGCGCTCACTGACTCCGTGCACGAAAGGCCATATAGCTTGGTACTCCTCGACGAGTTCGAGAAGGCGTACCCCGACATCCTCAACCTGTTCCTGCAGGTGTTGGACGACGGTCGCCTCACCGACAACATGAGCCGCGTCATCGATTTTACGAACACGATCGTCATCGCCACGTCGAACGCGCATTCGGACATCATTAACGATGCGCTCGCGAAAGGGGAATCCATGGCGCAAATCGCCGATTATTTAAGAGCGCGATTGGTGGACGTGCTGAAACCGGAGCTTCTGAACCGTTTCTCAAGGATCATCGTTTTCAAGAATTTGGAGATGAGCGAATTGCCGCAGATCGTACAGATCAATTTGAACGAGCTCGTCGACGCGGTGAAGGCGCAGGGGATCACGCTTTCGTTCAGCCCCGACACGATCACGAAAATATCAAAGCTCGGCTACGATCCGCAGTACGGCGCGCGCCCTCTGCGGCGCGCCATTGACGAATATATCCGCGCGCCACTCTCCGAGGCGTTGCTCTCAAAAAAGATCGCGAAAGGGGCGAAGATCCAATGCGTGGTGAAGGACGATAAATTCGATTTCGTGAATGAGTGAGATAGGGGTTTCTCTTTTTTATGCGCAAATGCCACACGAGGACGGTGAGCGCATAAAAAAGAGAAACCCCTATCTCGCTCATTCACAAACCACAAATCGCCTATAATAAAT
>Ga0182030_10017847_pt1 | contig 13659 bp, 11 predicted proteins | sample 812S3MmetaG_FD_121299 | JGI IMG/M metagenome (GOLD analysis project Ga0182030, IMG submission 121299) | Permafrost microbial communities from Stordalen Mire, Sweden - 812S3M metaG (Illumina Assembly) | ecosystem: Environmental > Terrestrial > Soil > Wetlands > Permafrost | place: Sweden... | reverse complement strand
GAGAGCGAGCCAGCGCTAACCGCACCGGTCTACCAATTTCACGAGCAGCCATAGCGCAAAGTGGTACATGCGACCACACTGAACCTTTCGAGCCAAAGCCACCACCAATAAAGTGACTGATCACTCGAACTTTAGTTATTGCTATACCGAATACTTTCGCCATCTTCTGGCGAACAGCAAAAATGCTCTGAGATGAATCATAGACAATAAGACTGTCTCCCTTCCAGACGCAAGTAGTTGAGTGCGTCTCCATCGGATTATGATTTTCTGTCGGCGTCCTATACGTTTCGCTGAGTTTCACTTTAGCTTGAGAAAGTCCCTGATCCACATCTCCGCGTTTATTATCTGGCGCCCTACCGAATTGCGCTTTGGGAACTATCAACTTTGAAGGATCATCAGTCATCAGGACGTCACACTTCTCTTCGGCATACTTGAACTTGACTAGAGATGCAGCATCTCTAGCAGCCTCGTAAGTGTTCGCTAGTAAGACACCAATATTTTGTCGATTGTAATAGACTTTATTGTCTTGCAGTAAAGGCGTCAAAGGTTGCATTGGGCTCACACCTTCATCAACCCTGGGAGCATTTTTATACGTCAAGACTTTGATTACGCCAGGGCACTTCTCGGCAGCACTGGTATCTACATCAACAATATGCCCTCTGGCAATTGAACTTTGCAACAATACTCCGTAAGCAATATTTGGCAAATGAAACTCAACGGCATAGCGAGCTGTTCCAGTCACCTTGAGCCTTCCATCAAGCCTGTTTAAAGGCTCTCCCACCGGCTCGACGACAGCTGCACGGCCAGTAACTATCCCAGTCTTGTTGGTATCATTGTCGCTCATACGGTCGCCTCAGCTTTTTCAAGTGCACGAACAATGACCCGCTTTGTCAGTTCAACTTTGAAGGCATTATGCTCATGTGCTTTCGCACCTTTCACAGCGGCTTCCCCCGCTAATTTATAGGTGTCACGGCCAACACGTTTACCGACCAATGCTTCCTCGGCTTCTTTAGAACGCCACGGCTTAGTTGCTACACCACCAAGACCAACACGAGCTGATTTGATAATTCCTTCTTCTACCTCAATCGCTACTGCAGCAGATACAAGCGCGAATGCATAAGAAGCACGATCTCTCACCTTGAGGTAATGCGAGCGCTTACTGAGTCTGCTTATAGGAATGCTCACAGATTCAATTAAAGCACCAGGCTCCAGCACATTCTCAATTTCAGGATGGTCTCCTGGTTCCACATAAAAATCGACAATCGGAATAGATTTTTTTCCGCCAGGTCCGACGATGTTGATCACAGCATCAAGTGCCACCAGAGCCACACACATGTCTGAAGGGCTGGTCGCTATGCATTTTTCGCTGCCGCCCAGAATGGCATGAATGCGATTATGACCTTCAATAGCAGGACACCCGCTTCCTGGTTCACGCTTATTGCAGGGCAAAGTGGTGTCACGGAAATAATAGCATCGTGTACGCTGCAGCAAATTGCCACCAACCGAAGCCATATTTCTCAGCTGTGGTGATGCACCTGAAAGCAGAGCTTGCGAAAGAACTGGAAAGTGTTCGATAATCAGCGGATGATGTGCAAGATCACTGTTCTTGACCAACGCACCAACGAGAACAAAGTCACCTTTCTTTTCAACACCGGCTAAACTCAGTTTATTGATATCGATCAAGTTTTCAGGCGACACCACATTTAGTTTCATCAAATCGATCAGGGTGGTGCCACCAGCTAAATAACTGCTGTGAGGAGTAGATGCAGATGCTATCGCCTCGGCACTTTCAGTAGCCCGTTTGTATGTAAATGGAATCACTAGCTATGACCTCGCACTTCTTGAATTGCAGCGACGATATTTGGGTAGGCACCGCATCGGCATATGTTGCCGCTCATGCACTCCCGAACATCCGCATCGGCTTTTCCACAAACTTCAGACATAAGCCCTGCTGCAGACATAATTTGACCAGGAGTGCAATAGCCACACTGGAAACCATCATGATTTATGAAAGCCTGTTGCAGAGGGTGCAAGACCTCTCCATTGGCCAGCCCCTCAATGGTGGTGATATCGTCGCCCTCATGCATTACAGCAAAACTCAAACACGAATTTACTCGCCTTCCGTTAACTAAGACGGTACAAGCGCCACACTGCCCATGATCGCACCCCTTCTTACTTCCAGTAAGATCAAGCTTGTTGCGCAGAAGGTCGAGCAACGTGACTCGCGGATCAACTCGGAGCGTATGTTCTGTCCCGTTTACCTTGAAATGCACATGCATGGCATTTACAGCAGAATCGGTAACTGGCGCAATAATCAAAGGTTGTTCGCCCTGAGCAAATGCTTTCGAAAATTCTCCCAGCGTAGCCAATCCTGCTGACGCCATGGCTAATTCATTAAATCGACGACGCGAAATCTTGAGCCTCAACTTTGAATCTCCAATAGTGAAGTTCCAGTCTAACTCCTGCCGGTGTCGTTTTCATTAATAAGGGCACTCCGACCAACACTATTAAGCTGCAAAGAAGAAGTGAGGCTTCGAGCATGTCGAAACCTCACATTCACACGAACTTTTCGGCCAGGCTTTTGCAGCCAGGCTTTACCAGGAAACTCGCAGAAGCCGAATTAATTAGGCGTCGCAGGCCTTGCAAAAATCATCGAGCTCTTTCTGAGCCTGTTCTTTCGCATAACCATAGCGCTCTTGCAACTTGCCTTGAAGTTGATCGCGCTTGCCTGCAATCACAGTCAAGTCGTCGTCTGTGAGCTTACCCCATTTTTCTTTTACTTTGCCTTGCAGGGTTTTCCAATCACCCTTCAACACGTCCATGTTCATAGCATTAGCCTCATATAGGTAAATAGGTATTTGTGATCAAGATGCAGACAAAAAATTTTTGTTCCAGCCTAGTTCATGGCTAATGACTATTCGCATGTGGCTAGTCGTACATGGCTGACGGCTGAGTAAGCCAGGAATATCCCCGTCTGCGCTCCCTTCGTTGTTAAGAACGCGCATTGGAAGATGCTGAGAGAAAGTCGCTGAGTCAGCTAGAATGTCTGCACAAGCCAATGAGCATAAAGATGACACAGCCACCGACCCGGACTAATAAGTCTAAAGCAGCAAAACAATCAAAGGCGGTGCAATTTGATACCGAGATCATGGTGGGCGCTCATGCAAACGGCGGCATAAAAGGAGCTGTAGCCAAAGCGAAGGAAATCGACGCACATACTATTCAAATATTTATCGGCTCGCCTCAGACGTGGAAGCATCCTTCGCCAAAACTTGATGAACTAGAGTTGTTCAAAAAAGATCGCAAGAAGCATTTGCCTGGACCTGTATTCGTGCATGGCAACTATCTGGTAAACCTGGCATCGTTTTCCGAAGACAACAGAGCGAAATCAATAGCAAATCTTCATCACGCACTCCGCATCGCCGACAGCGCAAACGCGGAGGGACTGATTTTCCATCCAGGCTCTGCGGGCTCACGCTCGTATAAAGATGCCGTCAAGATCGTGATAAGCGCATTGGAACTGGTTCTTCAAGATTACACAGGCCGATGTCGATTGTTGCTAGAAGTTTGCGCTGGACAAGGACAAACTATCGGTGATGAATTTTCCGAATTTAAAGACATATTGAGTGGAGCAGGATTTGACAAACGACTAGGTGTCGCGTGGGATACCTGTCATCTGTTTAACGCCGGTTATGATGTCGCCTCTGAAGACGGACTGAAACGCACCATTGAGGAGTTCGAAATGGAGGTAGGTTTCGAATGGTTATTTGCGATTCATGCTAATGACTCCAAACATCCGCTTGGAGCCAGAAGAGATCGACATGAGAACATTGGCAAAGGATTTATAGGCGTGGATGGGTTCCAGCGTATGTTGCAGCATCCACAACTTCGCAAGTTGCCATGGATACTGGAAGTTCCAGGCTTTGACAACAAAGGACCAGATAAGCAAAATATCGACCTTCTAAGACGTCTCGCTTTTAGAGGTTAAAGATTTGCCTGGTACGCTGGCGAACAGGTAGGTTAGCCTGCTTTACTGGACTTGGGCGGACGAACAGTGACATAATCGCTACTCGTTTCTCCTTGCAGCAGTTAACAACATTGTCAGAGAAGCTAGGACGTGGTGGCAATTCAGTGCAATGCATCGTGAGAGATGGAAGCTCGCCGCAAACAGAACTATCAAGTTTTTAAACAGGAAACATGGCAACCGATCCCTATGCAGTTTTAAAAATATCCGATTTTCGATTGCTACTTGCTGGACGGCTATGCGGCACCGTGGCCATGCAAATTCAGGGAATGGCGATGGGTTGGCAAATATACGCACTGACTAAAAGTGCGCTGTATCTGGGTCTCATAGGACTTTCAGAAGCTCTTCCTGCAATCGCGGTGGCACTTTATGCCGGACACGTTGCGGATGTAGTCGAGAGATCATTGATCCTCAAAATTGTGATTTCAACCCTGTTTGCTTGCATGGCTTTGCTCGGTATCTGTTCGATGGGAATAGGCGATCCACATGTGCTTGTGCCGATCATTTTTCTACTCAATGCGATATCAGGAATCGCCAGAGGATTCTATGGACCATCCGTATTCGGCATGGTATCAGATATAGTACCACGCGACCTTTATCCAAACGCATCCGCATGGAATAGCGCAGTTTGGCAGGCTTCGGCTGTTGCCGGTCCAATACTTGGCGGACTGCTCTACGTGAGCCTTTCAGCATCAAACACATATTTTGCTGCTGCTATTTTACTATTTGGTTCTCTTGGATGCTTCTTCGGATTAAAAACGAGAACGACCTTAGACAAAACGAAAAAAGTAAATGTCTTCGACAATATAACCGAAGGAATACGCTTTGTTTTCTCGAGACAGATCATATGTGGCGCAATGGCGCTCGATCTTTTTGCTGTCCTGTTTGGAGGTGCAGTAGCAATGCTGCCGATATTCACTTCGGAAATTTTCCACATGGGACCTCAGGCGCTGGGGCTCTTAAGAGGAGCACCATCAATTGGCGCATTTCTAACCGCTACCTTCCTGACACACAAACCAATAACCAAAAATGCCGGTGTGATATTGCTCTGGTGCATCGGTGGGTTCGGATTGTGCATGATCGGATTTGGCCTTTCGAAAAACTTTTACGTGTCGCTCTTTTTATTGGCGATCAGCGGAATGTTAGATGGAATTAGCGTCTTTGTCCGATCTACAATATTTCAAGTCCTGACTCCAAACGAAATGAAAGGCAGAGTCGCTGCAGTAAATGGAATATTTATCGGATCATCAAATGAAATCGGAGAATTCGAGTCTGGTATCACCGCAAGACTAATGGGTCTCGTTCCTTCAGTTGTTTTTGGTGGTTGCATGACCATTCTCGTGGTGCTCTTCACAGCAATCAAGGCGCCGAAACTAAGAAAATTGCATATGGATAAACTCTACGAAGAGGGCGAAGCGCTAGGCAAATAATGGCATTCTCATTTCTCAATCGAGAACACTCTATTGCAGCTCCCGGCTACAGTCGATGGCTGGTACCGCCTGCGGCACTGGCGATTCATTTATCCATCGGTCAGGCTTACGCCTTTTCGGTTTTTAAAAATCCCTTACTGGCAATGGCAGCAGCTGACGGGGCTGCCTGGAATTTAAAAGAAATTGGCTACATATTTTCGATTGCCATCGCTTTTCTTGGACTTTCGGCCGCCCTCTTTGGACACTGGCTGGAAAATGCTGGTCCGCGTCGGGCTATGTTCTATGCTGCAGTTTGCTTCAGTGCAGGCTTTTATATCTCCGCCCTTGGAGCATATCTTCATAGCCTCTGGTTGATTTATCTTGGCTACGGCGTTATTGGTGGCATCGGATTAGGGCTTGGTTATATCTCCCCTGTTTCAACTTTAATTAAATGGTTCCCTGACCGTCCTGGTTTATCGACGGGTCTAGCAATCATGGGCTTTGGTGGCGGTGCCATGATTGGCGGACCTTTAGCAAATAACCTTATGAACTTCTTCAAGGCACAAGGGCAAACGGATTTCATTCCAGAAACGTTTATGGTCATGGGCACACTGTATTTCGTCTTTATGATGTATGGCGTATTTACAGTGCGTGTTCCAGCGCCGGGCTGGAAGCCTGAGGGCTACGAGGCTAAACTCAAACCGTCTCCAACGATCACCACACACAATGTGCACGTATCAGCCGCCTGGAAGACTCCACAATTTTGGCTTCTGTGGATTGTATTATGCACCAATGTGACAGCTGGAATTAGTATTCTCGAACAAGCTTCGCCAATGATCCAGGACTTCTTCAAAGGCACCATTGGACCAGCAGCTGCTGTTGGTTTCGTTGGTCTTCTCAGTCTTTTCAATATGGCTGGTCGCTTTTTCTGGGCCACGATTTCAGATCACATTGGTCGTAAGAACGCGTACACTTGTTTTTTCACAATCGGAGCTGTCCTCTACTTCATTTTACCGATGGTGCATTCTGTGGCAGCATTTGTCAGTATTTCCTGCGTCATGCTATCTGTCTATGGCGGCGGCTTCGCAACGATACCAGCTTATTTGAAAGATCTATTTGGCGGCTATCACGTTAGTGCTATTCACGGTCGCTTACTCACAGCCTGGGCTACAGCCGGCATCATCGGACCACTCATAGTCAATGGGATCCTCGATCATAATGTTGCGGTCGGCTTACCCAAAGAACAGGCGTATACATTTATTCTACATATCTTGTCTGCTTTACTCGTTGCTGGTTTTGTGGCTAATATGCTTGTAAAACCGGTCAACGAAAAATACTGGGTGCAGGAAACAAATTCTTGAGTTAGCGGAGGCTGATTATGACTGACATCAAAAAAACATCAGCAATGGCAATCGCGTTAGCCTGGCTTGTCGTCGGCATTCCAGCTGGATGGGGCGTCTACAACACTGTGTTGAATGCAGTAAAGTTGTTTGCGCCAACTCAAACAGAAGTGGTTCCCCAAAAAGAATAAACAGTTTGTTTATATTCCGCCGCTCTTGCTTCGCAGCGAACAGGATCAAAATGATAATAGCGAAAGGCTTCTTCGAGACTGCTCGAGTGTTCGACTTTGTCTGCCGGTCGAGACCAGTAAACTGTCCACCTCCCACGTCTCAATTCTACATACGTATCGAGTCGCCAGAAAGTTTAATTTTAGTCGATAAAGGCATTAGGTATCAAATGACAGACTATCCTCAAGCAAACTTTCCCGCTCGACCAATAGTGCCTTTGCCAACCTTTGCTGCAAGCCGAAAACGATGACAGTGGAAGCGACTGTACCTATCGGAATGAAACTTAGTACCACCCAATTCGGAGTTTGACCAATCATCTGCATGGCAAAGCAGATAAGGGCCGGCACACCCAGACAGACACTGATCGCCCTCTCGGAGAATCGCGACAATCGTTCTGATTCAGGCAGTCGTTCGTTTATGAAACTACGGAGAGCACCAAAAATGGTCGCATACCAGGTGAATGTAACGATTAAAAGCACGGGAGCAGCGATCGTCAATAGAACCGTAACCGGTGTTTGCTTAAAAGCGGACAGCAATATTGCCATTAGAAGCAGAACGTAGTTGGTGGGATGGCTGCCAATAATGAAACTCATTAGCCACGTTCGTTTCGGAAGAATATTTGAGTCAGGCACCATCTTATGCAGGGTATGCTCAATCTTGTAAATGGACAATACCCAATAGAGCCAGGCAATTGTAAGTGATAGATGGAAGAACAGAGAATACCGATAAGATGGTGGCGCCAGCAGTGACGGCACGAGAATTGCAAGTCCCCAGGCCGAGGGAAGGTATTGTTTTACAAATTTTAGTTTCGTCTGAGTCGTTATGAGATCTAGAGACATAGTTTCGCTCCAAGGTTCCGAGAATTAGGGAATGCGCCAAGCATATGGCTGACGATGGTGTGACTTCCAGCGTCTACTAATCACAGACCAGCCCATCCACCTAGACCAGCACAGTCGTGGATTATAAAAGTTTCTATCATATGAACCGCGGCCGTCAGGAACAAGGAATACGAAACTGCTTGAACAACCATCAACTTCGTCAATTCACCTTTTGCCTTTCTTGCTCTAAGTCCTAAACCGAATATTAGGGAGGTTATTATCAAACTTGCCCACGTCACAAATCGAGAGATGTCTTGAGCAGTATCGTATCCGCAATCAACTAGCATGCCAACTTCGGCTCCTTGTCCGCAGGATGGGCCACAGCCTGCACCTACAAGGTGGTTACCCCGATCACCTGGAACGACAGGATTAAGCTGACTGGTGGAGGAAGTGGTATCAGCCTGAACTTGCCACGTACTTTTTTGAGCTTCTGCAAACAAAGCAAAACCATCCACTCCCATTAAAGGCGCAGCGATCATTGGTAGAGAGGCAGAAGCGCCCGATGCCATAGACAGTAAATTGGAACAAATGAACGATGCGCTGTTGGCCCACAAAGGAAGGGATATAACGGAAACAACAAAAATCGGTGCTATGAGTAAACGGTTCTGCTTGCGGCGGGAAATACGTTTGAAATTTGCAGATAGTAAGTTCATTACGAAATCCTCGTGGATGCCAGAGTTCGTGGACGCGCAGTCAGACGACTCAAAGGCTGATGGATAGCCATGAGTCAGCAAAATTGCATTGCGTTCCACCTATTCATTATGTAGTTTTAAGAAACGGTCTCAATACGGAAATGCGCATCGCCATGCGTAAAGCATCACTGAAAGCGGGAAATTGACGCTATCCTTGATGAAGCAGATAGAAAAGCAGACATGAACCTTTTTACTCTTTCAATTTTCCTGGCATCAGCACAACTGTTTTTGGTCCAGCCAATGTTCGCAAAACGGCTATTGCCAATACTTGGTGGCACGCCGTCAGTCTGGACGACGTGCATGCTATTTTTCCAGATAGCACTTCTAGCCGGATACGTTTATGCGCATCTGGTAACTAACCGCTGGAGCATCCGCTCTCAGTTGATCATACATGGAACTCTGCTTCTATTGCCTCTGTTTGTCTTTATGGCAGGTCCTCCTGTCTGGTCTGCACCCGACGCCAACCATGTCGTCCAGTGGGTTCTGAGCTATCTGTTAGTAGCAATCGGTCTCCCGTTTTTCTTGCTCTCAACAAACGCGCCACTGGTACAAAGATGGTATGCAAACACTCTAGCTGGAAATGCTAATAAGGCTTACGCGCTGTATTCAGCGAGCAACCTGGGAAGTCTTTGCGCTCTTTTAGCCTATCCGACTCTTATCGAACCGCATTTTACTTTGAAGCAACAATATTCCTTGTTTGTTTATTGCTATTACGCGTTTGTTCTCGTGATGCTTTTGATTATCAAAAAAAGCTGGAATTCTGCAAAACACGTCACTTCCGAAGATTTAGTAATCCTCGAGAGAGTTGCCGCGGATACAGACAAAGTAGTATCGGGACCCGTCTTGGCCGAACTATCCACACAAGGCATGTCTTCTGCAGAACTGAAATCTACTACCGATTCTAGATCTCGTCCTTTGTGGGTGCAACGCTCGAACTGGATATTTCTATCATTTATACCTTCCAGCCTTTTACTGAGCGTAACAACTTATATAACCACGAACATCGCTCCCAGCCCGATGTTCTGGCTGGTGCCGCTAGCTCTTTACCTCATTACTTTTATCATTGCTTTTTCGCCCTGGGGGCTCAAGAGTCGCATTTGGCTCGGCCCTGCACAGGCAATGCTATTGATTTCGCTGTGCATTGTTTTCAGCTGTGGCATCATCGAATACAAACTTCAAATAATGTTTCCCCTGCATATCGCGACATTCTTTTTTACAGCGTTGCTTTGCCATACTGAATTGGCGAGCGAGAGACCCGATGCAAAACGGCTCACCGAATTTTATCTATGTGTTGCCATTGGTGGCGCATTAGGTGGCATATTCAATGCCCTGATTGCTCCGACGATATTCCAAACGTTATTGGAATATCCAATTGTGCTAGCCCTGTCCTGCCTGGCGCGGAGTCCGATCAATCAAAGCCTTTTGAGAAAAAATTGGCGGTATGGTAGCACGCTATTGTGTGTAACTCTTGCCTCAATCGCACTACTTTTTGCCTGGTCTGAAAATTGGCCAGCTGATTGGATGGTTTACCGTATTGTAGTGATTCTGGCACCGGTGGCTTTGTGCTGCCTCGCTGCAAGCGAACTTCCTTTATATATGATGTTTTGCGTCATATCCATACTCCTGGTCGGGGCAAATATTGCCAGGCCGCAATTGCTGTTTCAGGGACGCAACACATTTGGAACTCTCGTGGTGCAAATGACAAACGATGGCAGCCATTATTTGACGCACGGAAATATTCTTCACGGCGTCGAGTTCATGAGCGCACCACGACCACACCTGCCCATTGCTTATTATCATGCCGACAGTCCGATCGCCCACATTTTCGGTTCCTTTAAGAAAAAGTTTCGCAATGCGAATATCGCCGTGGTGGGTCTAGGTAGCGGCACCATGGCTGCCTATGCGGAACCTGGCCAGAACTGGACCTTTTACGAAATCAATCCCTTAGTGGTGCAAATTGCCGAAGACCCAAATCTATTTACTTATCTCACTGATTGCAAAGCTCACAAAACGATTGTGCTAGGAGACGGGCGCCAGGCAATCAGTAAAGCGAATGACAAAGAATATAACATGATCGCCTTCGACGCATTCAGCTCGGACGCAATTCCAGTACACCTCCTTACAAAAGAGGCTATTCACTTGTACTTGAGCAAACTGGCTGATGGTGGCATCTTAGTTTTTCATATAAGCAACAGATCAATTGATTTGCAACCTATTTTGCGAGAGCTTGCTAAAGATGCACATCTCACTTCGCTCGTCGAAGTTGCTGGACAGCAGACATCGTCTAATCCAAAACACAAACTAGTTTCAACCTGGTTTGTCATGGCGCGCAATGAGGACGATTTGAGCGAGTTAAGAACTCACTCTCAGTTCGTGCCGCCTTCCCAGAGCCCTGTGGTCTCCCTCTGGACAGACGATTTCTCTAACTTGCTGGAAACATTCAAGCTTAAATGAAAGAACAGGTAAAAAACTAAGGCTCTTAAGTTGCGGTAACAACTTCAGGCGCAGTCGAGACAACGTCATTAGCTTGACCGGGAGTATGAACTGTAGTCGTCACTTGGCCATCCTTGTGCACGGCTGATGTGACGACACCAGTTTTGGTATCAGTGTCCACAGACTTAGTCAAATGGCCATCCACGAAAGTAGTCTCTGCTTTATGCCCGTTAGCTTCGCCCGTGCAAGTCATAGACTTATCCGCGTTGATTTTCCAGGATGACTTAGTGCCATCAGCCTCTTGACGGCTTCCAGAGACTGGTTTTCCGCTACCATCGGTTATATCTTCTTTATATGCACCAGTCGTGGGATCAGTTTCCTTGACAGTCTTGTTATGTTTCGCATCTACGCTTTCAGATCTGGTTTCTTTTTGATCAGCATTTTTGGTGACCTCATTGTAGGTACCATCAGCATTAATATTCCTTACCGTGTCGTTGTTATCTTTATCAATGTTTTCAGTGCTGGTCGTGCGACCGTGTATATCAGTCGTGACTGCGCTGCTGACGCCGTCATCTGATTTATCTGTAGTGGTTGTATTGCCATCTTTATCGGTCATCACCGTATGAGTCTTGGCGGAGGCTTTATCGTAACTAGTGGTGCTAGCCGAGCCATCTGAAGATTCTGAGTGCTCTGTGTAGTTCCCGTTACCCGTATCTGTATGAGAGGTGTTAATCGTCTTACCGTCTTTGTGCTCTACCTCGGTAAATCCGTCCGCCGTGGGTGTTTGAGTTTTATCACTCTTATGACCCTCTTTGTCCTTAGTTGTTTCGGTATACACACCGGTAGCGAGATTAGTAGTCTCTTCGTGCTCTGTTCCCGCAGCATCGGTTTGCTTGATCGTTCTATTGTGGTCCTTGTCTAGCGATTCGGTGCGCGTTACCTTGCCACTACCATCAGTAGTCGTCTCAGAGTAAGTGCCATCGCCATTGGTGTCCCTGACAGTTTTGTTCTTGTCCTTATCAGTACTCTCAGTATGAGTCTTCTTGGTAGCTGCGTCGTAAGTGGTATCGCTTACGGTGCCATCTGTAGATTCAGAATGTTCCTTGTAACCACCCTGACCGTCATCCGTGTGGTCAGTCTGCTTGGCACCGGTGGCTGAGCGCTCGACGTCTGTATAACCATTCGGTTTGGTCATATGAACTTTGTCGCTAACGGGCTTCCCGTCTTTACTGGTAGTTTCGGTGTAACTTCCATCTTTTGATCTGTTATCGAGATGGCTTGTGACGGAGCCATCCGAATTCATTTTGAACTGTTCGCCTTGCTTAAATGAATGGCGTCCGGTTTGCGCCAGAATTTTGTGCGCTTGGTCTTTTAACTGGTGGTCGTTCCATTCAGGGTGTTGACGATGCAAAGCCTGGTAAGGACCTTCTCCAGCTCTCAGTTTTGGCGTAAGCTCTTGTTCCGGCTGCGCAGCTGGAGCGGCAGAATTCGCGTCTGTTGGAGCAGCTGCGTCAGGTCTTGCGGGTGCAGCTGCGTCAGGTCTGGCGGGTGCGGCTGCATCAGGTCTGGCGGGTGCAGCTGCATCAGGTTTTGCGGGTGCAGCTGCATCAGGTCTGGCGGGTGCAGCTGCGTCAGGTTTTGCGGGTGCGGCTGCGTCAGGTTTTGCGGGTGCAGCTGCATCTGGTTTTTCAGTTGCCTGACCATTGTTAGGTTTGCTTTCGTCATAAAGCACCGCACCGCTGCCGGTCTCTTTGACCTTAAGTTGATTATTGTTGTTGGTAATCTCAAGACCGGGCAGTCCATTTGCCGAAGTAGCATCATTCGCCAACGTATGAAAGAACTGCTGCCTGTCCTGCGCCTTCATCCCCTGCAAATCTTGATGCAGTTCGCTCAGGGCATGATTATCATTGCCCTTAAGGTGATCGGCTACGGAATTCGCCTTTTCAATCGGCTTAGCAGCAGGGTTTTCTGTCTCAGTTGATTTTGACATGGCGACCGCACCAAGTTACTGCACACTCAATTGCCATACCCGTTGGCAGATAAAACGAACCTCTTTCCGGACAGAGGCTATAATTCCCACGAGCAATTAATCAAGAATCGGCGGTCAATAAGCGCCGTCATTTAAAGGAGAAAGGGCAATGGCGATTCCTGTTCGACGGATTGTTACAGGGCACGATACTCAGGGGAAATCTGTATTTTTAGAAGACGGAAACGCAACCAACATCATGGCGCCTCCAAGCCTGGTAGGGCTGGCACTCACTGATTTGTGGGAAAGTAAAGGCACTCCTGCGAACAACACCGGCACGGCGGACGCGGCGGACAGACCTTTCAAATTAGAGCCACCCCAAAATGGCACGGTCATTCGCGTCGTCGAATTTCCGCCTGACACAGTTCTAGCCAAAAGCGGCGATATTGCCAAGATATTCGAAGAGATTGGCAGCGCCGATGCCAAAGATAAAAACAACCCTCGGCATCCGGGCTTTCATAAGACCAGGTCCCTGGACTATGCCATCGTCATCGAGGGCGAGATTTTCGCCATGATGGATGAAGGCGAAAAGCTTATGAAACCAGGCGATATTCTTATTCAGCGCGGTACAAATCACGCATGGAGCAACCGCACTAATGTGCCAGCCCGCATTTGTTTCGTGCTGATCG
>Ga0182030_10017846_pt1 | contig 13659 bp, 16 predicted proteins | sample 812S3MmetaG_FD_121299 | JGI IMG/M metagenome (GOLD analysis project Ga0182030, IMG submission 121299) | Permafrost microbial communities from Stordalen Mire, Sweden - 812S3M metaG (Illumina Assembly) | ecosystem: Environmental > Terrestrial > Soil > Wetlands > Permafrost | place: Sweden... | reverse complement strand
TACGTCTGCAATGAAGATGAGAAAGATCGCGCGCATCTGGTGGGGCGGACGGAAGAGGAAAAGAAGGTCAGGGTGCCGGTGGAGACGCTGTCGAAATACGTCGGGGTTTATGAAACCGCAGGGACGACCGGGACCGCGATGGCCGCACGTTCCTTCGCGGTCACACTTGAAGGCGATCAGCTGATGATCGACATGGCGGGCAATGGAAAGCTGCCGATGATCCCGCTGAGTGAAACGACGTTCTCGCCGAGGTTTCTCGGGACGTACGAGTTTGTGAAGGATGACGGCGGGGTATTCACGCGCATGATTGCGCACTCGACTGAGGGCGATGTGATTACGGAGCGGCGGGCTGCGCATTAGCCCGGCGGGCTCGGTCTTTGTGCGAGTCGGGTATTCCGGGATGAGAGCCCTCACAGTCAATGACTTACGCTCAACTCATTTCAATTTCGATCACCGTTCTCGCGATTTTCGGAGGAGTGCTGATCAACAACGCCCGTTTGGGCGATCTGAAAGAGGCATTGCGAGCGGAGGCCAGGGCGGACAAGAGCGAGATTGTTAATCTGATCTCGGATCTGCGCCGGCTCATTGAGAGCAATCACGACACGACACTGCGGATGCTCGCGGACATCGACCAACGAGTCACACGGCTCGAAGCCAGGGGCTGAAGCAGAACCGCCGCCTGCGGCGGCTGGACAAGCTGGAAAGCTTGTCCGCAGGCTGGAAAGCCTGCCCCACAAGACTGCGCTATTCGAGCATTTCGATGCGATAGTCCTCGATCACAGGGTTCGAGAGAACGTCGCGGGCGATCGTATCCAGGTCTTCGCCGGGCTGCAGCGTGATTTCGAAAAACTTGCCCTGGCGAACGTCTTCGATGCCGCGATGGCCGAGTCCGTTGAGCGCAGCGCGAATGGTCTGGCCCTGGGGATCGAGGACCGAAGGTTTGAAGGTAACGTAGACGCGGGCTTTCACTGCAACCAGTGTAGAAAACTATGTCTCGCCGAAAAGACTCGGCTGCAGGTCTTCGGCGGGCGCGGGGCGGCGCTTCGTTTGCAGCGGCGGCGCGAAGCGGCGCATCAACGCCAGCATCTGCACGTGATGATTGTGAATATCGACAAGCGCGGTGCATTTTTCGCAGCTGCCCCGGATGGCGGCGCGGCCGTCCAGATACGGATCGAAGCGGGGATGGCGGGGACACTTGCCGCGCCAGCGGATGCTTCCTATCTTCAGCATTCTGCCTATTTTACAGGCGGCGCCGGAATGGCCGCGGGCGCGATCGGCGTATTCACGTTGGGGGAAGACGCGCGCTGCACCGATCCGCGCAAGGCATCCTCGATCGACACGTTATGCGCCTCCAGAGTTGACCCGATGGTGCGCTCGAACTGTACTTTGGCCTTGGCGTAGGCGTCGAGCGCGGCCACCTCGGTGGAGCGTGCCTGCGCGAGGTAGCTCTGATACTGGATGACGAGGAAGTTCGTCGAGAGGCCGACATCGAACTTGTCCTGCTCGATGGAGAGCGACTGCTCCTGCAATTTTGTGGTCTGCTGCGCGGCTTCATAAGCGCCGCGGGTGCGCTGCAGGGCGATCAACGCATCTTCCACTTCGGCGCGAATCTGGTTCTGGAGCTGCTTCAGGCGAACCTGGGTCTGGCGCACCTGCAGCTCGTCGCGCGCGACATCCGACTGGGCGACGCGGTTGCGTACAGGCAGCGTGAGATTGATGCCGACACTGACGGTCGGATACGTGCCTTTCAGGATCTGATCGAGAACCGTGCCATAGTTACCGCCGACGCCGGGGTACGCGGTACCGGCACCGGAACTCGCGTTGTATCCGCCCGCCAGGCCACCGGCCAGATAGCTGCCGGTGAGATCGATTTCCGGCAGCAGTTCATTCTTCGTGCCTTTCAGGTTGATCTCGGTATTGGTGAGCTGGATTTTCGCGGCTAAATAGTCGGGCCGGTTGGCGAGCGCCTGCGTGACGATTTCGGTGGTGGGTCCGGCGGGCAGCGGGTCGAGGGTGAGTGTGTCGGTCGGGACGATGCGGGCATCGTGCACCAGCGGGTCATCGCCCCAGCTGCGGGAGAGCACGGTCTTGAGGATCAGTTCCTGCTGGCGGACGAAGCCTTCGGAGTTAATGAGGTCCTGGCGGGCCGATGCCACCTGAGCTTCGGCGCGCGTGGCTTCGATGGGTGCGAGGGTGCCCTGATCGACCTTGTTTTTGTTGTCTTCGAGCAGGCGCTGCGCGGCGGCGAGCGTTTCCTGTTTGACGCGATAGTCCGCGTTGAGACTGACCAGATCGTCGTAAAGACGGATGATGCCGGAGACTGTGACGATGGCCTGCTGCTGGAAGACGTAATCCGAGATGCGTTCGCTGTTCTTTGCGATGTGGATGAAACGGCGGTTGAGTTCGGAGCCGAAGCCGCGCAGGAGGGGCTGCGTCACGGTGACGCCGAGACCGGAGAGCGCGTAGGGATCGAGGAGATCGCGCACGTAATTCTGCCCGGCGTAGAAGTTCTGGAACCCGGCGGTGATCTGGGTACCGGTGGCAAATCCCTGGTTGTAATTGAAGTTGCCGGTGAAGCTGTTGGTGGTGAGATCGGTGCCTCCGGTGTTGAGCGTGCTGAGCTGCGGCATGTTCGAGCGCTCGCCGAGCAGGGTACCGGACAGAACCGGGTCGAAGAGCGGAATGGCGGGGCCGGCGGCAAACGGGAACGTGCCGGTGACGCCGAGGTTGTCCTGTCCCTCCGCGATGAGCTGCGTGTCGGTGACGCTGACAGAAACGACCGCCTGGGGGGTGGCCCCCGTGGCGGCGGTTGTCAGCAGCGGGCTGCCGCTGGGTCCGCCGATGCCGGCCGGGGTTTCGTTCACGCTCAGCGGAACGCCGCGCAGCGTGCCACCGCCCAGGGCGCGGTAAGTGTCGGTGCTGCCCATCCGGACGGCATAGCGCTCCAGTTCGAGATCGAGATTGTTTTCGAGCGCTAGGGCGATGGCGTCCTGCAGCGAAAGATAGAGCTGGCCGGCGCGGACCAGATCGCGAATGCGCGGCGTATCGCGGGGGTCGGTGTCGGAGACGGAGCCGGGGTGGAATTCGCCGCGCAGGAAGCCGGAATTCCAGACGACCCTGGGGGAGCGGTCCGCAGCCGGAGGAGGCGTTTGCGAGAAAGCGGGCAGCACACAGAACAGGGCCATCAGAGCCTGGGCAGGCCGAAGTTTTTTCATCTGTTTTTTGCTCCTGATAGTTCGGCGGCGTTCACCGCGCGAGGGGAGCGAACACGGCCGAACCGCAAGAATCTTCCTTAGCGCGCACAACAGACTGACCACCGGCGCAGCAGCCTGGCTCACCTTATCCGGGATAAGGCCGGCCGTGCCTGTTCGCTCGTGGTCCGCCGGTACGCTTTCAACTTCCTGTGCGCTTCATCTTAACTTCCAGTGCGCTTCCTCTTCAGGCGTAAGAATCAGTATAAAGGTTAGCCGTAATTCTTCCTTAAAAGGCCACCCTCATTTCTGTAAGATGGAGGTGATGGTTTCTGGCCGACTGCGCCGACTCGCCGCAACAACCGCAGCGTTTTGCGCGGTCTGCGCGATCGCCATCCTTACCGTTCCCCGGCTCATCGTGGCCCCGCTGACGGCGCAGGTGATCGAGTACGAAGCCAACGGCATGAAGTATCAGACGCTCAGCCATGAAGGGCTGACCGTGATCGTGACGCAGATGCCCGATCACGTAGCCGGTTTCGCGCTGTTTCAGATTTCGGTCTCGAACGGATCGGATCGCTACTGGATGGTGGATCCGGAGAAGTTCGCCTATGCGCGGCCGGACGTGACGCTGAGCGCGCTTTCAGCAGGGCAGGTGGTGGACGTGCTGCTCGACAAAGGCTCGCACGCCGACGTGATCAAGCTGGTGACCTCGTATGAGAACACGCTGTACGGCATTCCGCATATGAAGTCCACCAATGGCTATGAGTCGCGGCGCGAAGGCATGATGACGTACGGCATCAACGCGAAGATCAAAGCGGCGGCGACGGCTTCGGCGATTGCGCTGGCCACAGTGCGGCTGGCGCCTGGACAATCGACCGACGGCTCGATCTTCATTCCGCTGACGCGCGAGGTGAAGACGCTGAGCGGCGGACATCTGGTGTTTAAGTCGTACGACCAGATGTTCGAGTTCAATTCGGATTAGCGCCTTTCCGCGCTTCCCGGCGCCGCTTGCTTACGCGCGCGGTTCTGCTACCATCAGGACATTCGGATGAACCCTGATGCCCCAAGCCAATTCCGAGTTGCCCCGCACCCTGGGAGAACTGCGCGCAAGCGCGTTTTCTGAAAACCGCCTGGCCGGCCGCAGCGTCAAGGACGAACTGCGCGCCAACCTGATCTGCAAACTGCAGCGCCGCGAGGAGCTGTTTCCCGGCATCGTGGGCTATGAAGACAGCGTGGTGCCACAAGTGGTGAACGCGATTCTGTCGCGGCACAACTTCATCCTGCTGGGACTGCGCGGGCAGGCCAAGACGCGCCTGATCCGGATGCTGACGACTTTGTTCGATGCGTGGCTGCCGTACGTGGCCGGATGCGAAATTCACGACAATCCGTACCTGCCCATCTGCAGGCGGTGCAAAACGCTGATTGCCGAAAAAGGCGAAGCGACGCCGATCGGCTGGCTCAGCGCCGACGATCGTTACGTGGAAAAGCTGGCGACGCCCGACGTCACAATCGCGGACATGATCGGCGATATCGACCCGATCAAAGCGGCGCGGCGCGGACAGGATATTTCGGACGAACTGACCGTGCACTACGGCCTTGTGCCGCGGGCGAATCGCGGCATCTTCGCGATCAATGAGCTGCCCGACCTGGCCGGGAAGATTCAGGTCGGGTTGTTCAACATCATGCAGGAAGGCGACGTGCAGATCAAAGGCTATCCGGTGCGGCTGCCGCTCGACCTGCTGCTGGTGTTCACGGCAAATCCGGAAGATTACACGGCGCGCGGCAAAATCATCACGCCGCTGAAAGACCGCATCGGTAGCGAGATTCGCACGCACTATCCGGCAAGTCTGGAGCACGGGATCGAAATCACGAAAGCCGAAGCGTGGATGGACCGGCAGGCGGACGTTGAAGTACGGGTGCCGCACTATATCTCGGAGATCATCGAACAGCTGGCATTTTCCGCGCGCGAAGACAAACGCGTGGATAAGCGCTCGGGCGTGTCGCAGCGGCTGCCGATTTCGGTGACCGAGAATGTGGTGTCGAACGCGGAGCGGCGCGCGATTCAGAACGGGGAAGCCGTGGCGGTGCCGCGCGTGCTCGATATCTACGCGGCGATGCCGGCCATCACCGGCAAGATCGAACTGGAATACGAAGGCGAGCTGAAGGGCGGCGATGCGGTGAGCCGCGAACTGATACGCGCCGCGGTGGGCAAGGTTTTCAACCGCTACTTCGAAGGCGTGAACATGCAGCCGGTGGTGCAGTGGTTCGATATCGGCGGCAACCTGAAGCTGGAAGAAGACGTGAACTCGGCCGACGTGGCCCGGCAGCTGAACGGCATTCAGGGCCTGATGGAGAAAACGCGCGCGCTGGGGCTGACGGCGAACGAGCCGGACGCGGTGCGGGCGTCGGCGGGAGAGTTCATTCTGGAAGGGCTTTATGCGCATCGCAAGATCAGCCGCTCGGAAGAACGCGGTTTCACCGCCGAGGAGCGGAAGCGTCCGGCGCAGGAGCCGGAAGAGAACCCGCGAGCCCGGCAGCGCCGTCAATTTAACTAGCCGCTGACCGAGGAGCCGGCGTGTAGTCGGCGTACCGGTGAGGGGCGGACATAAAGGAAAGTCCCTATGAAATGGATCCGGTTCTCGAAGTTCACCGGGGATGATTTCGGCATCGACGCCAACGATCTGATGCAGGCGTTGGCGGATTTCTTCCTGCAGTCGGGCTTCAACAATCCCTACATGCAGTTCTCGGAGTGGAACTCGCAGTCGCTCGAGGACCTGAAGCGGGCGATCCAGGAAGCGCTCGAAAGCGGGCAGCTTTTCCCCGACGAACAGATGCAGCAGATGCTGGAGAAGCTGCAGGCGATGTCGCCCGAGCAGCTGGAACAGTTACTGGACAACCTGGTGCAGAAGCTGGTCGACGAAGGCCAGATCTCGACCGAAGACGCGGAATCGCAGGCCGGGCCCGGCCAGGGACGCGAGGGCCAGGCGCGGTTCGAAGTGACCGACAAATCGCTCGACTTCCTTGGATTCAAGACGCTGAAGGATTTGCTGGGCTCGCTGGGAAAATCGAGCTTCGGACGGCATGACACGCGCGATCTGGCGACAGGCATCGAGTCGTCGGGGTCGTCGAAACAATATGAATTCGGCGACACGCTGAACCTCGATATCAGCGAGACGCTGTTCTCGGCGGTGCGGCGCGAGGGCGTGAAGGTGCCGATCGATCTGGAATACTCCGATCTGCACGTGCATCAGTGCGAATACCAGAGCTCGTGCGCGACGGTGCTGATGCTCGACTGCAGCCACAGCATGATCCTGTACGGAGAAGACCGGTTCACGCCGGCCAAGCGCGTGGCGATGGCGCTGGCGCATCTGATTCGCACACAGTATCCGGGCGACAGCCTGCGCTGCGTGCTGTTCCACGATTCCGCGGAAGAGCTGCAGATCAGCCAACTGGCGCGCGTGCAGGTGGGCCCGTATTACACAAACACGCGCGACGGATTGATCCTCGCGCAACGGCTGCTTCAGATGGAAAAGAAGGACATGAAGCAGATCGTGATGATCACGGACGGCAAGCCTTCCGCGCTGACGCTGGACGACGGGCGCACTTACCGGAATGCCTTCGGGCTGGATCCGCTGGTAATCAGCAAGACACTCGAGGAAGTGAACCGCTGCAAGAAGCAGGGGATCATCATCAACACGTTCATGCTGGCGAGCGATTACGGCTTGGTGAACTTCGTGCAGAAGGTGACCGAGCTGTGCCGCGGCAAAGCGTATTTCACGACGCCGAACACGCTCGGGCAGTATCTGCTGATGGACTACATGAACCGCAAGACGCGGACCGTGCACTAAGCCACTGGCTCATTACGACGAGGGGTGGTGCATATCAGCCACCAACAGCTTCGCAGAAAATCCGCCAACCGCTTGAATTTAATGCACTTGCCATCTGGCTGGCCGATTGCTTTCCAGACGGCGAACGCAACGAAGGAGCCCACGAGCATGGATATGACCTGGTTAAGACTGGCGATGATGGCGGTCGGAGGAGTGAGCCTCTACGTGGGCTATCGGCTTTTCTGCGACGCGCCGCAGGTGCTGCGTAATTTTGTGGCGGGCGCGCTGCTTGCGGTCTTCGGGCTGGGGATTCTCTTCACGGAGGCGCGCGCGTTCGCCGCCCAGAGTGATGAAGCGCACAAAGGATGGAACAGCAATCATCCGGCGGAGCAAGGTTCGTACGAAACACCGAGAGTGCGTCATGGGGCCGCTGTGCAGCGCTTCGCGTGACCTTTGAGGACCTGCAGGCAATACTGAGGCTGATGCAAAACAGGGATTAGTGCCCTGATTTTTTTCGAGAGATAATCCGGCTGGTCACCCACTAATGAATTTAGTTTTAGTCAGTCAATATTCATTAATCAGAGGTGACACAAAAAACATGATCGATATGTCGGCGAAGCCGGTTCTGGTGTGCGACACGCAGCCAGTGGCGATTGAAGGCGTGAGGGGTTTATTGGCCAGTTCCGGCGATCTGCGATTCGCGGGCGCAGTGGGCTCGCTCGAAGCAGCGTTCGAGCTGACGCGGGGATTAAACCCGGCAGCCGTCGTCATCGATAAAGGCTTCGGGAACGGCGCGATCACAGAATGGCTGCGCCGGTTCAGCGCGGTAGGTTCGAGAACCGCCGCCGTGCTCTGGGGAATGAATGTGAGCGAATCGGAAGCTCTGCGGTTTCTGCAGGCGGGGGCGCGCGGCGTACTGCGGCGCACGTCGGAGCCGGAAACGCTGCTGACGTGTCTGCGGGCTGTGACGGACGGCCAGACGTGGCTCGAGGAAGGGATCTTTGCGGAATCGGAGAAGCTGCCCTATCAGCGGCGGTCGCAGCTGACGCCGCGGGAGACGGAAGTAGCGGGTCTGGTCGAACAGGGCCTGCGCAATCGGGATATCGCGCGCAATCTGGGCATTCAGACGGGAACGGTGAAGATTCACCTGAAACACATTTTTGAGAAGACGGGAGTGCGCGGGCGTTATGGCCTGGCACTGAATGGTTTGAGAGAGAAAGGAACTCTTCCGCTGTCGCCGGCCTGCTGATTGTCCTGCAGTTCACCAGGCGGGCCGCGAAACTTCGGGGATTTCCTTTCGTCTAATCAGTTGGAGGTGAGGAAGATGCTGAAGAAGATTGGAATTCCCCTTGTTGTTTTGCTTGCAATATTAATTCTGATTCCGACGCCTCCGGCGCAGGGGGCGGTACGGTTCGGAGTTGGCGTTGGCTTCGGCGGCTACTACCCGGGCTATTATCCGGCATACGGGTATGGGTATGGGTATGGCTATCCGGCTTACGGCTACCCCTACGCGTATCCTTACGGCTACGGTTACCCTTACGTCGGCTACTATCCCTATCTCGGCTACGGTGGATATTTCGGCGGCTACTATGGCGGGTACGGATACCGCGGCGGCTATGGTTACGGCGGGTACGGGTATCGCGGGGGCTACGGCTACGGCGGTGCGCGCGGATTCGGTGGCTATGGCGGCGGAGTTCGTGGCGGCGGGGTTCGCGGCGGAGGCGGAGGCCGCAGGTAACAAGCGATTTCAGAGTGTGACTTTTCAAGGCCGCTCCCTGTTGTACCAGGGTGGGGGGCCTTTTTGTTTTACTGCGCAGGGGGCCGCAGGATTTGAGCGAATTCGCTCAGTCGGCGACCATCAGCTCGCCGGCAACGATCGCGCGTGTGCGCGGAAGGCGCCCCGCCTTCGCAACGAGGCCGAGGCAAATCAGCGCGAACAGATATACGACAAGCTTGATCCAGTCGGCGGCGTGCGTGCGCGGCAGGAGTTTCCACAGGATCATGAGGAGCGTTTGCGCCAGAGTGACCGCCCAGACCGAGCCGTAGAAATAGCGGCGCTCGGTGCCTTCACCCTGAGTCGACGGGCGCACGCGGGGCAGGATGCCGAGGGCGCCGAGAATGAGGATGGTCACATAGAGCGGGAAGTAGGCGTAGCTGTAGATTTGCTTCAGAATCCAGACGCCGCTGACGGCCGCGATCACGAGTCCGGCGAGATTGAGCAGGGCGAAAGTAATGATGTCCGCCCAGGCGAATGTATAACAGATGCGGCGGTACAGGGGATTCGGTTTGTCTTCGGTGAAACGCAGGATGTAGGGCTTCGGCTCGACGCCCGGAAGCTGGCCGAAGACGCCCGCGATGCCCGTCGCGACCATCACGCAGATCAGCCAGACCAAGTTGTAGCCACTGGGGCCGTGCGCGAAGAGGTCGAAGGTCAGGGGGCCGGGCGCGAGGAAGAAGACCCAGATCCAGATGGGCCAGTGGGCGAGGCGGTAGATCTTCTTGTTGCGTTCGCGATATTTGATCATGCGCCGAATTCGCGGGCGTGGCGTTCGCGACCCAGGCCGGCGACGATGCTGCCGACAAGGAAGATGATGCCGCCGCTTAATGCCATTGTCGTCGCATAAGAGAAGTGTTCCGCGAACGCCGCCTGGATGTAGCCGATCGTGCCCGAGAACACGACCCCGCACTGATAGGCGAAGCCGGGCAGAAAGCCGCGCACGGAATCGGGCGAGAGTTCGGAGAGATGCGCGGGAATGGCGCCCCATGCGCCCTGCACCATGAACTGCATCAGGAACGCGCCGGCGATGAGCACGGGCACATTCGGCGCCAGAGCCCAGAGCGGGATCATGGCGATGGCCAGAAGAAGGCCGGTCACGATGGCGCGGCGGCGGCCTTTGAAATCGGAGTAGTAGCCGATGATGATGCCTCCGCAGATGGCGCCGACGCCGGAGAACGCGGAGATCAGCGAGCGCTTCCCGGCGTCAAAGTGCCAGTAGCGCTGGAGGAACGTGGGGTACATGTCCTGCGTGCCGTGCGAGGCGAAGTTCATGCATGCCATCAGCAGCGTCAGGTAGAGGAAGAGCTTCCATTGCGAGAGGATGGCGCCGGTCAGATCGCGCCAGTCGGTCTTCTTCGTTTTCTCCCAGACATCGGACTCCTTCACGCGCACGCGGATGAAGAGCGCGAGCAGCGCGGGCAGACCGCCGATGAAAAACATGGGCCGCCATCCCAGGCGGTCGAAGAGGAAGAAGTAGCAGAGCGCGGCGAGCAGGTTGCCGAGCGCATAACCCTGCTGCAGAATGCCGGAGACGAGGCCGCGGAATTTCGGGGAAACCTTTTCCATGGCGAGGGACGCACCGACGCCCCATTCGCCACCCATGCCGATACCGAAAAGCGCGCGCAGGATCAGGAACGACGTGTAGCCGGGCGCGAAGCCGGTGGCGATTTCGACGACGGAGTAAAAGATGAGGTCGATCATCAGGGGCAGACGGCGGCCGTAGCGGTCGGCCATCAGTCCGAAGAGAAATGCGCCGACGGGGCGGAACGCGAGGGTGATGGTGATGCTGAGGGCCATCTGGGCGTCGGTGCGGTGAAATTCGCGGCCGATGGCGGTGAGGCAGTAGACGACCAGGAAGTAGTCGAAGGCGTCCAGGGTCCAGCCGAGAAAACTGGCGGTCACCGCGGCGCTCTGATCGGTGGGTCGCGACACGGCGACGGGGACCTGCGGGCTCACCCCGACGATTGTATCTTCAGGCTGCGGCCAGACAGGCAGCGGGCGAGCCGGTTGTGTGGAAAGTCACGTGCACAGGGTTTGCGCTATGACACCGGTGGATAAAGCTTCGCTGGAAGAAAAAGAGCTGGTGGAGAAAGAGGAAGACCTCCGCCACGAGTGGCTGGAAGAGGATATTCTGGACGAGCGCCGGAAGCCGAATCTGGAAGAGATCGAGGAGGACCCGGAGGTTTTGTAGCACAGGGCCGGTGGTCTTCGACTCGACAGGCCGATTTGGCAAATCGGCCGCGGATATGCAATCCGCCCCACAAATGCGCGTTATTTGAAGCTGAGGCGCAGATGGCTGGTGGGCGTCTTATAGCTCAGGATCAGGTTCCGCGGCTTCGCCTTGCCGAAGGGGAAGAAGAGCAGACCGGAGGCGGGTTCAGAAACCGTCTTCTCGGCGAGCATGCGCTTCTTCAACGCGTCCAGAGCCGGATCGGGTTTTGCGTCGTCTTTCATTTCCACTTTGACGCTCTGGAGCGGCTTGGGGGAGTCGATATTCGCCTTATTGCCGTAGGTGTTTGTGACCACGAGCGCGCCCGCGCCGGCGATCTGCGAGGCGACCAGAAAGGGCCCGGTGTGCTCGCCGCTCGATTCCGAGCGCAGAATGAAATCGTCGAGGTGCACCGGGTAGTCCTTATCTTTGGGGCTGATTTTCACTTCGAGCACGATGTAGTCGCCGTGGAAATCGGAGCCGAATTCCTGTACCAGTTGATCGGGGCTGACGATGGTGGCGGTGACGGCGACGCTCGCGTCTTCCTCGTGACCCTGCGGCGGTTTTTTGTCGGCCGCCTGCACAGTAAGAGCCCACAGGAATAAGATAACGGCGATTTTCATAAGTGCGGCATCCATTCAAATGCGGCCGTGCCGATCAGAATACCGATGAGCATGCCGGCCACGACATCGCTCAGATAGTGCAGTCCGAGGATAACTCGGGAAGCGGCCACGCTGAGGGCGCAAAACATGAGTCCGATGAGCAGCGCGGGATAGAAAAGACCGAGGGTGGTGGCGCAGGCGAAGGCCGTGATGGAATGGCCGGATGGAAATGAAAAACGGTCGGGCGGCAGGAGGACGGACCAGACGTGCGGCTCGGTGGCGCAGGGGCGTTCACGGCCGATAATGCGTTTCACAACGCGGAAGGTCAGTTGTCCGGTGAGGACGGCCAGAGCTGCCGCGACCAGGGCTTGAAAGCGGCTGGGTCCGCCAAAGATCAGAACGATGACGCCGAGCGTCCCCCATAGCCAGCCGTCGCCGGCGCGCGTGGCGATCAGCATCCACCGGCGCACCCAGCGGGGCGCACGCCAGCGGTTGAGCCGGAGCATGAGCCTGCGGTCGCCTGCATCGATGTGGCGAAACATCCTCTTCAACCGTCCACGACGCCCCGCTTGAATCAGGCAAGCGTGGCGGGCTGTCGACTCCTCGCGTTATGCCGCTTCTGTTCTGATTGTACGGTCCCGCGGAACGCACCGGCCAGCCCGCCAGCGAGGCGGCAGGGTCAAAGGTCATGATTTGGGTGGGTGATTTCCGGCGGCGGCCCCGTCACGGTACTGAAACCCCCGGCAGGCAAGCCGCGTGTGAGAATCGGTAGGAATGAAAACAGTCGAACTGGTGTTCTTCGATGCGGGCGGAGGACACCGCAGCGCCGCGAACGCGCTGTGCGAGGTGGTGCGCCGCGAGGAGCGGCCGTGGGAGATGAAGATGATGAATCTTCAGGAACTGCTGGACGAGATGGACATCTTCCGCAAACTCACCGGCTTTCGGCTGCAGGATTTATACAACCTCATGCTGCGGCGCGGCTGGACGCTGGGATCGCCGTTTCTGATGAAGGGTATGCACGTGGTCATCCGGGCGCTGCATGGAAAACAGGTCAAGCTGCTGGCGGATTACTGGAGCAGAGGGCGGCCGGATATCGTGGTTTCGGTGATCCCGAATTTCAATCGCGCGCTATTTGACGCGATCGAGAGTGTCATGCCGGGCGTCCCGCTGGTGACGATTCTCACCGACATGGCCGACTATCCGCCGCACTTCTGGATCGAACGGCAGAAGCAGTATTTCATCTGCGGGACGGAGAGGGCGTATCAGCAGGCGATGGAACTTGGCCATGCACCGGACCGGGTTTTCCGCACCTCGGGGATGATTCTGAATCCGAAGTATTACGAGCCGGTCGAAGTGAATCGCGGGCCGGACCGCGCGGCGCTCGGGCTGGATCCGGATCTCCCGACGGCCCTGATGATGTTCGGCGGCGAGGGCTCGCCGAAAATGCTCGACATTGCGCGCGCGCTGGATGCCAGCGGGATGAAACTCCAGATCATCGCGATCTGCGGCAAGAGCAGGAAGCTCGAAGCGGCGATGCGGGAGCTGAAGAGCCGCATTCGGGTCCACGTGGAAGGCTTCACGCGCGAGGTGCCGCGCTTCATGCGCCTCGCCGATTTCTTCATCGGCAAGCCGGGGCCGGGCAGCATCAGCGAAGCCGTGGCGATGGGCCTGCCGGTGATCATCGAGCGCAACTACTGGACGCTGCCGCAGGAGCGGTTCAACGCCGAATGGGTGACGGAACAGGGCGTGGGAATTTCACTCGACAGCTTCCGGCATCAGATTACCGACGGCGTGCGGCAAATGATCGATCCGGTGAAGAGGTGCGAGTTTGTCAGGAGAGTGAGCGAGCAGCGCAATCGCGCGGTGTTCGAGATTCCGGAGATTCTCGAAAAAATATCAGCCACAGATGCACACCGATGAACACAGATCAGTAGAGTGAACCCCTCAGTTGAGACACGGGGAAAAGAACACAGTTGCTGTTCGCTGTAAATTCATTGTGATTCTACCGGTTCCAGTTCAGACTCGGAAGTGGCTGGGGAAGCGGAGGCGAGCT
>Ga0182030_10017845_pt1 | contig 13660 bp, 13 predicted proteins | sample 812S3MmetaG_FD_121299 | JGI IMG/M metagenome (GOLD analysis project Ga0182030, IMG submission 121299) | Permafrost microbial communities from Stordalen Mire, Sweden - 812S3M metaG (Illumina Assembly) | ecosystem: Environmental > Terrestrial > Soil > Wetlands > Permafrost | place: Sweden... | reverse complement strand
TTGAAGACCCACCGGAACCGGCAACAGAATCAACAACATCGGAGCCGGAAATGGTTCGCAAAAAGCGTCTTCACATCGTGACCCCGCTCACCAAAATCACTCGGGAAAGCCTCAAAACGGCGCACGATGTCGGCCTTCTCACCGAAATCGAGAGCACTTTGTTCCCGGAAAGGACCGCCGCCTAACGAAAATCCGCCTCCAAGGAAAACTCCCCGCCCAACCTCACACGAGAACTGCGCCTGCGCGCAATGAGCGTGACGCCGGCTTCTCCGTCTGTCACCGTCGCTGTAACTGAACTGGCTTCGTTCCTCACATTTCGATTTAGTTAGCGGTTGGCAGCGCTTCTCGCCCCTCGGCCAAAGTCACCGCCGCCCCCCGCAAACGGCGTCGCCAACCTCGCGCGAGAGCTGCGCAGCGAAAAATGTCTAACCGACTGTGGTAACGTTTGCCTTTGATGCCCAGCCACAGGAAATATGGGAACTGAGCGGGAAGGCGCTGTGAAAATCGACCGCGCTTTCGATTCCACGCTGGAGTCCGTGGATGAAGCCGAGGCTTTAATCCTCGAAACCGCCGCTACAGCCGGCTTCGACGAAGACGAGCAGCACCATATCAGCATGGCCGCGCGCGAGTGCCTCGTCAACGCCGTGGTGCACGGGAATCGTTATAGTGCCCATAAGAAGGTGCATGTCGCCATCGAAACCACGTCGGAACGTATTAAGATCGTCATCACCGACGAAGGCGAAGGATTTGATCTCAGTGACCTGCCCGATCCTCTGGCTGAGGAGAATCTGCTGCGGCACTCCGGCCGGGGCATTTTCCTGATTCGGGCGTTCATGGACGAGTTATCCATGCGGAAAATCAGCCCGCATGGCACGGAAGTTACATTGGTGAAAGAACGAGGGAGGAACGAAGACAAGTGAGCGTAAAAATGAACAACCGTCAGGTCGGCGATGTGACCGTCGTCGATGTCTCTGGACGGATCACACTCGGGGAAGGTTCGAGCGAGCTGCGCGACGCTATGCGGGACCTCGTCGCGAAGGGAAACAAGAAGATCCTGCTGAATCTGGGCGACGTGACCTATATCGATAGCTCAGGCATCGGAGAACTGGTCTCGGGATTCACCTCGGTTTCGAATCAGGGCGGCCAACTCAAGCTGCTCAACCTCACCAAGCGTGTGAAGGATCTGCTGCAGATCACCAAGCTCTACACCGTCTTCGAGGTGCACGACGACGAGGCCGCGGCCATCCGCAGCTTCGCGTAGACCCGGCAGGTCCGCCCTAACTAAGGCGTAACTAAAGCAATCCGGGCGGAGTGCCGATCACTGGAGAGTGAGTCGGTTTCCTTACTCCGCCGTTTTTGCTTGCCTCGCCATCCTCGCCCTCTTCGGATCGGTCTGCTGGATTCTGCTGCTCAGGCGCAGCCTCGGCATGCAAACGCGCATCCTGATGGAGAGATCGCGCGAACTGGACATTGCCTTGACTAGGGCGCGTGAGGCCGCGCGTGACGCAGAGAATGTCGAGGCCGATCGCAACGCCATCCTGGAACTCGTGGCCCGCGATGAACCGCTGGAGCGCATCATGCGCGCCGTCTGCGAAGCCGCGGCCCGGCGCCTCAAGATCGCCGCGTGTTCCGTCCAATTGAATAGGGCCGACGGCTCTCGCCTGGCCGAGTGTCCGAATGTTCGGGAACACATCGCGGCGGCGCTCTCGTCGGTCGCCGTCGATTCCATCCCGGAAAGCCTCCCATCGCTGGCCCAGACCGGTTTTGAGTACCCCTGCGCCGCGCCCATCCGACGCAATCGAGCCACGGTTGGCTTCCTCGTGGGCTTTTCTGCTGAACCGCCTGCTGAGCCCCCCTTGGTCTCCGGGCTCGAAGCCTGGAGCAACATCGCCACTCTCGCAGTGGAGCGCCGTGGATTCTCTGAGCAGCTTTCCTATCGGGCGCGCCACGACAGTTTAACCGGCCTCGTCAACCGCGCGTCCCTCTACGAGAGGCTGGAACTGGAGTTGGCCAAAACCGCTGAGGAGGGCAAGGGTCTTTCCGTCATCTTCCTTGATTTGGATGGCTTTAAGAAAATCAACGATCGCCACGGCCACGGCGCAGGCGACTCCCTGCTTCGCGAGGTGGGCCACCGGTTGGCCGGCAGCATCCGCCGCACGGACGTGGCGGCCCGCGTGGGAGGCGACGAATTTGTGGTGCTTCTCCCAGGCGTGGACAATCGCGACGAAGCCGCCCAGATCGGCACGCTGATTAAGGACGCGCTACGCGTCCCGGTGTCCTGCGGAGCCGCGCAACTGGAGCCGGGCGCGAGTCTCGGTATTGCCGTTTACCCAGCCGACGGCGTGCAGGCTGACCTGCTCCTGAAGTTCGCCGGCGAGGATATGTACCGGAAGAAGAGCAGCCGGAAAAGGCGTTCCCACGACCACGGCGTCTACGTCTGACGCTACACTGGGTCTTGGATGTTCGCCGGATGGATAGCCGCTCGCGAAAGCGGGAGGAAAGTCCGGTCTCCACAGGGCGGCGCGCCGGCTAACGGCCGGGGGGACAGGTTCAAGCCTGCGTCTACGGAAAGTGCCACAGAGAATATACCGCCTGTCGTGCTTCGGCGCGGCTGGTAAGGGTGAAAAGGTGCGGTAAGAGCGCACCGCGGCGGCAGTAATGCGGCCGGCATGGCAAACCCCGCGCGGAGCAAGGCCAAATAGGGGAGGAGCAGCGGCCCGCTGCGTTTGACTTCCGGGTAGGCTGCTAGAGCCGGTCAGCAATGGCCGGTCGAGACGAATGGCTATCACCCGCAAGGGCACAGAAACCGGCTTATAATCCGGCGAACATCTAAATGCTCGAAACCGGTCGCCTGATCCTCCGGAATTGGCTGAAGGAAGACTTCGCGCCCTTCGCCGCCATGAACGCCGATCCCCAGGTCATGGAATTCTTTCCAGCCTGCCTCAGCCGCACGGAAAGCGATAGCCTCGCCCGCCGCATCTCCGCCAGGCTTCAGGAGCGCGGTTGGGGCCTCTACGCCGTCGAATCGAAAGCCACGGGAGACTTCCTCGGGTTCACGGGCCTCTCGGTCCCGGGCTTTGCGGCCCCGTTCACCCCTTGCGTCGAAATCGGCTGGCGGCTCGCCCGCGCCGCTTGGGGGCGGGGCCTTGCCACCGAAGCGGCGCAGGCCGTGGCGCACTTCGCATTTTCCGGCCTGGCCCTGCCGGAATTGGTCTCCTTCACTTCGGTCGGAAATTTCCGCTCTCGGCGCGTGATGGAAAAGCTCGGCATGACGCACGCGCCCGAAGACGATTTCGATCATCCCGGAATACCCGAAGGCCACCCCTTGAAGCGCCATGTTCTCTATCGCCTCGGCGATGGATCGCTCGGCCCCGGATTGTTACGATAGAGATTCCCCCCAAGCATGTCTTTACGCCTCTACAACACGCTCACGCTCGAAGTGCAGCCATTCGCTCCCGAACGCGACAACACCGTCCGCATGTACACCTGCGGCCCCACGGTCTATGACTTCGCGCATATCGGAAACTTCCGTACGTTCATCTTCTACGACGTGTTGCGGCGCTGGATTCGCGCCACCGGCTATCAGCTCGATCACGTCATGAACATCACCGATGTCGATGACAAGATCATTCGTAACGCGGTCGCCAGGCGGCAATCGATTGGAGAATATTCGGCCAGGTTCACCACTGCGTTCTTTGAGGACTCCGAGTCCCTGCGCCTGGAACGGCCGGAGCGAGTCACCCCGGCCACCGGGCATATCGACGAAATGGCCGAGGCCATCCGCAAGTTGGGCGAGCAGGGCTACACCTACGAGAGCGATGGATCCATCTATTTCCGTATCGCGAAATTTCCGGAATACGGCAAGCTCTCGCATATGGATTTCAGCGGCACGCGTCCCGGAGCGCGCGTCGACAACGACAACTACGAGAAAGACGATGCGCGCGATTTCGTGCTCTGGAAAGCGGCCAAGGAAAACGAGCCTTACTGGGATACGGTGGTGGGCCGCGGCCGCCCCGGCTGGCACATCGAATGCTCCGTCATGGCCATCCGCTATCTGGGAGACACGCTCGATCTGCATGCTGGCGGAGTGGATCTCATTTTTCCGCATCACGAGAATGAGATTGCCCAGTCCGAATGCCTCACCCATCACCTCTTCTCGCGCTTCTGGGTGCACTCCGAATTTCTACTGGTGGACGGCCAGAAGATGTCCAAATCGCTGGGCAATTTCTATACCCTGCGTGACATCCTCAGTAAGGGTTACGCACCGGAAACCGTCCGCTATTTACTGGCCCAGGTCCCGTACCGCAAAGCTCTCAACTTCACCTTCGATGGTTTGAAGTCCGCCGCCACCGCCATCGACCGCGTCCGCAATTTCGACCTGCGCGTGAAGACCGGTAAGTTTGAGGAAGGGTCGAATCCAGACCTCGACGCGCGCGCGCAAGTGGCCACCGGCGGTTTCCGCGCCGCCATGGACGATGATCTGAATACGGCCGAAGCCCTCGGCTCGGTGTTCGAGTACATCCGCGATGTGAATATCGCCATGGATAAGGACGAATTCCGCGCCGGCAACGTCGCTTCGGCGAAGGCCGTGCTCGATCTGTTTGATCTGGTGTTTGATGTCCTCCGGCCCACCGCCGCGACGGACGGCCTGCCGGATGAGGAAGTCGAGGCGAAAATAGAAGAAAGACGAGACGCTAAGAAAGCCCGGAACTTCGCCGGGGCTGACCAGATCCGCGTATGGCTGCTCGATCGCGGCATCATAATCGAAGACACAAAGGACGGAGTTCGATGGAAGAGAAAGCCATGAAAGTAGCCCTCCAAACGCGCGCCGTGCATACGGCCGACCGCAAACGCGGAACCGGTTCCACGCCGGTCACGACGCCGATCTACACGGCCGCCAGCTTCATCTACGAAGACATCGCCGAACTCGACCAGGTGTTCGGGCACGAGAAAACCGGCGAATCCTACGCACGCTACTCGAACCCCACGAACCGGGCGCTGGAGGAGCTGCTCACGGACCTGGAATCCGGCGCGGGCGCCCTGGCCACTTCGTCCGGCATGTCCGCGATGCAAACGGCTCTGCACATCGCGCTGGCGGACCGTAACCGCTCGGTGGTCGCCTCGCAGTCTCTCTACGGCGCTTCCATCAACATGCTGATGAACATCTTTGCGCCGCAGGGAGTGGCCGTCCGGTTCGTCGATTTCTGCGATCTGGAGGCCTTGCGATCCGCCATCGAGAAAGACAAGCCAGGCGTGCTGTTGATGGAGACGGTATCGAACCCGATTCTGCGTGTGGCGCAACTGGACAAAATCGCGGAGATGGCGCGCGCGGCGGGCGCGGCGCTGGTGGTGGACAGTACCTTCACCACTCCCCTGATGTGCCGGCCGCTCGAATGGGGCGCGCACCTGGTGGTCCACAGCCTCACCAAATACCTCGCAGGCCACGGGGATGTGCTGGGCGGAGTCGTTGTTTGCGACGCCGGACATCTGGAAGCATTGCGCGCATACGGCCGCCTCGCCGGTCCGGTCCTGGGCCCGTTTGAGAGCTATTTGACCATGCGCGGCGTCAAGACGTTCCCGCTGCGCATGGAGCGTCAGTGCGCGAACGCGTGCCGGGTCGCGCAGTGGCTGGCCTCGCGTCCCGAGGTGGAGCGCGTGTTCTATCTGGCCGATCCGAAGCATCCCGATTCCGCGGCGGTCCGTCGCTTGTTCAGCCCGGGGCTCTATGGCGCAATCGTCAGCTTCGAACTGTTGGACGCGGATCGCGAGCGCATCTTCCGGTTCATGAACGCGCTGCGCATGATCGTTCCCGCTACCAGTCTCGGTGACGTCCACAGCATGATCCTCTACCCCGTGATGGCGTCGCATCGCGACTTGGCGCCGAAACAGCGCGAGCGCATGGGAATCCGCCCCAACTTGCTGCGCCTTTCGGTCGGTATCGAAGCGGTGGACGATATCCTGGGCGATCTGGCCCATGCCCTGCAAGGATAAATCCCTGGAGGTGTAGATTTGAAGAAAATAGGGTTGCTGGCGTTCGCGCTGGTACTAGGGGCCTGTTCACGCTCCGATACAGAGCAAGTACGGCAAGAACTGAAAACGTCCGGGGATGAGCTGAAGAAAGAAGTCAGGAGCGACGCTCAGGTCGTGAAGCGCGAGGCCATCAAGGCCGGCCACGAAGCGCGCGAACAGGCGGAAAAGGCCAAAAGAGATTTGAACACGAAGAACTGATAACATCTCCTTGAAGGAGTTGCCATGTTCCGCCTTGATGCCGACCGCGCGGTTGAATTCTGTGATGGCCTCAAGCGCCGCGATTTCCTGCATGCCGGCGCGCTGTCTCTTCTGGGGTTGAGTCTCGCCGACATGGCCGGCCTGAAGGCCGCGGGCGCGGTCGATCCGGCCAGGACCGATAAGAATTGCATCATGCTGTTCCTGGTGGGCGGGCCGTCCCAATTGGACACCTGGGACATGAAGCCCAACGCCCCGGCCGAGATCCGCGGACCCTACAGTCCCATCAAGACCAACGTGCCGGGGATCGAGATCTCCGAAAATTTCCCGCGCATGGCGAAGCTCGCGGATAAGTACGCGCTTATCCGCTCCTGCTATCACACCGCCGCCGCCGTGCACGACACCGGCCACCAGATGATGCAGACCGGGCGTCTGTTCCAGGGCGGCATTGAATACCCTCACATTGGCTGCGTTCTTTCCAAGCTGAAGGGGCCCAAAGGCGATGTCCCGGCCCACGTGCTGCTGCCCCGCCCCATCGGCAATACGGGCGGCAATATGCCCCACGGGCAAACGGCCGGTTTCCTCGGGAAAACCTTTGACCCGTTCGTCCTCAACGCCGATCCGTCGGACCCGAATTTCAAAGTGCCCGACCTGCTGCCGCCGGATTATCTAACCGCCCTCCGCGTCGACCGCCGCAAGAACTGGCGCGAGATGATCGACCATTCCGTCTCGAAATTCGAAACATCGCAAGACGCGCGTCTGCTCGATTCGACATTCCATTCGGCCTATACGCTGATGTCCTCCCAAAAGGCTCGCGAGGCCTTCGAACTCCACAAAGAACCGGAGAGCGTGCGCCAGAAGTATGGCCTCAACCGCTTCGGGCAAAGCTGCCTCCTCGCCCGGCGCATGATCGAAGCCGGCGTCCGCTTCGTCACCGTCAACATGTTTGAAACGGTGTTTGATGAGATCACCTGGGACATCCACGGATCAAAACCGTTCAGCCCGATCAGTTGCTACCGCGATCTGGTGGGCCCCATGTACGACATGGCTTACAGCGCCCTGCTGGAAGATCTTGCCGACCGCGGCCTTTTGACCGATACGATGGTCCTCTCGATGGGCGAGTTCGGGCGTACGCCGAAGGTGAACCCCGCCGGTGGACGCGATCATTGGCCGCAATGCTGGACCATCCTCATGGCTGGTGGCGGTGTGAAAGGCGGACAGGTGATTGGGGCTTCGGACGATATCGGCGGCGCTCCCAAAGACCGCCCCGTCTCACCCGCGGAGATCGCCGCGACGGTTTATCACGGGCTCGGCATTCCCCTCGAACTGGAACTACCAGGAGCGCAAGGACGCCCCATTCCACTGGTGGAACGGGGCACCCAACCGATTCGCGAGCTGTTCAGCTAATTAGTTGGACCGGCGAACGCGCACGCCAACCGCGCCAACGAGCATCATTCCGAAGCCAATGAGCAACATCGAAATGGGCTCAGGCGACGCTGTGACGATGGGCGGCGGGTTGGAAGAGAACGTCTCGCTTCCCGCGGCGTTGAATGCCGCCAGGTACCCGGATCCGTTATCCACAAACGAGGGTACTACCGACGAAAGAGCAAACGACAGGGCCTCGGTAACTGGGTTCACGAACGAGACGAAAGCGGAGTTGTAACTTACAGCTCCAGGAGGCGGCGTCGAAGCCGACAGGCTGGCGCTGGTGCCGCCGCTCTTGCCCGATAACGTCGCATCCGCCAGGGATGTAATCGTGCCGGAGAGCAGATTCGTCTGGCCATTAATCGCAGTATTCAAAATGATCGAGAACGTGCCGGTGAATCCACCTTCAGAAATGACACCGTTACTAATCGTGTCGGGACTGGAGGACGCCAGATTGAGGGTTAGTGTGGCGGCAAGTGGACCCGTTAGATCCGACGGTAATCCAGCCACATTGGAGAAGACAAAAAAGATCTGGCTGGAAGCCGTGAGAGTGACGCCCGACCCGGTATCCACCAGATGAAAGTCTTGGCTGGCCGACTGCTCCAGACCTTGGCCGAAAGTAACGGGGGCCGCAAGAGAAGGCAGTGCCGAGACACCGCCAATGAGGAGAACGTAGAGGAGTGATTTGCGAGGTTTCATGGAATACTTTCAAGGGCAATCGTAGTACCAAAGTAATGCTTTTACCTCAGTACCTATGAATATCTTATGGATTGAAATTCATACCGGTCAAGGATTTTTCGCCGCACAATAAATCCATAGTGCGGTTTCAGACAAGATATCTCTTCTAATAAATGGAGAAGTACTACATAGGGTACTATGCAATAGTACTTATTCATCCGGAAAGTACTAATCAGATTCTTGCGAGCGTAAGCAGCACCGAAACCCCCGCCACTAATAAGACAACTATTACGGGTGATACGCGCGTCATCAAAAGCGCCAGGAAGCCTGACAGCACGAGCGTAATATCTACCACCCCTCGTATCGCGGCGCCCCCCGTTTGTGAAAAAGCCGCGTGGAAAAGAGCTGAAAATAACAGTCCCACCACGACAGCGTTCACGCCGGAGACGGCAAATTGCGCGGATTTGTGCCGGCGCAGCCAGTTCCAAAATGGCGCAGCCGCGGCCGCCAGTAACAAGCCGGGAAGGAAGATGCAAAGCAGGCAGAGCACCGCGCCCGGAATACCATGTAGATTCGTCCGGGCTGCGAAGCCAAGGTAGGCGGCAAAGGTGAACAGCGGACCGGGAATCGTCTGCGCCGCTCCGTACCCCGCGAGGAAGTCGCCCGCGTTCACCCATCCGGGACGCACCACGGCTTCGTTCAGCAGCGGCAGAACCACATGGCCGCCGCCGAACACGAGAGATCCCGTGCGATAGAAGGCCTCGAGCAGTTGCACATTCGCGGAGCGCGAAATGCGCGCCGCGATTTCCAGGCCCGCGAAGAGTGCGGCGAATAAGGCGAGGCAACCGGCAGCCGCCACGCGGGAGACGGGCAACGGATCATCATCGGCACTCAACCGCGGACTCGAACGAATCCACAGCCAGCCGGCCAATGCCCCGGCGAGCAGAGCGCCGACCTCAACCAGACCCCCGCCATTGATGGAAAGGACGAGCGCCGCCGCCCCGGCCACTATGCGGCGCGGCCAATCCGGGCAAAGACTGCGAAACATGCTGACCACTGCGTTCGCCACCACGGCGACGGCGGCGATCGCCAGGCCCCGCAATGCACTATCGGCAAGCGGCCCGTGAGCATGTTTGACGCCGGCTGCGAACAGCGTCATCAGGATCGCGGAAGGGAGCGTGAAGCCAAGCCACGCGGCCGCCCCGCCAGAGAGGCCGCCTCGGGCGATGCCGATGAGAAAACCGGTCTGGCTGCTGGAAGGCCCCGGCAGCAGTTGCGTGAGGCCCAGGAATTCGGAGAAAGTGGCTTCCGTGATCCACTTGCGCCGCTCGATCAATTCCCTGCGGAAGTAGCCCACGTGCGCGGCCGGCCCACCAAAGCACGTGCAGCCCAGCTTCAGGAAGGCGAGAAAGATATCGAGTTCAATGGACTGAATAGGCAACCCGGAAAGTCAACCCTGAACGCGCTTGGTTTTATCTTGCCAGAACGGCTCCCGCAGATCACGCTTCAAGATCTTGCCGGTTCCGGTCTTAGGCAGAGGCTCGGAGCGGAAGAACCAGGCGCGGGGCATTTTGAACTTGGCTAGGCGTTCCGCCACGAATTCCGCAAGCGTTGCCTGCGACAGCGTCTCATCGGGTTTGAGGACCACGAAGGCGACCGGGATTTCGCCCCACTTCTCATCGGGAGCGGAGACCACCGCGCACTCCATCACTGCGCTATGGGCGGCGATGGCGCGCTCCACTTCAATCGACGAGATGTTCTCGCCGCCGCTGATGATAATGTCTTTTTTCCGGTCGACGATATGGACGTAGTTCTCTTCGTCCCAAACGGCCATGTCCCCGGTGTGCAGCCACGCTCCCGACATCACCGCCGCCGTGGCCGCGGGTTCGCGGAAATAACCGTCCATCACGCAATCGCCGCGCACCACGACCTCGCCGATGGTGTGCATATCGCGGGGTACCTGGTTCATGGCGCCATCCACCACGTGTACCTCGGTTCCGGGCAGCGGCCAACCCGCCATGGCTTGCCGGCGGAAGCGCTCCGCTTCGTCTTTGTAAGCCACCGTTCCCTTCTTGCGCGCGCCCGTAGCCACCGGCGACGTCTCAGTCAGCCCGTAGCCGGATTGCGCCAGGCAATGAAACGCGTCTTCAAGTCTCCGGCACAACTCGGGCGAAGACGCGGCGCCGCCGAGCATGATCAATTCGAGGCTGGACAGGTCGAACTTCTCGCGATCGGGCGACATCAGCAGTGCGCCGGCCATCACCGGCACCAGCAGCATTCCGGTGGCGCGCTCCTGCTCGATCAGACGGAAGACCGTAGTGGGTTCGAACCGCCGCACCATCACCTGTTTGCGCCCCATCATCGTGCAGGCCTGCGGCAATCCCCATCCGTTGGCGTGGAAGAGCGGGATGGTGTGCAGGTCTATGCCGGTATCGTTGTTGGTGGTCGACAGGGCCACGTTCATCGCGTGGAGGTAGAGGGTGCGGTGACAGAGCAGAACGCCTTTGGGAGTTCCGGTGCTGCCGCTGGTGTAGAAGATTTCGGCGGGCGAAGCTTCGTCGAAGCTCATGATGTCGCTGCGCCGGGGAGTGGCGCGGGCGAGCGACGCTTCGTACTCCGGGCCGTCGAGCGCGATGTAGTGCTCAATCGCCGGACAGTCTTTCCGGAAGTGCTCGATGAGCGGCGCGAAGTCGTTTTCAAAGAGCACCACGCGGGCTTCGCAATGGTTCAGGATCTGGATCAGTTCCGGCGCGGTGAGGCGAACATTGAGAGGCGCCACAATTGCGCCGGCTTGAATGACGCCGAAGTAGCCTTCCAGCAGCTTGTGCGTATTGAAGCTCAGATAGGCGACGCGGTCGCCGGGTAGGACGCCAAGGCTGCCGAGCGCGGCGGCGAGGCGTTCACAGCGTTCCCCGAACTCGGCGTACGTGAAACGGTGTGTTCCGCAAACAACGCCTTCCTTGCTGCCGTAAAGGTCGACGGCGCGGTAAAGGCAGCGGACGGGGGTCAGGGGAATGTGCATGGTACGGGCCGCAATGCATTCTATCGCGTTGTTACAAGCAAAGTGCTGCATGCAAAAAAAAGCGCGGGCAAGGCGCCCGCGCTTCGAATCGTCGAAAGACGTGATTGATTTAGCGGCGCCAGCCTCTGCCGTAGTAGCCGCGGCCGTAGAACCCACGGCCGTAGTAACCAAAGCCGCCGACGTAAAGGCTGGGTCCCCAATACGATCCATAGTAAGGAGAAGCATACGGGTACGCGCCAACTGGCGGATACGGGTATGGACGAGCGGCGAAGCTCGGTCCGCCCGATCCGCCGCCCGGTCCATAGTCTTCACGCGACACCGCATAAAAGGCACCCGCCGAATGCGTGGTCGAAATCGTAATGGGCTGCTCCACACGGAACGTCATTACAGATTCAGGCGTGATGACGGTTGGGCGCCCGCGAGTGACCAACACGCCGACCGTGCCGACAACCACGCCGCCGATGGCTCCCATCCCCGCGCCAAAGCCCGTGCCGGTTGCCGCCGCGCCGACGATGGCGCCCAGGGCGGTAGTCCCCACCACGGCGCTGGCATCGCGTCCATTCGAGGTTTGGCCCTTGCGATCGATCAGCGTTGTTTTAATGGGAAGCTGCTGGCCGTCGAGCAGCGTTAAGCCGGTGAGTTCGATGCGCATGCTGGATACGCCCTTGACGCGGCCGGCCTTCTGAACTTCAACCACGCGGCCATTCACCATTTGTCCGCGCTGGGCCACCACGAAGCCGTCAATTACAATCGGCTCAACCAGGGTCGCCGTGAAGGCATCGCCGGGCTGATTATGGTCGCTAGTGAGAAAATTGTTCACACGAACCGTGACATATTTGCCCGCCGTCAGATTCAGAGCGTCCGGAACGCGCTCTTGGGGTGGCGGAGCCTGATAATTCCCCTGCGGCGCACCATATTGGTATTGGCCTTGAGCCGGTGGACCATATTGACCCTGGGGCGGAGGGCCGTATTGACCGCCGTTCCCATTCTGGTATCCGCCGTTGGTGTTGTATGCCGGAGGAGGCGGAGGAGCCTGCGGATACGGGTTCGGACTCCCTTGCTCCTGGGCCTGTGCCTGTGCGAGAGTCGGATCCGGCTGCGAGGAACTGATCTGCGGCGCAGCCTGCGAATTGCCGGCTTGCGGCGCAGGGTTGTCGAAGCGCTGCCAGTTATCGGTGCTCTGTGCAAGAACCGGCGCTGCGGCCTGGGTCATTGCGAAAACGGTGACTGCAAAAACTGTTGGAAAGATTTGAGGGCTTTTCATATTCGTTACCACGCTCACTACTACATCTAACGTAAGCAAGAGCAGGTTGGTTGCCACCGTTAAGCCTTTTTTAATGAATGGCTTACGAAGAAGAAAATGGGCCATTTCAACCGCTTGGTCCATTTCAGCCACCCGGATGGCCTATCTCTCACACATTCTTCGGAAGCCCTAAGCGGCGATGCTATGGCTGTGCAGGAATTCCTGCTGCAGCCGGTTCACAAATTCGTTCAACTGCAGATCGGTGTCACCGGCTAACGCGAGATCATATTGGCTCAGCCATCGTTCCGGCTGGGGTGCGGCGAAGAGCAAATCCGTCGCGATTTGGACAAGTTCAGCGTGTGTCATTCAAACCTCTATTACTATTTTGCACGCGAACCGCCATTGCGCCGTTAAGAAATGTCTGACCGTGCGTGAAAACCCTACGGTAAACAGACTACGCGGTGGGAACAACCGCCGCGACCGCATTCGGCAATACCGCTTCTTCAGTCCCGGTGATCACCCAGATCGATTCCGGCTGCGGTGTCACAGAGCTTCCCGGCGTCAGCGTGACAGTCAACGAAGTCGGGCTTAGCACGGTAACCGCTCCAACCGTAAAGCCGACCATGGGGCTCACCACTGTTGTTCCCTGCACGAAGTGTGTGTTTGCCCCGGTAACCGTTACGGTCACTGAGTTCCCAATGCCGATCGCATTGGCGCTCACCGCGAACAGCACCGGCTGGGCAGCCGGCAGCAGCCGGTTGAAGAGGCCGCGCATCACGAAGATAGCCATGTCTCCACGCGTCACCGCGTTGTTCGGGCAGTAGGTCGTCGCCGTGCATCTGGAGGTGATGTTGTCCTCCTTCATGCGCTGTATCCAGTCAAATCCAAATGCGCCCACCGGGACATCGGTGAAATACGGCGTCGTGGGGAAGTCGAATTGCGTGTTCGTGCCGTAGCGTGCCCGGATCATGAAAATGGCCATTTGGGAGCGCGTGACGTTATCGTTCGGGCAGTAATTGAGTCCGCCTCCCGGGGCGGGGCCGCAGCCCGCCGTGATGCCGAGTTCG
>Ga0182030_10017842_pt1 | contig 13661 bp, 10 predicted proteins | sample 812S3MmetaG_FD_121299 | JGI IMG/M metagenome (GOLD analysis project Ga0182030, IMG submission 121299) | Permafrost microbial communities from Stordalen Mire, Sweden - 812S3M metaG (Illumina Assembly) | ecosystem: Environmental > Terrestrial > Soil > Wetlands > Permafrost | place: Sweden... | reverse complement strand
CGGGATGTCGTCCAGCGCGGTCTCAACGGGCAAAAGCGCGTCGGCGAGGCTGCCCTCGCCAGACGCGGCTCTATCGCACAAAGCCTCCAACTGTTCCAGCGGAATCATGTCCGCCTCGCCGAACGGACCGACCAGCGTTCGCCGCAGCGCACAAATATGGCCGTAGCAGCCGAGGATCCGGCCGATATCCCGGGCCAGGGCCCTTACATAGGTACCCTTGCCGCATTCGGCCTCGAACACCGAATGGCTGCTATCCGTCTGTTCCACAAGCGACAAATGATGAATCTCGACCGGCCGCGGCTTCAGATCGACGACTTCGCCGTCGCGCGCCAGATCATAGGCGCGCTCGCCCTGGATCTTGATCGCGGAATATTGCGGCGGGGTCTGCTCGATCATGCCGGTAAACCGCGGCAGCAGGCCGCGAATCGCCTCGGCGGAGGGCCTGAGATCGCTGCTTTTGGTGACGCGGCCCTCGGTATCGTCGGTATCGCGCTCCTCGCCCCAGCACACCGTGAAACGATAGCGTTTGCGGCCGTCCATCACGAACGGAACCGTCTTGGTGGCCTCGCCCATGGCGATCGGCAGTCCGCCGGAAGCGAGCGGATCGAGCGTGCCGGCGTGGCCGGCGCGCTTGGCCTGAAACAGCCGCTTCACGACCGCGACCGCCTGGGTCGAGGTCATGCCGATCGGCTTGTCGAGCACCACCCAGCCGTGGACGTCGCGCTTGTCGCGCCGCGGCTGGCCGTTGTGCCGCGGTTTGCCGCCGCGCCCGTGCGGTTCCCTGTGACCTTGCGCGGCAGGGTCGGTGACGGCGACGCCATTGTCATCCGGAAGATGGCTTCCGGCCTGCGACAATTTATTTTTTTCAGCGCCGTCCGAATCGCCGATCGGCGGCTCGATCACGCCGGTTGCGGTGGTCACGATCATCAGTTTTTGTCCGAATCTGGTGCGAGGTCTCTTTGCACCGCAGGTGTTCGCAATAATTTCTCTATTCGTTCCGCTTCGTCGAATCGTTCGTCAACACGAAAGCGAATATCAGGCGCAAATTTTAAGTTAACGCGCCGCGCCGTCTCGCCGCGCAGGAACTTCTTGTTGCGCTCCAGCGCCGCGATCACCTTGTCGATATCGCGGCCGCCGAGCGGCATCACATAGATGGTCGCCAGCTTCAGGTCCGGCGACATCCGCACCTCGGGCACGGTGATGATGTGGCCCTCGAGGTCCGGGTCGTGCACGCCGCCCTGCGAAAGAATCTCGGCGATGGCATGGCGCACGATCTCGCCGACCCGCAACTGGCGCTGCGAGCCGCCGGGGGCGGAATCCTTCTTGTGGTGGCTTGGCATTTTCTCACCGGTCATGCCCGGGCGTCGGCCCGGGCATCCATCGTTGTTTGCAAGGGTCCGCCTCTGGCGGATGGATGGGTCCGCCTCTGGCGGATGGATTGCCGGGTCAAAGGGCGAAAAGCGCGTGCTTTCCGACTTTGGCCCGGCAACGACGAAAACCGACCGGCGCGCCTGTAAGGCTTGGACTTACAGAGAGCGCTGGATCGTCTCCACGCGATAACACTCGATGACGTCGCCGGCGCGCATGTCGCCGTAATTCTCGAACGCCATGCCGCATTCCTGGCCGGACGCGACTTCCTTCACTTCGTCCTTGAAGCGCTTCAGGGTCGACAGCTTGCCTTCGTGCACCACCACATTGTCGCGGATCAGGCGGACGTTGGCGCCGCGTTCCACTGACCCGTCGGTGACGCGGCAGCCTGCGACCTTGCCGACCTTGGAAATGTTGAACACTTCCAGGATCAATGCATTGCCCAGCATGGTCTCGCGCAGCGTCGGCGCCAGCAGGCCGGACATCGCCTTCTTCACGTCGTCCACGAGGTCGTAGATGATGTTGTAGTAGCGGATCTCGATGCCGTTGCGCTTGGCGGCGGCGGCGGCTTCCTTGTGGGCGCGGACGTTGAAGCCGATGATGGCGGCGTTGAAGCCTTCCGCCAGCGTGACGTCGGATTCGCTGATGCCGCCGACGCCGGCATGCAGGATGCGTGCGGCGACTTCGTCGGTGCCGAGTTTTTCCAAGGATCCCAGGATCGCTTCCAGCGACCCCTGCACATCGGCCTTGATGATCAGCGGGAAATCCTTGCGGCCCGAGGTCTTGAGCTGCGACATCATCTGTTCGAGCGAGCCGCGCATGCCGGAAATGCTGGCGGCGGCGTTCTCGCGTTTCTGGTGGGCGCGATAGCTCGTGACCTGGCGGGCGCGGGCCTCGTTCTCGACCACCGCGAGGCGGTCGCCGGCTTCCGGAGGCCCGTTGAAGCCGAGCACCTCGACCGGCACCGAAGGTCCGGCTTCGTCGATGGTCTCGCCCTGATCCGAGATCAGCGCGCGGACCCGGCCCATCTCGGCGCCGGCCACCACGATGTCGCCGACCCTCAGCGTTCCGCGCTGCACCAGCACGGTGGCGACCGGACCGCGGCCGCGGTCGAGCTTGGCTTCGATCACGGTGCCTTCGGCGGGACGCGAGACGTTGGTCTTGAGGTCGAGCAGTTCGGCCTGCAGCGCGATCATCTCCAGGAGCTTGTCGAGATTGGTCTTGTTCTTGGCCGAAACCTCGACGTCGACGACGTCGCCGCCGAGCGATTCGACCTGGACCTCGTGCTGCAGCAGTTCGGTGCGCACCCGTTCCGGCCTGGCGTCGGGCTTGTCGATCTTGTTGATCGCCACGATCATCGGAACCTTGGCGGCCTTGGCGTGATTGATCGCCTCGATGGTCTGCGGCATCACGCCGTCATCGGCCGCCACCACCAGGACCACGATATCGGTGACCTTGGCGCCGCGGGCGCGCATCGCGGTGAAGGCGGCGTGGCCCGGGGTGTCGATGAAGGTGATTTTCTTGCCGCTTTCCGGCGAGGTCACCTGATAGGCGCCGATATGCTGGGTGATGCCGCCGGCTTCGCCGGAGACCACATTGGCATGGCGCAGCGCATCGAGCAGCGAGGTCTTGCCGTGGTCGACATGGCCCATCACGGTCACGACAGGCGAACGCGGCTCGGTATCGGTCGAGTCGTCGACGATATCGAACAGGCCTTCCTCGACGTCGGACGCCGCCACGCGCTTGACGGTGTGGCCGAGTTCCTCGGCGATCAGCTGCGCGGTGTCGGCATCGATCACGTCGGTGATCTTGTGCATCGCGCCCTGCTTCATCAGCAGCCGGATGACGTCGACGGCGCGCTCGGACATCCGGTTGGCGAGTTCCTGGATGTTGATGGCTTCCGGGATGATGACCTCGCGAACCAGCTTTTCCTTGGGTTCGTTCGCCTGATGGCCCTTCAGCCGCTGGGTGCGGCGGCGGAACGACGCGATCGAACGCTCGCGGACGTCGTCGGCATTGAGCGCGGTGACCAGCGTCAGCCGCCCGCGCTGCTTGGCCGGTGCCGGCTTGGCGGTGGTCTTGGGCGGAGTGGCCGGGCGGACGGCGCCGCCGGGGCCACGACGGATCTGGCGCGGACCTTCGTCCTCGTCGGTGATGTCGGCGGCAACGCCGGGGGCGCGCGCGGCCGGTGCGGCGGCGCGGGCCGCGGTAGCCGCGGTGGCGGCGGCCTTGGCCTCGGCTTCGCCAAACCGCTTCTTGGCTTCGAGTTCGGCCTTGCGCTTGGCTTCCTCGTCCTGGCGGTGGCGTTCTTCCTCGGCCTTGCGGCGGGCTTCGGCGGCTTCGCGCTCGGCCTGCTCGATGCCTTCCTTGCTGTTGCGGCGCTTGGCTTCCGCTTCCGCCAGCCGGCGCTCTTCGATGTCGCGAAGCTTGGCGTCGGCGAGCGCGCTGGCGCGCGCGGAGCGCTCGTCCTCGGTCAAGGTGCGCAGCACCACGCCGGAGCCGCCGCGGGGCTGGATCGACGGGGTGGCGGCGCGGGTCATCGGCGCCTTGGCCGCAGGCGCGGCCTTGGCGACGACCGGCTCCGGCGCGTGCGGCGCATCGGTTGCCGGCGCATCGCCGCCGAGCCGGCGCTTGCCGCGCTTTTCGACCACGACCTGCTTGGTCCGGCCGTGGCTGAAGCTCTGGCGCACGGTGCCCTGCTCGACGCGTGGCTTCAACGTCAAGGTCTTGGTCGGAACACTCAGTGTCTTGTCGCCAGGCGTTTTAGTATCAACCATTCAGCAATCCCAATCTTGTTGCGTTGTGCGTGTCCGCACCGTCTGTATCGGCGAATTCAAAGCCGCATTGCCGGCTGTCTTGTCGTCGTCCGCCATCCGGTATCGGACCAGGGTCTGGCTGCGCGACAGGAACGTCTTGCTCGCGGGACCCGCGAGCAGCGCAGCATGTATCACATTTGACCGGCCCAGTGCCAAATCCAATTGTTCGGAAGTCAGCGCCGTGACCACCGGAATTTCGCGCAATTGATCGCCGCTGCCGGCATTTTGCCTGGCGACGGCGTCCAATTTCCGGATTCCGTCCGCCGCGCCGTCGGCGGCATGGATCAGGGCCCGGGCTTGCCCTTGGCCCAGGGCGCCCTCGACCTTGCTGAAGCCGCAGACCACCTGGCCGGCCTTGGCGGCCATCGCGAGAGCGTCCACCACGCTGCGTACCAGCAGGGTTTCGGTATCGGCGGCCAGCGTCGGCGCGACGCGGACGTCGCGCTTGAAGCCCTTGCCAAACTGGTTACGGCGGGCGGCTTCCGCAACCGCCTGACGCGACGCCGACACCCACAATCCGCGGCCGGGAAGCTTGCGTTTGAGATCCGCCACCACCTCCCCGGAGGGGGCGACGACAAACCGGATCAGATCGTCGATTGGCCGCACCTGCCGCGTGACCGCGCACATCCGCACCGTCGCGGACCTGTCGGTCCGCGGTCCGTTGTCGAGATCGGGGTCGGCGAAGGCAAGCATGGGTATGGCATCGCTCCTAGCATCTGCGCGTCTTGGGTGCGCAAAACCGGTGGTCATTGCGGCGGAACACGCCTCAAACCGGCTGGTTTTCGGGCGTCTCGGCCTCCTCGGTCTTCTTGACGAGGTCGGCCTCGGTGATCCAGCCGGCGAGCACGCGCGCCTGCATGATCATGTTCTCCGCATCGTCGCGCGAGGTTTCGTTGGGATCGAGAATGCCGGGATGCTTGATCGGCTCGGCGCCTTCCTTGCGTTCGGTCCAGCCCACCAGATCGTCGGTGGCACAACCGGCCAGATCCTCGACCGTCTTGATCTCGTTTTCGCCGAACTTGACCAGCATCTTCGAGGTCACGCCGGGCACCGTCTTCAAAGCGTCATCCACACCGAGTTCCTTACGTTTGTTTTCAAGTTCGCCTTCGAGCTGTTCCAGATATTCGCGGGCCCGGTTCTGCAATTCGGTCGCGGTTTCGTCGTCGAAACCCTCGATGCCGGCCAGTTCCTTGACGTCGACCATCGCCAGTTCCTCCACTGAAGTGAAGCCTTCCGAGGCCAGCAATTGGCCGACGACTTCGTCGACGTTCAGCGCTTCCATGAACACCCGCGTCGAGTTCTCGAAATCGGCCTGGCGGCGCTCGGATTCTTCCTGCTCGGTGAGAATGTCGATGTCCCAGCCGGTCAGTTGCGAGGCGAGACGCACATTCTGCCCGCGCCGTCCGATCGCCAGCGACAGCTGGTTATTGGTATCGGGCACCACCACCTCGATGCGCTCGCGGTCCTCGTCGATCACCACCTTGGAGACCTCGGCAGGCGCCAGCGCGTTGACGACGAAGGTCGCGATGTCCGGCGACCAGGGGATGATGTCGATCTTTTCGCCCTGCAATTCATTGACCACGGCCTGCACCCGCGAGCCCCGCATGCCGACGCAGGCGCCGACCGGATCCACCGAGGAATCCCTTGAAATCACGCCGATTTTCGCGCGCGACCCGGGATCGCGGGCGACCGCCTTGATCTCGACGATGCCGTCGTAGATTTCCGGAACTTCCTGCGCGAACAGTTTCGCCATGAATTGCGGATGGGTGCGGGAGAGGAAAATCTGCGGCCCCCTGGTTTCGCGGCGGACGTCGAAAATATAGGCGCGGACACGGTCGCCGTTGCGGAACACCTCGCGCGGCAGCATCTCGTCGCGGCGCACAATGGCTTCACCGCGGCCGAGATCGACAATGACGCTGCCATATTCGACGCGCTTGACGATGCCGTTGACGATATCGCCGATGCGGTCCTTGAATTCCTGATACTGCCGGTCGCGTTCGGCCTCGCGCACTTTCTGCACGATCACCTGCTTGGCGGACTGCGCCGCGATCCGGCCATATTCCAGCGGCGGCAGGGTATCGGCGATGGTGTCGCCGACCTGGGCGCCGGGATTGGCGCGCTGGGCGTCGACCAGCGAAATCTGGTTCGACGAATTTTCCACCTGCTCGACCACCAGCATGTGACGCGATAGCCGCAACTCGCCCTTCTTGGCGTCGATCTCGGCGTGGACGTCGGTCTCGCTGCCGTAGCGTGCCCGCGCCGCCTTGGCGATGGCGTCTTCCATCGCCGCGATCACGATGCCGCGGTCGATCGACTTTTCGCGCGCGACCGCATCCGCGATCTGCAGCAGTTCAAGTTTGTTGGCGCTGACAGCTGCCATGGCTCAGTCTCCTTCAGTGGGATCGATTTCGCCCCGTCGCAGTCGTTCGGCGGCGAGGCGGTGTTCCTTGGTATTCTTCGGCGCGCTCTTGCGAACGCTCGCGGGCTTCAATTTCGGCTTCGGCTTGTTGCTCCTGGCCGGGTCGCTCTTCCTGGCATGGGGCGGCGGCGGCGGCGCAAGTCCGAGATTCTGCTTGAGCTCGCGCTCGGCGGCCTTGCCGCGCCGCATCGATTCGGCGATCAACTCGTCGGTCAGCACCAGCCGCGCATCCGCAATATCCTCCATGACCAGCACCGCGTCGGCATCTTCGCCCGCGCGCGTGTCATCGCGATGTAAGCGCACCGCGTCGCCCTCGACGCCCTGCAGCGTGCCGCGGAACCGCTTGCGGCCCTGATGCGCGACCGCCATCTCGATCTTGACGAGATGACCGACATAGCGCTCGAAATCGGAGCGGCGCACCAGCGGCCGGTCGATCCCGGGCGAGGAAATCTCCAGCCGGTAGGCCTTGTCGATCGGATCGGCGACGTCGAGCACCGGCGACAGCGCCTTGGAGATCGCCTCGCAATCCTCGATCTGCATCGAGCCGTCGGGCCGCTCCGCCATGATCTGGACGGTGCAGCCGAATTCTCCGGATATCTTGATCCGCACCAGCCGGTAGCCCATTCCCTGCAGGACCGGGCCGGCGACCGCCGATACCCGCGCCGCCATGCCCGGCTCGACCACCAGGCGCGGCTCGGCAAGCAGATCGGCGTCCACGGAACCAGTCGTTGGATCGGTCATGTCCAGGGTCAAAATCTGTCTAACTTCGTCTGTCTAATCGGGGCTGTCGAACTTGCGTCGGGCGACCGGGCCTCGGATGGATCCGGCCTTGCTGTCCGAACCGGACCAGGCGCCACGCTCTGCGCCAAGGCTCGTTCGGGTAATAAAAAAGAGCGGGTCCCGAAGGGCCCACTCTCAATACGTGATCGTATGAGAACGATAAGTTGTCGCTGATATAGCGGTTTTCGCGCTACCCGGCAAGGCCTGCGAGGCCTGCGCGCCTGATTTTGCGCGCTATCGGGCGCGACTTCAAACCTAACCCTTCCTTCACGAAGATCACCCTAAATTGCCGGAAACTCGCCGATGCGGTGGTTTTGAGTGGGTTTTATGACAATTGCTGGCTCGCTGATCCCTGGACTCGACGAGATCGTCAGGAATGGCGATCCCGAACGCCGGGCCGAGGCTGCCCGGCGGATTACCGAATTGTTCCTGCTGGGGGCGGCGAATTTCCGGCCCGATCACGTCGAACTGTTCGACGGCGTCCTGGTCGGCCTGGTTCCGCACACCGAACTCGCCCTGCGCGCCGATCTGGCCGAGCGGCTGTCCGACCTCGAAAACGCCCCTCGCGGACTGGTCGGGCAGTTGGCCCGCGAGGACGACATTGCGATCGCCGGGCCGCTGTTGCGAAGGTCGCCCGTCATCGACGAGCAGGCGCTGATCGAAATCGCGCGCCTCAAGGGCCAGGGCCATCTGCTGGCGATGTCGGAGCGTCCAACCCTGACTGCCGATATTACCGACGTCATCGTGCGGCGCGGTGACCGCGAGGTGGTCAGGCGCGCCGCCGCCAATGCAGGGGCGCTGTTTTCCGGATCCGGATATTCGGCGCTGATCAAGCGCGCCGGCCACGACGGCGTTCTGACGCTGACGGTCGGCCAGCGCGACGATCTGTCGGCGCCGCTGCTGAAGGATCTGCTGGCCGGATCGGCCGATATCGTCCGCCGCCGGTTGCTCGAGGTGGTCAAGCCGGGGCGGCAGGCGGCGATCAGGCAGGTGATATCGGAGCTGTCCGGCGCACCCGAGCCGGTCGAGCGCGGCCGTGACTTTGCGCCGGCGCAGCGCACGATCCTGGCGCTGCATAACGCCGGGGAACTCAACGAAGCGGCGCTGCTCGGCTTCGCCAAGGCGCATAAATACGAGGAATCGATTGCGGCGTTGTCGGCGCTGACGGGAGTGAAAATTGCCACCCTCGACCGCCTGATTGCGGGCGAGCGCTACGATCCGATCCTGATCGTCGGCAAGGTGATCGACCTGCAATGGGCCACCGTGCGCGCCCTGATCCTGCTGCGATTGGGTCCGAGCCGGGTGCCGTCTCCGGTGGACATCGAGAGCGCGCGGGTGAATTTCGCGCGTCTGATGCCTTCGACCGCCGAGCGCGTCGTGGGTTTCTGGCAGACCCGCCAATCGGCCTGAGAGGGCCTGCGCCTCGCGATCGAGCTTCTGGGCCGAGAGCGCGGCAAGCGCTTGGTGTGGGAGGCGACCGACGCCAAGCGCGCCTGCGAAGGCGCAGCGACAAAATAACGGACGTCATTCCGGGGCGATGCGAAGCATCGAACCCGGAATCTCGAGATTCCCCGATGTGCAATTGCAGATCTGAGGTTCGCGTGCGCGCGCCCCGGTATGAAGGCAGTGAGTCAGCCGATCTTGCGAAACCGCAGATAGGCGGCATGGCGGCCTTCGCGCTCGGCTTTGCGTCCGTATCGCGTCATGGTGTAGTCGGGCCATGGCAGGCGCCAGTCGGAGGCGCGTTCCGCGGTCCAGGCCAGATCCGGCGCGTGTGAAAGGTGCGCCAGCGTCCAGGCGCAGTAATCGGCGATATCGCTGACGAAGCGAAATTCGCCGTGCGGCCTGAGCACGCGCGCGATGGCCGCGACGGTTGCGTCCTGCACGAAGCGCCGCTTCCAGTGGCGCCGCTTCGGCCACGGATCGGGATGGATCAGGTCGACCCGCGCCAGCGAATGCGGCGGCGCCCATGCCAGCAATGCGGCGGCGTCGCCCGCGAACAGCCGGATGTTGCCGATGCCGTGGGCTTCGATCTGCGTCAGGATTTTGGCCATGCCGTTGACATAGGGCTCGCAGCCGATGAAGCCGAGCCCGGGGAAGGCGCGCGCTTCCGCGATCAAATGCTCGCCGCCGCCGAATCCGATTTCGAGCCTGACGTCGTCGACCGGGGAATCGAACAGGCCGGTGAGATCGGGCGGCCTTGGGCTTTCGATGTCGAGCGCAAGGCGCGGCAGCAGATGTTCGATCAGATCGGCCTGGTGGGCGCGGAGCTTGTGACCCTTGCGGCGTCCGAAAAATGCACCATGCGGGTGCGCGCCGGCGCCTTGCGACGAGGCCTCGCCGCCTTCGGAATCGCCGGTTGCGCGGCTCATCGCAGCGTCTGATAGAGGCGATGCAACAGCCGCGCCCGCGGTTCGATCGACGAGATGTAGATCTGCTCGTAATGGGTGTGGGCGCCCTGGCCATCGACCCCGAGGCCGTCGAGCGTCGCGGTATAGGGGGCGGTGAAATTGCCGTCGGAGCCGCCGCCGGTCGAGGTGTCCACCAGATCGAAGCCGATTTCCGCGGCGAGCGTTCTGGCCGTTTCAAAAAGCGCGGCGCCGGCATTGCCCTTCTCATAGGGCGGACGATTCAGCTCACCCGTGACCTTGACGCTGACGCCGTCGGTGCGCGATTTCAGGTTCAGAATCTTCGGCACCAGTTCGTCGGCATCCGCGAGGGTCGGAAGCCGCATATCGACTTCGGCATAGGCTTCTTCCGCAATCACGTTAGGCTTGGTGCCGCCTCGGACAACGCCGACATTGACGGTCACGCCGCGCTCGATGTCGTTCATGGCCTCGAGTGTCCCAATGACATTGCCGAGTTCGCGGATCGCGCTGCGGCCGTCTTGCGGCCGCGTGCCGGCATGAGCCGGAACGCCCTTGATGAAAATCTGGAAGCGCGCGACGCCCTTGCGTCCGGTGACGATTTTTCCGCCGTCGCGGGCGGGTTCGGTGACCAGCACATATTTGGCCTTGCGTCCCTCGGCCTCGATCAGCGCCCGCGAGGTCGGACTGCCGATCTCTTCATCCGAGACATAGAGCTGGGTCACGCCGAGCGGCGATCGCCCGGCGGCCGCGCCAAGCTGGCGGAACGCATGATAAGCAAGATAGGCGCCGCCCTTCATGTCATAGATGCCGGGACCGAAGGCGCTGTCGCCCTCGATCCGGAACGGCAGACGCTCGATGAATCCGAGCGGATGAACCGTGTCGAGATGGCTGAGCACCAGGATTCCCGGCGCATCCTGGCCCCATGACGAACGCACCACCAGATGGTCGCCGCAGCCGTCGCGTCCCGCGACGCGCTCGATGCGGACAGGCAGATCGCGATAGCCGTCGGCAACCAGGGTCGCCAGAAGGTTGACCCGGTCGGGGGCTTCGGTGGGCGTCTCGATTTCGACCCAGCGGCGGATGCCGTCGAGGATGGTTCTTGAATCGAACGCGTTGATGGAGGGGATTGTTGCCGGCATGGTGCTGCCTTCAGAAGAGTTCAACCATTCCCGGATGTTTCCTTGGCACATTCCGGTTGCGCCATGGCACATCCGCTTGTGCCAACCAGATTCGGCTTCGGCAATCCAGGCGGTGCAACGACAAAATCGCGTTCAGCGCTTGTCGGGCCCTTCGCGCGCGGCGATCTGTTCGACCATATCGACAATGCTGCGCCGAAGCTTGGCATCGGTAATGCGCGTGAAGGCGCGGGTCAACGCCAGTCCCTCGGAGGTCGCCAGGAAATCGGAAACGTAAGCCGGCGAGGTGCCTTCGCTGAAACCCTCGGCACTGGCGGTGCCGCTCGGTCCTCCCTCGAACAGAAACGATACCGGCACCTGAAGGATTTCGGAGATCTGCTGAATGCGGCTGGCTCCGACCCGGTTGGTGCCCTTCTCGTATTTCTGAACCTGCTGGAAGGTGAGGCCGAGCGCTTCACCGAGCTTTTCCTGGCTCATGCCCAGCATGATGCGGCGCATGCGCACCCGACTGCCGACATATTTGTCAACAGGGTTCGGCGCTTTGGTCGACATCTCCGACACCCCTCGGGATTACGCAGCGGATGAGGCAGCACAAATCTGCAGTATGCCTCGGATGACAGCACCGTCAAATCCCGCTCGCAAGGTTGGTCGGAATGCGGACAATTTGAGCAATCAGCTGGCTGGACAATATCATTCTTGGCGGCGGGTCAGAATGCGAATGACCCTGTCGGTCTGTCAACTGGTGGAATCGCGTACGCGGACATTTCCGCCGATATCCGCAACCAAATATGAATGCGCAAGCGTCAGGCAGTGCGCTTCGCGACGCGCCGGCGGATCACCAAAATCACGGCCGCGATGACGATGGCGGCAGCGGGAATGTCGCCGGCGCGCGCATAGATCGTCGGCGGGATTGCCGATGGCAGGCTGGAATCGAGCACGCCTTCGAGGCCGAGACCGAGCCGCGCAACCACCCGCCCCGACGGATCGATCACCGCGGAAATGCCGGTGTTTGCTGCACGAACCACCGGCAAGCCCTGCTCGATCGCGCGCAGCCGCACCTGCTGCAGATGTTGATAGGGACCGGTCGAGATGCCGAACCAGCCGTCATTGGTCAGGTTGACGATCCAGCCCGCACGGTCGTCGCCGGTCGCAACGTCGCCGGGAAAAATCGCTTCGTAACAGATCAAGGGTAGCGCGCGTGGTGCGTTCGGTATCTCCAGGGCGCGGCGGCGCGTGCCCGGAATGAATCCACCCTCGACCTTGGTGAGCTGCTGCAGGCCGAGTTTTTCCAGCCAGTCCTGGAACGGCAGATATTCGCCGAACGGCACCAGATGCAGCTTGTCGTAGGTCGACAGCACGCTGCCGTCGTGATCGATGACGTAGATCGAATTGTAGGCGCGCGTGATCCTTGTCCCGGGCGGCAGGTCCGGCGCGCGCACCGCGCCGGTGATCAGCACGGTGCCCTTGGGCAGCAGGTCGGCGATTTGCGCCATCGCATCGGCTTCGCGGGTCAGGAAAAACGGGAATGCCGATTCCGGCCAGATCAGGACGCTGGTGTCGCGCACGCCGGTGGATTGCGGTCCGGACGCCCGATCCGACAGCGCCAGGTATTTCTGCATCACCGCCGCCTTGGCGGCGTAGTTGAAGCGGACGTCCTGCTGCAGGTTCGGCTGCATGATCCGCAGCCTGACATTGGCGACCATCCTGGTCGGCTGCAGCGTCAGGCGAACGGCGCCGAAAATTCCCATCGCCAGCAACAACAGCAGCGCGACGACGGGCGCGATCCAGGGCCTGCGTCCGCGCGAACTGCCGTCGACCAGCACGGCCGGGCTGGCGAAGATCGCGACGCTGAGAAAGGTCAGGCCCCAGAGGCCGATCAGCGACGCGGTCTGCGCCAGCGCCAGCGGTTCGCTCAGGGCGTAGCCGAACGCGTTCCAGGGAAAGCCGGTCAATACATGGCCGCGCAGCCATTCGCTCACCGTAAGACCGGCGGCGAGCGCGATCACCCGCGAGGCGTCCCTGGTCCAGACGAGCCGCGCCAGCGCGAAGCCGACGGCGGTGAACAGCGCGAGATAGGCGGGCAGGCCGAGCACGGCGAACGGCAGCAGCCAGGCGAAGGTGGGGGCATCGACCAGGAATGCGTAACCGATCCAGTACAGGCCCGGCACGAAATAACCGAGGCCGAACCACCAGCCGGCCATCGCCGCCGCCGGCACCCCGCGCAGCCGTCCGGCGCCGGCGCCGTCGATCGGCCAGACCATCACCGGGAAGGTCAGGAACAGCACCGGCCAGGCATTGAACGGCGCCATCGCCAGCGCCGACAGCGCGCCCGCGACCAGCGCAATGCCGGCGCGCTTCCATCCCCATGACAGGATGATCGCCAGACCGAGCGCGCGGAGCTTGGCTGCGGCCTTCACTGCGAGCCGGCTCCGTCGCCGGGCGGTGGGGCCGCATTGTCATTGGCCTGGGGGTGACCCGGCTCCGGCGACGCTTCGCGGCGACGGGTCTCGCGCTGCGCGCGCAGCGCGGAGCGTTCCTTGCGGATGCCGATGCGCAGCCGCTTGACCCGGCGCGGATCGGCATCGAGCACTTCGATTTCGAAATTGCCGGGACCGGAGATGACTTCGCCGCGCACCGGCAGGCGGCCGACATGGGTCACCAGATAGCCGCCAAGGGTCTCGACTTCCTCGCCGGCTTCGCCGGTGACGAAATCCTCGCCGATCACCGAGCGGACGTCGTCGAGACTGGCGCGCGCGTCGGCGATGAAGGAATT
>Ga0182030_10017841_pt1 | contig 13662 bp, 11 predicted proteins | sample 812S3MmetaG_FD_121299 | JGI IMG/M metagenome (GOLD analysis project Ga0182030, IMG submission 121299) | Permafrost microbial communities from Stordalen Mire, Sweden - 812S3M metaG (Illumina Assembly) | ecosystem: Environmental > Terrestrial > Soil > Wetlands > Permafrost | place: Sweden... | reverse complement strand
GCGATGCGGGAGGAGGGCGACTTCAACGGGGCGGGCGTGCTACAGCAGCACGTCTTCATCTCGGGACTGCTGAAGAACCGGCTCCTCCTGGAGAACCTCCTGCGACGCCACCCCGAGATCCTCGAGGAGCGGATCGTCGCCCCGATCATCATCTGTGGGCTGCCCCGGACGGGGACCACGCACCTGCACAACCTGATGTCCGCCGACCCCGCCCTGCGGTCACTCCCCTACTGGGAGAGCCTCGAACCCGTGCTGGCCGAGTCCGAGCAACCCGAACCCGGCGCGCCGGACCCCCGCCAACAGCGCACGGAGGCGGCGCTCGCGTTCCTGCACAGCGCCCTCCCGTACTTCGACCGCATGCACGAGATGACGGTCGACCACGCGCACGAGGAGATACAGCTGCTGGCGATCGACTTCTCGACGATGTTCTTCGAGACCACCGCACCCATCCCCACATGGCGGGACTACTACCTGTCGCACGACCAGGCTTCCAGCTACGCCTACCTGCTCAGGATCCTCCAAGTGCTCCAGTGGCTGCGGGGCGGTACCCGCTGGGTGCTCAAGTCACCCCAACACCTGGAGCAATTCCCAACCTTGCTCCAGACGTTCCCCGACGCCACCTTCGTGGTCACCCACCGGGACCCCGTGGCGGTCACGGCGTCGATGGTGACCATGATCGCCTACACCGCCCGGCTCACCCGCGACCACGTCGACCTCGAGGACATGGGGCAGTACTGGGGGGACCGGCTCGAGCGAATGCTGGGCCGCTGTGCCGCAGAACGCCATGTCCTGCCGGCGCAGCAGACGATCGACGTGCACTTCGACGAGTTCATGGCGGACGACCTCGCCATGGTCGGGCGGGTCTACGAGCTCGCCTGCCAGCCCTTCGACGAACGCGCCAGGGCAGCGATGGCAGCCTTCATGACCGAACACCCGCGGGGCCGCCACGGCGCGGTGCTCTACGACCTGGACGAATTCGGCCTCGACCCGGGCGAGCGCCGCGCCGCGCTGGCCTTCTACACCGATCAATTCGGGGTGACGCTCGAGTCCTAGCGAATGGCGGAATGCCGGATGCGGCCCCAGCGGCGCGCGACGTGCACGCACAGGTACACGAGCAGCACGAGCGCAGAGAGGACGTGCCACCCGATGTCGCGGAACGGAACACCGATGTCGTGTGGGTGGAGAATCACCTGGCTGCCCGACGCGAGGTCGTAGGTCCCCGAAACCAGCACGTTCAAGGTCAACACGGCGAGGACGACGTCGGACCACGCCAGCTGCCCTCGGCGGCGGAACCAGGTACGGACGCGCCCCAGGTTCGCGAAGCCGCGCCGCGGTGTGACGGCGTTGCACCACGTGCACCCCGACCAGCGTCACGAACGCCAGCCCCACGCCGAGATGCGGCAGCCCCTCCGTGATCAACGTCACGGTGGCCAATGAGGCGGCGAAGGTCGCCAGCAGGAGGAGGTGGACCGCGAAGCGGGTGTGCATCCGATGACCCTGGGTCACCAGACGGCCCGGCGGCGGCGAGGGGGGCTCGTTCGTCGCCAGCCCACCGTCGGTGCGGAGGGTCACGGTCGCCTACTCCATCGGCCGGGTTGCGATCCCCTTGGGGTCTCGTCCCGCCAGCAGCCAGCCGAGGAGCATGGCGACGACCGGCATGGCGATGAGGATGAGGAACAGGTTGTCCCACGGGACGTGATTGATGATGTCCGACACGCCGCCTTCCAACTTGTTCGTGCGGAACCACCCGAACAGGCCGACGTACGCCGCCACCGTCCCGAGCAACGCTCCCAAGAAGGCAAGGCCACCGGCGGTGACTGCCGTCAGGCTGCGCCGGGTACGCGAGCTCGCCCCGGTGGCGGTCAGGGTGCGCAGCTCGCTCGCGGTCTCACTCCGGATCAGGCCCACGCTCATGGCAAGGACACCGAGGGCGAGCGCGATGCCGAACACGGTGGCCCAGTTCACGATCTCCGCCGACGTCGGCGCGTCGTTCTTCGATTCGGTGCTCAGGTCGGCGGAGGCGGCCAGCGAGTTGGCACTCGTCAGCTGGGCCTGGGTGATCGGGCTGTTGGCCAGGATCATCCAGCCGTAGGAGCTGTTCTGGTCCGCGAGGTGCAGCCGGTGCAGGGCGCTCTCGGTGATCACCGTGTTGGGCGCCGACGTGCCTTTGGGCAGCTGGCTCTCCTCCAGTACGACTGGGTGCGCCTCGCACTGGTTCGGAGTGCACTGGTTGTAGTTGCCGGGACCGTTGTTGCCTTTCCCGCCGCCGTAGGTGAGCTGCACGCCCGAGCCCGCCAGTCCCGGCCGCGAGCTGAGGATGTCCACGCTGGACGGGATCGACGAGGGGTTGATGCCGTAGGCCCGCAGGAGGGCCGGTGTCGCCACGTAGATCGGTCCGCTCCATTGGCGGCCGCCTGCGCTCGGGTTCTGCAAGCCGACCACCGGACTGTCGAGCTCGACGAGTTTCGTGGCGCCGACAGCGGCGGCGATGCCATGCACGGCGGCGTCCTGCGTCTGGATGCTCGGCGGCGGCGTGGTGATCCCCTCTTGACCGTTCGGTCCGAAGGTCGGAACGCTGGGCGGCGAGTACACGTTCAGAGCGTTCGCCGCCATGTTCGTCCCGACGTAGTCGAACACGTTGGCGTAACGGGCGACGGCCACGGCGCAGATGATCACCGCGATCATGATGCCGAGGCTGATGGCCGAGAGGGCCGAGCCGGAGCGCGCCCGGTACCGTGCCATGTCGCGCAGCGGGAGGCGGATGGCGACGGGCGACCTGCCGCCGATCCGGGCCAACAGGGCGAGAAAGAACGGGGAGACGAGGATGATCCCCACGATCAGGGCGATGAGCCCGGGGATCAGCCACACCACGCCGCCGCCACTCCCCGAGGCCCCCGAGACGGAGAACATCACGAATCCGATGGCGAGCGCGATCACTCCCGGAACCAGCGAACGGTGGATCTGCCGGGGCGGCGCGGGACGTCCGGCCAGGGCGCTCACCACGGGCACGCGGGTGATGGCGCGGGCGGGGTAGCCGGCGGCGAAGAAGGTGGCAACGACCGCCAGTACCAGGGCCGGCGTGATCACGTTCCACGGCAGGGCGAAGGTCGGAATGAGATGATGCGCGCTCTGTTCGTTGTGCGGTCGGTAGGCCAGCCAGAGCACCAACCCCAGAGCGAAGCCCAGGACGGCGCCCACGACGCCGACGATGACGCCGTTGGCCTCCAAGACGAGTCGGACATTGCGGTCCGTGGCCCCCATGGACTCCACCATGCCGAGGGATCGCATCCGGCGCTGGGCCAGCACGGTGAAGCCGCCGATCGACACCAAGGCGATGAGGAGCATGCCGACCGTCGCCAACGCCAGCACGACGGTCGCCGGGTTGACGATGTTGCCGGCGTTCGAGCCCGGCATCGTGATGAAGGAGGAGAGGGAGGAGAGGGATTTGGCCGAGTCGGGCGACGCGTCGAAGAGGACGCTCAGCTGCGTGGGGCGTGTCACCTGGCCCGGCGGGACGAGCGCGAACTCGTCGAGCAGGCTCTGGGGGTTCTGCACGATGCCGACGACGGTCTTGCCGCCCTGGGACCACGTGTCGCCCACCCGCAGGTTGAGCTCGGACGCCAGCCCCGGGGTGACGGCGATCTCGTTCGGCCCGGTCGGGTAGCGCCCGGACAACAACTCCAGCATCGGGCCGCCATAGGGCCCATGGGGATCCTGGGACCGCAGCTCATAAGTCTGCGTCGAGCCCGGGACGGTCAACGTCTCGTTGGCGATGACCTGCACGGTGCCGACCGCGTGCTCGATCTCGGCGATCCGCGCCTCGTCGGCCGGCAGGCTGGTCGACGCGGACTTGCCGGTCGGCGTCAGGTCGAACGTGGCGAGATCCTGGGCCGTGCCGAACCCGGCGTTGGTCGGCGGCGGTGTGTTGACCGCGACGGCCGAGCCGACCACGACGGCCGCCACCGCGACGACGATCAGCAACAGGATGAGGACCTGCTGCCGCCATTCGCGTTTGAAGAGACGCCAGGACCATCGCAGCATGGCCCGGCGGGCCGGAACGCCGCCGGTGGTCGGCTCGGGAGCCGACCCGGTGACCGGCCGTTCGCGGACACCGACGCTCATTGGTTCGGGAGGTGGGCGAGGACCGCTTCGGGGCCCTCGACCGGGAGCGTCTGGTCGACGACTCTGCCGTCGCGCAGGAAGACCACGCGGTCGGCCCACGAGGCGAGCTGGGCGTCATGGGTCACCACGACGGCGGCCAGGCCGCGATGGCAGGCCGCCAGGATCAGGCGCATGACGGATTCCGCGTTGGTGGAATCGAGCGCGCCGGAGGGCTCGTCGGCCAGCAGCAACTGCCGGTTGCCCACGACAGCCCGGGCGATGGCGACCCGCTGGCGTTCACCACCGGACAGCTGGTCCGGGAAGCTCGACGCCCGGTCGGCCAGTCCGAAGTCCGCGAGCGACTCGAGTGCCGCCGCCTGGGCCTTGCGGGCCGTCACGCCGTCGAGCTCGAGGGGCAGGGAGACGTTCTCCGCCGCACTCAGCCCCGCGAGCAGGTTGTAGTCCTGGAAGACGTAGCCGATGGACTGCCGGCGCAGCTGCGCCTTGCCGTTGCGTGACAGCGACGACAAGGGGCGGCCGCCCACGTAGACCTCGCCGCTGGTGGGGTCTTCGAGGCTGCCGGCGATGGTCAAGAGCGTGCTCTTGCCCGATCCGCTGGCGCCCATCACGGCCACCAGAGACCCGGCGTCGACCGAGAGATCGATGCGTCGCAGGGCATGCACCTCGGCGGCCCCTTCTCCGTAGACCTTGGAGATGTCGCGTAACTCCAGGTAGCTCATGGCCTCACTCCCACCCGGCGCCGGGTCTTGGGGAGGGGGAACGACTGCGGGGCCGGCGCCTCGCCCTCCGCTTCCGCTCTCTTCAGTCGGCCGTCGGCGGTGTCCAACCACCGGATCAGCGAGTCCAGCCTGAACAGCTCCGCATCGACGACAAGGGCGAAGTTCAGGTCGAACCTGGACTCGTCCTCCTTGAGGCGCGTCCACTGCTGCATCAGCTCGACCAGGTAGCGCCGGTGGAGCTGCACCACCTCGTGCACATCCACCCCCGGAAGACCCAGGGCCACGAGGACCTTGATCACGAGCTCGTCCCGGGGTGGCGACGAGAAGTCGGGCGGCGTGCGCAGCCAGCTGTCCAGCTCGTCCTCCCCCTCGGACGTGATGTGGAACCCCTTCTGAGGCCCCTCGTCGGCGGCGTCGTCGGACTCCACGAGCCCGTCACGCTCCAGCCGCTGCAGGGTGGTGTACACCTGCCCGACGTTCAGCGGCCACACCTCGCCGGTTCGTGCCTCGAATTCCTGGCGCAGCTGCAACCCGTACTTGGGACCCTCGCTCAGGAGGGCCAGGAGGGCATGGCGGACGCTCACGACTGCTCTCTTCGGGGTAGCATACGCAGTATCCTAACCCGTAGGTGCCATCGGCACAAGGGGGCAAACCCCCGGAAAGGCCGGGCGGCCCCTCGACTGCATGTGAAGCGCCGGTCCCCCCTGGGTGGGGAGACCCCGGCCGGCCCCCGGGTGGGTAGGGATTGGGGCCGACGGGGCGGCCTCCCTGCGCCTGGCTCCAGGCGTGCGCCCGGTCGACCTGCGTCCGCGGCTGCTGTGATGCCGGGGGCGGCGATCCCATCCCGATCTTGCGGGACGGCACACACCATTCCACCGCAATTCGGACTCGCGAGGCGGCTTTCCGGCGCAGCAGCCGGACGACCGCGTCGGTTGCCGCACCGCGTGATCGCCGTGCACGCCGGCGGCGAGCGCCAGGGCGACCAGGCTCAGAGAGCGGCGAGCACCTCTTCGACCGAGCTGGCGTTGAGCCCGGGCCCGGGTTCGACCGCCAACCAGCTGACGACACCGTCCTGGAGGATCGCCGCGTAGCGCTGTGAGCGCGACCCGAGCCCGAACCCGCTGCCGTCCATGGTCAGGCCCAGCGCCTCGGCCAGCTCGCCGTTGCCGTCCGCCAGCATCTCGACCGAGCTGCCGACGTTCTGGTCCTTGCCCCAGGCGCCCATGACGAACGGGTCGTTCACGGACACGCAGACGACCTTGTCGACGCCCTTGGCGCGCAGCTCCTCGGCACGGAGCACGAAGCCCGGCAGGTGGTGGTCGGAGCAGGTGGGTGTGAAGGCGCCGGGCACCCCGAAGAGGACGACCTTGCCGTGGCCGAGCACGTCCGTCGAGGTGGTCGCCTCGGGCCCCTTCTCCCCGAAGGTGAACACCTTCACCTCGGGCACGCGGTCGCCGACTGCGATCGTCATACGATTCTCCTTCTCGTCGTGTGGTCCGGGACCAGGTTGCCATACCCCCCGCCGGGACCAGCAATCGGCTCCCGTCCCGGCCCCGCGATCCGCCGCCCCAGGCCCCCAATGGCGCCCTCGAGTCCGCCACCCAAAATCAGTCACGAAGCTGTAACCTGCCGCAGTCGCACCGCAGCGCAGTCGTCACACGTGGGATTGAGACCGGGGGGTTGCCATGTCGCACTCGTATGACCGCAGATCGTTCCTGGCCGGGGGGCTCGCCCTGGGTGCCGGCGCCGCCATGCTCGGCGCACTCGGTGACGCCGGTGTCGCCGGTGCGGCCCAGACCAACGGGCCCGGGCGGAACGGCATCTCGAGCGCCAAACCCAAGCGGGGCGGCTCCGTCACCTTCGGCATCGACACCGAGGAGAGCGGCTTCAACCCGTCGACCGCGCGCTGGGACGAGGGCGGGTTCCTCTACGGCCGCACCGTCATGGACCCCATCGCCATCGTGAACGCGGCAGGCGGCGTGGAGCCCTACCTGGCCGAGTCGATCACGTCGAACGAGGACTACACGGCCTTCACCATCACGCTGCGGCCGGGCATCGTCTTCCACGACGGGACGCCGCTCGACGGCAACGCACTGCACCTCAACATCGAGAAGCAGGCCACGTCCGTCCTGACCGGTCCGGCCTTCGCCGATCAGATCGCCAGCGCCTCGGTGACCGGACCGCTGGCGGTCACCATCAACATGAAGACGTCGTGGGCCCCGTTCCCCTACTACCTGGCTCAGGCCCAGACCGGCTACGTCGCCGCGCCCTCCATGCTCAACGCCCCCGACGGCGGCACGTCGAACCCGGTCGGCACCGGTCCCTTCGTCTTCCAGGACTGGGTCCCCAACAGCCACATGACCGCCACGGCCAACCCCCACTACTGGCGCAAGGGCTACCCCTACCTGAGCTCCATCACGTACAAGCCGATCATCAACCACTCCTCGCGCGCCGACGCGCTCGAGACCGGCGAGATCGACATGCTGCACTCCAACTCCCCCGACGACCTCCTCCAGTTCCGGGGCAACACGAAGTGGTCCTACTACGACAACAGCGGGCAGGTGGTGGGCCAGCCCACGGTGCAGTGCGTCATGCTCAACACCTCCGCCGCGCCGTTCGACAACAAGACGCTGCGTGTCGCCATGGCCAAGAGCATCAACCGGGCCCAGTACGCCAAGATCATCGACAAGGGCATCGACGCCCCGATGAGCGGCCTCTTCCTTCCGGGAAGCGAGTACTACTCCAAGACCGCCTACCCCGCCTACGACCCGTCGGGCGCGACTGCGCTGGTCAAGCAGGTCGCGCAGCAGACGGGCAAGCCGATCAACTTCACCCTCCTGTCCACCAGCGACCCGGAGACGCTGGCGGCCGCCCAGTTCCTGCAACAGGCCTGGCAGCAGGCGGGCATGACGGTCAACATCAGCATCGTGGCCCAAGCGGAGATCATCAACGACGCGCTCGCCGGCACCTACGAGGCCACGCTGTGGCGCCAGTTCGGCGCGGTCGACCCCGACCTGAACTACGTGTGGTTCAGCACACAGACGACGGCGCCGCCCCTGGCGCTCAACATGGCCCGCAACAGTGACCCCAAGATTCAAACGGCGTTGCTGGCCGGCCGGACCACCAGCGAGAAGGCGGACCGGGTCAAGGCGTACCAGCAGGTCAACCAGTACCTGGCCCAGGACGTCCCCTACCTGTGGTTGGCCCGCGACACCTGGGCCGTCGTCGCCAACCCGAAGGTGCAGAACTTCGCCAACCCGGTGACGCTGCAGGGCTCCAAGGCCGTCGCCTTCGACGAGGGCGTGCTCTGGCCGACCCAGATCTGGGTGTCGTAGGCGGGCGAGTTACCGCATCTCCACGTCGTCGAGGTACTCCTCGCGCCAGTGGGTGAAGCGCTCCTCGGGGAGCCGGAGGCAGTAGGTCGGCTGCAGAGCCTCGACGAAGCCCCGCTCGTGGCTGACCGCCACGATCGTCCCCGGCCACGCGCCGAGCATGGCGCCGACCGCGGCGATGGACGAGGGGTCGAGGTTGTTGGTGGGCTCGTCGAGCAGCAGCAGGTTCGTCTCCCCGGCGGACAGCATCGCCAGGCCGAGCTTGGCCCGCTCGCCGCCCGACAGGGTGGAGGGCAACTGGTCGGCGGCCTTGGACGGCAGGCCGAACGAACCCAGGAGGGCCCGCCGGTCCCTCTCGGCCTTCAGGACGGCGTCGCTGACGTTGGCCAGCGCGCTGAGGGTCGGGTCGATCTGCTCGTGCTCCTGGGCGAAGTAGCCCACTTCGACGTTGGCACCGAGCTCCACGACGCCGTTGGTGGGCTCCTGCACGCCGGCGAGGCAGCGCAGGAGGGACGACTTGCCGGCGCCGTTGCGGCCGATGATCACGATGTGGTCCCCGCGGCCGGCGTGGAAGGTGACGTCGGCGAGCACCTCGTTGGACCCGTAGCGGACGCCGAGCTTCGCCACCTCCAGGGGCGTGGCTCCCGACCGGGGCGGCGTGGGGAGCTTGAATTTGCTGGCGCGCTCGCGCTTGTCGACCTGCGTCCGATCCGCCTGCATACGGTCGACCCGCTTGTCGAGCGACTTCGCCTTGCGGGCCCGCTTCTCCGTGCTGGCGCGCATGGAGTCGGCCAGGGTCGAGAGACGGGCGATCTCCCGCTGCTCGAGCTCCGAGGCGCGCTCGCGCTGCGACTGGTCGGCCTCGTGCTGGGCCTGGAACCGCGAGTAGTTGCCCTTCCACTCGGTGAGCCGCTGGTTCGAGATGTGCAGCACCTTGGTGATGGAGTGGTCGAGCAGCTTGAGGTCGTGGCTCACGACGAGGAGGGCGCCGCCGAACCGAGCGAGCTCGTCGAGCAGCCACCGCTTGGCCGAGCGGTCGAGGTGGTTGGTCGGCTCGTCGAGGATCATCAGCTCGGGCTCCAGGAACAGCACGCGCATGAGGTCCACCCGGCGGCGCTGGCCTCCCGAGAGCTCGTCGATGTCCTCCAGCAGGAGCTCCTGGCGGAGGCCCAGCCCGTCGGCCAGGCGGGCCATCACCGACTCCGCCTCGTAGCCGCCGCTCGACTGGAACTGCTCCTGCAGGTCGGTGAAGAGCTCGATGTTCTCCTCGGACGGGTCGTCGGCCATCGACCTGCGGGCCGCACCGAGGGCGTCGTCGAGCACATCGAGCCCGCGGGCCGAGAGGATGTGGGAGAAACCGGTCCGCTCGAGGCCGAGCCCGCCGGGGACCGGGGCCTGGGGCAGGTACCCGAAGGAGCCGAGGAGCCGGACATTGCCCCGGTGGCGCAGCTGCGCGGACGCCTCGCCCACCAGCACGGAGATGAAGGACGATTTCCCGGTCCCGTTTCGCCCCACCAGGCCGACCTTCTCCCCGGCCCCGACCACGAACGAGGCGTCGGAGAGCAGCGTGCGGTCACCGATTTCGATGGTGAGGGCTGATCCGACGATCACGACACATTGTACGGGGGAGAAGACCTGGTCGATACACTCCGAAAATGCCAGCTCTCGACCGCAAGTGGTGGACCCTCATCGCTGTCTGCACGGCCACCTTCATGCTCCTGCTCGACATCACGGTCGTGAACGTGGCACTACCCGACATCCAGCGGTCGCTCCACGCGAGCTTCTCCGACCTCCAGTGGGTGGTCGACGCCTACTCCCTGACGCTCGCCGCCTTCCTCCTCACGGCCGGCGTGGTGGGCGACATCTACGGTCGCCGCGAGGTGTTCGCCATCGGCTTGGTCGTCTTCTCGCTGTCCTCGCTGGTGTGCGGGCTCTCGACCGACCCGCTGATGCTCAACCTGGCCCGCGCCGTCCAGGGCGTCGGGGGCGCCATCATGTTCGCCACCTCGCTGGCACTGATCGCCGGCGCCTTCGTGGGGCGAGACCGCGGGACCGCGTTCGGCATCTACGGCGCGGTCATCGGCGGCGCCGTCGCCATCGGCCCGCTGATCGGCGGCGCCATCACCAGTGGCATCGGCTGGCGGTGGATCTTCTTCGTCAACGTCCCCATCGGCGTCATCGCGGTCGCCATCACGATCTCGAAGATCGCGGAGTCCAAGGACCCGCGGCTGCGCCGGATCGACTGGGTGGGGTTCATCACCTTCTCGGTCAGCCTCTTCTGCCTCGTCTTCGCCCTCGTGCGGGGCAACGACCTCGGCTGGGGCAGCGCCGGCATCGTGGGCCTGCTCGTGGGCGCGGCCGTCCTCATGGTGGCGTTCTTCGTCAACGAGCGGTTCACGAGCGACCCCATGCTCGACCTCGGCCTCTTCAAGATCCCGGCCTTCGTGGGGATCTCGGTCGTGGCCTTCACGCTGGCCGCCTCCATCTTCGCCATGTTCTTGTACCTCACGCTCTACATCCAGGACGACCTCGGCTACGGGCCGCTGGCCGCCGGGGTGCGCTTCCTGCCCCTGACCCTGCTCGCCTTCATCGTGGCGTTCTTCGCCGGCCGCCTCACCGTGCGGGTGCAATCGCGCCTCTTGTTGGGCGTGGGAATGCTCGCCGTCACGGCCGGCCTGCTCTTGATGGGGACGACGCACGCGGATTCGACCTGGACGGTGCTGCTGCCCGGCTTCATCGTGTGCGGGCTGGGGATCGGTGCCGTCAACCCGGTGCTGGCCTCGGGGGCCATCTCGGTCGTGCAGCCCCAGCGCAGCGGCATGGCCTCGGGGGCCAACAACACGTTCCGGCAGGTGGGCATCGCGACGGGCATCGCCGTGCTCGGGGCCGTGTTCCAGAGCCAGATCGTGGCGCACACCTCGGCCGCGCTGAACAAGACGATCTACGGGCACGAGGTGCTGCAGCGGGGCGGCGCCCAGCTGCGCGGTGCCCTCGCGGCCGGTGAGGTGCAGCAGGTGGCCGCCTCGATCCCCGTCGTCGCCGCACGGCACGCGCTGCTCAACGCCTATCACACCGGGTTCTCGAGCACGATCAACCACCTGATGGACATCGCCGCCGTGGTGGCCTTCGTGGGGGTGCTCTGCGGGTTCATCCTGGTGCGCCAGAGCGACTTCGTCGTCCCCACCGGCGGTGGTGCAGGCCACGGGTCTCCGGGCGGTCCGGGCGGTCCGGGCGGGGGGCCTCCGGCGGACGCGGTGCCCGCCGCGCATGCCTGAGCCGTTCACCCTGGACGGCCGGTTCGTGCGGCTCGAGCCGCTGTCCGAGTCCCACATCCCCGCCCTCGTCGAGGCGGCTGCCGAGGACCGGGGCTCCTATCAGTGGACCTACACCCCCGATGGCTCGGAGGAGATGACGGCCTACGTGCGCGACGCGTTGGCCAAGGTGGCCCGGGGCGCCCACGTCGCCTTCGCCACCGTGCGCAGGGGCGCCGGGCCGGGCGGTTCCGACCGGGTGGTCGGAGCGACGCGCTTCTGCGAGATCGCCTACTGGGAGTGGCCACCGGGGGCGACCCACCAGCGGCACGGGGTACCCGACGTCGTCGACATCGGCTTCACGTGGCTCTCCGGCTCGGCGCAGCGGACCGCGGTCAACACGGAGGCGAAGCTGTTGATGATGACCCACGCCTTCGAGGTGTGGCGGGTGCACCGCGTCGCGCTGCAGACCGACGTGCGCAACACGCGGTCACGGGCTGCCATTGAGCGGATCGGCGGGCAGCTCGACGGCATCATGCGGGCCGACCGTCCCGGCGCGGACGACACGGTGCGCACCTCGGCCCGCTACTCAATCGTCGCGGCGGAGTGGCCCGGCGTGAAGGCGCGGCTGGCGGCACGGCTGGAGGCCGAGCAGGGGGCCGACGCAGCGCAGTAGTCGCGGCCCGGCGTGCCGTGCCGGTGCGCTACCGCAGCAGGCTGACGCCGTGCGCCACGAAGAAAAGGGCATAGACCGACAGCAGGGCACCGGCGAGCGCGACCGGGATGCCGAGGAGCACGACGGACGCCACCAAGACCATGCGTGCGCCGAACCCCGAGCCCGGGTGCCGCCCGGGTGATGGTGACGGCCCACCGTGGCCGCGGGCCGTCGACCGGGCCGCCGTGCGGGCCAGCAGCACGGTCGCCACCAGCAGAGGCAGCGCGATCCCCAGCAGCCAGGCCATCCGGGACCCGTAGACGCCCGACGAGGCGACGACGCCGAAGACGACAACGAGCATCGCGACGCTGAAGGTGAGCATGGCGCCCGCCGTCAGCAGCGACGACCTCGTCACGGCGTCCCGAAGTGGCGGTGCAGCTCGTTGGCGTAGCGGAGCCCCAGAGAGTCCCCGTGCCGGACCAACCAGCCGGACAGGGCGGTGGGCCCCGTGGCGGGACCATCGGTGTCGGCCAGTCCGCCGGCCATGGCCCGGTACTCGTCGGCGGTCAGGAGGACGTCGCGCAGCACGAGGCCCAGGGCGCGCGAGAGCGGAGGGACGCTCACTCCCGGGACGTGGACCAGGCGTGCCCGGCCGCCCACCGCGTCCCGGATGGAGCGGACGAGCTCGGCGAAGGTCGGGCGCTCCGGACCCACGGCGTCGGTGACGCTGTCGTGCCACTCCGTCCCCTTCTCCACGCACAACCGAGCCAGGTCGTCGACGTGGATGCCCCGGATGCGGTACTCCCCGCGGCCGCCGATGGCGAAGACGGGCGCCCGCCGAAGGAGCCAGGCAATGTTGTTCAGCAGCACGCCGTCCCCACCGAAGAGGATGGCGGGGCGGACGATGGCGTACGACACGTCGCACTCGGCCAGCGCCCTCTCCACGAGCGCCTTGCCCCGGAAGTACGGCAAGGGCGACGCGGCGCTGGGGTGCGTGATGCTCACGTGCACGATGCGCTGGACGCCGGCCCGCCGGGCGGCCTGGAAGAGCGCCCTCGAGTTGGCGACGGCGACCTCGTGATCGATCGCGCCGCGGGCGAAGCGGACCCAGTACGTGTTGTAGAGCGTGGTCGCCCCCGCCAGGGAGGCGACGAGACCGAGCGGGTCGTCGAAGTCGAGCGGTCGCACCTCGATCGCCGTCCCCTGGGGGGCCCGTCCGGGATGGCCCGTCATGGTGCGCACCCGGCGCCCGGCGTCGTGCAGCGCCCGCGCCATGGCGGCCCCCGAGTAGCTGAAGGCGCCCGTCACCACGTCGAGCCCGGTGTCGGCCCGCCGGGCCGCCGGCATGGCGGCGGCGGTGCCGATCACGGCTTCCCCTGTGGCGGTGGCGAGCCGAGCGCGTCGAGGAGGCCGGTCAGGCTCTTGGCGTGGTCGAAGAGGGCGAGGGCGCGGCTGGGGTCGCCGTCGAGATGGGTCAGCATCTCCAACCCGAGGTAGAGGGCCACGACGCCGTAGGCCACATCGCGGAGCGGCAGGAGCGAGCCGAGCGGCGAGCCGCCGACGGTGTGCTCCAGGGCGTGCTC
>Ga0182030_10017840_pt1 | contig 13662 bp, 12 predicted proteins | sample 812S3MmetaG_FD_121299 | JGI IMG/M metagenome (GOLD analysis project Ga0182030, IMG submission 121299) | Permafrost microbial communities from Stordalen Mire, Sweden - 812S3M metaG (Illumina Assembly) | ecosystem: Environmental > Terrestrial > Soil > Wetlands > Permafrost | place: Sweden... | reverse complement strand
CTGTCGCCCTGTTTCTGCTGTTGGCCGTCGTGGTCAGCGGCGCGGTAGCGCGGATGTCTCGCCTGCTCATGCCGCTTCCTCTGGTGCAGATTGCACTCGGCGCGGCAATTGCCTCGGTTGCCGATCTCGGCGTGGAACTGAATCCGGATATTTTCTTCCTGCTGTTCCTGCCGCCGCTGCTTTTCCTGGATGGGTGGCGTATCCCGAAAGAGGGACTGTTTCGCGACAAGGGAACGATCCTGGAACTGGCGTTCGGCCTTGTTGTGTTCACCGTTGTCGGTGTCGGATACTTCGTCAACTGGATCATCCCGGCGATGCCGCTCGCCGTCGCCTTTGCGCTGGCGGCGATCGTTTCTCCCACCGATCCGATTGCAGTGACTGCGATTGCTTCCCGTGTGCCGATCCCGCGGCGGCTGATGCACATCCTCGAAGGCGAGTCGCTGCTCAACGATGCGTCCGGCCTGGTGTGCATGCGCTTTGCCATCGCCGCCGCCCTCACGGGAGCGTTCTCTCCCGTTGACGCCTTCGGCACGTTCCTCTGGGTTGCGATCGGTGGCATCGCGATCGGTGTCGGCGTGACCTGGAGCGCAACCGTTGCGAAGAACTGGGTGTCGCAGCGCTTCGGCGAGGAGACAGGTTCGCAAATATTGATCAGCCTGCTGATCCCCTTCGGCGCTTACCTGCTGGCCGAACGTCTGCATTGCTCGGGTATTCTCGCCGCCGTGGCCGCCGGCATCACCATGAGCTACGTGGAGCAGAGCGGCCAGGCGCTTCCGGTGACCCGGGTTCGGCGCAGCGCGGTTTGGGACCTGGTCCAGTTCACCGCCAACGGCATCATCTTTGTGCTGCTCGGCGAGCAGCTTCCACAGCTCTTCACCGGTGCGGCGCGCGTGGTGCGCGAGACCGGACACCATGATCCAGTCTGGCTGGCAGCCTACGTCGTCGCCATCAACGTCGCTCTTGCGGCGCTGCGCTTCCTCTGGGTCTGGACGTCGCTGCGGTTCACCTTGTTTCGGGCCGCACTGAAAGGCCAACACCCTTACATACCAAGCTGGCGCCTCATTGCGGCGACATCGCTCGCCGGCGTACGAGGAACCATCACGCTCGCCGGCGTGCTCACGCTGCCTTTGACGATGAATGACGGATCCGCGTTTCCGGCGCGCGACCTCGCTGTTTTCCTCGCCGCCGGCGTTATCATCGTGTCGCTGATCGCGGCAAGCGTCAGTCTGCCGTATCTTCTCAAGAACCTGGAGTTGCCGCCGGAGCCGTCGCACCAGGAGGAAGAGGATCTGGCACGCGTCGCGGCGGCCGGAGTCGCGATCCAAGCAGTTGAGCAGGCCCAGCACGACATGGGCGAAGGCCGCAGCGACGCCGACCTTTATACGGATGCCGGAGTTCGGATCATGGAACTCTATCGCCAGCGCATCGACAGCCGGTCCAAAACCGGCGAAGAGGCGGCGCTGGCCCGCAAGATCGACGAGATCGAGCGGAAGCTCCGGCTGGTCGGGCTTCGCGCCGAACGGACCGAATTCTACCGCATGGCGCGGGCACGCCAGTTATCTGACGAAACAGCCCGCAAGCTGGTCAGAGAAGTCGATCTGCTGGAGTCGCGCTTCGCGACCAAGTGACACGCCATTCCGTATTGCGTGACGTCCTGTATGCCTCGACGACGAATCTGTCGGCCGGCAGTTCGGATTTTGTCGGGCGCGCTATTCCTGCTAGTTGAGCATCACGCTATACCCCTGTGGCTACCACAAGCAATCGTGAAGTCACAGGCGACGGCTTCCGGCCCCGCACTTGAACTTGCGGGCAAACTTTCATATGTCGAAGCCACATCAGGCGGCAAATCGATTCTCGGTCGAATATCCCTGATGTTCTGTCGACATTTGAGCGCAGTGAGCCGCGCGAAAACCGATCGGCAGTTTCACCGGATTATGTCAGCAGATCCTTGAGGCCTCGAAAACAAGATCAAATTCACGTCGGGCCTATCGGAGAATCGGCACGCCATTTTACCGGCGCGCCAGGATGCGCGCAGGCCCGCGCCGAACAAAAAATGTTGATGCAAAGCGGTCGCGCTGGTCACGCTTTGGCAGCATCGCGGCGCTAACGAATTCGAAACGTATTCCAGCAAAACAGACGCCTTGGAAGCGAGAAGATTGAGCCGCCGCATGCCCGTTCCAGACCCGCGCCGAGACCTGATTTCCGTATCAATTGCCGTTATTGTCGCGGTTGTAGGCATTTTTTTCCTGTGGGCGGACCTCAGAAGCGATCCGCGCGGTCACGGCGACGGAATGATCACCTCCGTGGTATTGGAACGCGCCGGCGTGATCGTGACTCCCTCGGAACCGCCCGCTCATCTGGTCGTGCCTGCGACTGTGCCCAGCTCCGAACGCTCGACGGTCGGTCGCGTCAGCCCCTGAACCAAACGCCCGCTGCCGTCTTTTTAGCCGAAGCTTTTTCTGCTTATAATTTGAGCATTAGATTAATATTCTTGCGCTTCCGGGAACTCGGGATCATCATCTCTTGCGACAACAAGACGCCGAACAGAGTCGTCGATAGGGAACGCCAACGTCCAAGCCTGTTACATTCCAAGCCTGTTCCAAGCCTGTTCGGTTTGAGTCGTCTCGAATCAAATGGAGGCTGCAATGCGCAAACTGCTTGTTAGCATGATGGGATCGCTCGCCATCCTTTCCGGGGCCCTGCTGGTAGCCAACCGCGCCGATGCGGGAGCTTCAGCCAGCGCACCTTCGAAATATTCCAATCAGGTCGCGTCGGCGCATCAGGTCCGGACCAACCGGTCGCCTGTTGCGATCACGGAATACTCTTCGTCGTCTGCGAGAAATTCGCAGAGACACTAGATGATGATCGCGTCAGGTTGACGCGGTGGGACCCGCATCTGCCTCGCCCCGCATGCGGGGAGAGGTGAACCAGGCGCGCGCGTCGATTCAATTCAGCCATCGTGCCCTAGTTGCCTTGCTGACGTCGGGCGTCCGCGTGTCGCGGCAGTCCGGCGTGGTTTAGCCATGCCCGCGCCGTCGACAACAGGTCGGGCAACAGCGCGTTGACCTCTTCCTTGGTCATGCCCGGGCGAACGCGCGGGTCGTACAGAATGTTGAGAAGATACTGGTCGTAGACATCGAAGAAGCCCATCTGGACGTCGTCGTTGAACATGGTCCAGGGCACCGACCGGTCGTCATTGATGGCCCCGAGCGCCTGCAGCAGCTCTTCGTAGGCGCAGTCATAGAACACGAATTCTCCGGCATCAACCGGCAGGATCACCTCGGCGCGGCGGATACGGTAGCGACCATCCTTGCCGATGCCGGACAGGCATTGCGGATTGAGCGATTTTTGAATTCGTTTCGCCCGGTCGCTGCCGTACAGCGAGCGAATGGTCGGCATCAGATCGCGCTTGGCGACCAGCGTCACGATGAAATTGGCGGCCTGGCGATCATTGGTGATCGCCACGTCGAGATGATTGACGCGGGCCCGAATGTCGTCAACGATCGCGGCGATCTCCGGCCGTCGATCGGGTTGACCCTTGCTGACCACGAAGATCCTGACCGGCTCATCATATTTGCGTACGCGTTCTGCCGGCGCGCCGACCTGCAATTCGGCATGGAACGCGATCTTGAAGAAACCGTCCTTGATCTCCTCATTGGTGAAATCCGTGCGCTCGGACGCGCGCCGGCTGCTGATGTCGGGATTTTCTGCCTTCGCAGGACCGTTGCTGATCCCCCCAGCCACGATCGCGATCAAGGCCAACGCGCGAACTAACGGCGACGGAACCAATATGTTTGCCGACCTGTAAAATATCATACGGGTTGTCCCTGCGGGGAAGGCTGCTGCTTCGCGTCGCGTCGCTGCACTTCAAGCAAAATTCACACCCATGGCTGCAAGCGGCACTCAACATGGGCCTGTCGTTGCTCAACAACTCGTATAGTCACGATGACATAGAATTTCGGGGTGGAAGGGGGGTGTTTATAATATAAATTTAATAGCCGGAAATTGATCCGCGCATCCGTCGCCGGTTGACGCCGGAGTTGCAATGATTGGCACCGCGGACCGGCGAGCTTCCGCGCCGGTCTGCACGCATCACGCTGCACAGCCACCGCGGCCGCTGTCAGGCGGCAAATCTCGGAAAGCGACATCCGCCAATGGCTCGCGGTAGTCCGACCACGCCGCCGGCAGATCGGGAGCGGCAAAGATCATGTCAACATGTCGTCATTGATGGTCTGCGTCGCGTAGCCGGACCGAGTTACGTTGGTTTTCGGAAGTGAAGCGAACGATCCTGTAGCAGGAAGTTTCGAGTGTGCGTTCACTGGCGACGCATTTGATCTTCGACTTGTCAGCTGTTGCAAAGAATCATTTTCATTTTTGCAGTTCGTCATGAACCCAACTGACGAAGCCGCGATCATGTCAAGATGTCGTCATTGATGTCCGCGTCGCGTAATTGGTCGGAGTTCCCTTGGTTTTCGAAAGTGAAGCGAACGATCCTGTAGCAGGAAGTTTCGAACGTGCGATCACTGGCGGCGCATTTGGTCTTCGACTAGTCGGCTGTTGCGAAGAATCATTTTCATTTTTGCGGCGCGTCACGAACCCAATTGACGAAGCCGATTGAATGCGCGCTTATTCGCGCAACACGAACGTATTTTCGCTTGAGATGACGTTGCGTTTTGCTGGAAAGACTGATGTCCGACGTGCTTGCTCCCTATCTTGCTGAACCGGTTCGCTTCGCTTACTGGATTTCGAATCTGAGCGGCGGCCAGGTTGTAAGCGCGATCGAGCAGAGGACGGGCTGGGATTTCGACTACAACGTGAAACTGGCGCGCGCCGCCGAACAGGCGGGGTTCGACTTCGCGTTGTCGGCGACGCGTTTCGTCGGTGGCTATCGTGCCGACGGCCAGCATGAGGCGAGCACCTTTGCGATGTCGCTTCTGAACGCAACCGAGCGCCTGCAGGTCATCGCCGCAACCATGACCGGATTCTGGCACCCCGCGGTGGTCGCCAAACTGGGAACGACGGCCGATCACATTTCCAAGGGACGCTGGCACGTCAATATCGTCAGCGGCTGGTTCAAGCATGAATTCGACGTGCTCGGCGTGCCGTGGCTCGATCATGACGCGCGCTATCGTCGCTCGACCGAATTCATCAAGGTTCTGAAAGGAATCTGGACCGAGGACGAATTCAGCTTCAAGGGCGAGTTCTACTCGATCGATCGTTATCATTCGAATCCAAGGCCGACGTTCAAGCCGCACCCGCTGATCTTCCAGGGCGGCTCATCGACCGCCGCGCGCCAGATGGCGGCGCAGAATTCGGACTGGTACTTCACCAATGGCGGCTCGATCGATGAACTCGGCGCCCAGGCCCGGCAGGTCAAGCAGCTGGCGGCGGGGTATGGCCGTCAGCTTCGCGTCGGAGCCAATGCCTTTATCATCGCCCGCGACAGCGAGGCCGAGGCGCGCGAGGTGCATGCCGAGATCGTCGCCAAGGCCGATCCGGCGGCGGTGGCCGGTTTCGCCGAGGCTGTGAAGCAGGCGGGCCAATCGACCCCGGACGGCATCGGCAACTGGGCAAAGTCGAAACCCGCCGACCTTGTTCAGCCGAATGACGGCTTCAAGACCAATCTGATCGGAACTCCGGAGCAAGTGGCCCATCGCATCGTGGCCCTCAAGCAGGCCGGCATCGATCTCGTGCTCGCCGGCTTCCTGCATTTTCAGGAGGAGGTCGAATATTTCGGGCGCCGTGTCTTTCCTCTCGTTCGCGAGCTGGAAGCCGAGGCGGCGCGCAAGAAAGCCCCCCTTCATGCCGTCGCCGCCAACTGAGGATGCAAGGGGCCGCGCCTCGTTGGCCGCAACAGCCGGCGGCGCGGCCGCTGAAGCCTCGCCTGAAGACCCGCTTCGCCCAGCCGCGGCACGACCACCAGGAACAGACGTGCATTGTTGGGGATTACGCCGTCAACGGCACACCCTCTCGCTATCAATGGCGGATCGGTCAGGCCTGAGCAACATGCGGAGCACAGTTTTCGGTCGCGTCGAGCGTCCCTGCGCTTCCCGAGGAGAATGAACGGATGAGCGGTGATACCGAGGATCTGCTGGCCTATGCCAGTGTCGGCATTCGTTACGACAATATTCTTCCGTCGATCCAGCGCTTGAGCGCAACGAAGCCCGAAGAGATCGCCCTGCTTCACAAGAGAAGGGGTCATTGGCTGGCGTTCCGCTGGCTGGACGTCCAACGCGAAGTCGCGCGCCTGCGCGACAGCCTGGCAAGGAATGGCGCGAGTGACGGCGTGCGGCTCGCCGTCAGCGGCGCCTATGAGCCTGATCTCATCTTCATTTCGCTCGCCGCCTATGCCCTCGATGGGCAGGTCTTTCCGGTGGCGCGCGACATTCGGGGAAACAACCTCACGCAGGCTCTCGCCACCATTCGCCCGACCCACGCCTTCGTGCAGAGCCGACGCAATATTTCGCAATGGCTGGGTGCCGGTACTCCGGGGGATAGCAAGATCCCGCTGTTCTCCAGCCAGTCGATCCCGCGCCACGGCGGCAATTGGGAAGTCGTTCCGCTGCATCCATTGCCGGCAAAAACTTCCGCGCCGCGCCAGGCCGGGGATCTCAGGGCCTATCTGAAGCGCCACAACATCGTCTGGGTAGACGAGGGCACCGAATGGCACGCCGGATTGCAGTCGCTGCTCGATCGTTGGCTGACGGACGGCGCGGCAATCGCCTTTCCCGAAACGGGCGAATCCGGCGCGCGAGATCGTCAGGAAGTCCAGCCCACCACCCTGCTGTCGTCGCCGGCGCGGCGGCATCAGCTCGAGCAGGAAATTCGAAACCGCCTGCCGGCGGAGGGCAGCTGGAGCAGAAAGCTCTGCGACTACGCCAGGGCCGATCCGGATCGGGCGATCGCGGGATTGGTCAATGCCCGGTTGGACGACGTTCTGGGGCTGCGCCGCGCACAGCAGCGGCAGCTCGAATACCCGAGGATTGTGAATGCTTAGGCCCCCGGTCGCGTCGACCGCCTCGCGCAGAAAATTTCAATGACCAACCCGGCCCAGGACAATTCCGATCACATTCTCGACGTCAGGAACATCTCCCTGTCGTTCAAGGGGGTCAAGGCGATATCGGAGCTGTCGTTCTCGGTCGCGCGCGGTGAAATCTGCGCGCTGATCGGCCCGAACGGCGCGGGCAAGAGTTCTCTGCTGAATATCCTGAACGGCGTTTATCTTCCGGACTCCGGGGAAATCGTGTTCGGCGGCGAGCATTTCCGGCAGATCCATCCGCTCGAGGCGGCGCGCCGCGGTATCGCAAGGACGTTCCAGAACAACGCGCTCTTCAAGAAGATGAGCGTTGCGGACAACATTCTGACCGGGCTGTCGCGGCATACCCGCACCAACCTGATTGAACAGGCGCTGAAACTGCCGCGCGCCAGGCGCGAGGAGTTGGATTTTCGAGAGAGGGCCGAGTCGCTTCTGGAGTTCCTGGAGCTACAATCCTACCGCGACATCGTTGTCGGGAACCTGGCCTACGGCATCCAGAAAAGGGTCGAGCTCGGCCGCGCCCTGGTGTCGTCGCCGACGCTGCTGCTGCTGGATGAGCCGCTGGCCGGCATGAACGCTGATGAAAAGGCTGAGATGACCGAGTTCGTCGTCAGCATCAACCGTGATCTCGGCGTGACGGTGGTGCTGATCGAGCACGACATCGGAATCGTGATGAATCTATCCAGCCACGTCGTCGTGCTCGACTACGGATGCAAGATCGGTGACGGGACTCCCGCTGAGATCCAGTCCAATCCCGATGTCATCTCCGCCTATCTCGGCACCGTGCAGCAAAGGCGCGCAGATGAACCTGTTCATTGAGACATTCATCGGCGGCCTGCTCGCCGGCACGATGTATTCGCTGGTCGCGATCGGATTCGTGCTGATCTACAAGGCGAGCGGCGTCTTCAACTTTGCCCAGGGATCGATTCTACTGTTTTCCGCCCTGACCTTCGTGACCTTGAAGGAGTCGGGCATTCCTTTCGTGGTTGCCGTGGGCATCACGATCGGCGTGCTGATCGTCGGTGCCATCGCCATCGAGCGTCTGCTCCTGCGGCCCTTGGCCAACCGCAGCCCGATGACCTTGTTCATGGCCACCTTGGGCCTGTCCTACATCGTCGAGGGCCTGGCGCAGGGCTTGATGGGCGCGCAGGTGCATCCGCTTGATCTCGGCATCGAGGATGTCCCGATCTTCATCGGCGGCGTGCTGATTAGCCAGTTCGACGTGGTGGCGGCGATCACCGCCCTGGTCCTGGTCGCGATTCTCGCGCTGCTGTTCAACAAGACCCGGATCGGGATTTCGCTGCGGGCGGTCGCCGACGATACCCGCGCGGCGCTCTCGATCGGCATCAACCTCAACAGAATCTGGCAGATCGTGTGGGCGGTCGCCGGCATTGTCGGGCTGGTCGCCGGCATGCTGTGGGGCGCGCGTCAAGGCGTTCAGTTCTCGCTCTCGCTGGTGGTGCTGAAGGCGCTGCCGGTCCTGATCATCGGTGGCTTCACGTCGATCGGCGGGGCGATCGCCGGCGGCCTGATCGTCGGCGCCGCCGAGAACCTCGCCGAAACCTATATCGGCCCGTTCATCGGCGGCGGGATCACGCCATGGTTCGCGTATTTTCTCGCGCTGGCCTTTCTCTACGTGCGGCCGGCCGGTCTTTTCGGCGAACTGGCAATAGAAAGAGTTTGAACCGTGACGCTTGATGTCTCTCGTGAGTACGACGTTCAACCGCTGTGGCTTGCCGATCGCAAGATCGGCTGGGGTGTGCCGTTGCTGCTCGTGCTGACCTTCGTCGTCATTCCCCTGTTGGGCAACGAATACTGGCTCAATGCGATCTTCGTTCCGTTCCTGATCCTCTCGCTGGCGGGAATAGGACTCAATCTGCTGACCGGATATGCCGGCCAGACGTCGCTCGGCTCGGGCGGCTTCATGGCGGTCGGCGCCTTCGCGACGTTCTCGCTTGTTACTCATGTCAAATTCATTTCGCTGCCGCCGGCGTTGTTTCTGGCCGGGCTGATCGCGGGACTGGTGGGCCTGGTGTTCGGCATTCCCAGCGGGCGAATCAAGGGCTTCTACCTGATGGTCAGCAGTCTCGCCGCGCAGTTCTTTCTGGAATGGGTATTTCAGAAATTCCCGTGGTTCTACAATTACGGCTCTTCCGGCACGATTTCGCTGCCGCGTCTCGATATCTTCGGCTTCAACGGCGGCTCATCGATCGGCCGCTACTATCTGACGCTGGTCATCGTCGTCGCCTTGACGTGGGTCGCGGCCAATCTCGTGCGCAGCCATGTCGGACGCAACTGGATGGCGATCCGCGACATGGATACCGCCGCCGCCGTGATCGGCATACCGGTCGATCGCTACAAGATCCTGGCGTTCGCCGTCAGTTCCTTCTACCTCGGCATCGCGGGCGCCCTGTGGGCCTTTGCCTATCTCGGCGCGGCCAGCGTCCAGAGCTTCGGCATCGCCCGATCGTTCCAGATCATTTTCATCATCATCATCGGCGGGATGGGCAGCATCACCGGCAATTTCATCGGCGCGGCCTTCATCAGCCTGCTTCCGCTGGCGCTCGACTACACGGTGCAGTCGATCTTCTCCGGGCATGTCGATGCGGGACTTCTGCAGAATATCCAGAAGGCGATCTTCGGCTTCCTGATCATCTGGTTTCTGATCAAGGAACCCGACGGCATCGCGCGTCTCGTCAAGACTTTCGGCGAACGGCTCTCGGCCTGGCCATTGAGGTTCTGAAGCCCTTCGACGGAGTGACCAAACGACCTTCCCGGGCGACAAGGTGTCGGCCGGTTACAAAACCGAACAGGAGAATATAAATGCGCAGTTTCTTGTTAAAAACCATCCTCGCCGCGGCTCTGGCGGGAACCACATTATCGGTGCTGCCGGCCGCCCATTCCGCGCCCGGTGAGCAGTATGTCCCGCTGCCGACCTATCGGGTCGGGCCCTATGCGTCGAGCGGCACGCTGTGGTGGGCCGGCGAGCGCGACTACTTCAGGTATATCAACGAAGTCGAGGGCGGCATCGACGGCGTCAAGCTGGCCGTTGAGGAATTCGAAACGGAATGGAGCCCCGACCGCACCGTGGAAGTCTACGAGAGGATCAAGAACGGGCGCGACGGATCGCCGGTCGCGTTCTTCTTCACGCACGGCACGCCTGCATCCTATGCGCTGATCGAGAAAGGCGCGGCCGACAAGATTCCGCTGATCGATCCGGCGGGCGGGCGCACCGAATCCACCGACGGCAAGGTGTTCCCGTACGCCTACCCGTTGCTGTTCAACTACTACAGCCAGGCGTCGGTCGGCATCAACTACATCGCCCAGAAGGAGGGCGGCTTCGACAAGCTCAAAGGCAAGAAGATCGTTACCGTCTATCACGATTCCGCCTACGGACGCGAAACGCAGGCGGCGGTCGAACTGCTGGCCAAGAAATACGGCTTCGAGAATTTCCAGATTCCGGTCGCCGATCCGGGTAGCGAGCAATCCCCGCAATGGCGTCAGGTCCGCGAGATCAAGCCGGACTGGGTCTTCCTGCGCACCTGGGGTGTTTCCACGCCGGTGGCGATCAAGACCGCCGCGCGTTTCGGCGTTCCCGCCGACAGGATCATCGGCGACGTCTGGGCCGGATCCGAGGCGGACGTGATCCCCGCGGGCGCGGCGGCCAAGGGTTACCAGGCGCTCGCGCCTTATCCGGGCGGGGCGAACTTCGAGATCCATGAGCGGCTGCGCAAGTCGATTCTCGACACCGGCAAGAGCGACCTGAAGGATCCGAAGTTCTTCGGCGCGGTCTACTACAACATCGGCCTGATCAACGCCGTGCTTGCGGTCGAGGCGCTGCGCACCGGGCATACCAAGTTCGGCAATCGCCCGCTGAATGGCGAGGAAGGGCGCTGGGCTTTCGAACATCTTGAAATCGACGATGCGCGTTTGAAGAAGATCGGTTTCCTGGGGTTGCTGCAGCCGATCAAGCTCTCACCCTCCGATCATGAAGGCGGCGGCGCGGCGCGCATCCAGCAATGGGATGGCGAGAAGTGGAACCTGGTCACCGACTGGATCCAGGCCGATCGCGAAACGCTTCGTCCGCTGATCGAAGCGAAATCCGCCGCTTACGCCAAGGAACACGGCATCACGCCGTCCGATGCGGGCAAGACGACCGGCAAGGCGGAGTGAACCACGCACACGGGTGGGCCGCCATCGCGGTCCACCCGCTTTTCATTCAAGCTGTGATCTTTTTTGGGGGTGGCATGGGCGGTCCGGCAACGCGATCGGAAGCAGTGTCGAAACTGCTCGACGTCGAGGATATCGAAGTCATCTATGATGGCTCGATTCTCGCCGTCGCCGACATTTCCCTCGACGTCGGGCAAGGCGAAATTGTCGCCCTGCTGGGCGCTAATGGCGCGGGCAAGAGCACGACGCTCAAGGCCATTTCCGGACTGGTACAGGTCGACAGGGCGCGCGTCAGCCGAGGCGATATCCGGTTCAAGCGCGAGACCATCGTCGGCATCGCTCCCAATATTCTTGCCGGTCGCGGCATCGTCCACGTGCTCGAAGGCAGGCACGTCTTCGCGCATCTGACCGTCGAGGAAAACCTTCAAAGCGGAGGTTTCCTTCGCCGGCTCAGCCGTCGCGAGATCGAGAACGATATCGAGCAGATCTACACCTGGTTTCCGCGGCTGAAGACCAAGAGAAAGGTCCAGGCGGGCCTGACATCCGGCGGAGAGCAGCAAATGCTGGCGATCGGACGGGCCTTGCTGACCCGTCCCGAACTGGTGTTGCTCGATGAACCCTCGATGGGGCTGGCGCCGCTCATCGTCCAGGAAATCTTCGAGATCATTACCCAATTGAACCTGCGGAAGGGGACATCATTCCTGATTGCCGAGCAGAATATCAATATTTCGCTGAATCATGCGCACAGGGGATATGTCATAGACAGCGGACGGGTGGTTCTGTCCGGAACGGCCGATGAACTCCTCGGCAGGGGAAATCTTCACGAGATCTATCTCGGCGTGAGTGTGCTCGCTGACAGCTGAAAACAGGGCGTGCGGTCCGGGTCAATTCCTCGGTGTCCGCCACCGTGGCGCGCCGCTCGGTGACTGTCAGCGCGGCGGACGAAAATCGATGGCGCGCAGGATCACGCCCGGAGGATTGCCCTCCAGTTCGACATCGCTGAATTTCCGTGCGGCGCGTTCCTCGATGCGGTCGCGCAGCCTCAGGAACTGCTGCTCGCGCTGGGCCGGCGAGGTTCGCGACGAGCCTTCGAGCTGATCCATCGCGTCGGTGGAGATGGCGCAGGCGATTTCGGCCTGGTCATTCTTCATCGTGAAGCGCACCACCATCCGGTTGAAGTCGTAATCCTGAAAATTACCCTGGGTGAGGGCCATGTCGGAGTTTCCTCAATTGAACAGACGGTCAGTCCAGAGCACGATCGGTTCTATTGAATCAGAACCGACGCCCTGATCTTTTGCCTTGGCGCGTTTTCTTTACGCGAACCGGCATCCACCCCGCATCAAGTGCGGGGCAGGCTTTCGCTCGAAAACGCCATAGCTGTCAGAACTTCTTTCTTGCCAGCGGCGGATTGAGTTCGGCGATTTTCGAAAGGCAATCTTCCTGCGTGACGTGAGGGCCGGTGACGAAGGTGCCGCTCACCTTGGTGCTGTACCAGCCCGACACCACGCCGAGACGCAGCGACTCTTCGGTTTGGACGTGGCGGGCGGAAAGAATCTGCATCTGGCTTCCTTAAGGGTGAGGCGTTGGCATTGCTGCCGAGCGCCGAGGGGTGGTTTCGATGGTGCGGTGATGCCGCTTCATTGCGATGCGACCGCATCGGCCTGCTGCGCATCGGCGAGATCGACCGAACTGATGGAAAACATCTCGATCGAGGAATGTTGCGGCGGCGCGCCGGGAACCATGATCATGGTGGCGACGCGGCGGAAGCACGGAAATGACAGGCCTTCGATCATCTCTTCATCGGTCACGACTTCGTAGGCTCCGGCCTGCAGCAGGCGATCGATGCCCTTGATCCGGAACGGATGCCTGAATGTCACCGTTTCGCGCCGCGACCTCGTCAAGATCAGCTTCCTGCATTTGCGCGCGGGCCGGGCTGCTCAATGGAAATTGAACCGCTTTCGCGCTGTTTCGCCGGCTTTTGTTGTAAATCGTCTGTTCGCAGCTTTCCGAAAGACGCCTTGATCCGGCGCTTGAGGCGAACATCTGTTAATCATGCGCCTTTTAAGCCCGAATAGCCATGATTTTCTTTCGGCACTTCCTTCAAACCCTGAGAGATCGCGGATGATGCCACCGCCGTCACGAATAAGGGTTGATCAGCTTCTGCTGCTCGGCGCTGTGCTGTACCAGCATGTCGATGAAGGTCCTGACCTTGGCGGATAGATGATGGCGATGCGGATAGACCGCGTTCATCGTCAGCTCCACCGGCCGATAATCCGGCAACAGCCGAACCAGATGGCCCTTTTCGAGGTCGTCGTGGATCAGAAACCCCGCCATCAGTGACACGCCGATGCCATCCAGCGCAGCCCTGCGCAGCATTTCGGCGCTGTTGCTGATCAAATTGCCGGAGACTCGCACCGTGGCCGGCAGATCCCTGCGGTCGATGAAATGCCATTCGT
>Ga0182030_10017839_pt1 | contig 13663 bp, 10 predicted proteins | sample 812S3MmetaG_FD_121299 | JGI IMG/M metagenome (GOLD analysis project Ga0182030, IMG submission 121299) | Permafrost microbial communities from Stordalen Mire, Sweden - 812S3M metaG (Illumina Assembly) | ecosystem: Environmental > Terrestrial > Soil > Wetlands > Permafrost | place: Sweden... | reverse complement strand
ACGAATAAAAAAGCAACCTGAGGACGATGTCCTGAATTTCAAAGGTGTTTGCATCTCTTTTATCATAGAGGTTTTCCGGCGCGCTACCTTTAGCACTTCTTATTATGTTAGCCGAACTGCCTTCGTCGCATTTTTTCGGTCAGGTCTTCTTCTCGCGGTGTTTTCTTCTCCCATTTCTTGCCCTGTTTCCGTTCGAATTTGCTCTGGATTGTGGACGTTTATAGCCTTTCGGATTTAAACGCGGCCCTATATCCCAGCATATGACGCTTATAATAAGTTGCGCTCAGGTCGACTCTGCTTCTTTGGCAGGTCAATTCGAGCCCGCAGTAATCTCGAGCCAGGATGATTGATTTGTCGCCCAACTATTCATAAACTCTGTCAAATTAAATGATAATGCCGCTTCAACAAGCTGAATGGCACGATATTTTAAAAGTGTTGCATGAAACGGTTCACATCTGGTCTTCCGGGTTGTCGGCTCTTGATTACCAGTGTCTCCTTACGTATCAGATGCAAACTCCGTGGTTCCGACGGAACTGTAGATTCATGGTCTATAAAAGTAGCGGAGTGCTGCGTTCCAGCTGTAAGTTGTACACCTTTGAATATTCACATCAGGGGCGTACCTACAGGCTGGCTGGGCTCGGAGCAGTTTACACGCAGCTTGATTCTCGTGGTATCGGCTATGCTTCGGAGCTCATAAACGAAGTTCTCGATTTGTGCGAAGAGGAAAATTTTGATGGAGTGGTCTTATATTCCGAGATTGGCACCGATTTTTATGCTGACTTCGGATTCGAGGAGTTTGGTTGCGTTGATTTTCATATTGAAAGATCTGCATCAGTGATCCAAACCTTGAGAAAGGCTTCACTCCTCGAGAATCAGTCTTGTCCTGAGAATGATAATAGCTTTGACTGCGCTCCTATCTCAAAGGAGACATCCGAGAATTCAGCCTCTTACCATGCTCGTCTCCTCGTTGAAAATTCTCGGGATCTTGGTGCTTCTTTTTTGAGTTTGAGCGATATTCCTTTCCTTCAAACGCACTATTTACGGTGGCTACGCACGCAGCCGTTCGGCATGGAGCGCAGCGACGATTATTGGCACTACAAGCTATCCAAAGAGCATTTTTTGAATAAAAATTCTCGCACGGGATGGAACGCACTTAGTCTGTTACAAGTCGATGTGGACAGCACCTGCGGAGGTTATGCGATTGTCGAAATTAACGTCGATAGTGTCCGGTTACTCGAGATTGTCGGTAACGAGTCTGCTCGTAAAATTATTTGGGCAAATTTATTGACGCAAATCTTAAAGGGACGCATCAAGCGACTGCATGGATGGGAAGCTGTTATTCGAGATCTCTCGCCTACCTACAAGATTCGCTCCCTGGGGCTCGAGACTGAAATAGCTACTGCGAATCTGGACGTTTTTTGCGCACAGCGCGAATGGGGACAAGGTATGATTCTATGCTTGAACCCAGACCTGCAAAAATGGTTGAGTGTTAATCCGTGTCCCATGCTAGAGCTCGATCACTCTTGAGCGAGTTGTTGAGTGGATCCTCGTCGGTTCTTAACTCGTTCCTGATTGGTCCTTACCTGATTGGTCCTTAAATTGATTCTTGATTGGTCCTTGAGTGGTTCTTAAATTAGTTCTTGATTGGTTCTCGGAAATCCTGAAAGGTCGTCAATATGCAAATTCATCGAAAGTCATCTTATCTAACTACCTTGGCTTGCATGGTTATCTCTTTGCAAGGGTGCGCGAAAAGCACGCCACCGCCGTCGGAAGAAAATTCGGACCCACCCATGATATCGATGGAATCAGCTGTCCCCGAAGAACAGCCTGCGGGTGCATTCAAGATGACTGTCGCTGGTGTTGATGGTGCAGTCTCTGCAAAGCCGGCCGACTTGAGCATCGATTTGAATGCGGCAGACGGAAAGCCTTTCAAGCTAAGAATGAAAGATACAAATTTTCTGGTCGTCAGGCGCGACTTGAGCGACTTCCAACGTATCAAACCCCAGGAAATGGGCCCTGGAAAATTGAAGGTAGCACTTACCTTTCCCGGCGATGGAGAGTATTTGTCGTGCCTGCAGTTCACCACTGATGATGGCAAAAACTACTCTTTGTCAGCACCCCTGCAGATAGGAAAGATAGGAAAGATAGGAAAGGGTACTGCAGCCTCCACGTCTAGCACGCCAAGCACGCTCACCCCGGATGTGGGCAAATCAAAAGATGTTAACTCCTACACTTTCAGCCTGGTTGATCCGCCGGAGCAGGCCTCCACGACGATGGTATCTATGCCCAGCTTTAGAATCAGTAAGGACAAGCGTCCGAGTTCTAATATTGAGCCAATTGATGATAAAGCAGGATACGCTGTTGTGTTGAAAGAAGGAGATGGAAAGTTCCTGCGCACCATCCCTGTCACCAATCAATCGCTTAGCAAGCTTTATCAGCAGCCAATTATGTTCCACGTTAAGGTCACAGAACCAGGAATGTACCGAATGTGGTCGCAATTCAAGATCGATGGAACAATTCATACCGTTGCCTACACTTTCGAAGTAAAATCGACCTAGATCATTTCTGAACTGGATCTAGAGGCCTGAATTGCTTTCACATCAACTTTTGCTTGAGCAGCTGGAGGCTGAGGGCATCCGTTACATTTTCGGCACGCCTCGCTCAAGGCAATCTCCTGTTGTTCAGTCCGTTCTGACTAATAGCGAGAAAATTCAATACATTGAATCTTTGCATGAAAACGTTGCGTGCAGTATTGCCACGGGATATGCGCAGGCTTCCGGCACCACTGGTGTGGTCAGTCTACCGACGGCACCAGGACTGATCAGCTCGCTTCCAGCTGTCTACAATTCCATGCGTTCCAGGGTTCCGCTGGTTATATTATGCGACCAACCAGACATCGATAGTTTGAATGACGAACCACCGCTTTCCGCAGATATCGTGTCACTGTCGTCGAGTTTATGTAAGTGGTCATGTCAATTGAACACAGCGGCGGAGATCCCTCGCATAATCAGGCGTGCATTCCATGAAGCTTTATCGGCTCCGAAAGGCCCGGTTATCATTTCACTGCCGATAAATATTCTTGGGACGAAGGCTTCTTCGAGCACCATCTCACCTCCTCATTTAAGTCCTCTTGGTGCTGCCGACAGCTCTTTCTTGAAGAAAGCTGCAAAGTATCTAGTTGATGCAAAGTTTCCTTGTATTATCTCCGGGAATGAAGTTTCGCATTACCGTGCAAGAGCAGATGTTGTAGCACTTGCTGAGGTGCTTGGCTGCCCCGTTTTCATCGAGCCGCTGCCAACCGGTGTGAATTTTCCAAATCGACATACGTTGTTTGCCAGTGTTCTCCCTGATGATGCAGCAAAAGCTTTTTCGCTTCTTAATCCATTTGATACTTTTTTGATCCTCGGCGTTCACACACGACCCGTAGCGAAACCATTCGAGCCGCCGTTCATTAGTCCTTCGGCAACGGTAGTGCAAATAAATATTGAGCCTGGACTGCATGGAAGAGCATTGCCGAATGAATTAAGTGCTACCGCAGACTTGAAAGAAAGTCTCTCTCGCCTTCGTTCTGAAATTCAATTGTTCGCGAGTGCAGAATGGATCAATGCGTCCCCGCAAAGATCAGAACGAACAAGCAGAATTATCTATGCTGGTAAGAGTACTTATCAAAGCAAACTGCCGTATCCAAGCCATTCTGGCGCGATCACTCTGCCCTGGTTTTTGAGAACGCTTGAAACCGTCCGACCGAAAAAGTCTGTCATCGTCAGCGACCTTAATGGTGCAGAGCCCAGCATCATGGAGTCTCTGGCATTCGAAAACAGTTTTGCTTTTTTCGGTTCAAACAGTGGCACTCTCGGTTATGCACCTGCCGCGGCACAGGGAGTACAATTCGCCAGTGTTGACTCCACTGTCGTCTGTTTGACCGATGATCAATCGCTGCTTTCCTATCCTCAAGCTCTCTGGTCTAGTTGTCTTTACGATCTGGATACAAAATTCATTGTAGTGAATTCGCTTGGTTCACGAGTGTTGAATATTAAGTTGAAATTTCATGCCGAGGAGTTCTACAAAGGGCTGCAAAAGCACCCGGTCGTTTTCTCTGATCTGGCTAGGTCCATGGGCGTTTCGCATGTGCGGGCAACTGACATGGGATCTTTGGAAAATGGATTCAAGACTATATTTGGGACCAGAGGACCGCATCTTCTTGAAGTCGTTATCGAATAGTCCTATTGACAACCGCCTGTCAGTGAAATTGCATCGTAACTCAAAGCTTATCGAATCTTGTATTTGAGGGCACTCTGCGCTTTCAGTTGATACACTTTACGCTTGTAGGTTCTACTGACAGGTACTTTTGACTGTGAAAACACTTGCTGCAAATGACACCCGGCGAACTGGACAGGGGCGAATCACAAACGATTTCTCCATCCAAGTTGCGACTGTGAACGGTTCAGGAAGCCAATCTTCGAACAACGTTCTGATGCGCTCAATCTTCCAGATGGGCATTCCCGTAAGCGGAAAGAATTTGTTTCCATCGAACATCGCCGGATTGCCGACCTGGTTTACGATTCGAGTCAATAAAGATGGTTACATCGCGAGAAAAAAGGAAATCGACATTCTCGTTGCGATGAATCCTCAAACCGCCGTCGAAGACGTCAAAGCATTGCAGAGTGGCGCTGTTTGTGTCAGCCCAAGCGAACTGAACCTAACTTTAAGACTGAATGAGCTGCGAACTGATGTTAAGCATTATCAAGTGCCGTTTGGTGAACTGGCTGCCAAGGCGACTGAAAACATCAAATTGAGGAAGCTCCTCACTAACATGATTTATGTCGGCGTCGTGGCCGAGTTGCTCAATATCGAACAAGAGCAAATCGACAAGTCCATCGCTAATCAGTTCGAAGGAAAAACCAAAGCCATCGATTTGAACCTGAATGCGGTGAAAATAGGTCGTGAATGGGCTCACGAGAATCTCAAGAAGGAAGATCCCTTCTTTGTAGAACGTATGGACAAGACTGCTGGCAAGATCATTATTGATGGTAATGCTGCTGCTGCGCTAGGTTCGTTGTTTGCCGGTGTCACTGTTGTCACCTGGTATCCGATCACACCATCGTCCAGTCTTTGTGAAACGTTAATCCAATATCTGCATGAATATCGCATCGATGAAGACGGCAAAGCAACCTTCGCAGTTATTCAAGCAGAAGATGAGCTCGCAGCAATTGGGATGGCTCTGGGTGCTGGATGGGCAGGTGCTAGGTCCATGACCTCGACCTCTGGACCTGGACTCTCTTTGATGGCTGAATTCGTGGGCTTTGGTTATTTCACCGAAATTCCAACCGTTATCTTCGATGTTCAGAGAGTGGGTCCATCAACCGGGCTGCCAACGAGAACCTCGCAAGCTGACTTGATTAGCGCGCACTTGCTCTCACACGGCGATACGAAGCACATCGTCTTGCTTCCTGGCTCCGTTTACGAGTGCTATGAGCATGCGCTCGCTGCCTTCAACCTGGCTGAACGCTTCCAGACTCCTGTATTCGTTCTCACCGACCTCGATCTGGGGATGAATAACTGGATGTCTGAACCATTCAAATATCCTACGACTCCGATGGACAGAGGCAAGGTGATGACCGCCGAAGACATCGAAAGAGTGGGCGATTTCGCTCGCTACAAAGATGTTGATGGTGATGGCATCCCCTACAGAACTCTTCCAGGAACGCCGCATCCGAAAGCCGCTTACTTCACACGTGGTAGTGGTCACAACGAACGAGCTGGTTACACCGAGAAGCCTGAAGACTATCAATATTTGATGGAGCGCTTGAACCGCAAATTCGAAACAGCCAAAAAATATGTGCCTGGTCCTGTTGTTGATACCAAAGATGGTGCCAAAGTAGGTATCATCGCGTTTGGTTCTAGTGATTTCGCTGTTCGTGAAAGCCGCGATCAGATGAATGTCGCTAATTTGCCGACAAGCTACCTCAGATTGCGAGCATTACCGTTCACTGAGGAACTTAGAAAGTTCGTCGAAAGCCACGACAGAGTTTATGTTGTGGAGCAAAATCGTGATTGCCAGATGCGCGATTTGATCAGGCTTGAACTGCCTGATTTGGCAATGAAGATTCGATCAGTGCGTCATTTTGACGGTCTGCCGATCGATGCGAAATTTGTCACTGATGCGATTATGGAGCAGGAGAAATAAACTAATGGTACAAACAATTCCAAACGCCCAACCTCCAAAACCAAACACCAATCGCATTGGTCTGACCATGAATGATTACAAGGGTGCGCCTTCGACTCTTTGTGACGGTTGCGGTCATGACGCGATCACAAGCCAGATAGTCAAAGCATTTTATGAACTAGGAGTGCAGCCTCACCAGGTCGCTAAGCTAAGCGGCATCGGTTGCTCCAGCAAAACTCCCGCATATTTCCTTAGCCAGTCGCATGGTTTCAACTCAGTGCACGGAAGAATGCCTTCTGTTGCCACCGGGGCGGGCATTGCAAACACCGGGTTGAAGTTGATCGGGGTTAGCGGAGACGGAGACACGGCCAGCATTGGGCTTGGTCAGTTCTGCCATTTAGTGCGCCGTAATCTGCCGATGATCTACATCGTCGAAAATAATGGTGTCTACGGTTTGACCAAAGGACAGTTCTCAGCTACTGCGGATATTGGCTCCAAGCTGAAATCTGGTGTTTTGAACGAGCTCACTCCAATTGACGTTTGTGGCCTTGCTATCGAACTTGGTTGCGGCTTCGTTGGTCGTTCGTTCGCCGGCGATCCCAAACAGCTCATACAACTATTGAAAGCTGCCGCATCTCACGATGGAACTGCAGTGCTTGACGTAATAAGCCCCTGCGTAACTTTCAACAATCACGAAGGTTCCACGAAGAGTTACAAATACGCCAAGGAAATGGAAACACCTCTGCACGAATTAGGCTTCACACCTTTCTTTGAGCAGATTTCTGTAGATTACGAGCCAGGCACTGTACAAGATGTACGGATGCACGACGGATCGCACTTGATCCTCAAGAAGCTCAACCACGACTACAACCCACGTGATCGTATGACTGCCGTTCAAACTATCGCAAAGGCTGCTGAAGAGAAGCAATTCCTTACTGGGCTCCTCTATATCGATGAGGATAAGCCGGATTTTGTCAGCATGATGAAAGTTGTGGATGAGCCTCTGGCAAGTCTTCAACAGGATAGATTGAGACCTTCGAAAGAAGCTCTCGATAAAATCATGGCGGAACTCATGTAGGACTAATAGGTTTGAACTCAATTTTCCATTGAGTCTTGAAGTCTTGAATTCTTGGAGTCTCGACTTTTTTAATTCGTTTCTGGATTTTGAGTTAACTTGTTAATTATCCGCCTCTGCTCTTTTAATTCGCCTGCTTCCCTGCGGGCGAATTTTGTAATCAGCGATTGAAGCGAATTTCGCAACCAGGAAGTTAGAGCGAAGTTTAGCAACCAGGAAGTTAGAGCGAAGTTTCGCAACCAGGCGATTAGAGCGAAGGTTCGCAATCAGGCGATTGGAGCGAATTTCGCAACCAGGCAGTTGAACCGCGTTTCGCAACTACAACTAGACGGTTGTAGCGATTTTGAATGTAAGGCGTTTGGAGGATACTTTTGCCACTAGGCGGCATTCGTTGTTAAATGAATTGGCGGTTTTGGATGAGTAGGCTCAAATGAAGCCTAAACTTCGAATATGCCCGTCGAGCTAGGCGAATTTCTTTTTACCAAAGATTCGGTCTGTCAGGCTTACGACCTTGGTGTCGTCAAGTTGTTTGAAGAGTTGTCTAACCGAATCACTTTCGTTGGTCTGGAGTCGACTTGCCAGCTCGATTCTCAAGGGTTGTGCCTTTTGAAACTGTTTGTGTTTCAAGTAAACCCGAGCAAGGGCTTCTAACTCTTCTACAGGCCAGCTTGAGAATTCCATGTCATTCACCGGTTGGTACTTCTTTACGTCACTATTATTGAAGCAAAAGGAAACACATAAATCCAGCGCTCGAGGTATACCTACACTCTCGAGGCATATAGATTGTAGGAATATATTTTTGGAGGCCTGATGGCTGTGTTGACTTTGGATGTGCCGGAATCGCGACTGGCAGTTGATTGGGAGCCAGTTAACTGGTTCAGTGCAACCTGGAGAAACTGTTCTCCACTTGAGCGAAAACCAGCCAGGGAGTTCGATACTGCCGCTGCAAAAGCTAATTTTGCTGCTTTTGTAGTCGACTGGGGAAAAGCACCTGTCGATTTGCAGTTGTCTAGTCAAGAAGCCCTCTTCTGGTTCGCATCCTCCTTTGGAAAAGGACTGGGAGATTGCTCGAAGCTCGCAGAAATCACTGCACTTGCTCAGAGTGGACAGGGAAAGATCAGCCTTGAGAACATGAATGCTGTACTGAAAAAAAGTCGATTTGATTATGAGCGAGCTCATGGGTTAGTGCCAATGCAGGTGCTCCATCAGTTGATGACGGATGAAGACTTGGCTGCGCTTCTCTGTCAACGCAGTACGATGCCGACGGTTTTAACCGCTTATCGCAAGCGTGTTTTTCCATTTTTGACCGCTGAAAAAAAACAGCTGGTGAAAAAGGTAGTTGCTGAGCATATTATCGATGCGAAATGGGATAGCGATCGCAATTTTGCATATTACATGGCCGCCTGTCTTGGAATGCACGAAGTCACTGAAGCCCTGGTGCACAGTTGGAAGGATTCATACGGAGTGCAATGCGATACCAGAAGCCGCGCGTTGCAACTGATCATTTTTGGATTAGGTTCAGCGTCTGCTATGGTCGAAAATTTCAAAAGATTGAATCTTACATTGGTTGATGCTGAGCAAGTTGCCTGCTGGGTTGCGCAAACTATTGATACCGAACTTGACGTCGTGGCCAGTTCTCTTTCTAAAACGCCTGTTACTGATAATCTTGGAATGCTTAAAGTTATATCTCAGATCCAGACGGTACCAGCTGCGGTTTTCATGTTTGATCGGCTGCATGAACAATGGTCTACTCAAACCGCTTCTCAGTGGTTGAGCGCACACACTTATCCTACTGTGGAAGCTCTTATTGAAATTTCAGCGCGACCAGGCAAACGTGCTGATGACGCATTAGCGTATTTGCGTAATCTTGCTAAGAAGGAAGGATACCAACTCGTTAATGAAGTTGCGTCCAAGATGTCACCATCCGTGGTGCGAAGAGCGCGAGAAGAACTTCTGGAGCTAGGTGGCAGTGAATTGCCAGAATTCAACGACGAAACAACTCCTGATTGGTTGGCTCTAGCAACAGCGAATGAAACTCAAAATCCAATAAAGAAAAAGATGCCCACATGGCTCGAACTTTCTGATTTGCCACCTATCATAATTGATGGTCGCAAACTTGACCAGAATCAGCTATCCACCCTGATTGGTGCACTTCAGCGCTCGACGTTAGAAACACCGCCAACGCTTATTGCTAAGTTAAAGTCGCATGGAGATGAGCAAAACCTCGACCGTTTTGCGTGGCTCTTATTTGATCTCTGGTTGCGCGAGGGCGGTTCTTCAAAAGATAATTGGGTTCTATATACAGTCGCCTTCCTTGGATCCGATGTTCTTGCTACCAGGCTCGCTCAGCAAATCAAGGTGTGGCCAGGTGAGAGCAATCACAAACGGGCTGTTTTGGGTCTCGAATGCTTGCGCACAATGGGTTCCGATAACGCTTTGATGCAAATTAATGGAATCGCTGAAAAAGCGCAATTCAAGGGTTTGAAAGGGAAGGCTGATGAATGCATGGCAGCTATTGCCGAAGCTCGCAGCTTGAGCCGGGAGCGACTTGGTGACCGGATTATTCCTTCACTTGGCTTTGCCAGGTCCGGTGACAGGATATTTGATTTTGGTCCTCGCAACTTTATTGTCACCATCGGTGATGACTTCAAACCTGTTGTCGTCGATCAGCAAGGGAAGGTGCGTATTGAACTTCCAGTTCCATCTCCCTCTGACGATCAGGAGTTGGCCGTTCAATCGGCAGCCGAATGGAAATTGCTGAAAAAAGCTCTTCGAGACCTTTTTAGCCTTCAGACTGTTAGACTCGAGCATGCCATGATACTTGGCAGACGCTGGTTTGCTGATGAATTTTCCAATTTTTTATTGAATCATCCTTTGATGCCTGCCCTTTTAAAGCAATTTGTCTGGGCCGGATTTGATATGTTTGGCAAATTGAAGAACACGTTTATGATGTTCTCGAAATCAGATTTGCGCACGATAAATGGTGAAAGTGTTTCGATTTCTGATTTCAGCGAAATAGCTTTGCTTCATCCCTTGCAGCTCAATGATTCTGAAATTGAGCAATGGAGAGCTAAACTTACTGAACTCGGAATCTCGCAATCATTCCCTCAGCTTCTCCGTCAGGTGAACACATTGAATGATAACGAACTTCAAGACATTGAAATACTGCGAATTAGAAACTATCGAATACCTGCTGTCTCTGTCATTGGTGTACTCGAAAAACGCGGCTGGCAGAGAGGACCTGTAGGCGAAGGTGGCTTGTTCTCCGAGCATATCAAATATTTTTCCAGCGCCGATATTACCGTCGTGATGCAATATCAAGGCATCATAGTTGGAAATCCTGTCGGCTCTGAGGAGCAATTCATAGATTATTGTGCTGTGTTGCCTGGCAAGGTGATCGGCGAAACAGAACGTGAATTTCAAAAGGGGCTGGCTCTTGGTACGGTAGATCGAGCAGTGTTGAGCGAAATCCTTTCTGATGTCGAACTTTTGCGAACGAAAGGAAAACTGAATCAATAATCTTCTAGTTCACTTTGCGTCTTAGAACCATGGATTTTGTTCTTCCTTTTTGTTGAATGTGCCCATGCGCTCAGTTAAATAAAGCAAGCTTGTGTACATGTCATTGTAAGCTTCGCCCTTAAGATTGGGTAAGGCTTCCATGTACAGCTCATAAGCTTGCTCGTACTTCTGCTGTGCTTCCAGGCACTTACCGAGCGGACCAATCAACAAATGTTCTTCTGATTTCGGACCGGCGGCGTGACGCCATTGTTTGAGCGCCTCGCGGCAGATTTGCTCAGCGGAGACATAATCGCCTGCGGCAATGCGTTGATTGATCTGCGCCACCATCTTTTCAGTCGTTCGACGCAAACTTTGGTTTTTGTTTGGTGAATACATTCGCTCTAAATCCTGTGGTCAATCTCGCTACCTCAATCCCGCCTCAATCCCGCCTCAATCCCGCCTCAATCCCACCTCAATCCCACCTCAATTTGCTACCTCGATCCTGCTAGCTGAATCCACGAACCGGATGTGGTACGTAGGGCTCTTCCAATAATTTTACTTCTTCGGCGGTCAATTCGATTTTCAGGGCGGCAATAGCATCTTCGAGATGGTGAGCTTTTGTGGCTCCAATGATAGGTGCTACAACCTGCGATTTCTGTAATACCCATGCTAAAGCAATCTGTGCTTTTGGCAATCCACGAGCTGTTGCGACTCGCCCTAGCTGCTCGACTACTTTTCGATCGTCGGACGCTGTCAATGAATACAGTTTTTTGCCAAATTCATCGGACTCCGAGCGCGCAGTAGTGTCATCCCAATCTCTGGTCAGCCTGCCGCGGGCAAGCGGGCTCCATGGAATCAATCCGATACCTTCATCAGCGCAAAGAGGCAACATCTCTCGTTCTTCCTCTCTGTAAAGCAAGTTGAGATAATTTTGCATGGCCACGAATCTGGCCCAGCCGTTTGTTTTGGATATATTCAGTGCTTTAGAGAATTGCCAGGTAAACATGCTTGAAGCGCCTATGTAACGTACCTTTCCTGCTCTCACAAGATCATTGAGAGCTTCCAGTGTCTCTTCAATCGGTGTGCCATAGTCCCATCGATGGATTTGATAAAGGTCGACGTAATCAGTACCGAGTCTTTTCAAACTCGCGTCGAGTTCAAAGAAAATGGCTTTTCTGGATAGCCCCTGACCATTCGGTCCTGGTCGCATTCTTCCATGCACTTTTGTCGCAATGACTATCTCTTCTCTTTTTGCAAAATCTGCTAATGCTTTACCAGTGATCTCTTCGCTCGTTCCATCAGAATAAACATTTGCTGTATCAAAAAAATTGATGCCCGCTTCGAGAGCTTGTTTGATAATTTTTCGACTTTCGTCTTCGGGTAATGTCCACAGATGAGTCCCTCTTTCTGGAACGCCGAAGCTCATGCAGCCAAGGCACACACGTGATACTTCCAGCCCAGTCCGACCCAATCTTGCATAATCCATACGATGTTGACTCCGATGCTAGCTTGATCAATTTTAAACTCATATGCGAAATAAGGGACAGCCCAGGCTGTCCCTCATTCAGATTATCAGAATGCAGTAACGTTATTCAAATGACTTTTGTTTAGTTGCCACCACTAATAGCAACTGAACTAAGTTGTTCGAAATTCAGCTATACACTGCTGATACTATTCGCTGCTATTTAGCAGCTTTAGCTTTCGCTTCGCTGATTCGGTAAATTTCGGTGGCTTTGAAAGTTTTGAAGATGTCTTCAGCTCTCTTTGCCTCGTCACCATTTTCGGTGTGTACCGAAAGCAGAATGTTGCCATCGCGGAGTTTGTTTTCGTATTGCTTCGCTTCGATCTCTGGAATGCCAAGTCCGATTAAGCCACCAGAAACACCACCGATGCTACCGCCGACAGCGGCACCGCTGAGCAATGCCATAATAGGTCCAGCTGCGATGAATGGTCCCATTCCTGGGATTGCAAGAGCACCTATACCAGCCAGCCAACCTAGAGCGCCTCCGAGGACTGCTCCTGTCGATGCTCCAACGGAAGCTCCTTCCGGTGCTTTGCTGTGCTTTTCATGGCCCATATCTTTGGTCGCATTTTTATCCGGCAACAACGCCGAGACGTCACTGCTTGTGAATCCAGCTGCTTTGAGTGAATCTACAATCTGTCCTGCTTCTAGTTCAGTCGGTACGATACAAATAACTGCTTGTGACATAAGTCCTCCAGTGTGTTTATCTACAATTTCTCGCTCTATAAGTGGCGAGAATGCCAAACGGCATATCTACTGATTTTTTACTTCAAGTTCGTTTCTATAAGACACGGTGTTGCAACATTGCTTAGCTAAACCATCGATGATTTGCTTTTCTTGCTCAGTCTTTACGGGACCACGCAGGACAAGCGAGCCATTCTCACTGATGATTTTTATGTTCTGCGCATCGACCGACAGGCCTTTTTTGTGCATGATCTTGCGGCGCAAGTTTGCACTGAGCTTAATATCGTCCCTGTCGTTCGACTGATTTTGAGCAGTCGATCGTGTCTTATAATCTTTGTTCTTGCGGGTATTATCTGGTGCCGACGAGGCGGCATCATTATCAGCGATTGTTTGCACAGGCTCGCTGTACGCTGGCATCGAAATTGCCAGTGCCGCGAGAACAAACATTAGGCTATTTTTGAACATCATCTTCCTCTTCTAAACTGGTACATCGGGTACAAAGCAGAGTAACAAGCAACGGATCAAGTTTCTAAAATTTAGAGGACAAGCTTTCTTGTCTACTATCTGTTGGGATGACAGCAGTCAGTCCCTAAATGTTTCAAGCAATTACAAATATTTTTTTCATCACTTCACGTTGTTCTCCGTTGTTGAGTTATCGTGTGTCTGTATGGAAGTCGCACCCCACATAGTGAGATTTATGTGCTTTATAGTTTGCATT
>Ga0182030_10017837_pt1 | contig 13664 bp, 15 predicted proteins | sample 812S3MmetaG_FD_121299 | JGI IMG/M metagenome (GOLD analysis project Ga0182030, IMG submission 121299) | Permafrost microbial communities from Stordalen Mire, Sweden - 812S3M metaG (Illumina Assembly) | ecosystem: Environmental > Terrestrial > Soil > Wetlands > Permafrost | place: Sweden... | reverse complement strand
TGATGGTGGACGAGGCGTACTACCATTTCCACGGCGAGACCGTGCTCGGCGACGTGGGCCGCGTGCCCAACCTGATGGTGGCGCGCACGTTTTCGAAGGCGTACGGGCTGGCCAACCTGCGCATCGGCATGCTGGCCGGCGCGGCGGAGTTGATGAAGTATGTGCGCAAGGTGAGTTCTCCCTACAACGTGAACGGCGTCGCGCTGGACTGCCTGCCGGCGGCGCTTGCCGATGATGCGTATGTGCAGTGGTACGGAGCCCAAGTGAACACGGGGCGCGTGCGGATGATGGAGGGCCTGCGGTCGCTGGGCGTGGATTTTTTCCCCAGCCACGCGAATTTTGTGCTGATGAAAATCGGCCCGAAGCATAAGGAGTTGGTGACCGCCATGCGTGCGCGCGGCGTGCTGTTGCGCGACCGGTCGACGGACCCTGGGTGCGACGGGTATGTGCGCATCACGGTGGGCGTCGAGGAGCATGTGACGCGTGGGCTGGCGGCGTTGCGCGAGTCGCTGGCGGAGATTGGATGGGAGAAGCAGCAAGTCAGCGAGGCGTCGGAATCGAGTCGGTCAGTCAGCGAGAGCGAAAGGGAGTGGGAGTGATGAGCCAGATCGATCCGCAGCGGAAGAAAGTGGTGGTCTTGTGCGCGGCGGTGGCGTGCATGGCCGCAGCGGTGGTCGTGCTCAGGGGTCACCCGATGCTGGTTGGCGGCGCGATCGCGCTGCAGGTGGTCACACTGGTGTACGCGATGGTCGAGTTTGCGAAGTTGAAGAGGCAGGGCAAATGAAGAAGACAGCGAGTCAGCGAGTCAGCAAGCCGGCGAACGAGCGAAAGCGTGCTGCCAGCAAGGTTGCGAACGGGGTAAGGACCGGCACGGTTAAGCGCGAGACGACGGAGACGCAGATCGCGTTGACGCTGACGATCGATGGAACGGGGAAGTATTCGGTCTCGACGGGCATACGGTTCTTCGACCACATGCTTGAGTTGTTTGCGCGGCATGGCGGGTTCGACCTGAAGCTGAAGTGCAAGGGCGATCTGGACGTGGACCAGCACCACACGGTGGAGGACATCGGCATCGCGCTGGGTGAAGCGTTTGCGCAGGCGCTGGGCGACAAGAAAGGCATCCTTCGCGCGGGATATTTTGTGATGACGATGGATGAGACGCTCGCGGTTGCCGCGGTGGACTTGAGCGGGCGCGCGGCCTACGTGGTCGAGACCCAAGTGACCGCGCCTCTGGTCGGCGACTTCCAGACCGAGCTGCTGCCGGACTTCTTCGACGGATTTGCGCGCGGTGCGAAGGCGAATGTGCACGTGAAGACGATGTACGGGCGCAGCAATCACCACAAGATCGAGGCGATCTTCAAGGCGTTTGCGCGCGCCCTGCGCGGGGCTTGCAGCCGGGATGAGCGCATGCGGGAGATGCTGCCGAGCACGAAGGGATTGTTGTGACGAAGACAAATACTTAACACCGATTTGCACCGATTGAACCGATCTAAGTGCAGGAACGGTCTTGATCGGTGCTCGTCGGTGTGAATCGGTGTTAAGCATTTTGGAGTGGCGATGATTGCGGTGATTGATTACAAGGCGGGGAATTTGACGAGCGTGGTGAAGGCGCTCAAGTTCCTGGACGTGCACGATATGGTGGTGACGCAGTCGCCGGAGGAGGTGTTGCGGGCGGAGAAGATTGTGCTGCCGGGGGTGGGGCATTTTCAAGCGACGCAGTTGCTGAAGGACCTGGGGCTGACGGAGGCGGTGCGCGAGAGTATTGCGAAGGGCACGCCGTTTCTGGGCATCTGCGTCGGGCTGCAGTGGCTGTATGAGGGATCGACCGAGGCGCCGGAGACGGAGGGGCTGGGCCACTTCGCTTCGCAGTGTGAACGATTTCCGGCGGTGTATCAGGGGGCAGATCTGAAGTCGCCGCACGTGGGTTGGAACTCGCTGGAGCAGATCCGGCCGGATTCGCGGCTGCTGCGCGGCGTGGCGAACGGGGCGTTTGTCTACTTCACGCATTCGTGGCGGGCGCCGGTGTCGGCGGATACTGCGGCGGTGACGAACTACGGCGGCGCGTTTACTTCGGCTGTCGAACGCGGGAATGTGATGGGCGTGCAGTTCCATCCGGAGAAGTCGGCTGAGGTGGGGTTGCGGGTGTTGCGGAATTTTGTGGAGTTGTGAAATGGCGCTAATGATTTCGTGGGAATCTACGTATGAAAACTGGGTGGCAGCGCAACGGCTGCATCGCTGGTCCAACCTCGGGACCTCAAGCTCCTTTGTCTTTGCTTACGTTTTGGTCCCACTTTTTGGGCTTCTTCCGTTGTCGCAGTGGCTCATCGATCACCACGCTGGTGACTCACAGGATGCTTTGGCACAGTTGCCGTGGGCAGCCGGTTTTGTAGCCTGGACGGTTCTTATTTGGGCCACCCGGCTGCGTGCCTATCGCAGGGCATATCGCAATAGCTGGCCGTCGAACGTTAAGGAAAGGGTCAATACTCTTGTCCTTTCCGACTCTGGTATTCACGCGATCACCCCTGGCGTCGGTGATACGAACTTGCAGTGGAGTGCTTTTTGCAGAGTTGTAGAGAACAAGAGAATGTTGCTCATCTATATGAGCAAGACGAAGTGGCTCAACATCCCCCAGACCGCGCTGACTGCTGAACAGAGAGCGGAACTGAAAGCGCTACTCGCAGCGCATATAGGTGGTCATCGATGCTGACGAAGCGAATTATTGCGTGTCTGGATGTACGTGGCGGGCGCGTCGTGAAGGGTGTCCAGTTCGTGGACATTATCGATGCGGGCGATCCGGCGGAGCTGGCGCACCGGCATGCGGCGGCGGGTGCGGATGAGGTTGTGCTGCTGGACATTACCGCGACGCACGAGGGACGCGGCACGCTGCTGGAGACCGTGCGGCGCGCGGCGGCGAAGCTGTTTGTGCCGTTCACGGTGGGCGGCGGAGTGCGCACGGCGGAGGATGCGGAGGCCGTGTTCACCGCGGGCGCGGACAAGGTGAGCATCAACTCGGCGGCGATTGCGCGGCCGGAGCTGATTGGCGAGATTGGCGCAAGCTTTGGCGCGCAGGCGGTGATTGTGGCGATCGACGCACGACGGGGCGAGCGCGGCGCGGAAGATGCGGAGGTCTACATCAGCGGCGGGCGCAAGCCGACCGGGCGGCGCGTAGTGGAGTGGGCGCGCGAGGCGGAGGCGCGCGGTGCGGGCGAGATCCTGCTGACCAGCATGGACGCGGATGGCATGCGAACGGGGTTCGACTGCGAACTGACCGCGGCGGTCAGCGAGGCGGTGCAGATTCCGGTGATTGCCAGCGGCGGCGCGGGGAGCGCGCAGCATTTTGTGGATGTCTTTGGCCGGGGCAAGGCGGATGCGGCGCTGGCCGCGAGCATCTTCCACTTCGGGGTGACGGATTCGCGCGAGTTGAAGGCGCAGCTGGCGCAGTCCGGTGTGAGCGTGCGGCTGCCGTGCTAGGGCGGGGCGCGAATTTACAGGCCTGTCATCGAACCCATGCACAATGGTTGCGGCAGGACGGTCGAATGCCCATTGCCCGCAAGCCTGTTCGGTGGCAGAATGGTCGCACCAAGCCAGTGATGCACAGGCGGGGTTCGACAAGTCGGCGCTCCGAGCCGGCAGCGCGCCTTTGGTTGACGAACTCCGCAGAGCCACGTGAGAGGATAAGGGATGCTTGATATTCTCCAGTTGCGAGTCAGTTCAGACGAGATCGATCAGCTTCATTTCTGCCAGATTCGACGCCGCAGCGACTGCCATGCCGCGTTCACGGTGAAGGGTGCGGGGGTGATATGGCCGGTCGCGAGTTGGAGCGACCCGCCCGTGGGGGAGCGGATCAACGTCAGGGGATGGTTTCCGCTGCTGGACCAGATCGCGGACGAGTTTCTGATCTGGTGGCCGCAGGGCGGCTGCTTGTTTGTCTCGCGCGACGCGGTCACGTGCCGGCTGCACCAGCGAGATGCGACCGGGGTCCTCTTTCTTCAGCTTGAGTTGAGGCGCCTGCAAGTGGTGCCGCAGCCGCAGCCGCCGCCCCAGCGCGATGCGCAACGGGCTGAAGCGGCGCCGCGATTCATCGCGCACTAAAGGCAGGGAGTCAGCGAGCCGGCGGGGCAGCCGAGGACCTGCTTCAGTGTGGGGCGGGCGCCTGCTGCGACAATAGAGCCATGTTGATTCCTTCAATCGATTTACTGGGCGGGCGGATCGTGCAGCTGGTCCAGGGCGAGAAGCTGAAGCTGGCGTTTGACGATTTCGACTACTGGATTGAGCGGTTCGCGAAGTATCCGCTGGTGCAACTGATCGACCTGGATGCGGCCATGCGCCAGGGCGAGAATCGCGCGCTGATCGAGATGATCTGCGGGCGGCTGCCGTGCCAGGTGGGCGGCGGGCTGAGGACTGCGGAGGACGGCCGCAGGCTGCTGGACGCCGGGGCGCGGCGTGTGATCTACGGGTCCAGCTTGTTTGGGGTGTCCGAGGCGGAGGAGAAGCGCCGGCACAAGGTGATCCGGCTGGAATTTGCGGAGGAGTTGAAGCGCGCGCTGGGCGAGCAGGCGCTGTGCTTCGCCGTCGACAGCAAAGGCGGGCAGGTAGCGGTGAAGGGGTGGAAGGACTCCGTCGAGCTGACCCCGGAAGAGGCGGTGACGTGGCTGGAGGACTGCTGCGCGGCATTTCTCTACACTCACGTGGACACCGAGGGGACCATGCAGGGCTTTCCGCTGGAGGTTGCGGCGGTTCTGCGCGCGTGCACGGCGAAGCAATTGATTGTCGCCGGCGGGATCAAGTCGCGCGCCGAGGTGGACGCGCTGGACGCGATGGGCGTGGATGCGGTGGCGGGAATGGCGGTATACTCGGGCGCAATGGAGGCCTAGGTCTAGGCCTTTACTGACAAGGCGAGGCGACTGGGAGCAGATGAATTTGCCCGGCGTCATAAATCAAATCCAGAGATGTCGTGGTCCAGGTGCCGCCGGCCTCTGTTGCGGAGACGTCTAGCTCGCCTCCGCCGCGCGGACCGCGGACAGGAATCTCCATATCGGCTGAGCCGTCAGTGCGGCTTTCCGAAATACTGCCCGAGATCATCCCCTTTTCGATGACGGGACTGCCGAGCTCGCCGACAATGCAGGGCGAATCCTGAGCGCGGGCCAGTGCCGATCTATATGGTTCGGAGGATCGGAACATTTTTTCTACGGAATAGAATAGGCCGCCTGCAAAGACGCCTATGGCTACTACTCCAACGGTAACAAACACCGCAATCTTGGTCCGCAATGAGTGCTGCGGCTTGGGCGGAGGCGGTAGCGCATTGAGGATGGAGACCTCGGAAGGGCTCCCTCCTGTTTCGAAGGCGTATCGCACGCTTGCCTGGTTGAGGTACCAGAGGATTGCGCCGCACGGAGCGAGGGCGAATATTCCGACCGAAATTGCTAAGACGCCTTGAGCTTTCGCAAACGCAATGGCCGTGATCACTGCGGCAACGATACCCAGCCATTGCACAATCACGACTGCCCTTAGAGACCATTTGCGGAGTTTCCACAGGCCGAACCCGATGAACGCGTAAAGAACGTAAGTGCCAAACCAGATCAAGGAGAAGAGGCAGGAGGCAATACGATTAAGGACGTGCGAATGGATGAAGCTGGGCCCGATCATGTCCCACATCTGACCTACTCCGCCGGTAAAAATCATGATGGGGAAAATGAGGGTTCCGCCACATCCGATCCAGAGGGACAGCAGAGCGAGCAGCGTGATGCCGAGCGGTCTCTTGCGTTGAAGATTCACGTCGTGTGAAAGCTTATACGCTTCCGACCGGTAATGGTTGAGAATTGCTTGTCATCTGAGTTGCTAAACTGGAAGGGTTGGAGGATGCGGCGATGGAATATGTGAATCTGGGTAAGACTGGGGTAAAGGTTTCGCGGATTTGTCTGGGCTGCATGAGCTATGGAACGCCGCCGGCGGGACAGCCGCTGCGGCCGGGCAGCAACTCCTGGAGCTTGAACGAAGAGCAGAGCGCGCCGTTTTTCCGTCAGGCGCTGGATGCGGGCATCAACTTCTTCGATACGGCGAACGTATACGCGATCGGCGACAGCGAGCGCGTGCTGGGGCGCTGGCTGAAGGCTAACGCCAAGCGCGAAGACACGGTCGTTGCGACCAAGCTGAATGGCGTGATGCGCGATGGGCCGAACGGCGGCGGGTTGTCGCGCAAGGAAATCTTCTTTGAGCTGGACGAAAGCCTGCGCCGGCTGGAGACGGACTACGTTGATCTCTACCAGATTCATCGCTGGGACCGGAACACGCCGATTGAGGAGACGCTGGAGGCGCTCAACGATGTGGTGCGCGCGGGCAAGGTGCGCTACATCGGAGCGTCGTCCATGTGGGCGTGGCAGTTCTCCAAGGCGCTGTATACGTCGCAGAAGCACGGCTGGGCGAAGTTCGTTTCCATGCAGCCGCACTACAACCTGCTGTACCGCGAGGAGGAGCGCGAGATGCTGCCACTATGTCTCGACCAGGGCGTCGGCGTCATCCCGTGGAGTCCGCTGGCGCGCGGGCGGCTGGCGCGGCCGTGGGAGGCGGAGACGACCGCGCGGTCGGGAGCGGATCCGTTTGGCAAGAGCCTGTACTCGCGCACGGAAGAGGCGGACAAGCGCGTGGTGGACCGGCTAGGCGAAGTGGCGAAGGCACGCGGAGTGTCGCAGGCGACGCTCGCGCTGGCGTGGATGCTCGCCAAGCCGGCGATCACCGCACCGATCGTAGGCGCAACCAAGCCGCATCACCTGCAGGACGCAGTCGCAGCGGTCGCGCTGAAGCTGACCCCGGAGGAAGTGAAGACACTGGAGGAGCCATACGTTGCGCACCCGGTGCTCGGGTTGAGCTAGCGCTTGGCTGGGTATATGCTTTTGGGCGTGGCCGAAAGGACTCGCCCATGGGCAGGAGGGTTGGTTGTAGTATCGGTTCGCGGATGTGCCGTTTTGTGGTTCTGTGTCTGGCCAGCGCTGGTTTAGGCGTAATGCTGCTAGGCTGTGCGGTCGCGACGCCGTCGGCGACGCAAAACCCGGCTTGCAGCTACAAGGTCGGCGTCTTGCCGGCGTCCGCAACTGCGGATCATTCGGCAGCGGCGCCGGGGAACCAGCAGCAGTTCGATGTGGGTTATGTGGAAATCACCGGCACCTGCCCGATTCCCGCACTCGAGGGTGCGCCGTCGTATTACACCTGGGTGTCGTCGGACCCGGTGAATGCGCCGATCAGCAATGCAACTGCAACGGCCGGTATCGCCACTTGCGTGGGTACCACCACAGTTCCAGCGACAATTTCGGTCAGCTCAACGGCCAACGTCGCGACGGCCACACTTACCTGCAAGTGATCATTCGCTAGCCGGCGATCGGAGAGCCATCCTTCGCATTGGCGAAGCGCGCACGGACGTCTGCGGGGGTCAGGCCTTGCTCGCGCAGGGTGCGCAGCGCGAGCGCGTCGTGGCGCTTGGCCAGGCGGACGCCGTGCTGGTCGCGCAGCAGCGCGGTGTGGAAATAGTCGACCGTCGGCAGACCGAGCGCGCGCTGCAACAGGATCTGGCGGGCGGCAGACTTCAGCAGGTCGGCGCCGCGGACCACCTCGGTGACTCCCATCGCGGCGTCGTCCACCACGCAGGCGAGTTGGTAGCTGGGCAGGCCGCCGGGGTGCGGGTCGCCGGGGGCGGGCTTTCTCCAGACCAGGAAGTCGCCGAAGTCCGGTTTCTGTGTGCCTCGGGCGCTACCGGCGGTGATGGCCTGGGCGCCGAGATTGCCATCGAGGAAGCGGACGGTCTCTCCGTCGGGCACGCGGAAGCGGTAGTTGGCGGAGGGATGAAAAGGCGGCGCGCCCGCAGAGATTGCGGTCCGGCAGCGGCCATCGTACAGCGGCTCGTCGTCCTCATCGTGCGGGGCATGCATCATGCGGGCCAGGTCCTTGCGGCTGCAGATGCAGGGATAGATGGCACCGGATTCGAGCAGCCTTGCAAACGCCGCCCGATACGCCGGGAGGCGCTGCGACTGCGAGATCATCGGCGGCTGCCAGGCGATGCCGAGCCAGGCAAGGTCTTCCATCATGGCGTCGACGAACGCGGGCCGCGAGCGCTGCGGGTCGAGGTCTTCATTGCGGAACAGGAGCGTGCCGCGGTGCGCGCGGGCACGGGTATAGGCGGTCCAGAAGGTGGCGGCGTGGCCGAGATGCAGCAGGCCGGTGGGCGAGGGAGCGAGACGGCCGACGTAAGACACAAGGGGATGATAGCCGAGCGCAAGGGGAAGGCGGGTTGAAACGCGCCGGACTACTGCGTGTCGATGCTGGAGATGGCGTAATAGCCTTTGCGGGTCTGGACCTTCAGGTTCTTGCCGCAGCTCAGGTCGAGCTTGCGGTAGGTGCCGTCGGCCTTGGGGTTGGTGGGGGTATAGCTGGCCAGGTATTGGGTGCGCAGCTCGTCCTGGATCTGCTGGAAGGCGTCTTCCAACTTCTTGCCGTTATTGCCCACGTTGATCACGCGGCCGCCCGTGTCGCTGGCGAGGCGATCCATGTCGCGGGCGCCGATGTCGCCGAGGTTGAAGCTGCCGCCGCCGTAAAAGCCGTGGTCGGCGATGAGAATCACGTAGATGATGGCGTTGGCCTTCTGTGCGGCCTCGGTCGCGGTCTTCAGCGTCTCCTGCGATCCCTGGTCGCCGCCGTCGGTCAGCAGAATCAGGACCTTGCGCCCGGCCTCCTGGGTCAGCTTTTCGTTGGCCGCGGAGTACACGGCGTCGAACAGCAGGGTTCCGCGCGGCTCGCCGTTGCCGGTGACCGAGCCATACGTCGCCCCGGTGTTGATGGTCGCCTTGTCCAGGGCGCGCTTGATGTCGCTGGCGCGGTTGGTATAGTCGGCCAGCAGGTTGATGTTGATGTCGAAGGAGATGAGGAAGGCCTCGTCCTTGGGCGTCAGAACGTTGCGCAGGAAGGTGGCGCCGGATTGTTGCTCCAGCGGCAGCACGTTCATCTGGCTGCCCGACGTATCCAGCAGAATGCCGATGGTCAGCGGCAGGTTCTTCTCCTGCGTGAAGTTCTTGATGGTCTGCGGGACCTTGTCTTCGGTGATGGCGCAGTCGCTCTTGGCCAGGTTGGTGATGAAGCCGTCCTTGTCGCGCGCGGAGAAGTAGAGGTTCACCAGGTTGACGTTTTCCTTCAACGTGGGGGCGTCCACATCGGAGCTGGGCAGGCCGGGAGCGTCGCTGGGTGGGGGTGGCGCGCCGGGCGAGGGGGCTTCCTGGGCGTGCAGCACCGCCGTCAGCAGAGTCAATGAGAACAGGGCCGCGGTAAGGAGCGAAGGGCGCATATCCGTATTAGACGACGAACAGACGATGAAGAGGGCGCAAGGTGAGCATTTTTCGTCGTCACCGTCGGCCCAAGTGCCGCCCGGGGGCGTGTGGGATGTTTGAATCGCGGCGATCGCCGGTCGGGAGGCCGCTTGAATGCGTCTAATGGGAGAGACATCGGGAGCACACAGCGGCTGGCGGCCGGGATGACGCGCCGTGCGCCCGCTGGTAGTCTGGTAGACAGGCGGCATGGGGGGTTTTTGAGTTGAGAAAGATTGCATTGGCAATGGCAACATCACTGGCATTGGCGGCGTTCGTCGCAGGCGGCCAGGCGCGACCGCAGCAGGCGAGCCAGCAGACGATTGCGCAGCAGGCCATCCCGGATGCTCCCCGGCCGCAGCCGACCATTTCTCCGGGAACAGTGGCGCCGGGCCAGGGGTCGAGCTCCGCCCAGGAGAACGACGCCACGCCGCCCGCCCCGGCCGCACCCACCCCCGCGGCCGCAACCAGCAGCACGCCGCCGTCGGCGAGCAACGAGCCCAACGAACCGCCCACCCTGGAGCCGGTTGCGGGCCAGGCAGCGGAGGTGATCAAGACCCTGCGTGTGCGGGTTGACTACGTCGAGTTGCCGTTTACGGTGAAGAGCGGAAAGAACCTGGTGCCGGGGCTGCATAGCCGTGACATTCAGGTCTACGAGAACGGGTTGCGCCAGCAGCCCCGCGTCTTTACGGCCGACCCGTACCCGCTATCCGTGGCGCTGGTGATAGACCAGAGCATGACCCAGGACAATATGAACCGGGTGAATGGCGCCCTGGGGGCGCTACAGGACGCCTTTACCAAGTTCGACGAAGTCGCGGTATTCAGGTACAACAAGACCCCCCAACTAGTGACCGACTTTACCGGGGCGCAGAGCGCGCGGCTGACCCAGGCCATTGATCGTTCCAAGGGCACGGGGCGCGACGTTCCCATGGCCGGCAGCTACAGCGGGCCGCTCTCCTGCACCACCTGCATCAACAACCAGAACTTCGATCCGAATACCGCGGCGGTGCGCGGCGACCCGAATATCTATCTGAGTCCGGCGCGGGAAGTCCACCCGCTGAACGACGCGATCCTGGCGGCGGCGAAGGAGCTCAGCCGCAGACCGCTGGAGTTCCGGCGGGTGATCTACGTCATCTCCGACGGCAAGGAATACGGCAGCAACGCGAAGACCAGCGACGTGATCCACTACCTGCAGGAGAACAAGATTGAAGTGGACGGGACACTGGTGGGAGATTCCGCGCTCTGGGGACTCGGCGTCCTCGACCGCATGAGCCTTCCACTGATGATGCGCGACAATAACCTGACGCCCTACGCCAACGCGACCGGCGGCAACGTCGACTCCGACTTCCGCATCCCGGCAATCGAAAAGAGCTTCGCCAGAATTGCTGCGGAAGCGCGCTACCGGTACTACGTGGGCTATTACTCGCACGAGCCGTTCATCGACGGCAAGTATCGCAAGATCGAGGTGGTCGTCCTGAATCACGGGACCAACCTGACCATACTGGTGAAGAAGGGCTATTGGCCGGCGGCGATGGAGTTGCAGCCGCGCACCGCCACGCCAACGCAGTGAGCGCGAGCGGACGCCGCTTCGGAATAGCTCCGTGGGATGGACCCATGCGCCATGAATAATCTGCTGCGGGGCAACGCCCTGTTTGCGCTGGCCGCGGCGGTGCTGTGGGGCGGCGGCGACTTCGCCGGCGGCATGGGGGTCAAATCCGCGGGCGGCGACCTGCGTGCGGCCTTGCGCGTAGTGCTGCTCAGCCACATCGCCAGCTTTGCCGTGCTGATCGCCATCGCCCGCCTGCGCGGGGATGCGTTTCCCCACGGCGCGCTGCTGGCCTGGGGAGTGGCCGCGGGAGTGGCCGGGGGGCTCTCGCTCATCTGCTTCTACATCGCGCTGTCGCGGGGCGCGATGGGAGCTTCAGCTACGCTCAGCGGGCTGCTGGCCGCGGCGATTCCTGCCACCCTGACCCTGTGGCGCGAGGGATCGCCAGGAGGGCTGACGCTGCTGGGCTTCGCGGTGGCGGGGACGGCGATATGGATGATCGCGGGCAGCCCGGCTGACAGTCCTTTCGCTCCGGCGGCTGCAGCGGAGGCCGGCGCGCGCGCCCGCCAGACTGCTCGTCAGACTATGACTCTGGCAATGCTGGCCGGCGTGGGCTTCGGTTTCTATTTTGTCGCGTTGAAGATGGCCGGTTCGGGCGGCGTCGTGTGGCCGATGGCGACCGCGAGGATCGGCAGCATTACCACCTGCGGGGTGATCTTTATGGCGCTGCGGCTGCGCCCAGGCAAGGCTTCCGGGTCGTCCGCCACGATGGCGATGGGCCGGAAGGCCGTGGGATGGGCGCTGGCAACAGCGCTGCTGGATACCTCCGGCAACCTGCTGTTTGTGGCGGCAACCCGCGCCGGCAGGCTTGACGTGGCAGCGGTGCTGGCGTCGCTTTATCCGGCTTCGACCATCCTGCTGGCGGCGCTGGCGCTGGGCGAGCGGCCTACGCAGCGACAGGCGCTGGGCATGGCCGCTGCGGTGGCGGCGGTGGCGCTGATTGCTCTGTAACGCGTCTCGATGACGGCGAGCGGCCAAGTTCCGGCCAGGGAATGGGGAGTTGCGAGGGACGGGAAGCAGAAGGGGGAGGGAGAGTTCACTTCCCCTTCCAAAAGAGCAGTGCAGATTCTAGCGGACCGCTTGTTCGCGCTGGCGTTGTTCGGCTGCCAGCCTGGCTTCCGCCGTAGCCTTTGCGTCGGCGGCAAGCTTCGCTTCCTGGTAGGCTTTCTCTTCGGCCGCGACCTTCGCGTCCGCAAGGGCCTTGGCTTCGGCATCCTTCTTCTTCTGCTCTTCCTCGTCCTCGCCGGTGATGCCCCTCATGCCATCCTTGAAGCCGCGGAGGCCTTCACCCAGGCCTTTGCCGAGTTCCGGAAGCTTCTTGCCGCCGAACAGAAGGACTGCCAGGCCGGCCACAATGATGAGGTGCCACGGTTGAAATAGATCGCCCATAAAAATTTCTCCTTGCAGCCCACGGCGAGCGGGAAACGCCGCGCTGCCTTCGTTCACTGCACTCATCATTGTCGCATAGATGGCCGGCGGACTGACAGAACGAATCTGGTTCCGGACAGTGTCTGTCCGGGCACACGCTCGCGGGCGGAGCCCAAGGCTGTTTGCGAGGTAATGCGCCGGGAGATTACCACTGAGCGGCTCTTTTCGCGGTCGCATGGCAGGCTCCAGGCACTACACTGTTCTGTTTCACAGCGCACGACCCAGCGGAACCAAGGAGATGAAACCAAAGCGGTGTCACCAGAGGACACCATGTTCGAAAAAGGAAACTCGTTCTTCTCCGACTACACCGACCGCGAAGGCAAGCGCCACCGGAAAGCCCACAAAACCTCACTGGCAGCGACCCGCCACGAAAACACAATGAAGCGGAGAACCGCAGCCCGCCCCGCTGGGGCGGGACGGCAGCGGACATCATCGCCGCCAGTCTCGCTGAACGCAGCCGCGCGAACCCTGCCCGTCGATGCGACCATCGCGCGGTCGCAGGACGTTCACTTTACCAAGCCGTCGAATCCCTTGCACCCGAAGACCTCTCGGTCCTCGAAGTCCAGCGAGCCGAAACCATCCTCGACGCGCCACGACAGTCCGGCATCGACCGCTCGCAGGGTACGCGGCGCAACGAAGCGTACGAACTCCGATGGTGGCTCAAGGCCCTCGAAGCGCACGGTGCGCCAAAACTCAGCCACCTAACCCGCATGCCGATCCGACAAGCCCCACGGAACATCGTGCCAACCCCAGAAGAGGCGGCGCGGCTAATCGCCGCGCCAGACCTCGGGCTGCGGTGGCTGCTGCTCTGCGCCGCGCACTGCGCGCTCCGCTTCGGCACCAGCCTCCGCGTCACACCAAACGACTGCATCGGCGGCGTGATACGCCGCCGAAGCAAAGGAGGATCGACAGTTGAAATCGCGCTCTCACAACCCATGGTCAAACTGCTCGCGGTCGCCTACGGCGACCAAAACCAACCCGTCTGCAACCTACTCGCAGGCCGCACCCTCAGCAAGCAAGGCTGGCAGTTCCGCTGGAGGGCCTGGAAAAAGCGCCTCGGCATCCGCAAGGAACTCAGGCCCCACGACCTCCGGCGCGCGCTCGCGCGCGCCGTCTACGACACCACCGGCGACCTCCGGCAAGTGCAAAGCCTCCTAGGCCATGCATCGCTCCGGGCAACCTTCCACTATCTCGGCGAGGCCAGAACCGAACCGACAAACCAGGCCGCGCTCCGCGCGGCCAGAGAGCAGGTAACAGGTGAAAAACCATGACAAAACCGACCGCCT
>Ga0182030_10017836_pt1 | contig 13664 bp, 9 predicted proteins | sample 812S3MmetaG_FD_121299 | JGI IMG/M metagenome (GOLD analysis project Ga0182030, IMG submission 121299) | Permafrost microbial communities from Stordalen Mire, Sweden - 812S3M metaG (Illumina Assembly) | ecosystem: Environmental > Terrestrial > Soil > Wetlands > Permafrost | place: Sweden... | reverse complement strand
TCCAATACATTTTAATCTGAATTTTAAACCTTCTCAACTGCTGATGATCTGCTGATCTCCAGTGGGTGAGTTGAATTGCAGAACTTGAAAAGCAGTTTTGAATTTCTCCTTTTAATAGCTGATGGCTACTGTCGGGAGCGATCCCATTTATTGTTTTATCGTTCGGCTGCGAACAACTTCAACTGAGCGTCAAGGCGCAGTGTGCTTCTCGACCAGTCTTCGCGGGGTAAACAATTTTTTGGTGAGGCTTTTTTGGGTTCATTTAGATAGTCCGAAAAAAAGGAGAGCCGGAGCTCTCCTTTGAATTTGTTGATTGTGTGTGGTGCGGGCAGTTAGGAAAATAGATTGGCGTCTCTTGCTGAAGCAACGAGCCAGTTGATGCAACCAGGGGTTGCCAATCCACCGGTGACGCCGGCAGCTCCGAAAAGCACTCTCTTCATGGCGTCTTGTGTTCCAGCAGCCATGTGCATGAAACCCATGATCATGGTTGGTCCGCCCCAGGCAATGCCGAGGATTTCTAAACCGTTGGCGATAATGTTGAGTAACGCTTCTAAGTTGGCTAAGTTGTTGACGCGCACTGTACCTGCGGTGTTGACGCCAGTTACGTAGGTGGCATCAGTGCCCTGTGGTCCTATAGTGCCGTTAGTGGCGCCTCAGAGGCTCGGTGCCGTACCCAGTCCGCCTTGGTTCGTTTGTGTTTGCGTATTTTGTTGTGAGCCATAACCTGTCGAGCCAAGAGCGCCGCCGCTATTTAGCGCACCCATGCCAGTCCCTTGAGCAAATGCCGGTGCGCTTGCGCATGCGCCTGCTACTGATAAGCCAACTACAGCCATAGTAAGTTTGCGGAACGAGTTCATCATGAACCTCCTGACGGGTTTTATTGGAAAATTAGTAAGCGGACTTTTCGCGACTCAGGTTGCTTTAAGTACAACCTCTTGGAATCACTTGGTTAGAATAAGCGAGAACTCATACCGAGTCAACAGTTTTTTTAGGATAAACCCACAATTTAAGAAACTGCCGAAAGTGCCGTGATCTATAGTATAGAAGGTTTGGGATTCGTTTTCGCTCAGGCTAATAAAAGTGAGATCGGCAGTACGCGGGGGTTTTATTGAGGGAATCGGGGGACCTAATTGATTACTGCGTTTTTCTAACGGTCACAAAAAACGGCGTTTTGCTTTACCAGCGACGACTTTTCCGAGACAAACGCGCCTTTTGGCTCCTGTACACGCTGGAACGTTGTTGGGTATGCCCAGGTAGGTCGTAAATGCAAGCAGAGCGAATAAAAATGACTCTTTGAATTTTGCCGATATCCCCAGGTCCTCATGCTTCAAAAAGGCGATTTCTTTCGGGCACGATTCTTGTAGTTGTTCGATCAGGAAAGTATTATCAGCGCCACCCCCGCCCAGAATCATTCTTTCGATTTGAATTTTATCCAGTACATGATTTTTGTAAGCGTCTGCAATAGAACGCGCCGTAAGTGCAGTTACGGTCGCAAGCAGATCTTCTTTTGAAACCTTTCGTTGTCTGGATTCTGCTATCACATTGTCGGCAAACTGGTGCCCAAACAGCTCGCGTCCGGTTGTTTTCGGTGGGCGGCGGCTATAGTAGGGGTGTGAGAGCAATTCGCTCAACCAGGCTTCGTTGATTTTCCCCGATCTGGCAAGCGCTCCTGCCTTATCGTATTCAGCTCCGAATAATTGCTGAGTAACGCGATCCATGATCATGTTTGCAGGACCTGTATCAAACGCAAGCTCTGCTATTCCATCTTTAGAAAGAATGGTGATATTTGCGATGCCGCCAAGATTCAACACACCGCTGGCGATACCATCGCCGCCGAACAATACTTCGTCCGCAAAGGGCACCAGAGGAGCACCCTGGCCACCCTCCGCGATATCGCCGGGACGAAAGTCGCCGACTACAGTGACATTCGTGCGAGCAGCGATGACGGCCAGTTCGCCCAGTTGCAGAGTGCCTCTGGCAGTCGTGCCCCAAAATGGAGACGAATCGGGGGCATGCCATATTGTTTGCCCATGTGAACCGATCAAATCGATTTCGCTCAGGCTCAAACCCGCATCTCTGGTAACTTTTATCGCGGCATCGGCAAATATTTCACCTAGTGTCGCGTTTAAGAGGGTTACTTCTCGCCAGTCGGAGGGTCCATCAACGACTGTCTTTTGCAATTTTTTTAAAAATGTCTTGTCAAAAGGCACAAGTGCCGTCTGAATGACCTCGGCTCCGATGCCAGGTGTGTGACCAAACTTAACGCCGACTTCTGGCTTTTTAAAGAACAATCGGAAGATGGCAGCATCTATGCCATCCATTGATGTACCGCTGTTCAGACCGATAACGATGAGAGATTTTGCTTTATTCATTGTTGAATATTATGGCCTATCGACAACTACGAATTGTTGAAGAATGCCGAAAGCTGACTCTATGCCATAAAAGTGGATGCTAAGATATTCCGAAATTTACCTTGTGTATCTCGAAGGCATAAAAAATGGTTACCAATAAATCGCTTGAACACCAGTCCAGCTTGGGAGTTAATCAACTGTACATCGGCAGAGGCAAAGCCACCCGACGAGCGTACGGTTTTGACGAAATTGCTCTGGCGCCTGGTTCTACGACATTAGACCCTGAGCTTTGTGATATCTCCTACAGCATAGGCAAACACCAATTTTCGATGCCGATTATTGCCAGCGCTATGGACAGCGTAGTTGATGTCGGTATGGCTACCGTCCTCGGCGAGCTTGGTGGGCTGGCAGTCTTGAATTTGCAGGGCATCCAGACTCGCTATGAAGATGCAAGCGAGGCATATGCTCAGATAGCGGCCTGCGACAACGAGCATTTTGTTGAATTGATGCAAAAGCTTTACTCCGAGCCGATAAAGGAACATCTGGTAGCGAAACGAATAGAAGCAATAAAGGCTGCTGGCGTTAAAGCTGCCGTTTCAGTTACTCCGAATTTTGCTGAGAAATTTGGACCAATGGCTGTTGAAGCTGGCTGTGACATCTTATTCATTCAGTCGACGGTGACCGGTATCGAGCACAAGTCGGTAATGGGGACGCCCAGTCTGAACCTGGCTAAATTCTGCAGAAAGACAAGCATTCCTGTGATTGTCGGTAATTGTGTTCGATACCAGACTGCGCTCGAGCTTATGGAGACTGGCGTGGCTGGCATATTGGTCGGTATTGGTCCAGGTGCTGCATGCACCTCACGCAGCGTGCTTGGAATCGGCGTACCGATGGCTACTGCGATTGCTGATTGTTCTGCGGCCAAGCACGATTTTGCCGATCACAACGGTGGACAAGCACCGCTTATCATCGCTGACGGCGGTATGGCTGTTGGTGGAGATATCTGCAAAGCTATAGCTTGCGGCGCAGACGCCGTAATGATTGGTTCACCTATCGCCCGTGCGAAAGAAGCGCCAGGACGTGGATTTCACTGGGGGATGGCTACTCCAAGCCCGGTTCTGCCACGCGGAACACGCATCCGAGTTGGGACGTCTGGTTCGTTAGACGAGATTTTGAATGGACCGGCTCATATCGATGACGGCTCGCAGAATCTAATCGGCGCGCTCAAAACTAGCATGGGCACTATGGGCGCTGCATCCCTTGAAGAGATGCAAAATGTCGAAGTCGTTATTGCTCCGTCTATTTTGACTGAGGGCAAAGTATTTCAGAATGCCCAGAAACTTGGTATGGGAAGGTAATACTTCAAAGAGCGAGCGAAATATGAGTAGAACAACGCGTGGATATGTTTTTGTGTTGGCGCTGATCTCTGTATTTGGCGCAAATTATGGTTCTCCAGCTACAGCTGGTGCCGATGATTCGGTGTCTTTGACAGTTCCTCAAAATGTAGTGTCTCCTGTAGCAGATCCGCCGAAAATAGCCGCGCCAACGCCGATTCAGGCAGCGATTGCTTCTTCGATGCCACTCGGTCCATCGACCATCGCGGATATCGCTGAGGCTGTGGCACCATCTGTGGTGACTATTGATGTGTCTCAGAAGGTGGCTAATACTCCTACGCCGGATTATCCATCGAATCCATTTCAGTTTTTCTTCAACCCCAACATGCTTATGCCGAGATCGCGCAGCGCCCAAAATATGGGCTCGGGTTTTATCATTCGACCCGATGGATACATCGTGACTAATGCGCATGTTGTTAAATCAGGAGGCAAGATCACTGTTGCCCTGAATGATGGCAGGCACTTCCCTGGTATCTTAGTGGGAGTTGATCCATATACAGATATTGCTGTAGTTAAGATTGAAGCAGATAAACTGCCAGTGGCACGGCTTGGTACGAGCAAAGGGTTAAGACCTGGCGATTTTTGCATTGCCATTGGTAGTCCCTTCAGCTACGACCACACCGTGACATTCGGAATTATTTCAGCGCTGGAACGCGACGTGCGATCAGTAAATGACCACATCAGGTTCATTCAAACTGATGCTGCGATTAATCTCGGCAATTCGGGTGGTCCCTTGCTGAATCTGGCTGGAGACGTGATTGCTATCAACACTGCTATCCACACTAATGCACAAAATTTGGGATTTTCGATTCCAATCGATACCGTCAAAAATGTAATCGAGACGCTGGTGGCAGGCAAAAAAATTGAGCGCCCTTACCTGGGCATCATCATGGAGCCCCTGGATGATGTGCATTTGAAAAGCCTTGGTTTTCCAGCGAAAACATCTGGTGTGTTCATCGCTGGAGTGAACGAAGGTCCGGCGATGACTGCAAGCGTGATACAGGGAGATATCATTCAGAAGATAGATGGCAAGGATGTTACAACCGCCCGGGAAGTGCAAGAAATCGTGCACGCGCATAAGGTTGGCGATACTTTGCACCTGCTTGTTTTACGAAGAGCGCAAGTACATGCTATCGCTTGCAAGATCGGTCAATATCCTGATAACGCTGGCATGCCCGCACAGGAAGATAACGAGCCTTAGGAGTCCTGGGAGCTTAGGAGTTTTGGGAATCTTAGGAGTCTTGAAAGTCCTGAAAGTCCTGGGAGTTCAACCACCCAACCGGTGGCATCCAGGTCTTTCAGCGCTTTTTTGTTTCGGTATTCATAAATTCGATAAAATTCTCGTTGAACTCATTGTCTTCATTTAGTTTCGCTTCGACAGCAACTTTTTTAAAGTTGTCTGGAGCTGCAAAGGTTATCGGAGTAACTGGTACCTCCTCCAGCGACGAAGTGGAGAGGTAAACCCGATGCTTACCATCAAACCCTGAAGATGAGCTATCAATAGGCACTTCCGGTATTTTTGGCAGTGAGTAAATTGTATTGAGCATTCTAATTTCTTCTTTTGCACAATTCTCAGTAACTAAACCATTAACGGACATCGAATTTGGATAATCACCGGTGACTTCTTTCGTTCTATATAACTTCAAACCCTTTGGATAATGAGTCGGCCCTGTGCTGTAGACCATCTGTGTGAATTTCCTATAGGGGCTCGGTCCAACTTTTTGTATGGGAACATCGGAAAAACTGGTGCCACCCATAACACCTCTAGTCATTGCAACGGTGTTTGTAAATTTGGCTGCTGGAATAATGCAGTATTTTTTTGTATCCAGATTGTATTTGTAAGCTGCCCAGTCAGGCGCTTTTGCCAAAATTACAGTGTGGGATTTCTTGAACAGGACTTTCAAGTTTGTGGCGTTGATGATAATTTCCAGGTCGCCACTTACGATGCTATGCTGCTCTAGTTTGAAACACTTTTCCTGCAGTTCTTTGGCGGATAACATCTGTCCGTCCAGGAGGGTTAGTCCTGTTAATATCGGCACAACGCAAACAACCGTTTTCATTGCGTTCAGAAAAACGGACATGCTTTTTTTGCTCCCGTTTATAGCTTGTGATAATAAGGCTGAACCAGGTTGTCCAGAAAACAGATCACCACATTGAACTCGGATTGCCTGCGATCGCCCGCTCACATGTGTATATCCAGCAGAGCGGTGGTTGATTAATCTTATCATTGTCGCTGTAGGTGTTAACTCAATCCTGAACTGTGAATCGCTGATTCCGGATAATCGTGCCCACCCCTTTTTCCACGGTTCAATTGCTATTTTCCGTTTGTTCTCGGGTAATACATTGATGGGAGGACAGGAGTCATGGGCAGGGTTCACAAATTCTTCCCTTCACAGTCTTAGAATTCGAATGGAACGTGGAAGCCAGGTAAGTTTGTATCTATCGGCGCGAATGCGAGAAAAGGTCAATGAGCAAGCGAGACTCTCAGGCATTAATACCTCATTTGTTGCGTCGAGCTGGCTTTGGAGCCACGCCGGTCGAGCTCGAGTACTATCAGTCGAAAGGTTACGATAAGACTCTCGACGAGCTGTTGCATCCAGATCGCGCTGCAAATGACGCGCTTGACGATTTGATTGCCGCCCAAAATTTTGATTTCACTAGAGTTGAAGACCTGAAGCGCTGGTGGCTCTTTCGTATGTGTTTCACAAAGCGACCGTTAGAAGAGAAGCTCGCTCTTTTTTGGCACGGGCATTTTGCCACTTCAAACAAAAAAGTGAATAATCCCTACGCCATGTATCAGCAGAATCTTACGTTCCGAAAATACGGAATGGGTCCGTTCAGTGATCTTTTGTTAGGTGTGTCAAAAGATCCCGCAATGATTGTCTGGTTGGACAATCAACAAAATCGCAAAGGAAGTCCCAACGAGAATTATGCTCGTGAAATCATGGAGCTCTTCAGCCTCGGCATCGGCAACTATTCCGAGAACGATATTAAAGAAGGTGCAAAAGCCTTTACAGGTTGGCAGACGAAGAACAGCACTTTTTTCTTTAACAGCACTCAGCACGATTCGTCTGTGAAAAATTTTCTTGGTAAGAGTGGCGATTTGAACGGCGATGATGTAGTTCAAATCGTCTCTAGCCAGCCTGCTGCGTCACAATTCATTGCTCGCAAACTGGTCGCATTTTTCGTTGCAGACAACCCAGATCAAGGCATGGTCGACGACCTGGCTGCTGTCTATATCAAGGAAAATGGCAACACACGATCTGTGTTGAAAGCTCTCTTTACGCATCCGATTTTTATGAACGATAAAGCCTTCCATGCCAAAATCAAGAGTCCTTCTGAGCTTGTAGTTGGAACAATAAAAACCTTGCAAGTGAAAAATTTGGATGGCGACCTCACCGCCAGTATGTCCAGAATGGGGCAGAGCTTGTTTGAGCCGCCATCCGTGAAAGGATGGGATGGTGGACATGCCTGGATATCAACAAACACGATGATGGAGCGATTCAATTTAGCCACTCGTATCACACAACAAAAATTTGATGCTCTGGAAGGTTACATCAGTCCGAGCCAGATGGTGGCAAATCAAGGGCTGACAAATGCCAGAGGTATGGTCGATTATTTTGTCAATTTGCTGGTTGACGGAGATATCCCAGAACCGGCAAAGACAGAACTTATCAAATATGTGTCTTCTGATATTTCTGGAAAATCGGTGGCTGCTATACCTGATGATAAGCTACTCGATGCTAAGCTTCGCGGGCTCGTTCATTTGATAATGACTATGCCGACCTACCAGCTTTCTTGAGGTTTCTAGTTTGCGATTTGGTGCCGGATAAGCGGTTCGTTGTGTACGGAAAAGGGTGATTTAGATGTCCATCAGTCGAAGAAATTTTCTAAAAGCTGGGCTTGGAGCTGTTAGCGTAACTCTCGGCGGTACTCACTTTCTTACTCTAGCTGCACAAGCGGCGAACTTTGATCCAAGGCGAGTCGGCAAATCTAAGATCCTCGTTACGATTCAGCTGGCGGGCGGCAATGATGGTATCAACACAGTGATTCCTTATGGAGTCGGAGAGTACTACCACGTACGCCCTCAAATCAATATTCCTGAAAAAGACGTTCTTCCGCTCACCGGTCAGATTGGGCTGCATCCAAGCATGATTGGTATGTCCGACCTGTATAAAGCGGGCAAGGTTGGTATCATACTTGGTGCGGGTTATCCACAGCCTAATCGATCTCACTTCCGCTCGATTGAAATTTGGCAAACTGCAGATCCCAATAAGATTATTGAGACAGGCTGGCTTGGTCGTTATCTTGATCTCGCAAAAGGTCAGGGCGGAGATGCCGACTATCCATTGCCCGCTGTAAATGTAGACTCGAGCCTACCTAAGACTTTGTCAGCCACGCAGGTCGTCGTTCCTTCGGTTGCGAATGTCTACGATTTTAAATTCGCGACAGACCAGCACTATCAACAAGACAGGAAATATCAGCTTTCTATTTTCAATGAAGCGTATTCGAAATTCGACGAAAATTCACCATCGATTGATCTATTGAAAAAGGTCGGTATTGATAGCGTTGAAGCTGCAGACTACCTCTTGAAAGTCGTGCAAAACTACAAGAGTGACGTTTCGTATCCTGATACCGGGTTTGGGAAAGGAATGAAATTTATCGCTCAGATGATCACTGCTGGCGTTAAGTCTCAAATTTACAATATTAGTCTTGGCGGTTTCGACACGCATGCAGGGCAAAAGGGAGCCCAGGCGAATTTGTTAAAGCAATTGTCTGAGGGGATAACTGCTTTCCAGAAAGACCTCGAAGCGCATCATGTTGATGGTGATGTCATGGTTATGACCTTCTCTGAATTCGGGCGCCGGGTGGCAGAGAATGGCGGCAGAGGCACAGATCATGGCACAGCCGAACCGCTGTTTATCGTAGGCAGTGGTGTGAAAGGTGGGCTCTATGGAGAGTATCCGAGCCTGACCAACCTGGACAATGGCGATTTGAAGTTTAATGTTGACTTTAGAACTGTTTACTCCACGGTCCTGGACCGTTGGCTGAAGGCAGATAGCCATCAGATTCTCGGCGCCAATTATGAGAACATCAAATTTGTCTAGCGAACGGTTTATTCTTGTTGCTTGCAGTAAGCAGGAGAGTGAACATGACACAGACAATAAAGCAAACGACAGAGGCGCGCGTGCTTACAGGACGTGCTGCCAGAATCTCCAGTCCGAAATCAGCATTTAAAATTGAAGAACTTTCCTATAAGTCCCCGACGGGTCATCAGGTGCGTTTGAAGTTGCAGGCCTGTGGGGTCTGTCACAGCGATAGCTTTACCGTAGAGGGTGCCTTCCCCGGGCTTTCGTATCCGCTAGTTCCAGGACACGAAATAGTCGGAATAGTAGACGCGGTCGGTTCCGAAGTACACCGCTTGAAGCCAGGTGACAGAGTCGGAATCGGCTGGTACGGTGGCCACTGCGGGGAATGCATTTCTTGTCTCAAAGGTGACTTTATTACCTGTAGTAAATTGCAAACTCCGGGCTTGACGGGAGATGGAGGCTATGCCGAATACGGAATTTTTCCTGACTCCGCTTGTGCAAAAGTTCCAGAAGGTTTGAGTTCAGCAGATGCGGCACCTCTTTTGTGCGCAGGAATCACGACTTTTAACGCGATAAGACATGCGGGTGTTATGCCTGGCGACACCGTAGCTATTCTCGGGATTGGCGGCCTCGGACATCTTGCCGTACAGTTCGCAAATAAAATGGGTTGTAAAACCGTCGCGATTGCTCGTGGCAAAGAGAAGGAGAAGTTCGCGAAGGAACTTGGTGCACATGTTTATATTGATTCTGAAGCTCCAGGAGCCGTTAAATCATTGGCGGACGCCGGTGGTGCCAAACTTATTCTCGCGACAGCGGCGAGCTCAAAGGCGATGTCGCCGTGGGTTGATGGACTTTGCGTGGGCGGTTCGCTTGTAATAGTGGGTATCGGTCATGAGCCACTCGATATCAGCCCATTGCAACTGATTCCGGGACGCAAGTCGGTAAAAGGTTGGCCAAGTGGGACAGCACAAGACTCGGAAGATTGTATGAATTTTGCGGCATTGACCGGCATCAAACCGATGCTTGAAAAATACCCGTTCGATAAAGTCTCTCAGGCTTATGACCGGATGATGAGCGGGGCTGCGAAATTTCGAGTAGTGCTCGAGTTCTGAGTACTTGAGTGCCAAGTGCTCGAGTTCAAATTCTTGAAAACTGCGCTTTCCTCAATTCATACATCACTTTTTAGAACAGCATATAATTCACCGGGCTGGATGCTTCAAGCATTGGCAGTTGGCGCTCGCGCGCTGGCTTGGCCGACACGTCTTCATGCAAGGCGGCCATATCCTTGACCGATCGGCATGAAGCCCTCGTTGTCCGCGTGATTTACGTTTTAATTGATTCAAGGAATTTAGCTATGACCTTTCGAAAAATTTGTTGCTCGCTGAGTTTGGTATCTGTCCTCGTTTCGACGAACTTTGGTGTCTTGCGTGCTGAAGCCGGAACGCCCGATGCAGTCACTACGGTTGTCAGTGCATCAAAGTCGAAAGAAGAACCTTCAGAAGCTTCTTTGCGTCTGCCCAAAACCACGATGCCCGTTCAATACAACCTCACATTCGAACCCGACTTGAAGAATTTCACTTTCCTGGGCACGGAGCAAATCGCTCTTGAAGTGACCGAGGCAACAGACGTCATTGCTTTGAATGCCGCCGATCTCACAATTACTGATGCGAACATAGTGTCGGGGCATGAAACCGTGGTATCAAGCACAGACTTACCTGGAGGCGGTACTGAACGGCAGACTTTGATCGAAGCCACCATCCAACACGCCACCGTGGAGATGGATTCAGATAGAGAGCAAGTGCGCTTGAAATTCAAAACTGCACTCGCTGCTGGAAAGTATGTCTTGAGTTGCAAGTTCAAGGGACGTTTGAACGATGAGCTGCGTGGCTTCTATCGCTCCGCGTATGTCGATCATAAGGGTGTAACACATTATCTGGCGACCACACAGATGGAGCCTACTGATGCCAGGCGCATGTTCCCGTCTTTCGATGAGCCGTCCTTCAAAGCCACATATCACATAACGGCGATAATCGATCCCGCCTATACGGCTATTTCCAATGCTCCAGTAGCGACAGACGAGAAGAACGCTGCTGGAAAAAGAGTGGTGAAGTTTGAGTCGACTCCAAAGATGTCATCGTATTTGGTGGCATTGATAGTTGGTGAATTGAAACCCACTGCAACCAAGGTTTCTAACGGGGTGCCAATCACGGTCTGGACAACGCCAGGTAAAGAGCATCTGGGCGAGTATGCGCTGAATACTGCCACCGAGATTTTGCCTGCGGAAGAGTCCTACTTTGGTATACCTTACCCTGGCAAAAAGCTTGACTTGATAGCGTTGCCTGATTTTGATGCTGGAGCTATGGAGAATCTCGGAGCAATTACTTTCCGTGAGGCTTTGCTACTGGTCGATAATAAAACAGGAACGAACTTCCTGAAGCGGACAATCGCCAGCATTACAGCTCATGAAATGGCGCATCAATGGTTCGGCGATCTGGTCACGATGAGATGGTGGGATGATCTCTGGTTGAATGAGGCGTTCGCTACCTGGATGGCAACAAAAACTGTCAATAAAATCAGACCGGAATGGCGCTTCCTTGCTAAGTCGGTAGAGACTAGAAACTTCGCTATGTCTGAAGATCAGCTGGCGTCGACACGAGCAATCCATGCGCACGTATCAAATCCATCTCAAGCAGTCGAAATGTTCGATGGTATCACTTACGAAAAAGGTGCTTCGATTCTCCGGATGCTTGAATGTTTCGTGAACGAGAAGACTTTCCAGAAGGGGATTCATGATTATCTCTCCAGTCACGCATTCAACAATGCGACTACTGAAGAACTGTGGGAAGCCATTGCTGCAGCATCTGGTGGCAGCGTTCCTGTACCTGAGATCATGAAGCCATGGGTCTATCAAGCAGGCTTCCCTCTCGTCACGCTCAGTGCGCAGGCGCCAGGCAAAGCGATCACTCTCGAGCAGAATCGTTTCTTTGAAGCGTCGGATGCAAAAGCAAGCAGTTCGCTCTGGCGTATTCCAATGGTATTCCATCCGCTGGGTGCTCCAGTGGCCTCTAACGCACCGACTGGTGGTGCCGGTTCTGAAACCGCTGTTGTGAACAACAAACTTTTGTCCGGGCAGCAAGATTCGTATACGGTTACTGATTCTAAGTCGGTAGCGTTTGCTAATAAGGACGGAAGTGGTTTCTTCCGAGTTCGTTATGCTCAGCCTGACTTCGATGCTATTGCTTCAAAATTCTCTTCCCTGTCTCCTGAAGAGCGCATGGTATTGCTATCAGATACTGGCGCACTGTCAGTCTCCGGAAAAATTCCAGTTGAGAATCGCCTTAATCTGCTGTTGAAGATTCACGATGAAAAAGACTTGTTGGTTCTTTCGGAAATCGTTAATGACTTTGATTCACCGTACACATCGATGACACCGGATTCGATGCCTGCCTATCAGACGTTCGTCTCCAATAACGTGAGACCGCTGAAAAACGAACTTGGATGGGAAGCGAAACCTGGCGAGCAAGATCTTGCCAAAGACCTTCGCGCAACGGTTCTCAACATCCTTGGCACTTATGGACAGGACAAGGAAACGATCACGGAAGCATTTACTCTCTTCCATAAATATATGAAGGACCATAACTCAGTGAACCCCGACATCGTTCCTTCGATTTTGCAAATCGTCGCTTACAACGGCACGCTGAAAGATTACGAAGAAATCGAAAACGGCTGGAAAACAGCGAAGGCTCCAGAAGACGAAAAGAGAATGCTGCGAACTCTCGCTATTTTTAGAAATCCGGAGCTCGTTGCGAAAACGCTCGACTTGATTGTAAGCGGTCAAATTAGAGGACAGGATTCTCCTGGTGTGCTATCTAGTTTGTTGGCGCACTACGATACGCAAGAGCAATCGTGGACGTTCGTAAAGCAAAACTGGGACAAAATTCTCAAGCTATTTCCACCGACCAGCATGCGACACGTCGCGTCTGCTTGTTCTAACTTTTACAGGCATAAAGACGAGGAAGATCTCGTCGCATTCTTCGGCTCACACAAAGTACCTTTCGGAGATTCGGCAGTCGCTCGAGCTCTTGAAGATGTGCACATTAGTGTGCTTTATCACGAGCGTTCGGATGCCGCGATTCGCAAATGGGTAAAGACTGAAGCTTCGAAATGAGTCAGTGAAGATCACAAAAAAGAGTTCTTTGACAGTGCTCCATTCCGCAAGGCAAGGGCGAGTGATCACAATAAGATTCTGTTTGCTCCCATCGATCGTAAGCCTTCTGCTCGCGGGCACGCTGAATAATTTTTCGAGCGCGGACGTTCAGGGCACAGCAGCCACCAAGATGCCCGAGTATAAACAGGGAAGCGATGCTTGGACGCAAAAGCGATACCCTGAGGCTGAGGCCTGTTTAGCCAAAGTGCTGAAGGTATATCCTGATGACGACGGCGCCCTATTCTTACATGCAACTTCGTTGATACACATGGATCGTTATCAGGAAGCAGGATTCGACCTGGAACGCCTTCTCAAAACAAAGAAATCAGGTTGGAATTTGCAACGTCAGGAACTCGCCGCATGTTACGCCAAGACGGGCCAATGGATGAAGGCAATTCCGATATACGAATCGCTAATAGCCACGCCTAATCTTCCCAACAAGGTTATCCTCATGTCCGAGCTCGGCTTTGCCTATGAGTGTGCCGGACTGCATGGCCGCTCGGTAAAAGAGTTCCAAGAAGCAAGTCGCTATGGGTACGAACAGCCGAGTAAAGTCATTCAGGATGGCAAAGCCTTGTGGAAGAAGGGTGAAAAGCAACAAGCTTTTGCACTATTGGAAAAC
>Ga0182030_10017835_pt1 | contig 13664 bp, 10 predicted proteins | sample 812S3MmetaG_FD_121299 | JGI IMG/M metagenome (GOLD analysis project Ga0182030, IMG submission 121299) | Permafrost microbial communities from Stordalen Mire, Sweden - 812S3M metaG (Illumina Assembly) | ecosystem: Environmental > Terrestrial > Soil > Wetlands > Permafrost | place: Sweden... | reverse complement strand
AGGACTTCGGCTTCAATCATCTTGCAACAAAGATGGAGAGGTCCCGAGGCAAACCAGCGCGGGCGCTGGTAGCCCGCCAGATCAACCTTACGCCAGTCCGCAAAGAAGGGATCACCGAGATCGCCTTCGAACGTCGCTTCCTCCCATTCGGGGCAGGCCATGATGTGATAGTTCTCATAGGCAATGACATATGCGTCGATGCCATACTGGCGCTGAATCCGTGCGTTGTTGAAGGCGTTGTTCGCGATGTTTCCAAGGTGGAGAACCCGAAGCGGTCGACCCCGTTCAGCTCGCCATTTGTGATACCAGTCAAACACTTCCACACGCGATTGAGCACTCGCCGCGACATCGTCAGATGCTGAACCTGCTTGACCGTTTTGCGGTGAAAGTAAAGTCAAGCTGCCACATGCCCGCTCGCAGCGCAATTCCGCTCGAGCTGGTCGACTCTGGATTGCAATTTGCTATTTACCACCTCGGAAAAGCCAGCCGTCTCGATGTACATCCGCCCGAGTCGTGCAGCAACGGCCTCTATGCTGTAGTAGCGATCGATATATGCCCTGCCCTGCTTCCCCAGACGCTCCAGATCAATCCCGCCCTCAAGACACCTTTTCAGCATGTCGTAGATCTGCTCGGGCCTGACGTTGATAATTGGACAAGTCGCCGGATCAATCATCATGCCGTCGTTGCGGAGAAAACAGAGCACAGGCCGCCCGGACGCCATCGCCTCAAGCGCCGTGTAGCCATGAAAGCCGGCTATGAATTGATCGGCGATGAGATGAGATGCCCTAAAAAGCTCAAGGACTCTTTGGTTGGGAACCCCCTGAACAGACACAAGCTCTATCGGTTGCCCTTCGCGACGAAGCCGTTCGATCGCGTCCATCAGGAGAGCGGTTCCCTTGAAATGTCCGTGGTTCGGAGCGTGCGCAACTCGCAACGTATCTCCTGGCCTATATGCCAGGGGTTCTGCATTGAACTTTCTCAAATCCAGCGGCCAGTAGTGCAAGTCTCGGCAACCCGGCACATAGGAAACCATATCGCCCATGGCGATTCGCGCCGTTACGCGTCCGTCAAGCCGCTTCAGGGACGAATTCAGATCCTCTGTTTTGCAAATGCAATACCGCCCGGGTTGAGGGCATGCCTGGCAAATATTGGGCTCGCCGAGTCGTAACGTGATTTCCTGCGATCTCACATCGGCACCGTATGCGTAAGTATAGAGTCTTTTTCCCGCGTCGAGCAGCAACTGGAGCTCTTCCGGATGAATACCAAAACGTCCGTCGCTTATCATCAGGCCGCGGTCGTAAAAATAATTAAACACATCGAATTTCAATAATGCCCATGCCAACACAATACGCCGGAAATTTCTTAGTACGCGCCCGCTTCGCGTCAGCCTCGCTGCGGCTTCGAAGACAAACAGATTAATGTCGAAGGACCTCGTGATGTAATAGGTGTTGAACACCAGCGACGACGAACGAAGGCCGAGCAATCTGTCGCATTCCGCGAGGATCGGTAAAGTAAGGATGGGCGTTGACGCCCAAAGCGTGCGGACGGTCCCTCTGGCCAGCCTCTGTTCCGTCGACTTGCGGGCTCGGCGCACGACGATAGCCAGCAGGAATGGCATCAGCGCGGCTTTTTTCGCGCGAAATAGGCGGACACCCCTTCCCGCAAACGATCGGGCACGCCGGTACTGGATATACGATCCGTTCAACTCACCGCGCTCCTCATTTCTACCCATCATGGTTGACATATTGTTCATCCGCAGATGAGAGCTGTTCAGCATTGCGAAATCCTTCGTCATAAAAAAAGCTTCGTGTCAAAATCGATTAGACCGCCGGCAAGCAACCCAAATGATGTGAGACAAACTCATTCGCCTTGCATGAATAGGCCTGACTTTTATTACGATAATATCTCCGGCAAATTGTTAGCAGCCACATGATAGTCGTAACAAATCCTATCAGCGCAATGCCAAACCGGCGCGGGATCAGCACATTGTTATAAGCTTTGTTCCCGATGTGCCGATTTGTCACGCGCGCAATGGCCGCCCATCCTCGCTTCAAAGTCGAATTATCCCGCTCCAATTGCGGGCGCTATTTGCTGCCCTTCTTCTTCAGTGAATAGAAGGTACTCTGCGAATCGGTGGCAAATTCCTCCTGAATATCAAAGTACTTCTGGATGAGTTTTAGAAACCAAGGTCGGTCGAAATGGAAGATATGATAGTCATCCAGCGCCTCTATTGTTTCTGCTAGCGGATCATACTCCGGTGCCCCCGCAATGAACCCTAACCAAATAACGCAAACGCCATCCGGACGCAGAACGCGCAAGATTTCAGAAAACACCATGTCGAGCGATAAAACATGATCGAGCGACGTTCCGATTACAACGGCGTCAAATTCTTCATCGGGCCAAGGTAGAAATTCGGCAAATCCTTGGCAGAACTCAAAATCGCGCTTTCTGCTGCCTGGCAGGGGGTCGATCCCCGCGATGCGCTCTACATCTAGCCCCGAGAGATAATACGGCAACTGCAGCGGACCGCAGCCCACGTCCAGCACGTGGCCGCTGATCTCGGTCGAAAGATACATTCGAAACTGCTCGGCGCCTACGTTACCCTTGACGCTGAGACTCCCAATAGGCCTCTGTTCATACTCTATGCGGGCATTTTCGAACAACTTTTTCCAAACAGGAAAGACGTTCGGAAACATCTCTTCCAACTTCGCCATGTTGGCGTTGATATCGCTCTGCACGGCGAGGCGTGCCTGTCGGCCTTGCTTGAGGCCAAGACGACGCAGATGATCGGCAATTCGTTGGCGCGTTTTAAGCGAATGAGTCACAAGCTCAGTGTTCCATTTGCGATCAAGCTCCGCCAACTGGTTTCTTAGTGATGCAATCTCTTGCTGATCACACGCTCGCTCGGCGTCACGCCGGAGAGCTTCCGCTCGCCGAGTCTCCCTTCTCCCGAACATCACGTCCATCCTTCTGAAGCGCAAAAACGGCTCGACTATTTCCTAACCGGGAGCAAATCTTTATAGAACAGCGGCGCGTGAGCGAAAGCCGGCCCTTGGAGTGTGATCGCATTCCGATCTGGTGATATGCCGATTAACCGCCCGCCGAATATCCGACGGAGAACGGTTCTCGAAATTGCGGATCGCGCAACCAATCTGAAGAAACCCTTCATCCAGTAAAAACAGCTGCGTTAAAAAACCTCCGAACAAAAGAGGCTTGCGGCAAGCCGTCATAGATCGAAACGACTTTTTGCCACTCTCGACTGGCGTCCAACCGCTCAAGTGCGAGTCTAGCATTTGCGCGAAACCGCTCCCGAAGAGATTGATCTTGGATGAGGCGATTTATTGAATCGGCGATCGAGCGAGGATCATATGGATCAAAAATAAGGCCTACACCATTTTCAACAACGAGACGGCTGGCTTCCGGATAATGCGCTACAAGGACGGGGAGATCAGCTGCGAGATATTCAAAAATCTTGTTAGGCAGCGCATAGGTGAAATTGCGGCATAAGGCCGGAAGCGTCCAAATACCCGCGTCCGCTCCTCGTGCAGCCGCAACGACGTCGCCCGATGGCACCGGCTCGGCCAGAAACAGGCGTTGTTCGACACCAAGGCGTCTAGCAAGGGCGCGATAATTTTCACCAAACAAATCCAGAGAGGGGCCCCTAACGACGAACACACATCGCGGAGTGAACGCGAGCGACTCGATAATCGGCTCGATCATTCGCGTAGGACCCGTACCGCCCTGCCAAAGGACAACAAAACTGGATTCCGGCAGTCCCAATTGTTGCTTTATAGGTGGGTATTCCTTCGTGGGAACCGCCTTCAAGTTTGGAATATTGCGAATGATTTGAGGACGCCGGCCGCCCAATTCATCCACCATGGCGTCCGCGATTGAATCACAGACAGTAATGGTCGCGGAGGCTTCTTTTAGACACCGTGCTTCCAGCTTCTGAAGTTCGCGTTTCCAGTCCTGTGGATAGGGAACCCACTTCGACTTTGTGTTATCCCAATGGACATTTTCCGAAAACCATTCGTGGAAATCCACGATCAGGTGAGCACCCCTGACTTTCGCCGCGGCGAGCGCAGCATAGGCCGTGCTTAGGTCATGAGCATGAAACGCAAACGGCTTCATTTGCACCGCCTCAGAATAGAGTAGATCAGCACAATAGCCTGGTTTCTCGCTCATGAACGTTGCCCCCGCCCAATGAACATACTTGATGGACACGCCTTGGCCCCAGTCGAGATTGAACGTTGCTCCAATTCCCTCGGAAGGTTCGGGACAAATCACAGATACGGTGTAACCAGCGGATGCAAGCGCTCTCGCCTCGCGTTCGACCCTTGGATCAACACGCAAATCGGAAACAACGAGCATGACTATTTCACGGCCCGACGCCCTTGCCCCAACCCGTCTAGCTCTCCGGTTCCTGCTCGCGGCAGCATCATGCATGGTCGGGATAGGCGCGTCGCCTATGCGTGTTGGCCGGACAAGCTTATACGCCTTCAGCGTCGGGACACCCGCCGTAAAAATTTCGGCGAACGACTTGAAAATATGATCACGCGCGTTCAATAAACACGATTTCAAGGTATTGGCACGCACCCTCAAGATATCGACATACGCCCACAGAACAAGATAAGCGCCATAAAAATAATAAAATATTGGGCGCAGAGTTCTTAATAGCAGCGGCCATTTCTTAAGAGTCGTGGAAATGTACTTCATAACTGCTGGTATCTACGTGCCGAGAGCCGCACCGCAAGTTTCACCGCTTGCTTTCACTCGCTTCCGCATCGTCTCGCCGACCTGACAAAAGCGCTGTTGAATGCAACGGAACGCTCGGCTGAAATGTCATCGGCGCGCGGCTTCTCCATGGCCCTAGAACGCTTCCGTCCCTTGCCGAGGTTTCAAGGAGTAGAAAACGCTCAACCGATCAACCGGCAACTCTTCACTAACTACGAAATATCTATTGATCAACTTCAGGAACCATGGGCGGTCAAAGTGAAAAACATGGAAAGCGTCAATGGGCACGACGTGCTCGGCGAAGGGATCATATTCCTTTGCTCCTTCGATGAAAGCTACCCAAAGGGCAAATACACCGTCCGGAGCCAAAACCCGTTTGATTTCGGACAATGTCATATCCACCGACAAGACGTGATCCAGTGAAGTCGCGATAACGACCGAGTCAAACTCCCCGTTCGGCCACGGGAGAAACTCGGCAAAACCCTGGCAGAACTCGAAGTCGCGATGAGGGTCACCAGGCAGCGGATCGATTCCGGCTATTTGATCTACGTTTTGACTCGTCAGATAGTGAGGGAGGCTAAGCGGGCCACAACCGATATCGAGCACCTGGCCACTAATCTCAGTCAGGAGAAATTTTCGAAAGAGTTCGGCGCCGGGATTGTCCACTACGCTTAAATTTGTATTTGGACGTTCAGCATATTCGACTTTCGCATTATCGAACAACTTCTGCCAGATCGGGAATACATTGGGAAACAAACGCTCCAGCTCTCTCTGATCTGCTTGCAAATCACGTACAGCAGGAGGGTGTGATTTTCTTTCTTTCGTTGTCTTGCGCGACATGCGCGACGAAATTCGCTCTCTCAGATTTAAGGAGGCAGAAGCAATTTCCGAGCGCATCCGGTTCTCAAGGGGCTCGAGATCGCATACCAGCCGGCTGACGACCTGTCGCAGTTGCTCTTCCAATTTGGCGCAGCGTTCGTCTAGACCGTTGAGACGACTCTCATGGCCGTCGAGGACGTCTTTCAAGGACGAAACGAACCGAACCGCATTACGAAGTCGCGACGCGCGAAACAAAGTTCGCCCCTTATTGGCGAAGTGCATTTTCGGGCTCTGGAAGTCGGACATCGGAGATCTCGGCTGGGGCTTTCGCATCAATCGTATGAGTGCTCGTGCTCCCAAATTACCTTGGGATAATAAACCGCCCCGGATGGCAAGCCGCCTGAAACGATTGTCAAGGGATATGTTCGGTGCCGATATTCATAGAATTCCGAAGTACCGGGAATGTTGGGGAGCAATCCGAGAGAAAGAAGATATTTGCCGGCTAGCAGAGAGTGCTGCAGCAGCTTTGCACGGAGCACACCCTTGGTTCTCGCAAATTTTCGGAACGACGCTTCGCGGTAAGGAATGGTTTCGTTACCCGCAAGATTTACCGTTGAGAACTGAGAAACCAACAAGAGATCCAGGTCTCTTTCAATCCCGATTGCCAATCCTAGGGTTTCAACTGGAAGATTTTCCCCGTCGCACGAATATTCAACCTCAATTATCAAATCCTCCCACGTTCGAAAGATGGTGCGGTGTATCGAATCGCCGCGATGAATGCGAACTTTGTCAATCTGGACCGGGCCTCTTCGGAAAATTTTGGTCGTTTGTAACGCCGGACTATCGGACGATCCCGCTTTGTTGACGGGTTCGCAATCGACTAGGTATTTTGCCTCAGTCGGAAAGTTAGCTCCAACACTGTTATGAGCAGGATCCTGGCGATCCAACATGTCTGGCTCGACAAGTGCCTGCGGAACTTCGACACTTACATCGATGAGCTTGCCCTCGCCCTCTGAGATACGGACATGCATCTCGTAATCGTAGTGTCTGGTTACGTCACGCGCGGGACCCATTTCTTTGATCCGCCCTTCATCGATCCAGATCGCAGTATCGCAAAGGGTTGCAACCTGTCCGGTACCGTGACTGACGAAGAGCACGGTGGCTCCGCTCTCGCAAATCTGACGAATCCGCTTGAACGATTTCGCGACAAAGAAACTGTCGCCCGCGGCGAGCGCCTCGTCGATAATCAGGATCTCGGGCTCGATGCTGAGCGCCGTGGCAAAGGTGAGCCGCGCCTGCATGCCGCTGGAATAGGTTTTGAAGGGCTGGTCGATGACCCGGCTTAAGCCGGAGAATTCGATGATCGAGGGTACCTTGCTCTCGATTTCGCTTCGGGACATCCCGACGCACATGCCGCCGGTCACGATGTTGTCGCGGCCGCTGAAATCAGGATGAAAGCCGGTGCCAAGCTCCAGAATGGCGGAGACCTTGCCGTCAATCGAGACGCTCCCCGACGTCGGGCTGAGTGTTCCCGCGATGATCTTCAAAAGCGTGCTCTTGCCGGCGCCGTTCGGTCCGATAATACCGACCACCTGGCCGTGCGGGACTTCAAACGAGACGCCCCGAAGCGCCCAATGCTCGGTATGACGCGGCTTTCCCCAGAGGTTTTCGAGAATGACATCCTTGGGGTTCCGATAGATTCGATAACTCTTCGAGACATTCTCGACGCAGATCGCCGCATTGGATGCGGGCGTCGCGGGTAAGGAACTCACTGACATGGTCGAACCTATTTCAGAGGACATCGGCTATAAATATCCTGACCGCGCGAAACGCGCGGTAGCCGAGCGTTAAGACCGCGATGCTGCCGACCGCGAAAACAAGCCAGGACCATGGGTGCGCCACGCGCCCGAAATAGAGTGTGTCCTGATACACCCAGATGACATAGCTAAACGGGTTCAAGTACAGCAGGAAACGCAGCTTATCCGGCACCCATTGCGGAAGATAAAATGCCGGAATGACGTACACCCCGACAATTGTAGCAACCTGGATGATATCTTTTAGATCCCGGAAGAAAGGCGTCGCTGTTGCTAACAAGAACCCGATTCCGGTCATCAGCGAAATGCTGAGCGCAACAACGAGCGGCAGAAGAACGAAAGTCCACGGCAGCATGCCCTGGGTAAGCAGCGTATAGACGGCAATAACCGCAAGTCCCACCAGGAGCGGAACCAGGGATATGAGCACTGCACAAAAGGGCAATACATCGATCGGAAACACTACCTGTTTGACCAGATTGGCCTGCGCCACCAGGGACGTCGAAGTGCGGACGAGCGATTGCTGGATGAACAGCCAAGGAACTAGCCCGACCAAAATATAGGTTGTGTAGTCGCGTGGCAGATCGATGGACCTGTCGATCCGCGTCTTGAAGACCACTGCGAAAATGAAGATGTAGACGCAGAATTGAATGATCGGGTGACCGAAAATCCAGAAGGCGCCAAAGAATTGGCCAGCAAACTGTCCGCGCAAATCCCGACGCACCATTTCCATAGCCAACCCGCGATTGCGCCACTGAACGGCGAGGCTTTCCCGAAAATAACGCAGGTTCTGATGCGGAGAAAACACGATCAAGAGCATTCGCCAGAACGCGAAAGCCGCCCCACCTGCTTGAGCCATCGCAGTCATATCCGGTTCCCACAAAAAGCACTTTCATGATGCAGTGAAGCATCGTGATCTTCGAAGCATCGCATTTTCAAAAATACGACTCCATCAGCTGCTCGATATTGAGCAACGACCAAATTAGCAATCGGCGATTTTCCCTGCCCTGCAAATGATCATCTACAAGCGCGTGAACGGCGCGCTGATCGAGGACGTCGTAAATCCGCGCCTTTTTGTTGAACAGCCTTCGCTTTACATAGTCGATGCTCTCGCCCTTGAACCAACTCGCGTCGGGCGCGGAAAATCCCTGCTTCTCCCGATCTGCGACCTCGTCCGGAATATGGCGTCCCATCATCTTGCGCAGGATCAGCTTGCCGTCCTTGGTGCGCTCGTAATAACGCTGCGCCTTGCCGCCTGGCTCGTTTTCGTTGAGACGAACGACTTCGGAAAGATTTCCGAGTTTCATTCTGGCCGGCAGTCGCATGGCGAAATCGACCAGATCGTTGTCGAGAAACGGGACCCTGCTTTCCAGGCCATGGGCCATCGCGAGCTTGTCATCAACGACCAGCAGTCCGTTCAGAAACGTCTTGGCCTCAAAATAGAGCGAGTGATTGACGTAGTCCTCGGGACGCGTCAATTGCGACGCATGATCCCTGAAAACGCTGCGGAAGATTTCGACCGGCGAGGCGCGGCTAGCATCGGCCCAGACCGGGGCCATCAACTGCGGCAGCGTTCCGCTCGGAATCATCCGTTGCCAAAATCCAAAATATTTCTCCACGTAGTGGTCGAAGTCGTCGTTCACGACGGCCCTGTAATATCGCCAGGGATAACCGCCGAACAGTTCGTCGCCTCCGGTACCGCTAAGAACTACCTTTCCGAACTTCGACGCCAGCTTGGCGGCATAAAAATTCGGGTAGGACTGGCCGACCCGCGGCTCCTCAAGATGCCAGGCGAGGCTCGGCAAGGCCCGTTCCATGTCACCGGCCTTCAGCACCATTTCATAATGCTCGGTCTTGAACCGATACGACATGTATTCGGCTTTTGACCGCTCGTCATAACCGAGTTCGACGCCCGAAGCCGAACTGAGGTCAAAACCTACGGTAAATGTCCGCATGAATGGCAGCTGCGCAGCAGCCAAGGCGGTGATCGATCCTGAATCCATGCCTCCGGAAAGATACGACCCAATTTCAACGTCGCTGACGAGCTGCCGATTGACCGCCTGTTGAAATAACCTATCGAGCTCGTCGAGCGCATCGGTCTCCTCGACGTTGCCTTCGGGTTCTTGGAAGTGGAAATCCCAGTATCGAATCGGCTCAGTTGGCTTGTGATCCAGAGTGAGCTGCATGTAACAGCCGGCGGGCAAAAGCTTGACACCTGAAAAAAGCGTTCGATCCGTAAAGAAGTTCTGGAACGAGAGGTATTCGGCAAGTCCTTCGACATCCATCCGGGACGTGTATCCCGGGAAGGCACGGAACGCCTTGTGTTCGGAGGCGAAAATAAACGCCCCATTGACCTCGGCATAATAGACGGGCTTCACACCGAAGCGGTCGCGAGCAACAGTAAGCCTCTTTTCCTTTGTGTCCCAAATGGCGAAAGCGAACATGCCATTGAACTTAAGCAGAGCATGGAGGCCCCACTCCGCAAATGCCTGCAACAGAACCTCGCTGTCACCAGACGAATTGAATGTGTGGCCTCGCGCCGATAGTTCCAGCTTCAGTTCCTGGTAATTGTAAATCTCGCCATTGTAAGTAAGTACGTACCGTCCATCGCGCGTTTCCATGGGCTGGCGCGCGGCATCGGTCAGGTCAATGATAGACAGGCGCCGGTGACCCAGACCAACGGGCCCGTCGCAATAGTGGCCCTCGCCGTCAGGCCCCCGATGCGCGATGATATCAGTCATCGCTTTCAGTGACGTGACCGATGCAGGCCGTCCGTCACGATGCAGAACACCGGCTATGCCGCACATTGCGAGTACTCAATCTCTTCCAGATGCGGCAACAAATGCATTAAACCTGAGCCTTGGCGCGGCGCTGATCGACCTGATCGATATGCGACTTGCGCCATTCGATCAGCCGGCGCAGGCCTTCATCGAGATCGATGCCGGCCTTGAATCCGATTTCCTCCTGCGCTCGCTTTGGCGAACCGATCCGGTTGCGCACCAGCGTCGCCTGACTGCGAGGTGCATAGTTGACCGGCTGATTTGAGCCCGTCAGATTTAGAAGCTTCTCCGCTACTTCCTTGAGCGACGTCCGCTTGCCGGTGCCAACATTATAAAAACGATCGGTGGCAGCGGCCTTCATTGCGCAGAGATTAGCTTGAGCGCAATCCTCCACCGCAACAAAGTCGAAAGCTTCCGACCCGTCTCCCAGGATTGTGGGGCCTTGTTCCTTGTCAATCGCATCGAGCATTTTCATGATTACGGCAATATATGCGCCCCGATAGTCCTGCCGCGGACCATATACGTTCATATAACGCAGGCCGACATAGTCCAACCCATAGCGAAAATGATAGGCACGAGCCATGGCCTCGCCGCAAATCTTTGTCGCTCCGTAAAAATTCTTGTTGTTGAACGGGTGATCTTCCGTCATCGGCTCTTCGACAGCATCACCATAAACGGAAGCCGACGACGACCATACCAGCCGTTTGACGCCGTTGCGCACGCAGGAATCCAGTACATTGAACATGCCCTTAACATTCACGTCAAAAGCCGTCCGCGGAAATTCATGGCATTGCAAAAGCCACAATGCGGCAAACTGAAACACGCCGTCGGCACCATTCAGCGCCGCGTCGAGAATATCGGTTTGCGTAATGTCACCGCCGGCTTCAAAGATCTTGACGCGCGGATCGCGCAGCGCGCTGGCTAGATTTTCGTGCGTTCCACGCACAAAATTGTCGTAGATAACGATCTCGCCGACGTCACTCTGAACAAGCTGGTCGATTGCATGAGAGCCGATCAGCCCGGCGCCACCGATCACAACAAATCGCTTACCTCGGATGTCCATTTTTCATTCCGCCTTTGATTTCGAGAAGAATACCCGGAGCAAGCTCCAGGCATGCTACCGCACTCCGGGTGACTCGATCGTCATTTCCGGAGTCGAATTGTCCCTTTCTGCCATACGAGGCGCAGACTGCCTTGCTGTCAGGCCGCGGCGATGAGATCCGCGCCCACCATCACGCGCACCTTGCGGCCCAGGAAATCGAGTAAGATTGCAACACGGTCGCGATCGTTCGTGCTTTCAACCAATGCGAGGCTGTCGATGAACGCGCCTTCAACCACGCGCACTTTGTCTCCGGGCGAGAAGCGAATGCGGCGATCGAGCCTGATGAAGCCGCCATCGTCTTCGCGCTGCTTAAGCGCGCCAATCACGCCGTCATGAATCGATGCCGGTCTACCACCCCAGGAGACGAGATGCGAAACACCGATGGTTGATTGAATCGACCGCCACCTTTGCGTTGCAAGATCAATCGCGACAAACAGATAGCGCGGAAACAGCGGACGAACCACCGTATCGACCTTTCTGGCATGACTGCGGCGTTTCAGATAGCGCGGGAAATAGACCCCAAATCCCTGTCGCACCAGATTACTCGCGGCCTTCGTTTCGCCGTTGATATGCGTCTGCACAACGTACCAGCGCGGATGGGATTCTGTCATCACAGCTTTACGCCCCGTTCTTGTGGCGCGCGCAATCCGAGCAGATCGGGTGCCAGCACTTTCTGAGCTCCGAATGTTGCGATGGCGTCATCGAATGCATCCTTCGCCCGCGTCAAATCCGTGACAACGACGCCATCGAACGCCTCAGCGACGTCCGCATAGCAGCGCACAACATTAACGCTGATGAAGCGCGATAAATCAGCATCAGGGTCGACCACGGCTACAATTGTTATCGGCCTGTCCACTGCGCACAAAATTGCGATTTCGCAGAGATCGGACTTTCCGGCCAAGACGATTCGCTCCATGCCTCGCGCGCGTGCGAGATCAAAAACGTTTGCGAAATCTTCCTTTGCCTTACGAAACAGGGAAAACGACGACGAAAGGTATTTTACCGTCAACCGCGACTTCTCGGAAAACCCCTGGGGGGTGAGATAGTAAGCGTAGCGCCTCGCAGGCGCCTGGCTGACCTTGACCAAACCCTTCTTGATCGAGCGTTTGAGATAAGCGTTTACGAGACCGAGCGCGATACCCAATTCGGCTGCAATGTGGCGCTGCGAGCGCGAACCGTTGCTATCAACAGATGTAAGCAGACCGAGGACAATTCGGTCGTTGCTGCTACCATCGGTTGGCGAGGTGTCTTTCATGGCGCCCTTCGAGCTGGGCAGTCTTCTAGCGTGTTCACCATATGAACGTCAAGCGCAATGTTCATTTCGTGAACAAAACTAAGTATTTGAAATAACTACATTTACTGAGTTAAAATCCCCTAGTCTCTGGTCACTGATATCCAACTTACCGGGTAAAGGCCCGGACTTACCGGATAAAGACCTGGAAAAATGCACCCCGCCCGGGCCAGCATGCAAAATCCTTCTATAGGCCGCGAGCTGAAGAGCGATAACTCTCCGCGTGGAATGATATTTCTTGAACCATACACGCGCCGCATCGCCGCGGCCGGCCTCATCCGACGGATCATCAAGAACCTCGAACATCCGAGCAGCGCACGACTCCACGCAATCCGCCATCAAACATGGCGGCGCGACGCCAAAGAACTCCGCAGCTTGAGCTTCGTCGATACGGGTTATGACCCGTCGGCCGAGCGCCATCGCCTCAAAGGTCACGCCCCCCATTGCCGGTATCATGAATTGATCGACTACGGCGTCGCATGACCAATAAATCGGCCAAAGCTCGGCTTTGTTCAGCGTCGGTCTCCAGACAACCATGTCTTCAATTCCAAGGCTACGAATGAGATCTTTGCTTCGTTGAACGTCGACACCCCACTCCACAAATATGATTCGAAAATTGCGATTGGTTCGTGCGATCCGAGCTGCGGCATTCAAAAATACATCGTTGCCCTTCTGCATAGAAGCAGGTGCTGTGTGCCAGTGATGACGGGTCGGGCTGAAGAATGTCGTATTCTTGGAAGCTCGTTTGGGAACTTCGAATTTTGTCAGAAAATCCGAAACTTTCCGATCGTCGAAGGCATGCGGAAGGTAGACGGTTCGCGCCCTCTTTAATTTTAGACGCTTCACTGAAGGCAGCACGTCCGAGTTCGTTACGAATGAGAAGGCCGCGTTCTTGTAGGACGATCTGCAAGCAATGGCATTATAGGTTTTCTCAAAGGGAATTTCCCGTAACGTTCCATGTTCGTAACACGCGTAATTCCTAAATCCGTTGATGAAAGGAATAAAACCATCAGTCGAATAGCCTTGAATGACGTCATAATACTCCAGTACGTCAGCAAACTGATTGGCGACAGTCGACGCAAAATCATCAACAGACTGCAGGACCTCCGCAGGAAATTGCTGAAATT
>Ga0182030_10017834_pt1 | contig 13664 bp, 10 predicted proteins | sample 812S3MmetaG_FD_121299 | JGI IMG/M metagenome (GOLD analysis project Ga0182030, IMG submission 121299) | Permafrost microbial communities from Stordalen Mire, Sweden - 812S3M metaG (Illumina Assembly) | ecosystem: Environmental > Terrestrial > Soil > Wetlands > Permafrost | place: Sweden... | reverse complement strand
TCATCCGTGGCTAAATTTGTTCTGCGAAGTGGTGGCTCAGTCTGATTCCTCGGCGGCTCCAGAATGCCGGGCGACATCAGGAGTCCAGAGACTCATCTCGACCCTCTTCGCGAGCGGCATCCACCGTCCCGGAGCGCCGAGATGAGTCTCGGCGCTATCCAGACATGAGTGTCTGCGCCACGTCATGGCTCAGGTCAATTTCCCCAACTATCCGAAATCCCCGGCCGACATCAGGAGTTCTGAAGGCCGTATCGCGACAGAAACTATATAGCGCCGCAAGCGCATCCAGCGAGCCAATACCCCCCCTCCTGTCCGGACAGGATGGGATCGCCGCGATTGAAATGCTATTCGTAAAAGAGTGCCGCAAGCCTTCGACTTTTTGCGCGCCCGCCGCATCTCCACAATAGTGATCCGCATTGTGACGGCGCTGGCGATGGCTGGAATCGCATTCGCGTCCGACCCTTCTACGACCCCCGCCACCGCGGCTCCAGTACCGATGGGATGCGCCGGAAGCGCCACCCTGGGCTCCTTTCAGCTCTCCATCCGCCCTTTTTCCCAAGGTGCGCCGCTGCCCTTGAAATCGTTGGCCGCGGTTCCGGCCGGCTCGCGCCTCATCTGGAGTCCCGCGCGTCTGAAGCTGCCGAAGTCGAACAGCGCCGAGGTCACAGCCGTAGTGGTGCCGGCCAACGGCGGCGTCCTGGTGACGCTCGAGCCCCGCAAGGCATCCGAGCCCGCTGAATGGCAACTGCTGCAACGCCCGTTGGTGATCGCCCTGGTCTACGGGCCCCAGGGCTTGAGTGAAGGGAAACTGCAATCGCTGGTGACCCGGAACCAGGACCTTCTGCGGGAACTGGCCGACTATGCCGAGCAGAGTTCGCAGGTGGAAGCGCTGGTTCAGGAACTCGCCGATGCCGAACAGTCGCGCGCCGGCGCCGACACGGCGCTCAAGGGAATCTCGGCCCAATACGGCGTGAGCCCCCAACGGCTGGATTCCGCCACTTCGTCCGATCAGCAGGCGGCATTGCTCCTCAAGGCGCTGGTTCCGGCCGCCACCAATTACGACCCGTTGGCCGCGCAGAGCTCTCAAGTGCAACAGTCCGGCGGACTGGCTGCCTCGGTAGCCGGTCTCTTCTTCGGCAACCAGGTGGCCCTCGCGGCAGGCGGCGTGGCGCTGTTCGCCAACCTCAAAACCGTCCTGTTCCCCAATACGGAATTCCGCTCGGCCTTCGCCCAGGCCGCCGACAAAGGCAACCTGGCGCTATGCACCAAGAGTCAGGCGGCCAAAACCAAGACGCGCCTGGCTTATCTATGGGCCTACCGCGTGCCGCAATTGGCCAAGCCCGCGCTGGCGTTGACGAAGTCTCCGAACCTGCCGCTAGGGGCGAAGTCGACCGTAGAACTAAAGCTCGGCAAAGACACCACCGCGAAGGAATTGGGACTGGCGCGCGACTGGCGATTGGTTCCAGCCTCGGGCGCTGGAGTTTTCCCCGTCCCCGTCGCCACTACTGCCACAGGCGCGCTCGAAATCGATCTCTCCAAGGCCAGGATTCCCGCCGGCGACTATCGACTGATGTACACCTGGGACTGGGACGCGCTCCCGGTTGCCGGCACGGTACACGTTCATCCGGTCGACGATCTCTCGCAGATCGCGCTCGCCCCCGGAGAGCACGATAAGCTGCTCGAAGGCAGTGGCAGCGCCACCGTAGTATTGAACGGACCGGATTTCGAGTTCCTGGAAGGCGCCACCCTGCAATCTTCCGCCCGCAACGCCAAACCCGCGGACATCGAGTTCAATCTGCCGTTGGGCAAAGACGGCGGCACACAAAACGTAGTCTCCGTGACCATCGACACGGCCAAGCGGGGCGCTTACACCCTGGCGTTGAAGCAGGCCGACGGCTTGGCCCACAAAATCCCGATCGCCGTTCTGCCGCCGAATCCGAAACTCTCCAATTTACCGCTGCGCTTCAATACCGGCGAAACGCGCCAGGCGATTCACCTCATAGGGAGCGGTTTGGAACGGATCGAATCGGTCGCGTCGGATGCCGGTGAGATCGCGGGGGCCGTGGATTCCGATAACTGGTCCGGCCAGATCCACCTCAAAGCCGGTCTGAAGAAAGGCGCGACTTTCGCCCTGGTGCTGAAGGTCAAGGGCCTGGAGAATCCCTTGACGCTGCCGAATGCCATCGAGATCGTCGGTCCCCGGCCCAGGATCCAGTCGGTGCGGAAGTCTCTGCCAGGGACTCCGGGGATTGAAATCGGGGCCGACGAGTTGCCGGCCGGCGCCCCGGCGGGACTGGTGCTCACCGTCGCCCAACTGCACGATTCCGTCCGCCCGCGGCTGGAGTTGCGCTGCGAAACCGGCGAATTGCGCCAGGCGCTCACGCTTTCCCCCGGCACACCGGTGGGCGGGGCGAGCCTGACCTCCGCCGGACCCGGAACCCTGTACCTCTCCGTCGATCCCGGTACGGTCGGCTATCCCGGATGCCAACTGTCGGCGACTGTAATTATGGATCCCGAAGGTAGCTCCGACCCTTTCAGCCTGGGGCGCGTCATTCGCATACCGCGTCTCGAAAGGTTTACCCTTACGAGCGAGAAGGTGGGCGATGCAAGCTATGCCGGCAGCGTGGAAGGCAGCGATCTCGACGTGATCGAAAAGGCCGGCTGGGACGGTACCAATGGCTTGCCGGTGGATTCCATCCCGACCCCTGTTCCGGGAGAGCATCCCCGGCAGACTTTGCGGCTCGCGCTCCCTTGGCCGGCGCCCGGCCCGCACGCGCCGTTGTACATCTGGCTTCGCGGCGAGTCCCAGGGACGGAAGACCTCGGTGGCGTACTGAGCTGCGTGAATGGTGTAATTCCATTTCGGTAGGGTGGTGCTGAGCCCGAAGGTGGGGCAGGCGGTGCTCGCCTGCCCGCCCGCACTGAATTAGGCCCGCTGTTCGAATAGGATCGAGCGAAGGCGAGCACCGCCTGCCCCACCTCCGGATCTCTCGCCATGGAGCGGTGCAAAGAATGGCTCAGCCTTTGCCCCAGGCCACCGAAATCCCCGGCCGGCAGAATACTGTATGTCCGCGGTTCTGAACGCGCCTATGCGCTTTCCTGCGTTCTTGCGCGCCGGTACCGCCGAATCAGACTGTTCGTGGAACTGTCATGACCCAGGGCGGGCTCCGTCGGGCTTTCGAGTTCCGGGACAATCCGCTGGGCCAGCACTTTGCCCAGTTCCACGCCCCACTGGTCGAACGAATTGATCTGCCAGATGGTCCCCTGCACGAACACCGAGTGCTCGTAGAGCGCCACCAGCTTGCCGAGAGCGCCTGGCGTGAGTCGGTCGGCCAGTATGGTATTCGTCGGACGATTGCCCTCGAAAACACGGTGCGGCGCGAGCCAGTCCGGCGTATTTTCCGCCTTGACCTGCTCCCGCGTTTTGCCGAACGCCAACGCCTCGGTCTGCGCGAACACGTTGGCCATAAGCATATCGTGGTGGCGGCCAAGCGGATTGAGCGCCTCCACAAACGCCAGGAAGTCGCACGGGATCAGCCGCGTTCCCTGATGGATCAACTGGTAGAAAGAGTGCTGGCCGTTGGTCCCCGGCTCGCCCCAATAAATCGCGCCGGTCTGGTAGTCCACCGTTGTCCCGTCGAGCGTGACGTGCTTTCCGTTGCTCTCCATGGTCAACTGCTGCAGATAGGCTGGAAAGCGCTTCAGGTACTGCTCGTAAGGCAACACCGCGACGGTCTCGGCGCCGAAAAAGTCGGCATACCACACCGCCAGCAGACCCATCAAGACCGGCAGGTTGCGCTCGAACGGCGTAGTGCGGAAATGCTCGTCCATCTGGTGGAAGCCGTCGAGCATCGCCTGATAATTGTCCGGTCCTACGGCCAGCATGGTCGAAAGGCCGATGGCCGATTCCATGGAGTAGCGTCCGCCCACCCAGTCCCAGAAAACGAACATATTGGCGGTATCGATCCCGAACTCCGCCACCGCCGGCGCGTTCGTCGACACGGCCACAAAGTGCCGGGCGATGGCCTTCCGGTCGCCCCCCAGTCCGGCCAGCGACCAGTCCCGAGCGGAGTGGGCATTCGTCATCGTCTCCAGCGTGGTGAACGTCTTGGAAGAGATGATGAATAACGTCTCCTGCGCGTCGAGATCCTGGACAGCTTCCGCGAAGTCGGTGCCATCCACGTTAGACACGAAACGGAACGCCAAGCCCCTGTCGCTATAATGCTTCAACGCCTCGTAGGCCATCACCGGCCCGAGGTCGGAGCCGCCGATGCCGATGTTCACCACGTTGCGAATGCGCTTGCCGGTGGCGCCTTTCCACTCTCCGCTCCGCACGCGGTTCGAAAAGACGGACATCTTATCCAAGACGGCGTGCACCTCGGGAACCACGTTCACTCCGTCGACCAGGATGATGGCGTCTTTGGGCGCGCGCAGAGCTACATGCAGCACCGCCCGCTTCTCCGTGACGTTGATTTTGTCGCCCCGGAACATGGCGTCGATTCGCTGCCGCAGGCCCGATTCCGCGGCCAGCCGGAGGAGCAATTGAACGGTCTCATCGGTGATGCGGTTCTTCGAATAGTCCAGGAAGATTCCCGCGGCCTCGGCCGTCAACCGCTCGCCGCGCCCCGCGTCGTCCGCGAAGAGATTCCGCAGGTGCAATCCGCGTATCTTCTCATAATGGGTCTGGAGGGCCTTCCACGACGCCAGTTTCGTCAGCGGTCCGGGTGCGTCGCCCGAGGCGCCTGCGGTTGTTGCCATTTCGTATTCCTTTCGCTTGCCGTTACTGTGCGGCGGCCGTCTTGAGCTGGGCACTCTTGGCCGTAATTACGCCCATCAGCTCATTCCAGGATTGAACGAACGACTTCGCGCCGTCCTCCTGAAGCTGGGTGGCCAGAGCGTCGACATCAATGCGGGCTTTGGCAAACTCCGCCAGCACTTCCTCGCAATCGCCGCCGTCCGGCGGCAGCGCCGCGCCAATCTCCCCGTGTTCGTCGAACGCCTTCAACGTGCCTTCGGGCATGGTGTTCACCGTAAAGGGCGACGCCAGTGCCTGGATATAAAGGGTGTCGGGGGCCTTGGGGTCCTTGGTCCCCGTGCTGGCCCACAGGAGCCGTTGCGGACGCGCGCCGAAGTTGAAAGCCCGCTGCCAGCGCGGCGAACCGAGCAATGTGCGGTAGGCTTTGTAAGCGCGCCCGGCGATGGCGATGCCCAGGCGGTTGCGTAGCGCCTCGGGCGCCTTCGCCGCCACCGCGCCGTCCCACCGGCTGATGAATAGCGAAGCTACCGAGCCGACCATGGGATTGAGCCCGGCCTCGATGCGCCGTTCGACGCCGCGCAGGTATGCTTCGGCGGCGGCGAGGTGCTGCGCGCTGGAAAACAGCAGCGTGACGTTGATCGGGACTCCGGCGAAAATGGCCTCTTCGATGGCCGGCAGACCTTCTTTCGTGCCGGGGATTTTGATGAACAGGTTCGGCTGCCCCGCGCGCGCATGAAGATCCCGAGCGGCCGCCAAAGTGCTGGCGGTGTCGTATGCCAGCAGGGGCGAGACTTCCAGAGACACATACCCGTCCACCGCGTCTGTGCGGTCGTGCACGGCGCCGAAGAGTGCTGCCGCGCGGGTGAGGTCCTCCAGCGCCAGTTCGAAGAAGAGCGCCTCGCCCGACTTGCCGCTCTTCACTTTTTCGAGGATGGCCGCGTCATAAGCCGTGCTGTTCTTGATGGCGTGGTCGAAGATCGTCGGATTCGAAGTCAGCCCCGTTACCGACAGATCGTCGATGTAATGTTTGAGTATCCCGCGATCCAGCAGTTCGCGGGTAATATTATCGAGCCAGATGCTCTGGCCCAGGTTGTGCAGAGCTTTTGTCGCCTTCATAGTAATTCAACCCTCCTCACACCTTCCCATTGTATGGAGTTTTCATCGGCGCCAACACCGTCGGCCGTTCGGCCATGGACCGATTATCACATCGCACTGGTGTGGCGCATTGATTTGTGGGGCGGACCCCCACTGAATTAATACAGAGCACCCGCGCCGCCCCGCTTTCGCTACAATCGCAGTAGTGAAGACGTTCGTCGCGCTGTTCCTGGCTGCCACTTTCACCCAGGCGAACAATCCGATGACGCTGGTCTCGGAAGACGAAGCCGAGCCCATCCACAGCGCTATCATCCGTAAGGAGGCGTGGACGCAGGACCCTGTCCGCCGCCTGCGCGTCGACGCCGACCGGCGCATGAAGGAGGGGCCGTGGAGCGTTACCACGGATCGCCCCAAGGGCGTCGACCTGGACCTCCACGAATACTACAGCGAAGCCGCGTATTACTGGCCTGACCCGGAGAATCCAACCGGTCCCTATTTGCGCAAGGATGGGCAGGCGAATCCGGCCCGTCTTGTCGCCAATCAAACCGCGCTGAATGCCATGGGCGACGCAGTTTTGTCGCTGGGCGTGGCTTCGTTTCTGCTGGACAATCCGGCTTACGGCAAGCGCGCCGCCCTGGTGATCCACAACTGGTTCGTCAATCCCAAAACCCGCATGAATCCCGGCCTGGATTACGCCCAATCCGTCCCCGGCGTCAATAACGGGCGCGGCGCCGGTGTCGTGGACGGAAGGGCCCTGGTACGCGCCATTCAGGGTATGGAATTCCTGGAAGAGACCAGCAACTGGGATCCCAAGGATCAGGCCGCCGTGCATAGGTGGTTCGAGGATTACCTGCGCTGGCTGCTCACCAGCAAGAATGCCGCCGACGAACGGAAGAGCGGCGATATTCACGCTTCGTGGTGGGGCGCGCAGGTGGCTGCCGCCGGTAGTTACCTGGGCGATAGCAAAGCCCAACTACTAGCCTCCAATTTCTATAAAGACCACCTGCTGCCTCGCCAGATCCTGCCCAATGGCAGTGCGCCGCAAGAAGAAGTCCGCCCCCGCTCGCTGCGGCTCTCGTCTTTGAACCTGGAGGCTTTCTCGGTAATCTGCCGCATCGCCCAGGTGCGCGGGGTGGCCGACCTGTGGACCGTACATACGAAGCGGGGGGCCAGCATCGGCGGCGCGCTGGACTATCTCTCCCCCTATCTGGTCGACCCCAAAAAGTGGAGCAAGGAACAGGCCGGCGACATCCCCTACGACAACCTGGAGTTCCTGGCGTTTGCCGGAATGGGCCTGGATAAGCCCCAGTACGTCGCCGATTTTCGAAAACTGGAACACCCGGACAGCGCCTGGATCAGCCTGATCGACCTGCTGGTGGGACGCTTCGAAGCCGCCGCCCACCAGACGCGGCACTGAGACTCACGTGAAAACCATCATCGAACCTTTTCGCATCAAGAGCGTGGAGCCGCTGCGCCACACTACGCCGCAGGAGCGGGAGCGCTACCTCCAGGAGGCCGGTTACAATCTCTTCCAGATTCAGGCCCGCAATATCCTCATCGATCTGCTCACCGATTCCGGCACCAGCGCCATGTCCACGGAACAGTGGGCCGCCATGATGCGCGGCGACGAATCCTACGCCGGCAGCGAGAGCTTCGTCCGCCTGAAGCGCGTGGCCGGCGACCTCACCGGCTTCCGCCATATCATCCCCGCGCACCAGGGCCGCGCCGCCGAACGCATCCTCTTTACGGTAGTGTGCAAGCCCGGCCACGTCGTGCCTTCCAACACGCATTTCGATACCACGCGCGCCAATATCGAGTTCACCGGCGCGCGCGCCGTGGATCTTCCCATTCCGGAAGCCGCCGACACGCAGGCCCGCCTGGATTTTAAGGGCAACATGGACGTGGCCGCGCTGCGGTCGCTCATCGCCGCGGAGGGCGCCGCCAATATTCCCCTGGCGATGTTGACCGTCACCAACAATTCCGGCGGCGGACAGCCCGTCTCGCTGGCCAATATCGAGGCTGTGAAAAGCGTGTGCGCGGCGCACGGCATCCCCTTCTACCTGGACGCCTGCCGCTTCGCCGAAAACGCCTGGTTCATCCGCGAGCGCGAGCCCGGGTACGCCGAATGGTCGCCCAAACGCATCGCGCAGAAGATGTTCTCCTTTGCCGACGGCTGCACTTTCTCCGCCAAGAAAGACGCCTTTGCGAATATCGGCGGCCTGCTGTGCACCAACGACGACCGGGTGGCGCAACTCGAAACCAATCTCCTGATCCTGACCGAGGGTTTTCCCACCTATGGCGGCCTCGCGGGCCGCGACCTGGAAGCCATCGCCGTGGGCCTGGAAGAGATTCTCGACCCCGATTACCTGCGCTACCGCATCATTTCCACCGGCTACCTGGGGCGCCACATCGCCGACCGCGGCGTGCCCATCGTGGAACCGCCCGGCGGCCACGCCATCTACATCGATGCGGCCCGCATGCTGCCGCACATCCCGGTGGAACAGTTTCCGGGACAGGCGCTGGCGGTGGAATTGTACCGGCACGCCGGCATACGCTCGGTGGAAATCGGCTCGGTCATGTTCGGCGCGTCCGCGCGGCATGAGTTGCTCCGTCTGGCCATACCGCGGCGCGTCTATACCCAGAGCCACATCGATTACGTGGTGGAAGCGATCCTGGAGGTCAACGAGCGCAAGCAGGAGATTCGCGGCATGGAGATTGTGGAAGAGCCGCCCTACCTGCGCCATTTCAGCGCGCGATTCCGGCCGCTATAAAATGGGCTGTGCCGGTGAAATCTTTAGAGGAGTACGAACACCTCGCCGAACTGGCCCACGGGCACTTATGCGCCGGCCAGATTCTGGGCTTGCGGATGGCGCTGTACGGCATGAAACTGCTGGGCCTGGCGGACCCCGCGGGCGCCGACCGCAAACGCCTGGTCACCTTCGTCGAGATCGACCGCTGCGCCACCGACGCCATCCCCGTGGTCACCGGTTGCCGGCTGGGCAAGCGCGCTCTCAAGTTTCGCGACTTCGGTAAAATGGCCGCTACTTTTTGCGATCTGCGGGAGGACCGCGCGGTCCGCATTCTGGCGCGCGAGAGCGCCAAAGCGCGCGCCCGCGAACTGTACCCCGAGATGGCCGGCAAGAACCAACAGCAGATGCGCGCCTATCGCCACATGACCGACGAGGAACTGTTCCGGACGGAGTGGGTGCGCGTGGCGCTGGGCCCCGAGGACCTGCCCGGCTACAAAGGGCCGCGGCCGCTGTGCGCGCAATGCGGCGAGCCCGTCAGCTTTCGGCGCGAAGTGGTCCGCGACAACCGGACCGTGTGCCGCGCATGCGCCGGCGAGCGCTACTACACGCCGCTCTAATGCTGCGCTACTACATCACCGACCGCCGCGCCGCCGGGGGAGTGGCCCCGTTGCTCGCCCACATTGCGCGCGCCCTGGCCGGCGGCGTCCACCTGATCCAGATTCGCGAAAAGGATCTCTCGGCGCGCGAATTGTGCGACCTGGTGCGCCGCGTTGTGGCGCTGGAGAACCCCGCGGGCACGCGCATCCTGGTCAACTCGCGCGTGGATATCGCACTGGCGTGCGGCGCCGGAGGGGTGCATCTGCCGTCGCGCTCCCTGCCGCCGGGTGTGTGGCGCGCGATCGTGCCGGCGGGATTCCACATCGGAGTGTCCACACACTCGCTCGCCGAGCTTCGCGCCGCCGAGGACGAAGGCGCCGATTTCGCCGTCTTCGGACCGGTCTTCTATACCGCGTCGAAAGCCCCTTACGGCGCGCCGCTGGGCATCGGCCGTTTGCGCGAAGCGGCCCACGCGGTGCGGATTCCCGTGCTGGCATTGGGCGGGGTCACCGCGGAGAACGCCTCCCAATGCCTGGCCGCGGGGGCCGCGGGCGTGGCCGGGATTTCCATGTTTCAATAGGCGCGGACAAAAGGGGTATACTGCCCACGATGCCCAACCACCGGCTTTCCGAATCCATCATGAAGGATCCCATCACCTGGCTTTACCCTCCGATCGAGCCCTACAACACGGGCCGGCTTCAGGTTTCACCGGTCCACGAGATTTACTTCGAGGAGAGCGGCAACCCCTCCGGCAAGCCGGTGATCTTCCTGCATGGCGGCCCCGGCGGCGGCTCCGATCCGAAACAGCGCCGCTTCTTCCACCCCGAGAAGTACCGCATCGTAAACTTCGACCAGCGCGGCTGCGGCGAGAGCACGCCCTACGCATCTCTCGAAGCCAACACTACCTGGGACCTGGTGGCCGACATCGAGAAGCTCCGCCAGCACCTCGGTATCGAGCGCTGGCAGGTGTTTGGCGGATCCTGGGGCTCTACCCTGGCCCTCGCGTATTCTCAAACGCATCCCGACCGCGTCACCGAAATCGTTCTCCGCGGCATCTTCCTCCTCCGCAAGCAGGAGATCGACTGGTTCTACCAGCGCGGCGCGTCGGTGCTCTATCCCGATGCATGGGAGCCGTATCTGGCACACATCCCCGAGGCCGAGCGCGGCGATCTGCTCTCCGCCTACCACCGCCGGCTTACCAGCGACGACGCGGCCGTGCGGCTGGCCGCGGCGAAGATCTGGAGTGGATGGGAGGGCGCCACTTCCAAGCTGTTACCCGACGCCGCCTTCGCCGGCCACTACGAAGAGGACGAATTTGCCCTGGCCTTCGCGCGGATTGAGGTCCACTACTTCGTCAACAAGGGTTTCCTCGAAACCGACGACCAGTTGCTACGCAACGCCTCGCGCATCCGCCACATCCCCGGAGTGATGGTGCAGGGCCGTTACGACGTGGTCTGTCCCATGGAGAGCGCGTGGGCGCTCCACCGGGAGTGGCCCGAAGCCGATCTGGTGATTACTCCCGACAGCGGCCACAGCGCTTTCGATCCGCCCAACAGCCGCGCCCTGGTGGCGGCGACGGACAGACTGGCCTTCCGGTAGATCCGGGCTGGAATCCGCGTCCCCCGGTTCCTCATCTATATATGGATGGAGTCCTGGATCGCACGCATCGCGGAACACGGATATCTCATACTGTTCGCGGTGGCGTTTTTGGAGACGTTCGGTTTGCCCATCCCGGCGGCGCTGGCCCTGCTGGTGGCCGGGGCGGCCTGCGCGCGCGGGCTCCTGAACCCATGGTGGACGGTGGGCGGATCCATTGTGTGCATCGCATCGGGAGACTCGCTGATGTTCCTGATGGGACGCCATACGGGCTGGTGGCTGCTGTCGCTGCTATGCCGGCTGTCGTTGAATCCCGAGTCGTGCATCCTGCGCTCGGCCGATGCCTTCTATCGCCGCGGCCGCACTTTGCTGGTAATCGCCAAGTTTATCCCCGGGATCAACACCATGGCGCCTCCGCTGGCCGGCAGCATGAACATGCGATACGCCCAGTTTCTGCGGCTGGACGGGGCCGGCGCCGCGCTTTACGCCGGCGGGTATTTCACGGCGGGATTTCTCTTTAGCGATGCGCTGAAGAGCCTCACTCGCGGCTACGAAACGTTCGGCCACATATTGGCGTGGATGGTCGCGGCGGCGGTGGCGGTCTACATAGGGAGCCGGATCTGGACATGGCGAAAGACGCGCGGCCTGCGCGAGGCGCCCTTCGTGGAACCTGTCGAAGCGGCGCGCGAACTGTCCGCCGGTACCGCGGTAGTTTACGACGTCCGCAGCCACGGCTACTACCAGCCGAAGGCCATGCGCATCGAAGGTTCAAGGCGTCTTGACCCGAACGCGCTCAATCAGGTGGCGCTCGAGTTTCCGCTCGACAAGCAGGTGTACGTTTATTGCACCTGCCGGCGCGAGGCCACCAGCGCGCAGGTGGCGCATACGCTGCGGCAAAAAGGCGTGCTGTGCTCGGTGATCAGAGGCGGTCTCGAAGCCTGGAGAAAGGCCGGCCTGCCGCTGGAAGCAATTCCCGCCGGGGAAATGGCGGCCCTGCCGGTATTCGATTCTTAAGCCCGCCTTCCCCGCAGTTCCGCCCCCAGGCGGGCGAGCGGTATGACGAGGGTCTTCTCGTTCAAAGGGTACGATTCGCTCCCCGGATAGACCACCAGCAGCCGGCTGAGATTCAGATCGTCGATCGCGATGTGCATCGACTTGGTCATGCCGGGCGCGTCGCCATACTTGATTTCCACGCCGACCGGCTTGCCTCCCACCGTCACCAGAACATCCAGTTCCGCACCCGATTGTGTCGCCCAGAAATAGCAGTTGCGCTCGCCGGCGGCGCGCACCACTTCTTCCACGACAAAGCCCTCCCAGGAAGCGCCTACCTTGGGATGGCCCTCCAGCGCACGGAATTGCGGTACGCCCAATAAAGCATGCAACAGACCGGTGTCGCGCAAATAAATTTTGGGCGACTTCACCTGCCGCTTTCCCAGGTTCACGTGCCACGGCTGCAACTGGCGCACCATCAGGGCGCCCGTCAGCAGATCGAGGTGCCGCTTTACCGTGGTATGGGCCTCACCCAAGGAGCGAGCGATCTCAGACCCGTTCCAAAGCTGCCCGTGGTAGTGGGCTAACATGGTCCACAGGCGCCGGAGCGTCGCGGCCGGAATCCGGACTCCGTAATCGCGGATGTCGCGTTCCAGAAACGTGAGGATAAAGTTCTCCTCCCAGGCCCGGCTCTCGGCATCGTTGCGGGCCAGAAAGGCTCGCGGAAATCCGCCCCGCCACCAAAGCTTGCGCATCGCCGGCGCGCCCACTTCCGCAAGATCGAATCCCTCCATTTCCACAAAAGCAATGCGGCCGGCCAGCGATTCCGACCCTTGGCGCAATAGTTCCGGGGATGCGCTGCCCAACACCAGGAAGCGCGCCCGGAGCGGCTTGCGATCGGCCAACACCCGCAGTACCGGAAAGAGATCGGGCTGCCGTTGCACCTCGTCGATGACCACCAGGCCGCGCAGCGGGCTCAAGGCGGTCATCGGTTCTGCCAGACGCCGCTGGCTGACGGGATCTTCCAGGTCGAAGTATTCGGCTTTGCCCGCGGCGGCGATCTGTCTTGCCGCGGCTGTCTTACCGCACTGCCGCGGGCCGTAGAGCGCCGTGACGGGATTCGACCGAATGGCTTTTCGGATTCGTTCGAAGAGTACGGTGCGCTCCACCTGCATCGTCGCGTTCCTTGTAAATTGAGCATACCATATTCATTTTACGAGGATGTTCGACGCCACCGAGATCCTTGCATATTGAGCACTAACCGCTCAAAATGCAAGGATCTATCAGACGTTGATCCGTAGAGCTTTTACGCGATCGCGGAGCTGCGCCGCCTTCTCGAACTCGAACTTGCGGGCGGCTTCGCGCATCCGCTCCTCCAACTCGCCGATGAACCGCGCGCGCTGCTCGGGAGTCAGGCTGTCGACCTCTTCGTCCGATTCCAACGGCACGGTGACATAGTCGCCTTCGGCAACGGCCACCAGGCTCATGTCGATCGGCCGCACGATGGATTGCGGCACGATGCCGTTGCGCTCGTTGTACTCCGTCTGCACCTTGCGGCGGCGCGAAGTCTCTTCCAGCGCTCTCCGCATGCTGTCGGTCATCACGTCGGCATACAGGATGGCCCGCCCTTCCACGTGCCGCGCGGCCCGGCCCATGGTCTGAATCAGGGAGCCCGCGGAGCGCAGAAAGCCTTCCTTATCGGCATCCAGAATGGCCACCAGCGACACCTCGGGCAGGTCCAGCCCTTCGCGCAGCAGGTTGATGCCGATGAGCACGTCGAACTCGCCGCGCCGCAGGTCGCGCAGAATGCGGATGCGCTCCAGCGTGTCTATTTCGGAATGCAGATACCGGCAGCGCACTCCCACTTCGGAATAATACTCC